>Ga0182013_10000474_pt1 | contig 56176 bp, 47 predicted proteins | sample 612S2MmetaG_FD_120487 | JGI IMG/M metagenome (GOLD analysis project Ga0182013, IMG submission 120487) | Permafrost microbial communities from Stordalen Mire, Sweden - 612S2M metaG | ecosystem: Environmental > Terrestrial > Soil > Wetlands > Permafrost | place: Sweden: Stordalen | collected...
ATGGCATGGAAGAGGTCGCCGGTTCGATCCCGGCCAGGTCCACCAAATCTAACCGATTATTTAGTGACCGTTTTGAACTCCCTTTCAAGACTACCTCACGCAAGATTCACCCTCAACGATGGGTGGTGTGACTTTTGTCGCCTCGGGGAACGTCGACCTACCCATTTTGCCAGGCTTGCTCACCGCTTCCGGAAGCTTACCGCGAAAGACCAGGACGTGAGCGGAGGCGGGTAGGAAGAATCGATGCTGGGGATGCACTCAGTGCTGTCCGGCGCAAACGCATTGCCGCCCTGAGTAGAATTGACCTGCCACCATGCTCGAAAACATCAACTTGAAGAAGAGGCTGTCCCGGGAAGAATACAAACGCATCGTCCCCGGCTTGCAGTTGCGTCTGTACGACCTGGAGAAGGCGTGCTGGGACAATGCCGTACCTACGCTCATTATTTTCGAGGGCTGGGACGCGTCGGGCAAGGGAACCACGATAGCGGCGTTGACCCAGCGCCTGGATCCGCGCGGCTTCAAACTGTACCCGATCACCGCTCCTCGGACCTACGAGCAGCAGCGTCCGTGGCTGTGGAGGTTTTGGTTGAAGGTGCCGAACCGCGGCGAGATGGTCATCTTCGACCACAGCTGGTACGGTCGCGTACTCGAGGAGCGGGTGGAAGGAACGATTCCGGAGAAGTCGTGGCGGCAGGCGTTCCGCGACATCGTGGAGTTTGAACGCATGCTGGCCGATGACGGTACGGTGATCCTGAAGTTCTTTCTGCACATCAGCAAAAAGGAGCAGAGCCGACGCTTCGAGATGATCGAAGCAGACCCGCTGGAAGCATGGCGGGTGACTAAGGCCGACTGGGCCCGTCATAAGAAATACGGCGAGTATCTAGCGGCAACCGAGGAAATGCTGGAGCTGACCGAGTCAGAATATGCGCCCTGGACCATCGTCGAAGCCACCTCCAAGTCGCATACCCGGAGGAAGGTGTTTGAGGCCCTCATCAGCGCCGTCGAAAAGAACCTGGGCCCCAAAGCGCCGCCGCGTATCGAGGTTTCCGCCGAAGCCTCCAAAGACGCCGAATTACGTGCCGCCATGGAATCCTTGGCCGGAGGCGGGCGCTGATGCTGGAGACGGTGGACCTTAGCCACACTCTGGACCGTCAGTCGTATGTGCGCGAAGTGACGCGCCGCCAGATTCAACTGCGGCAGCTGGGATACCAGGTTTACTTGCAGAAGCGCCCGGTCATTATCGTGTTCGAAGGTTGGGATGCGGCGGGCAAGGGCGGTGCGATTAAGCGCATCACCGAAAAGCTCGATCCGCGCGGTTACGTGGTTTATCCCATCAGCTCACCGCACGGCGAAGATCGGAGCCGGCATTATCTGTACCGTTTCTGGAGACGGCTGCCGGAACGCGGACAGATCGCCATCTTTGATCGCTCCTGGTACGGCCGCGTGCTGGTGGAGCGAGTGGAAGGGTTCGCCGGCGAGGCGGAATGGAAGCGCGCCTACAAGGAGATCAACTCCTTCGAACGGCAACTGCGCGACTTTGGAGTGGTCCTGGTGAAGTTCTGGATCCACATCTCGCGCGAGGAACAGCTGCACCGCTTCGAGGAGCGCAAAGCTATCGGGTACAAGGCGTGGAAGCTGACCGAGGAAGACTGGCGCAATCGCGAGAAATGGGCCGCCTACGAAGAAGCAGTGGAGCAGATGTTGATCAAGACCAGCACCGGCACCGCCCCCTGGACGCTCATCGAAGGCAACGACAAGTATTGGGCGCGGACCAAGGTACTGGCCAAGCTGGTGAAAATTCTGTCAGCCCAAATGGGGTACGAGCCGACTGATCCGCTGCGCCGGGCGGAAGCAGAGAAGAGCCGTCGGAAGGGTAAACGCACCAGCTGAGGGGGGAGCCCACCGCTTCCGCTGCGATTCCCCTTTAAGAATGCGGCCTGGAAGGCGGTCAGCTCGATGTGATGTCTGCTCGGGTCGAGTTCGGGTAACTTAGCCCCAATGGTCCTACGCGTAACACGAATCCACGCTCGGCAACGGAGCTGCGCGTCAACCACGAAAAGAGGCCTCCTGATGAGCTCGCCATTTCCCCAGCTGACGCCGGAAGAGGCTGCCGCGCACATCGAACACGGACAAGCCGTTGGGTTCAGCGGCTTCACGCCGGCGGGAGCGCCGAAAGCAATTCCTTCCGCTATTGCAGCGCGTGCCGAGGCGGCCCATCAGCGCGGCGAGCCGTTCAAGATTGGGGTGCTTACGGGTGCGTCCACCGGCCCCTCGCTTGACGGCGCATTGGCGAAAGCCAACGCCATCAGTTTTCGCACCCCTTATCAGTCTGACGCGAACCTGCGCGCCCGCATCAACGCCGGCGACACGCGCTTCTTCGATATGCACTTGTCGATGCTGCCGCAGGCGGTGCGGTATGGATTTCTCGGGCCCATCGACTGGGCAATTCTCGAGGCCTGCGACATCACGGCAGGCGGAGGCATCGTTCTGACCTCGTCCGTCGGTGCGGCGCCAACCTTCGGCAGGCAGGCCCGCCGCGTGCTCATCGAGCTGAACCGCAAACATCCGCCGGCGTTGCTGGGTATGCATGACATCTACGAGCCCGCCGACCCTCCGCATCGCGGCGAGATCCCCATTTTTCACGTCTCCGACCGCATCGGCTCGGCCATTATGCAGGTCGATCCGTCACGCATCGTGGGCATAGTCGAAACCGACCGCGCCGATGAAACCGCGGGCTACGATGCGCCCACCCAGGAGACGGAAGCCATCGGAAACCATGTCGCCGAATTTCTCGCCACGGAAATCGCCGCCCACCGTCTGCCCTCGTTCGTGCCTATCCAGTCCGGCGTGGGAAATCTCGGCAACTCTGTCTTGAGCGCCCTGGGATGCCACCCGCGAATCCCACGGTTCGAAATGTATACCGAGGTCCTGCAGGACTCGGTTGTCGAACTCATCTGTTCCGATCGCGTCAAGTTCGCCAGTACCTGCGCTCTCACTCTTAGCCCACCGGCACTGGAGCGGATCTACAGCGATCTGAAGTTCTTCCGGCAGCGCATTCTGATGCGCCCGCAGGAGATCAGCAACCATCCGGAAGTCATCCGCCGCCTCGGCCTCATCTCCATCAACACTGCCATCGAAGTCGACCTCTTTGGCAACGTGAATAGCACGCACATCATGGGCCGTCAGATGATGAATGGCATAGGGGGCTCAGGTGACTTCACTCGGAATGCCTACCTCTCCATCTTCACCTGTCCGTCAACCGCTAAGGGCGGCAAGATCAGCACGGTGGTTCCGCTGGTCAGCCATGCCGACCACAGCGAGCACTCTGTTCAAGTGGTCGTCACCGAGCATGGCATCGCCGATCTTCGCGGACGATCACCCCATGAGCGCGCCGAGTTGATCATCGAAAACTGTGCCCATCCCGAATTCCGCCATGAACTGCACGCCTATCTTCACATGGTCAAGAGTGGTCATACGCCGCATACCTTGCGCGCCGCCTTTGCATTCCATTGCCGCTTTCTTGACACCGGAGACATGCACGGCGTCGATTGGGAGTCGCTGATCCCCGTGGCCGCAAGGCGGTAAAGACAGCGGTCACGGTCCACCCATCCTACAAGAAGTTCAAAATCAATATTCAAGACCAGCTTGGAAAGTTCGTTCCGGAGCCGGTATCGGGTTCCTCGGAATAATCTTTCAGGATGTCGTGTCGTCCTGGCGAGCGCGGGGCAAGGTGAAGAGAATGATGAAGCTAACGAGGGCCAGGATAGCGACGATGAAGATGCTGCCTTCGGGGCCGGTAGTTCCACCGCTCAGGATCGGTTTGCCTACGGGGTGGGTGGCGAGCAGACGGTGCTGCACCATGATTCCGCTGTCGGCGACGCCATAGAGAAAGGACTGGGCCCAGTCCCATGAGGCGTGGAAGCCGATGGCCCACCAGAGCGAGCCGGTGCGCCAGAGGCTGAAGCAGAAGACCATAGCGGCCAGGCCGGCGGAAAGCAGTCCGATCGGTGACTCGCCTGGGTTGCCGCTGTGACCGAGGCCGAAGAGGATAGAGAAGATAACGGCTGCGGTCCAGAAGCCTAAGGCTTTGCTGCGGCGGGTTTTGAAGGCCCACTGATAAACGCCGGCAAGACCGCGGGCCAGAGTGTACTGAAGGTAGCCGCGGGTGAGGTACTCTTCGAGCAGGCCGACCAGGAGGAAGCCGAGCAGCCAGATGGCTCCGTAACGCAGAATGGCGCTGCCAAAAATGAGGCGGCTGTCGAAAACCAGAAGTCCGGCCTTCCAGAGCGTCAGGACGAGCAGAGAGAGACAGGTAACTCCCCACCCCAATCCGGCGAAGAAGTGCAGGAGCTTGCGGCTACCGCCGAGGCCGTAGACGGAGTTGGGACGTCTCTCGATCTTCGACATGATCCAGGTGGCTAGAACGGTCAATAGGAAGGATATGGCTTCCCCGATCAACGCGGACGTGGCAGTCATCTCCGAAGTGGTCTTCGCAGTCTTTGGCGCAGGCGGGTGGATCTTGTGGCCGATGACGGTGGCACAGAAGAGCATCGTAGCCAAGAGGGCGATGAAGATGAGCAGGCTCCAGCCGGCGCGAAGGCCGTCTTTGCCAACAAAAATTCTACGGAGAGCCGACGGCTGCTTGGGTGGCATTGGTTCGGCGGGCGTCAGCGTTGCGTCGCGATAAGGGGACAGACCGTCGGTCTCACTGTTCAAGGGGTTTCCTCGCAAGAGTTTATACGCAGGGAAGGGTTCGCGGGTTCCGACGTGTATTTAGAAAGTGGTAACCGTTGGTTTGGTGGCGATCATTGCGGAACAAGTCAAGGCCGTCCGCGTGCGTGAAGTGTTGAAATGCAGGGCCAGACATTGCGCCACCATGCGCCAGGGCCCAAAAAAGGGAGCGCCGTGGCGCCCCCTTTCTCTGCAAAGAACCGTCTACTTTCCGCCGTGATGACCTGGCGGCGGCCAGTTCGTCACCAGGTTGTAGGCGTTCACGGTACCGATTCCCGTGGCGAAGTCCCAACCGGTGGTGGTCCCATATGCCGGCTGATACGAGTCGTTGGAAGTGGACAGCACACCAAGCAAGCCGTCCGACATATAGCAATTGTAGGGCGTTCCGTTAAGCGGCAGACAGTCCACGTCCATGTCACCCAGCGTCACATCGTAGAAGGTGCAGGAGCTGGAAGTGCCGTTCCCCAGAGTGGAATTACAGGCGGCGTTGCCAGATCCTCCGTATTCACCGTTAGCAAGCTGGTAGTACACGGTGTTGGGATTGCCCCAGGTGCTGTCTGTCGCCTGGTTTACCAGCAACTGTATGCCGGCCATGATTGGCGAAGAGAACGAGGTCCCACCTGCTCCAGGCCAATTCGCGGGTGAGCCGGTGCACGGAACACCTCCGCCTGCAGGATCGGAGTAGCAGAAAACATAGTAGTGGCCCCAGATGCCATTGGCTGCAAATAGCGAGACGTCTGGAATATCGCGCACTCCGTCGGACGGATTGCCCAGCACGCTCTGCCACGAGGGTTTTGGATAACCCGCACAGGTGCCGCTAGCTACACCTTGGACGGACGGCGTACCCGTGGCACAGTTGCTCGGCCCACCGCTGCCGCCGGCGTCATCCACGAAATAGACAAAGCCCAGGGCATTCGAGAAAGATGCCGTGCAAAATCCCGAGATACCGTAGGTAATACTCGATCCCGAGTAGTATTGCGCAAGCAAAGCACTGGCGCAGGAATCGTTCCAGGGGATCTCTGGGATGTAGGATTTTGCCGACCCATAATACTGGTTGTTGTTGGCATTCCAGTAGGTGCCATTTTCGTTCAAGTAGGTATCACCATAATCGGTCCCACCCACCGCCACATTGTAGGGAGTGGATGCAAACCCGCTGACGGTGATGCCATGGAAGGCGACCGCCTGGTCCGCATCGGAGCTGGCCGCGCCCTCGTCACCCGAGGAGACGAAGACGGAAACACCTTCCGCGACCGACTGCTGATAAAGTCCCTCAACGTACTGGTTGAACGCTTGCCCAAGATAGGACTCGGACTCGCCGTAGCTGATGCTCACCAGGTCGGGAGGAGTGGATTCCTCCAGCAAACCCTCCAATGCGATGAAGCCGCCAAAATTCAACGCCGTGTCGACGCAGGAGGCCAGTTGGATAGCTGCGTTAGGCGCGGCCGCGCTGGACCATTCCACATCAAGTGCGGCTTCCACGTCGTCCCCATTAATGCCGGGATCGGCGCAGCTGCTGCCCGGATGCACTTGCACAAAAGTTGCGGACGGGAACTGCTCCGAAAGACCGAAAGTGCTGCGGAACGAATTCCAATCACCCGGGTAGTTGTACACATCGGTGTCTTCAATCAAGGCGATAGTCCGGCCCAAACCGGTGTAGCCGGCCGTGAACGCCGAGCTTAAATTGTAGATGGTGGCAAGATCGGAGGGCACCACCGCATAGTAACCATCGCCAAGGGTGTAATCGGACGAGGGCCTCCGTCCAACACCCGAGCGCAAGGGTGGTTTCATGTTGGCCAGCATCGGATGGGGCATGAAGTTATTCAGTGAAACGATGCCGATGACCGCCGGAGCGAGAGCAGCCGGAATTTTCGGATCGCTCATGTTGGCGATGTGGTGTGTTCCGTTTACATTCAGCTCATGAATTTCGGTGTGGAAAGCGGCTTCCACTTGGGCTGCATTGCCGGAGAAATCAATCACGGTTCCGGTGGAATAAATGCTGTTGACCACAAAACCGTACGACACCAACCAGCTTTTCAAAGTGTCAATGTCCGGTTGCGCCAGTCCGTAAGAAGCTCCCAGTTGCTTGGCGGAAAGCCATTGGTGGAAATTCGGCGAGGTGGGATTGTGCAACTCTGCAATATACTGCGCCAGCGAGCTTTCCAATTCCGACGGCCGTCGCAGTTGCAGTAACATGTGGTCTAGCGCGAGGCCACCCGATACCGTCCCCCGGTCATTATTCTTGTTGGCTTCGGGGCGGGTGTTGCCGGTTAAAGTTACCAGCTTGGACTCGTCAATCTTTTGCGTGATAAGCGGACGCTTGGCCTCTGCACTGGAAGCAAGATTGAAGGTGAAGACAAATGCGACGACGGCAAGGAGAAATGGGGTACCCCTAGCCCGGTGAATCATGAAGCCTCCTTCGAATGAGCTCTTAAAGTTATACCCAGTTTGGTCTTGAAACCAGCAAGGAAATAGAGCATACATCTTGGCGTTAGCCGGTCTCGATTGGCACCCGGAGATCCAGCCAACCCCGGCAACCCATCGCCTACAAGGGGCGCAAACAATCTCCTGGCTGCGGTTTGCCGGAAAATCCTGCTTATTTCCGATGGCACACACTATATCCCCGTCGAAGGATTCCCGCACATCACTTTTTGGCGAAGCTCGCGGATCGGTATGCCGTTCGGCCCGTGTAGCACGGTGGCCCAGCTGTTACCATCCTCGGTATCCCGTATCCTAAGAAACCGGGACACAGGAGTTTGCCGGGATGCAGGATGTCCCAGACAAAGAACTCACATCATGAACGTACTGATACTCAACTCGGGAAGTTCCAGCCTGAAGTTTCAGGTGATTGCCACCGACCTTGATCGCATCAAGCAACATAAAGATGACCGCTTGTGCAAGGGTGAAGTGGAACGCATCGGCGGGGAAGCGATTGTGACCTTGCAGGTGGGCAAGCAACCCAGGCAGAAGTTCACGGCCCCGCTGCGCGACATTTCTGCGGCGCTGGATTTTATAGTGCGACACATCGTCTCCGATCAGTCGGGGATTGCGGAGATCCAGGGTGCGGCAGATATTCACGCCGTCGGTCATCGGGTGGTGCATGGCGGCGAACGGTTTACCGAATCGGCCATCATCACCGATGACGTGCTGCAGGGAATTGAGGATTGCATCGATCTGGCGCCGCTGCACAATCCCAATAACATCAAAGGCATTCAAGCGGCGCGTGAGCTGTTCGGCAAGGCGCTCCCCCAGGTGGCGGTGTTCGATACCGCCTTTCATCATTCGCTGTCCGAGATGGCTTACCTTTATGCGGTACCGTATCACCTCTACCGGCGGCATCGCATCCGGCGCTATGGTTTTCACGGAACCTCGCACCGCTATGTCGCTTATCGCTATCGCGCCCTGCGCCGGCTGAGCCGGGAGCAGACCCACGTCATCACCTTGCATCTGGGTAACGGCTGCTCGGCGGCTGCCATCCGCGGAGGCGCCTCGGTGGACACGTCGATGGGCATGACGCCGCTGGAAGGGCTGGTGATGGGAACCCGCTCCGGTGACGTCGATCCCGCAATCGTGAATCTGATTGCGATCAAGGAAGGCCTGTCCGCGCAGGAGGTCGAAACGCTTCTGAACACGCAATCCGGTCTACTCGGCATTTCCGGACTCAGCAACGACATGCGCATCCTGCAATCGGAGCTGAAAGAGCACGACGACCGGCGGGTGCGGCTGGCCATTGATGTCTTCTGCTATCGCGCGCGCAAATACATTGGCGCGTTTCTGGCGTGTATGGGAGGAGCGGACGCGGTGGTCTTCACCGGCGGCATCGGCGAGAACTCACCCGCGATCCGGGCCGGCATCTGTGAGGGTCTGCAGTGGGCCGGTCTGCAACTGGACGACAAACATAACCAGGAGACCAATGCCCGCGAAGGCAAGATCAGCACCGACGACTCGCGCCTGCAGGCGTATGTGATCCCCACCGATGAAGAGCTGCTGATCGCGCGCGACACCGTGCGCTGCATTTTGGGCGAGCCGCATCCGTCGTAAGGATGGCTTCTTGCGCTTTATTACTGGTGCTCAGCCGGTGGCCTTTCTTAGAGTATCTTCGGATGGCGGACATTAGGATCGCGGACATATTAACCCAACTTTCTCGTTGCCAAGAAGGCGCCCCGCTGAGGATGACAGAATGAGGTTGGCTTTTTCGGCGTGGCTGAAGCTGCGCCCCTTCAACGCAGCCCACTACTTGCATTTCGCGTTGGATACGAGGTGGCGATGATCGGACAAATTCACCCCTGGTTGGCTGTCGGAGTAGCGGCGTCAACGGCGGCGACGGACGCCGTCTATGTCATGTTTAGTGCGGCTGTGTCATCCCGCCGGCGCGTGCCGGCTGCGACCTGGAGCAGTGCGTGGTATCTGCTGTCTGCGTTTGCGGTGATCAGCTACACCCGCAACTGGGTTTACGTTTGCTTTGCTGCGTTGGGCTCGTGGGTTGGGGCCTATGTCTCGATGACCGTGCTCCCCCGACCAGACAGTCACGCCGGAGGTCTCGACCACGGCGAGCCCAAGCCATCGGCCTAGCAGGCTGCTGGAAAAGTGGGGTTCGGGTAAGCAGCCGCGGACTAATGGGTGAGGAAGCCGTCTGAGATTCGCTCCGCCTCCGGCAGATTTTTTGATAGCCGGCTGGCCTGCTGCCTTGCTGCCCGGGCTTCTTCTGTGCGACCAGATTTGTCCAGGGCCTGCGCTAGCAGCAGATATCCGACATCTGACGGCTGTAGCCCGATGCCCTGGGAGTAGTTTCTGATTGCCGTGCTGAGGTCTCCCGATCTTTGCGCCACGATTCCCAAGCCGATCCATGCCCGGGCGCTCTCTGAATCCAGACTCACTGCCTGGCGCCAACTTGCCGCCGCGCGTTCCAGGTCGCCCAGGCTGCGATAGACATATCCCATGTTAGTCAGGACGGTCGCCTGCATAGCCGAGTTCTGGGTCACTCGCAGGAGTGTGTTATAGCGATCAAGGGCTTGGGGAAAATTCTTCCTCTGTTGCTCGTACATCGCGATCTTGAATAAGCTGGTCGGATCGGACGGCGCAATCGCTGCCGCAGCCTGGAAATGCTCAGTGGCGGCGTCCACCTCGCCCCGCTCCAGCAACGCCTCGCCCAGATTGTCTTGTGCGATGTAGTTGTCGCTGGTAACTGCGATGGCCTGCGACCATAACGTCACATTGTCGCTCCAGTAGTTGAGCTGATGTCGAGCCGCGACCCCCAACATCAATAGCACCAACGCGCTGAGCGTGGGTAGCAGAGCGCGCGGCAGTCGCTGTTGCTTTGCCCAGTCAGCAATTCCCCAACAGATCATGAGGAAGAGTCCCAAGCACGGCAGGTATGCGTATCGATCTGCCATCGCCTGGTTGCCTACCTGCACCAGCCCGATCATGGGAACCATTGTGCCCAGGAACCATAACCATCCCACGGCGAGATAACGACGTTGCCGGTAGCGAAGAACAAAGAGAGTGATAACCAGCAGTATGAGCGCTGAGCCGAGAACTTCCAACGCAGCGAAAGACTTAATGGGATAGGGATACAAGGGCGCAAGCCGCGATGGCCAGAGCACCTTGCCGATGTAGCGGGCATAGGAAACGAGGGCGTTTCCCAGCCGAATGGGAAGCGGATGTTGCAGCAGGGACGCCACCGAGCCGCCGGCTTGCTGGGCGCGCAGCGTGATCACGGCGCTCGCGGCCGCCAGCACCAGCAGCGGAAACTTTTCGCGCACCAGCCGCCAGAAACTTCTCTGCGGCAAACCGGCCGTTCCGGAAGCGTCGTTGCCCGGGGCAATCATGCGGCAGAGCGGCCAGTAATCCCAAAGCAGCAGCACAAACGGGAAGGTGACGACCTGCGGCTTCGCCATCAGGCCCAGCGCAAACAGAACTGTGACCACGGCATAGCGTCCCACCTGAGGCTTGAGCGCATACCAGCGATAGGCTCCCAACCCGAGCAGGAAGAACAACATGCTCAGCAAGTTCTTGCGCTCGGCAATCCAGGCCACGGACTCGACGTTGAGCGGATGCAGTGCAAACAGGGCCGCCACCATGAAGCTCGGCCCCACGGAGCCGGTTGCCCGCTGCAACACCAGAAACAGCAGCAGCACATTCACCACGTGGAGCAGCAGATTAATGTCGTGATGCCCCGCGGGATCTAATCCGAAAAGCTGATAGTCCAGCGCATGAGAGAGCCACGTCAGTGGATGCCAGTTCGATTCATGGTGAGTGGTGAACGCCCAGGAAATTGTTTTCCAATCCAGCCCCAGCTGGATGTGAGCGTTCTTGGTGACGTATCCCTGATCATCAAAGTTGACGAAGGGATGACTGTGCACCGGGTAGTAGACAGCAATGGTCGCGACTGCCAGCACGATTCCCAGGATGAGCGTCCGCTTCTCTGTCGAGCGGAATTTCATTGCCTCGGGTTGAGACTGAATTCTTCTGCTGGTCTTTGATTTCGGCATCGGGTTTTGGGCGACACTGCCGGTCTCGTTGCCGAAAAGTATATCCGCTGCAGCTTCCAGTTGAGATCGAACAGTTCCCAAGCTTGTGAAACGGGAAACGAATAGCTTTCCAGCATGGAGTTTCCCGTCGATCACATGTTGGTGTGATGTGGTAGAATCCTCGCACTCATGCGGCGGTGTCTATCCGGTTTATTGCTGGCGCTGATCTGTGTTGGGGTGTTGCTGCCATTCCTCCAGGCGTCCCAATCAGATGTTCCCGCATGTTGCAAGCGTGACGGCAAGCATCATTGCGCACGTCCCACGGGCGGCGACGGATTTAAATCGGCCGCCATGCTTTGTCCGTACCGTTACCTTCGTGGCCTGACGACGAGAGTAACGGCACTCGTAACCATCCGCACGGTTGCACCTCGGTCAGTGCCGCAAGACATGGTGCAGCCATCACAGCTTTCTCGACGTGAATTTCCCGTCTCAGAAGGTTGCCGACCCCGCCCGCCACCCCTTGCCTCGACCTAACTCAAGACCGCAAACGCTTTAGCCGACGGGCTCCGTGTGCTCGCACCCTTCGGGGTGAAGACTGAGCATGAAACCCTACGTACGTTCATTTCAGAGCATTAGGATCTAAGGAACTGTGGGCGCGGCTATGCGCAGATTGTGTCTTGTGGCGTGTTGGTCATTGTTGGTGGCGTCGAATGCAAGTGCGACGGTTTTTGCAACGGTGCGGGGCGTTGTTCACGATCCGCAGCACCGTCCCATTCAAGGGGCACACGTTACGCTGAAGGCTCAAACCTCGGACTGGACACAGTCCCAAGAGTCCAGCGACAGCGGAGAATTTCAGTTCCGGTCGGTCCCCATCGGCACCTATACCGTCACAGTCTCGTCGCAGGGTTTCCTGCAAATGCAACAAGACGTCATCGTTCAGTCCGACACGAGCCCGGTCGTGCATTTCAAATTGGCAGTTGCGGGCACGAAGGAAAACGTCGTCGTATCGGGAACTCCGGTGGCGGCGACCATGGACAGTGTCACGCCGACGACGATGCTTAACCGCCAAGACATCCAGCAAACTCCTGGAGCGGACCGCACCAACGGCTTGGAGATGATCACCGATTACGTGCCGGCTACCTATGTGACCCACGACATGCTGCATATGAATGGAGGTCATCAGGTCGAGTGGCTGATTGACGGCGTCTCTATTCCCAACACCAACATCGCGACCAATTTGGGGCCGCAGATTGACCCGAAGGACATCGATTATCTCGAAGTTCTGCAGGGCAGCTACGACGCCACCTATGGAGACCGTACGTACGGAATGTTCAACATCGCGCCGCGAACTGGTTTTGAACGCGATAGGGAATGCGATCTGGTTCTCAGCGTGGGGAGCTTCGATCAAACGGACGACCAAATCAGCTGCGGAGGGCACACGCAGCGATTTGCTTACTACGTCAGCTTGAATGGGAATCGAAGCAATTACGGACTTCAGACCCCGATCCCACAAGTGGTTCACGGCGCGGAGAACGGCTACGGAGGATTCGCTTCGTTCATCTTCAATCACGACTCCAAGAACCAGTTTCGGGTGGTCACTTCCTTGCGGCAGGATTACTACCAGGTTCCCATCGACCCTGACCCCAACTCAACTGGAAATCAGATATTGGAATCGTCGGGGGAGATCCCCAGTTACGGCTTGCATGATGCCGAGCGTGAGCCCGATGGCTACGTCATCTTTTCGTGGGTCCACACCTTCAATCCCAATACGCTGCTTACAGTTTCTCCCTTTTATCACTACAACGCCGCTGACTACCAAGGTGGCGCGAACGACTATCCTGTCATTTCGACTGTAAATCAGATTGCCAATTACGGAGGGCTGCAGGCGATCATTAATAAAAGCTTCTGGAGAAACGACCTGGAAGCCGGGGTGTACGGATTTTTTCAGCACCAACATAACTATTTCGATAACCAATACACCGATGGCACCCCAAATTTCCCTGCTTCTTCCATCAGCGTAAATGGAGGGGTTGCCGAGGAGTTCATCAGCGACCGGTTCAATGCGACAAAGTGGTTGACCATAATTGCCGGACTTCGCCAAACGGAATTCAGATCGTCCATCGCGGAGAACGCGACCGACCCTCGCATTGGCATTGCTGTGAGGATTCCGCGCCTGAATTGGGTCTTGCGCGCCTTCTATGGTCACTACTATCAACCCCCACCACTGGTTACAGCCACCGGCGCGCTCTTTGGTTTGGCCAATAGCCAGAATTTTACGTTCTCTCCTCTGCAAGGTGAGCGGGATAAACAGTGGGAAGCCAGCCTTATCATTCCCTATCGCGGCTGGAATCTTCAGGTCGATAATTATCAAACCAACGCGAGGAATTGGCTGGACCACAACAATATCGGAGAATCGAATCTCTTCTGGCCGATTACGTGGTACGCGGCCCTGATTCAGGGTTGGGACCTCACATTACGTTCTCCCATGCTCTGGCACCGCGCCCAGTTCCACCTTGTCTATGCCAATCAAATCGCGCAGGCAACCTCGCCGATCACTGGAGGCTTGATCTGCCCTAGCCCCGTGACGCCAGCATGCCCACTCGATATCCCACCGGGGTATGCGCCGGTGGACCATGATCAGAGAAATACATTGAACTGGGGCGTCAATACAAGTCTTCCCTGGCACAGCTACACTTCGGGCAATGTGTACTATGGCTCGGGGTTCGTGAATGGATTGTATGGGACGCCGCAAGCGCAATATCCCGGGTCCTATCTGCCTGGCCACACCACGGTTGATCTTGCTTTGGGAAAAAGCTTCTCCGAGGGGAAATACGCTGTTTCCGTGACCGCCCTGAACGTGGCCAACCTTCGCGTGCAGCTGGATAACAGTCTGACGTTTGGCGGATTTCACTGGAACGAGCCCCGGCAAATTTATGGGGAATTTCGTTGGCGCTTCCACTACTGATCAGCCGTTGCCGCACAGTACAATTGGGAAGTTGCGTCCTACTCCGCACCGCTGGCAGTGCGAATGGGAATCCCGGGTCGGAGGAACTGTGTGCGCTATCTGATCGTGCTGTTTGCCATCCTCGGCGTCATCGCCTCATCGCTTGCCCTCAAGGTCCATTATGACGACCCCGGCAAGGAGCCGTGCAGCATCAACGACAAGTGGGATTGCGGCGTGGTGAATCACAGCCCTTACGCGATGATCCACGGCGTGCCGGTGGCGGCCATCGGAATTGCCGGTTATGTCCTCATCGCCGTGGTGGCGTTCATGCGGCGTCGCGGTTTGCTACTGCTATTGGTTCTGATCGGACTCGGGTTCGCGTTGCACCTTAGCAATATTGAAGCCCAGGTACTGGAAGTCTGGTGCCTGTACTGCGTAATCTCGCAAGCGATCATCGCCGTGCTTACGGTGTTGTCCTTGATTTGGCTGGCGTGGCCGAAGCTTCGTTCCCGCGCCGCGTAGCGGTTAGGAGACGGCCTCGATCTCCAGATCGGGCGCCGCGGCTTCGACACGGTTGCGTCCGTTGCGCTTGGCGACATAAAGCGCCTCGTCTGCGCTCTTGATTAATCGCTCGACGGAATAATCGGAATGCAGCTGGGTAGACACCACTCCCACACAGACCGTGACGTTGACTGCGCTTCCCGAGGTAAGGATGGGGGTAGAAGAGACCGCGGTTCGCAGCCGCTCGGCAAATTGATAGGCGCGCTCCGAGGTAAGCTCGGCGGCTACCACCACAAACTCTTCGCCGCCGTAGCGTCCCAGAACATCGTAGGGCCGGACCGAGAGGCTGAGCCGTTGAGCGATCTCGTGCAGAACAATGTCCCCAGCAGGATGTCCGAACTCATCATTAATTCGCTTGAAGTGGTCCAGGTCGATCATGAACAAAGAAACGAAACTTGATTTGCGCTGCGCCCGTTCCACCTCGGCTCGCACCAGCTCCAAGAGTGCCCCGTGGTTCCAGATACCGGTCAGCGGATCGTGGGTGGCCTGAAAGCGTAGGGCCTCCTGCGCCGCCAGCAAACTGTCCTGTAGCCTGATCATGCGAGCGCCCACGCGCACTCGTGCCAGTAGTTCGGGAGCGTCGAATGGCTTGGTCAGATAGTCATCCGCGCCCGCCTCCAGTCCGGCGACAATGTCGGCGGTGGTGTCCTTCGCGGTCAACAGCAGCACATACTGATAGCGCTCGGCGGGAAATTCGCGGAGCTGGCGGCACACTTCGGGGCCCTGCAGTCCCGGCATCATCCAGTCCAGCAGGAGCAGCCGTGGCGCTTGCGGCGAGCGGGCTTCCTGCAATGCCTGGAGGCCATCGCTCACCAGCTGCACTTGGTATCCGTTGCCCCGTAAGAAATGTTGCAGAGCCACCCGATACACCGGGTCGTCCTCGGCTACCAGTACTCGATCGCCGGCGGTGGCCACGTCGCCCGCATCGTCCGGAGCCGGCAGAACAGGTTTCTTACCGGGCAACAGGCCCATGATTCCGCCCTCCCGTCGCGACCATGGTTTTCTGGGCAGCTTCGATCTCCGTCATCAGCGCAGCGGCCAATCCCGCAGCTCCGGCAGCATCTTCCGCCCGGCTGGCCTTTTCGACTTCCAATGCCAAGTCCGCCGCATCGATGAATCCGATGTATCCCAGGCTTCCCTTCAACGAGTGCGCGGTCTGGCGCACCGCAGCGAGATCGCTCTGCGCCAGCGCGTGCCGGAGCCGGTCGGAAAGTTGGGGGTATTCCTCAAAGAAAATCGCGATGAGTTCCTGCAGCAGGGACTCGTCACCCTCTAAGCGGTCCAATGCGGTGGCGTGGTCCCAGTGGGCGGACATGGCGAGTTGGGTCTGCCTCCATCGGGCGATCGTTCGCTATTCGGGCGCAAGATCGGTAACTTGCGGCACGCCATGTTCATCGGCAAAATGGCAGCGCGCCTTTATTGCGCCAATCGGATGGGGGTCGCGTTCTGCGAGGTGCGGGATCGGGTTCTGCGCTCGCTCCCTGGAAGACTATCGAGATTTGAGCCCATCCGTATATGATGTCTGCTTCCACCAACTCTGGTTGATTGGCACTCGGCCGGCGAAATCCAAGCAGCACGTTCTGTCATGCAAATGGCGCACATTTTCGGTTTGCCGGCGGCTCTGCTGATACTGGCCTTCGTCGCCAATCGGCTGTCCAAGCTGACCCGTATTCCCGACATCATTGTGCTGCTGCTGATCGGAATTACACTGGGACCGATCCTCCATTGGGTTGACCCCCAGAATTTTCAAGGCGCTATCAGTATCCTTGGCACTCTGGCTCTCCTGCTCATTCTTTTCGAGGGTGGACTCGAACTCAGGCTTCGCCAGGCGTTGCGATATTTCCCCGCCGGCCTGGTCCTGGTGCTACTGAGTTTTGGATTGAGCTTTGGGTTGATTGCGCTCATGAGCAGAGCTCTTTTGCATTTGCAATGGAGCGATTGTTTTCTGCTGGGAGCGGCCCTGGGCTGCACCAGTGGGACGATTGTTATTCCCGTTCTGCAGCAAATCGCCACCCCCGATCCGATCAAGGTGACGCTCACGGTCGAGGCCTCGCTGGGAGAGGTCATCGCCGTCCTGGTGGTGGGCAGCCTGCTGAACCTGCGGGGAGACCAGTCGGTCATCGCGGGAGTGACAACTGACTTTTCCCATCACATTCTGATCTCGTTGGCCATAGGAGTGGCGGCTGGCGCCGTGTGGTCGCGCTTATGGCCGCTGCTCGCGGGCCAGCCCTATGTGCCCATCCTGAACCTCGGAGTCGTCCTGGGTGTGTACTCTCTCGGTGACTACGCCGGAGGCAGCGGATTGCTGACCGTCTTGATTTTCGGGGTTACATTGGCCAACCTGCCGCGCACCCCCCACATGACGCGACAGGGCGCACGCCTGCTCGCCTTTCACGCCGAACTCAGCTTCCTGGTGCGTTCTTTCTTTTTTGTTCTGCTGGGAATCGTGGCCGAATTTGTCAGCCGGCATTACATTATTCCAATCCTCGGAATCCTGGCAGCTTTGGTGCTGGCGCGATTCGTGGCCGTGCAGGGCAGTCGTTGGGTGGTCCGCGACGTAGAGCGCAAAGACACGGAGCTGCTCTTCTGGATGCTGCCGCGCGGGTTGGTCACCGCCGTGCTTGCCTTGGAAATTGTCAACGTGCGTGGCGCCATCTTTGGTTTCCTGCCGGCCATGGCTTTCACCGTGGTGATGGTGACGAACCTGTTCATCGTCTGGGGTTCTTTGCGAGCTGGGCGCGGGGCGGTCGCCGTTCCCGACAAGCCAATGGCTTACGTGCTGGAAGAGCTGAAAGCGCCCGTTGCCGCTCCCGCTCCCAGCTCGAAAGCGCCTGCGAAGGTTTCCGATGCTGGTCCAGGTGACGAATGACAAGACACCTGGCTTCCGATCTGGCAGATCTGGAAGCAGCCAAAAGTCAGTATGGACCGGGTTGCGCCGCGCCCGTCGAAAAGCTGCTGGCCGCGATGCGGAAGGGCGCATTCGCCGACGCCGAATCGCTCATTCGCTTTCACGATGCCCTCCTGTTTCTGCGCGCGTTTCCCCAGAGCCGGAACGTTGTTGCGCTGACGGAAGAATTGCTCGGTGGCATCGAGCAACAGGTGATGCGGTTGCGCGACTCCGGCGCCGACATGGACCTCTTCGACTCGGAAGAATTTTCTGGTATCGCCGGTACGGCGATCGAGGATACGTTGACCTACGAGGTCGCGCGCTGGCTGGCATTGAGACATCGGCGCGAGATCGGCGTCGCGTGGGAGCTGGATGAACAAAGCCGTCAAATGTCCAGCAGCCTACCGCAGTTGCTTCCGCTGCTCGGCGACGATTGTTTTGTCGAGGCGGACACGCCGTATCTCGAATGGCTGAGCCAAGCCGCCGGTGGCGAATCGCGAATCCTGCCCTGGCTGTTGCAGCGTCTCGAAAATGCTCCGCTTACGATTCTGCAGAAGGCCGCCTGGTACGATGCGTTACAGATCGACATCTCCTGGGAGCTGGGCAATTCGTCGACAGCCAGCCGAACCCATGCTCGCCGCAATCCGTCCACGATCTACTACCACAAAGCGCCGCTCCTTCGCCGCCAGCAGGTTTCGTTGCCGCAGGAACTCAACTCGCCGCCGTTGCCGCTTCGGAAGCTCTCGCCAAAACAAGGCGAGGACATTCTCGATTTTGTGCGTGAGGCTCTCACAGTTCGCTATCGTGAACTTTATGGCACAACTCGCGGCGACCCCACCCAGGTGATTGAGGCTGATGCCGGCCGAGGTGTGCACCTCTTCCTTTGGGGGCTGCCGCCGGGTCGTCGTCTCCCGCTGCGTGCCTATCATGCCGGCCTTACGGTCAAGAACGGCGTGCCCATCAACTACATCGAGGGCATCTCGCTGTGCGAATGGATGGAAGTCGGATTTAACACCTTCTACGCTTTTCGCGATGGCGAAACCGCGTGGATCTACTCCAGGGTGCTCCACCTGCTTCATCAGCTCACCCACGTTACCTGCTTTTCCGTTTACCCCTACCAGCTTGGAGAAGGGAACGAAGAGGCCATCAAGTCCGGCGCCTTCTGGTTTTACCGCAAGCTGGGTTTCCGGCCGGGCAAGCCTGAGTTGCTGGCGATGACGGAAAAAGAAGAGGCAAGAATCGCAGCCAGGCCCGGCTACCGAACATCGGCGCGCGTCCTGCGCAAGCTGGCAGCGGAACATGTGTTTTACGAATTTGGCGATGAGACCCAGGGCCTCTGGGACTCCTTCGCCACGCGAAATATTGGCTTCGCCGTGCAGCGACTCATGGCGAAGAAATTTAAGGGCAATCCGGAGAAGATGCGCCGAGACACGACCGCATCCCTGGCCCGGATTCTGCGAGTTGATCCAGACAATTGGAGCCCGCTGGAGCAGTCGTCGTTCGCTAATTTTGCTCCGGTCCTATCGTTGGTTCCCGATCTTCCACGCTGGACCAAGATTGAGCAGCAGGCCGTCGTGCAAATTGTCCGCGCGAAGGTCTCTCCGATCGAAGCAGATTACCTGCGACTGCTGCAACGGCATCCCAAGTTGAAGGAGGCCCTGCTGCGGCTGGGTTGGCAAGCGTAGGCGCGGCTCGCAGATGGCTGATGCGGGCGGTCGGATAGAGCCGCCCTTCAGGCCAGCGCAGGTTTTATTGAGGTGCGAAATTTTCTTGTATGCGAACGCGGCGCTGAAAAGCCGCTCTACCCGTTCTTCCGGCACACATGAACTCCTGAAACACTCTACCCGAAATCACTGGTCATAATGAACAGCGGCTTCATCTCGAAGCTTTTGTAGCGAGGCCGGAGCCGTTCGGTATTGTACTGTTCCTTCACGTTTACCAGCTTCTTTGTGGAAACAACCACGTCGATCGGTACATTATCGTAGCGCCCGTTCCGCAAGACCACCAGCCGCCCGTGCACGTTGGTCAGCAACAGGTCCAGGGCAAGATTCCCATACGCCATGGGCACAATCGAATCGATGGCATCGGGATCGCCGCAGCGAACCAGGTAGCCCAGGCTCTGGTTCATGACGTCGATCCCTTTGCCGGAGTTGTATTTGGCTGAAAGCTCCTTCACCTTCTCTGACACGAAATAGCCAATCCCTCCCAGTTTCTTGTGGCCAAAAGCGTCGGCGGTGTCGTGCTCGAAGACCATGTCATCGCCTTCAAACATCGCTCCCTCCGACACCAGAACGACCGAATATTTGCTGGGATTCTTGCGCCGATCTTTGATGAGCAGCTCGGTCAGCCGATCGATATTGAACTTGGCCTCAGGAATCACGCAGCGGTTGGCCGCGCCCACCATGGTGGGAAGCATGGCGGTGAAGCCCGCATACCGGCCAAACACTTCCAGCACCAGGATCCGTTCGTGCGAGCCGGCCGAGGTCCGCAGCCGGTTTGCCATTTCGATGATGCGGGTCACACAGGTGCTGAAGCCGATGCAGTAGTCGGTTCCCGGAACGTCGTTGTCCATGGTCTTAGGAATGGCGACCACTTTCACCCCTTCCTGAAACAAGCGCACGCCGTAGCTAAGCGTGTCGTCGCCGCCAATCGGAATTAGGCAATTGATCTTCAGCCAGTCGAGGTTCTTCAGCACCTCGGCCGTCAGATCGTTTCTGTCGTCCCGGTAGGTCTCCTGCAGGTGGAGAGGAATGTGGCGTTTGCTGACCCGGCCAGGATTGGTCCGCGAAGTGTGCAGAAACGTGCCTCCGGTGCGGCCGGCGCGATTGACCAACTCCTCCGTAAGGTGCTGGTAGTTGTCACTGTTGTCGTAGTCCTTGTCGCGGACCATGTCGACCAGGCTGGCCCAGCCGCGGCGAAGCCCGATGACCTCATAGCCCTCGCGCAATGCCCTGATGGTCACCGCGCGAATGGCCGGGTTCAAGCCCGGCACATCGCCGCCTCCCGTCAAAATTCCGATGACACCCTTCTTGCCGTTGCTACTCGCCATAATGAAGTCCTCTTTGATGTGTCGGTCGAGCGAATGGTCCGTAAAGTAATAGTGTAGCCGGAGGGCGCTGCTCGCGTCTTACCTGCCGCGGCCGACCAGCCAGTTAGCCGATCAGGTTGCGACGGCTCGGCACCGGCGCTGAGAAAATTCCGGTGGCGATTAGACTGCGGGATTTACTCGCCCGACCTAGGAGTTTTCCTAGTAGCCAATCAGTGCCCGTTGGGGTTACAAAAAGGTGACGGGCTGTCGATGACAGACGGACGGGGCAGAGTTTGCTTGGGCCGACGCCGTTCGACATCGCGCCAGCCGCAGCCAAACCTCTTAGGAGGAGAAACAATGGTCAGGTCGGGTCACCAACAGGCTTTGTCGTTGGTCTTGTGTTTTCTTCTGGTGCTGGTTACCATGCCGCTCGATTCAGGCGCTATGACGCTCTATCAGGACCAGACCGCGTCCCCAGCGTCGCCCTCCGCGCCCAGTTATTCGGGGCAGGGCGCGCCGATGACTACGGAGGAGATTCAATCTCTGGTCGCTCCCATCGCACTCTACCCTGACTCCCTGGTAGCGCAGGTTCTTAATGCCGCGACCTTCCCGGACCAGATCGCCGTGGCCAACTATTTCCTTCAGCAGAACAAGAGCCTCACCGGCAGCGCTCTGATGACGGCGGTGAATGGCCAGTCGTGGGATCCCAGCGTCAAAGCGCTCACCCAGTTTCCCAGCGTGCTGAACAACATGTCGCAGAATCTCACCTGGACGTCGCAGCTGGGCGAGGCTTATCACAATCAGCAGGCCGACGTCATGGCCGCGATCCAGACCTTGCGCTCCCAAGCCAAGGCAGCCGGCAATCTGAAATCCACGCAACAGATGACCGTGGTGCAGCAGAGCCCGCAAGTCATCGTGATTCAGCCCGCGAATCCGCAGGTGGTCTACGTTCCGCAGTACAACCCGACCATCGTTTATGGCACGCCTTATGTCGTTCCTGGATACAGTACAGGCGACCTGGTCGCGACCGGGCTGCTCTCGTTTGGTGCGGGCATCGCCGTGGGTGCGATGATGAGCGGCGGCTGCTGCGGTTGGGGTTGGAGCAGCTGGAACTGCAACTGGTATCACGGCGGCGCGTACTATCACGGCTATCCGTACTACGGGAACAATGCGTGGCACGGCGGCTACTATGGCGGATACAACAACTACGGCAACCATCCCTACAACGGCTACAACAATTACAACCACTCCTACAATGGCGGATATAACAGCAACGGCTATCATGCCAACAATAACAACAGCGGTTATAACCACACCGGCAACACCAGCTACAACCACAACACCAATGTGAGCGGCAATACGGTCAATGTGAACCACGATGCTAGCGGTTCCAATACCTGGGACAAGTCAGGCGGGTGGGGAAGCTCCGACGCTGCCCGCGGTTGGGGACAGGGTGACAGTCACAGCGGAAGCTCCACGGCGTTTAGCAGTTGGGGCAATCATTCCGGCTCGTCCAGCTTCAGCGGCGGCGGCTGGGGTGACAAGTCGGCAAGTTCGCGCGGATGGGGCAGTCGTGGCGGCGGCGGTGGCTGGAGTGGTGGCGGCGGCCATTTCGGTGGCGGCGGCCGGAGATGACTCCGGGATACGGCAGGAAAAATCACCTCGCGACTGACTGGAGGCTTGGGATGACGAAGATATTGGGTGTAGGCCCTGACTGCAGTTTTGTTGTTTGCCGCTGCTTGATAGTTTCGACGATCATGGCGCTGACGATCTCGCTTGGCTCATGCAAAAAGCAGGAAACGCCGGCCGCGACCGAGGCCGCGCAAAAGACATTTGCCTCGCCTGACGACGCGGGCAAAGCGCTAGCCGAGGCCGCCAAGGAGGACAATCGGGATGCCTTGCTGGCAATTTTTGGTCCAGGCTCGAAAGACATTATCTATTCCGGCGACGCCACCGAAGACAAGGCCTCGATTGAGGGATTTGCTACCGCCTACGCGCGGATGAATCGATGGCGCAAGCTGAACGACGGTGGCGCAATTTTGCTGGTCGGCGAAACCAATACCGCCTTTCCCATTCCCTTGAAGAAAAACAGTTCCAGTCAGTGGTACTTCGACACGCCGGCAGGCAAGGACGAGCTCCTGGCGCAGCGCATTGGCCGCAATGAACTCGCTGCCATCGATGTTTGCGCTGCCTTGGCCGACGCTCAGGCCGAATACTTTGCGCAAAAACACGACGGTGTCAAGCAATACGCCCAGAAGTTCATTAGCGACGAAGGCAAGCAGAACGGTTTGTACTGGCAGTCGCCCGAAGGCATGCCCAAGAGTCCGCTGGGCCCGTTGGTGGCCTTCGCGACTAGTGAGGGCTACAAGGTGCAGCCCAAGACGCAAGCGCCATTCCACGGATATTTCTTCCGGATGCTGGACAAGCAAGGGCCTGACGCGAAAGATGGCGCGAAAGACTATCTCATCAACGGGAAGATGGTTGGGGGCTTTGCTTTCGTCGCCTACCCGGCGGAATACGGCAACTCGGGCGTAATGACGTTCATGGTTGGCAAGGACCGCGTGATCTACCAACAAAACTTGGGCAAGACGACCTCCGAGACTGCCCCCGCCATGACCGATTTCAATCCCGACACAGGCTGGACCAAAGTCGGCCAATAACATCACTTGCGCAACGCGGCAAAAGCCGGAACTATAAAGCGTCTGTGTCAGACCTAAGTTTTGTTTTTGCGACGGAGATATACCAGACGTAAATCGAGCCCGCAAGGGCGGGTCAGTTTAGCCCAGGACGCAGCCGTAGGCGGAGTCCTGGGTATGGCGGGAAGCGAATTTGAGTCCCGTAGGGACGGCAGAAGTTCGAACCCAGCCTTTAGAGGCTTGACAACCTATCGCTATCCGGCCCCGATTCGCGTTCCCGGACGTCCATTTGCTTGCGGGCTTCGTCGATGGCTTCGTAAGGATCACGCCCCGTGACTTCCTGATACCACGCGGGATGGTGCGTCCACGCCCACGCCTCGCTCACTGTGCCGCGCGTCATGGCCTGAATTGTTCCCGGTTCGCCGAACGTGCTGAGGTAGATGTGAAAGAAGATGCCGAACAGCATAATCAGCGCGGAGATGTCGTGCACGACATACGAAATCGCCACCAGGATACGCCCGAAGATCTCCGGAAACCACATGATCACGCCGGTAATGACGAAAGCGATGCTGCCGCAGACAATCTCCCAGAATTGCATTTTCTGTCCGGCATTGAAGAAACCGACGTCCTTCGGCTCGACCGCCTCTTCGTTGGCTACGTAGCTCTTGATGCGCTTCATCCAGCGTGAGTCGGCCGCGGTCCAGCGCATCACTCCCAGCCAATTGATGGTCTGCAGCGCAAAGAAGAAGACAAAGGCCAGTCCGAACCAGGGGTGCAGGAAGCGCGTCATTGCTCCTCCGCCGAACAGCGGCGTAAAGAAGCGGAAGATCCACGGCAGGTAGATCCCGAATCCCGACAGCAATGCTAGAAAGAAGAAGATCCCAACCATCCAATGGAGAAAGCGCGTGTAGACAGGGTGGCGCAAGAGTTCGCCCGCGTAAACCACGGTCCGTCCCAGACGGTCGATGGCGTTGGGACGATGCACAAACCGATTGGCTGAGGTCGCCATCTAGTTCTCCTTTCCCGACGCCGGCGGCGGCTCAATTTGCTTGATCGGCGGAGCTGGCTGCGCGAGCCGCGGACCTTCGAAGACATAGTGCATCACCACGCCGACAAAGCCCAGCATCGCGCCGAACAGCCCGATCGGTTTGAAGATGTCTTTCCACACGGTGAAGCTGAGCGGGATTCTCGGCTTGGCCGGCAGGTTGCCGTAGTGCTCGGGCTTGGTGATGTCGTGCAGTACGTAGATCACATGCGTGCCGCCGATGGTGTCCGGATCGTACACGCCTGCATCTTTGAAGCCCGACACGTCGCGCAACTGCGTGGCTCGCTTTTCAGCCAGGAACTTCATGTCGTCTTTGGTGCCGAAATGCAGGCAGCCGGTCGGACAAGCTTTGATGCAGGCTGGTTCCAAGCCAGCTCCCACTCTGTCAGAGCACAGTGTGCACTTGTAAACTTTCTTGGTGTTGGGATTGAACTTCGGAATATTGAACGGACAGCCGGAAACACAAAACTGGCAGCCGATACAGTTTTCCTGCTGAAAGTCGACAATGCCGTTCTCATATTGCACGATGGCACCGTCAGCCGGACAGGCCCGCAGACATCCGGGATCGGCGCAGTGCATGCACTGGTGCTTACGCATCAGCCAGGCAAAGCTGCCGTCGGCGTGCTCGTCTTCATTGAACTTGATGAGGTTCCAGAAGTTCCAGTCGGTGTCCGGCATCGTCTGGTAGGTGTTGTCGAAGTAGGTGGTCTGGAACGGCATGTCGTTCCACTCGACGCACGCCACCTCGCACGCCTTGCAACCGATGCAGGTGGTGGTGTCGATCAGCTTGCACACCTTGTCTTGCCGCTGCGTTCCCGCACCCGCCACCGGTCCGGGATGGGCCGAGATTTGCTGGATGCGTAATGTGCTGCGATCACTCATCTCGTCTCTCCGTTAATGCAATCCCACAATCGGTGGTCCGACTTGAAGGGGCGCACCTTCAGGTGCGCCGACAAGACCACTCGAAAACCCGGCTCTTAGCCGCTGAGGGAATAAGCCCTCTGGGCCTAAAGGCCAATCCCTTGGTGCCTTCTGACGGCACGGCTGAAGCCGTGCCCCTTCAACGCCGGATACAGCGCCACTCTACCTCTCCTAGACCTTCTCCAGCTTCACCAGGAACCCTTTGAACTCCGGGGTGTAAGCATTCGGATCGATCACTGTAGGCGTCAGCCGATTGGCGGGCATCTTCGAAGTTCTGCCTTCGTCTTCGGAGATCCCGCGATATCCCCAGTGGATCGGAATTCCGATTTGATAGAGCTTCTTGCCGTCGACGTTCATCGGTTTGATGCGCTTGGTCACCATCGCCTTGGCGATGTAGTCGCTGCGAATACTGCTGACTTTCACTTTTTCGCCACCACGAATTCCCATTTGGTCGGCGAGTTCGGCCGGAATCTCGACGAAGGGCTCCGGTACCAACTGCACGTTCATGGGATTGTTCTTCGTCCAGTAGTGATAGTGCTCGGTCAGACGGTAGGTGGTGCAGATGATGTTGTACCCGTCATTCGGCTTGGCATACTTGTCCATCGCCGTCTTGAACTTCTTCACCACCGGATTGTTCGACTGCTTGGGGTGTAGCGGGTTCTCGATAGGACTTTCGATGGGCTCGTAGTGCTCGGGGAACGGACCGTCGGCCAGAGCCCCGAGCGGCACGAAGATACGGCCGACGCCTTCCGGATTCATGATGAACGGTCCCATGTGTTCTTCCGGCTTGGAGTCGGGTTTGAAGTCGGGAACGTCATTCCCTACCCACTTCTGCGCCGTTTCGTTCCACCACACCTGTTTACGCGTAGGATCATACGGCTTTCCGGTGAGATCGCAGGACGCTCGGTTGTACAGCACGCGCCGGTTCATCGGCCATGACCATCCCCAGTTCGCATAGACACCCATGTTCGAGGGATCGTCGGTACCTCGCCGCTGCATTAACGGGCCAGCCTCGGTCCAGGAGCCGCAGTACAGCCAATTGCCTGAAGTGGTGGTCCCGTCGTCACGCAGCGCGGCGAAGCCTGGAAGCTGCTGCCCGGCTTTCAGCGACAAGTTTGTCTTCTCGTCGCTGACGTCCGTCACCGCCTTGCCGTTGATTTCCTTGGCTATCTCCGACAGCGATGGACTGGTGGGAATCGTGTAGCTCCACGTCGCATTCAGAATGGGATCGGGGAACTTGCCGCCCTCTTTCTTGTAAAGCTCGCGGATCTTTAGATAGATCTGCGCCAGGATGTCCTGGTCCAAACGGCAGTCGCCCGGCGGCGGCAGCGCCGCATTTTTCCATTGCAGCCAGCGCGCCGAGTTGACCATCGTCCCGTCTTTCTCGGCGAAGCCGGCGCCCGGCAGCCGATAGACTGTCGTGTTGATCTGTTTCATCTCGTCGGGCGTGGTGCCCGGCGCTTCCCAGAAAGCGCTGGTCTCGTCGGGATAGATTTCGCAAACCACCAGGAAGTCGGCTTTCTTCAAAGCGTCGATGTTCTTCTGCGAGTCGGGCCCAATCATCACGCCGTTCATGCCGAAGGCAAAAAATCCCTTTACCTTGCCTTCGTACATGTCATTCCAGTTTTCCACCCAGGAGTACTTGCGGTCGATCTTGGGCAGATAGTTGAACGCGAAATCGTTGTCCTTGGTGGCCGCGTTACCGTACAACGCTTTCAGGAATGACACCGTGAACTTGGGCGTGTTCGACCAGTAATTGAACGACTCCCATTCGCCGGGCTTCGACGGCCTAGGCGTAACTCGGTCGAGATATGTCTTCAAGTCTTTGTCGGCCGGCGCCGGCATCTTGAGATAGCCCGGCAGAATATCGAAGATACCGGCCATGTCAGTCGCGCCTTGAATGTTGGAGTGTCCACGCAAAGCGTTCACGCCGCCGCCGGCGCGTCCCACATTGCCCATCAGCAACTGCAACATCGCCGCGGTGCGGATGATCTGCGTCCCAAAACTGTGCTGCGTCCAGCCGACCGCGTAGATGACGGTGCTGACCTTCTTCATGTCGCCGTCTTTGCGGACGGAGGTGTACATGTCGGCGGCTTTCAAGAACTGATCTTTCGGAATGCCGGTGATGCGCTCCACCATTTCCGGCGTGTAACGCGAGTACTGCTGCTTCAAGAGCTGATAGACGCAGCGCGGGTTCTGCAGCGAAAGATCGTAGGAAACGTTCGGTGGCAGCGACGGAGGCGGAATGGGGCCGCCGCCCATGGCCTTCGCGCCGGCCGGCCCTGCCGCTTGATAGCCCTGTCCCTCGGAACCGTGGCCGGATACGCTGCCGTGTTCAGCGGCGGGAGCGGTACCCTGAGTTTCGTGACCCTTGGGCGCATTCTGCGTTGCAGGGGCAGCGCCCGCCGCTACCTTTCCTGTCTCGTTCCCACCCTCTTCGTAGTTCCAGGTACTCTTGTCGTAGGTCTTGGTGGTTTCGTCGAAGCCGGAAAATAGGCCGTCTTCCGGCAGCTTGAATCCGTCCTTAATAATGAACGCCGCGTTGGTGTAGTTGACCAGGTATTCGTGCGCGATGCGATTGTTCTGCAGAGCGTAATTGATGACGCCGCCCAGAAAGGCGATGTCGCTGCCGGCACGAATCTGGCAGAAGAGGTCGGCCTGCGAGGCGGTGCGCGTGAAGCGCGGATCGATCACGATGATCTTGGCGTCGCGGTTACGTTTGGCCTCGACCGCCCATTTGAAGCCGCAAGGATGGTTCTCGGCCGGATTGCCGCCCATGATCAACATCATGTCGGTGTTCTTGATGTCGATCCAGCCGTTGGTCATCGCCCCGCGCCCGAAAGTTGGTCCCAAACTTGAGACCGTAGGGCCGTGTCAAACCCTCGCCTGGTTTTCCAGGCGCACAATCCCCATCGAGCGCATGGTCTTGACGACCAGATAATTGAACTCGTTCGTATCGGTGCAGCCGCCGGTGAACGCGATGGTTTCGCAGCGGTTCACTGTTTGCCCCTTCGCGTCAGTCTCGACAAAGCTCGCGTCGCGCTCCTTTTTCGTCCAGCGCGCAATCTCGTCGATCGCCTGGTTCCAGGAGATGTCGTCCCAGTGGTCCGAGCCCGGACGGCGCACTTGCGGCTTCAAGATCCGGCGATCGTTCTGAATGTCCTGCTGCAGCGACGAGCCCTTCGGACAAAGCGTGCCGCGATTGATGGGATGATCAGGGTCGCCTTCCACGTGGACCACTTGCGGTGTGACGTTCTTGGCTTTGTCGCCGATGGTGTGGATGATGACGCCGCAGCTCACAGCGCAGTAGGGACAGGTGCTGCGAGTCTCTGTAGTGCGCGAGATTTTCAACGACTGCGCTTGCGCGTGCAGCGGCGTGAGGTCAAACCCGAGAAGCGAAAATCCGACAGCGCCGGCTAGGCCCGTCTTGACGAAGGTACGTCTGGAAACATCCATTACGCAGTCCTCCATGACCGAAGAACAACGGTTGAGTGCGAACAGAGATATGACGACGCAGATAGTTGGGAACGCCGAGTTGCGACGGCGAAGGTTTGCATTGGTTCGGTTCCTGCTCTGGAACCCCACAACGTGTTCGGAAGGCCATAAGCTATCCGATTGTTAGGCAGCCTACACCTCGCCAGCCAAGGCGGTCAATCTTGTAATGTTAGTAACCTGGGACGGCAAGTTCTGGACAGCTTAGGACCTCGTTTTGACTGACAAGGCACCTCGCTTTCGTTCCACACCTCGCCGCCATACAATGACGACATCCCCGGAACCCCATCCATGACCTTATCGGGAGTAATAGTTGTTGCCGCAGTCGCCTGTTTCCTCGGCGCTGCCTTCGCGTGGCTGGTGGCCAAATCGAAGTCTGCCACGCTTGCGGAACGTACCGCCGCCCTGCAGCGCGATCTCGCCGGTGCGCAAGCTACGGTCCAACGCCAGGCGGCGGATATCCAATCGCTGGCGGCTGCAAAGTCGGCTCTGGACGCCACTCTGGCCAGCGAGCGCCGCAATGCCGCTGAGAAACTCCGCCTGCTTTCTGAAGCCAGCGAGGAACTGAAGTCGCAGTTCAAAGCCCTGGCCGCTTCCGCCCTGGAGAACAACAATACGAACTTCCTGCAACTCGCCAACAGCGTTCTGCGGAACTACCAGACGCAAGCCGAGGGAGACCTCGCTCAGAAAGAACAAGCGGTCAAGAACCTGGTTGATCCCATCACGCAATCGCTGGCCGGCATGAATCAGCAGATCCAATCGCTGGAGCAAGCGCGCAGCCAGGCGTACGGGACGCTCACCTCTCAGGTGGCATCGCTACTTGTTACCCAGAAAGCTCTGCAGACCGAGACCGGCAATCTGGTGAAGGCCCTGCGCGAGCCGCAGGCGCGCGGCCGTTGGGGAGAGTTGCAGCTGCATCGCGTGCTGGAACTGGCCGGCATGTTGGAGTACTGCGATTTCAAAGAGCAGCTCTCGTTCAATGACGACGAGCGCCGCTTCCGTCCCGACGTCATCGTCGATCTGCCCGGCGGCAAGCAGATTGTGGTGGACGCGAAAGTTCCGCTCGCCGCCTATTTATCGGCCTTGGAAGCGCCAGACGACGTCACCCGCAACGCCCGCTTGAGCGACCATGCTCGCCAGGTGCGGCAGCACATCGACTCGCTGGCCAGCAGAACCTATTGGGCGCGCCTGCCTTGCACGCCGGAGTTCGTCGTCCTGTTTCTGCCCGGAGAAGTCTTTTTCCGTGCCGCCATGGACAGCGACTTTGAGCTGATCGAATACGGGGTGAGTCAGAAAGTCATCATCACCTCGCCGACTACGCTGATCGCATTGTTGAAGGCGGTGGCTTATGGCTGGAACCAGAAGAACCTTGCCGAGAGCGCGCGCAAGATTAGCGAGGCAGGGAAGCTGCTCTATGAGCGGCTTTGCACCATGACTGGCTATCTGGAAGATCTCGGCAAGAAGCTTGGAGGCGCGGTGAAGTCTTACAACGAAATGCTGGCTTCGCTGGAGAAACGCGTGCTGCCGGAGGCGCGCAAGTTCCCCGAACTCGACCGCTCACTGGCCGCCGAGTCATTGCCCAAGCCGGAACAACTGGAAAAAACGCCGCGCGAGCTGGAAGCCCAGGACTGGCAGGAAGCCGTCGAAGAGCCGGAGTTGCCATTCGCGAACGAGCAGGCTGACAGCGCCAAGATCTGAGTGGAACAAGAATCTCCACGCAAGTAAATCCGGCTTGAGTAGGGCAGCTGGCCAAAACACTCTTCGGTTGGCATCCTGCGAGCGGCGGCTTTCGCGGCGAGGCGAAGGACCTCTATCTCCCCGGCCACTTGTGGAGGCGCGGCAGCGCTCCCCGATTGAGTGGCTGAAGCGAACGCGGCGCTCTGAAATCTCTCCTGCGGAGTTGCTACTTCTGAACACTCATAGCAAACTTGCCGCTCATTTCGTTTCCCCGCAGTTCATCGTGTAATTCCACCACCCTCGCGTGCAAAATCTTGCCGAGCTCTTTGCGATCGCCACTGGCCGCTAGCGGCTCGCCAAACACGATGCAGGCCCGGACCGATTTCTTGCCCAGCAGATTCAGCACGTGCGGCAGCAGCGTCATGTCGCCCCACCAGCAGACCTCGCGGTCAACGTTGCCGTCTTCCAGTTCATAGCCGATGGCGCACGGCGTGATGACCGCGCCCGCGTCAATCGCGGGCTGCAGCATCGTCGAGTGAAAGCGTAGGACGCGCTCTCCATCCGTTGTCGTGCCTTCGGGGAAGAGAACGACGGGCACGCCACTTTTGAGAGCATTCCCAACATTGACGTTCGCCCGCGCCGCGTCCGTTCTGTCGTGCCGCCGCACAAACACGCTGCCTGACCAGCGCGTGTAGCGGCCGAAAATCGGCCAGTCCGCTACCTCCGCCTTGGAGACGAAGACACAGGGCAGGGCGGCGCTGTACGCCAGGATATCGAGATAACTTAGATGATTGCTGACGATGAGTCCGGATGCAGGAAGCTGCCCTTGGACGGATACCGCAACGTCGATGGCCCGCAGTCCCCGCGCACAGGATTCGTGCAGCCACTGGGCACTCTCCGCGCGCGCCGGGTCAGGCGGCAGATTGCGATGGCGCCAGAGCCCATAGAAGGCCGCCGCTAGGAACGGGGTCAGGCGCCGTACTTTTCGCAGTTGTTTTGCCAGGGATTCCTTCATTCCACGACTTACAGCGCCTGGGCGCGCGGCGGCAGGTCGCTTCCTACATCCCGCAGCCACTCTTCAAGCATCCTACATGTATTGCAACGGAAGGGTGCGAGCTAGAGGGAAATGTCCAAGACCAGCAAGCTCAAATCGCCAGACCAAATCGATCCATTCAGCACCGGACATAAGAGTCTGCGGGTGGTGATCGAAACCCCGAAGGGCAGCCCCAACAAATTCAAGTTCGATGCGGAGATTGCCGGACCCACTATCACGCTTGCAGCAGGCGTGTAGATGCAAGCCGGGTGTCGCCTGCGATTCAGTCGGACCTTCGCACCGTGCTCACGAGAACGGAGGTGCTCGCTAATCGTGCGTAGTTTACGGCACCATGGTTTCCGAGGGTCATGAACCGGGGTTTACGTTGAGTTGAAAAGGGCTGCAGATCGCGCCGAGCAATCAGGTTAGACACTCGGATTGACTGGGTAGGAAAAATGTCGGTGCAGCGTGAAGTCACACGGCGGGGGACGAAGTTTAAAGGGGGCTGTTGGAGAGGCAGCGATGACAGCGAATGCATGCAACATCAGCCGGTTCAAGCCACCTTGGATTGCTGCCGTGCCAAGTGGCGCGTTACGATGAAGTTAGGGCAGCCGAAGCGTACTGCCGTGCTTGCCAGCTTTTTGACACCCATTCCAAGCGGCTGCTAGTATCAATTGCTGGCCCGAATTCCTCCCACGTAAGCGTCCCCGTCGTCTAGCCCGGCCTAGGACATCGCCCTTTCACGGCGGTAACACGGGTTCAAATCCCGTCGGGGACGCCAACAAAATAAAGAACTTCCGAGAAACCGCCGCTTTTCTTCATGATCCAATTTGATCCACTTAGCTGGACTCGGTTGAAACCGCGCCCTTCCTCACCAGCTTGACCAACTTGTTCTGAGCCTCGCGCTTCTGCGTCCCGACTGCCTGCATGTAAACGTCGGTCGTAACTTTCAGGCTTGCGTGACGCAGCAGTTCCTGTACGACCTTGGAGTTTTCTCCATTCGCGTTCAGTAGCGTTCCAAACGTATGCCTGAAAGTGTGAAAGGAGACTTGCTTCGTTACACCCGCCCGTTTCAGGGCCGGCTTGCCATAATAGCGCCACAACGTTCCGGGCCAGTACGGCTGCCTGCCTTTCATGTGCGGAGAGGCAAATACCCAATCGGTCTGAGCACCGTGTGGGGAGCGCTGTTTCCATGCCCACAGCGATTCGGCGGTTAGGGCGTCCAAGGGAACGTCCTTCAGAGAGGCCTCGGTCTTCGGAGCGCCTTCCACCATTGCGACCAGGGAGCGACGGACGTGCAAAATAAGATTCTCGAAGTCCACGTCCATCCACCGAAGTCCTATCAGTTCTCCGCGACGCAGTCCGGTGAAAGCATCCAGTTCGATCATCGTCCGAAGCGGATCTGGCAACTCTGCGAGAAATGCCATGATCTCCTCCGGCGTCAGAATGTCTGGGGCCTTCTGCCGTTTTGCGCTCTGGCGAACGCTCGTGATTGGATTCTTCTCCGCCCATTCCCATCGGATCGCATGAGAATAGAGAGCGCTCATGATGTTCCTGATTTTCGCTCGGCTGCCACGTGCCAACGGAATGCCGGTTTTGGGGAAACAGAGGGTCTTTAACCATTTCTCTACTTCCACCGCCTTGATGTCGGTTAAGCGACAGGCGCGCCAGCGCGGGAGAATCCACTTCTTCAAATAACCTTCGTACGTCACCTGCGTCGAGTACGATTTGCGATCCTCGTCCTCCGCGTCGGGTGCCGGTTTGGTCTTGTTGAAGATGTCCGGCAACTCGTGCTGCCGGTAGTGATTGATCAGCGTCTCGAAGCTGATGTTCTTGAGGAGCTGTTGAGGGGTTTGTTGGTTGATCTCTAAACGGATTGCATCGACAGCAGTTTGCGCTGCCGACTCGGTGGGAAAGTCGTCTAGCGTTCCAATGACAATATGCTTTCGCCGGATTGACCCGTCGAGCTGGACCTCTCGCCACAGGAACTCCCAAACTTTTCCTTTCTTGCGATCCGCCAGCCTCAGGCTGCCTTTCTGATAGCTTGTGCGCCTCATTTTCGTCTCCATTTCGGTTGAGGCAACACGGATGGCTGGAACGAGATTAGACCAGGTTCGGACCGCTGTCGAGGTGCCTCATCGAGCTCGTACCTGTTGTTAGCTGGCCATCTTGTGCTCAAGCCAATCGTTCAGGACCGAGGCGCGAAAGCGCCAGAGTCTTCCGATCTGCACAGCCGTGATATCTCCGTTGCGAGCCATTTTTTGGAGGGTTTTGGGATGGATTTTCAACAGAGCCGCCGCCTCATCGCTGTCGAGGAGCCGCTCAAAAGACGTGTCGCGGGTTTCAACCCGGCGAACCGGTTTGGAAGCAAGGTCGGGCATTGCCGCCTCCGAGAGTGATTTTTCGCAGCTGGAGAGCTGCCAGAGCAGCTTGAGGTTAGTTTTGGGTCTGCGAAGGAGTCCAATTCAATTTGGGATTGGCATTATTACCGGGTGGAATAAGACGAGGACGGCGGTGCGGCATTGCGGCGAACCTCTGATGCGTTCGATTTCACGCACTCTCCATTCAAGAGAAATTCACGAGCGTTGCCGCAGCTTTGCGTATTGCTCCGCCGTGAGTTCCAGCCAGACGCCTCCGCGTTTCTTCCTGATTGCTTCTTCAATCTCCTGGCGCCCGGATATGTTGAGAGTGAAGCCTCCGCGCTTCACGAGCTCGAACAGCTTTCGCTCATCCGCAAGTATTACCGTGCGCGGCAGACGTGTTTTCTGGTCCTCTTCCATGAACTCACAAACCCAACCTTGTCGAAAGCTGAACTGCAGGAAGACTCGTTTCATGCTCGCTCCTGCGCAGCGCTGGCAAAGCCGCTCGCCTCTTCGATAGGGCGGCGGGAGGGGAGCCTTACATTCGCAGCAAATCTTCCCTGCGTATCGCTGCCGAACCGATGATGCCCGCTCGCCGCCCACGACGGGAGTATAACGCAATATTCGCCTTTTGTTCGCTAAGAGGTGTGGCTGTTTGCTGGTCGAGTATTCGGGCGTGACGAATTGGTGTGGATTACGTGCGACTTGGCCTGTGGGTGTTGAAAAAGTCACCATGATTTGAAGGCCGAGATACAGCAGAAGCGTGGTATGAAGTAGGAGTTCCTTGCCATGCTTTGCTGGATCGCCATTCTCGGAGGCCTGCTGATCATGATGGGGCACCACTCCCGTTCAGAAGCATTGTTCTACTACTTCCGGGTGGAAGATCAAGTCCCGGAAAACCATCTGCTGCGGCTGATCGACAAGCATATCCGTTTTGAGTTCGTCCACGAGCAACTGAAAGACAGCTACAGCGAAACCGGACGACCATCGATCGATCCTGAGCTCCTGCTGCGCATTCTGCTGATTGGCTATCTGTACGGCATTACCAGCGAACGCAAGCTGGTGGAAGAACTGCGCATGCATCTGGCATGGCGCTGGTTCACGGGGCTGGGGTTCGATCAGGAGATTCCGCATCACTCCACCTTCTCCAAGAATCGGCACGGACGGTTTCAGGAGTCGAAGCTGTTCCAGCAACTTTTTGAACAGATCGTGCAGCAGTGCATGGAGGTGGGACTGGTGCGCGGGGACAACCTCTCGGTGGACGGAAGTTTCGTCGAGGCCAATGCGTCTAAGGAGAGCCGGATCCCGCGCGAACAGTTGGCCGAAGCAGCCCAAGTCAAGCAAACGCTGCGCCAGTATCTGTCGGAACTAGAAGAACAGAATCCGGTGGAAGAGCCGGTGCATGAACAAGAACAAGTATCCACCACCGATCCGGACTCGACCTATGCCACAAAAGGCGGTACGCCGGCCCGGCTGGGTTACTACGACAACTATCTGGTGGACAATGCCAGCTGCGTGATCGTAGGGGTGCAAGGGACTGCGGCCCGGATGAGCCAGGAAACAGTAGCCGCTCAAGACATGATCGCTCGCTTCGCTCAATGGCAAGGGCGCGAACCTGCAGCGGTGGCCGCCGATGCCACCTACGGCAACGGCGAGTTCCTGCAGTGGTTAATGGAGCGGGGCATCACACCGTACATGCGCACGCGGGACAGTGCTCTCCGCAAGAACAGTCCGCTCTATGGTCCCGACCGTTTTACTTATCTTCCCGAAAGCAACAGCTATCGCTGTCCAGCTGGCCAACAACTCAACTTCGTCGGTTTGAATGTCAGGAATCGAACCCACGCCTACATCGGCAGCCGCAAGCGTTGCGGTGCGTGTTCGCAAAAGGCGCAATGCACCACGGGCCAATACAAGTATCTCGCCATCCACATCCACGAGCCCGCCCGGCAACGCGCTCGCGAGTTAGTCAACTCGCCAGAGTTCGCTAACGCACAACGCCAAAGAAAGAAAGTGGAAGCCCTCTTCGCGGAACTCAAGAATCAGATCGGACTGCGTCGTTTGCGGCTACGCAGGATGAAGTTTGTTCGTGAACAGTTCTTCTTGGCGGCGGCAGCGCAAAACATCAAACGGTTGGTCCGCTTCCTGAGCCAAGCTCCGAGTCCCACCCTCGCCGCAACCGCCTAGTTAGCCGGTCGGAAAGAACAAAGAACGGACACAACCTGAAAACAGCCAGGCGAGTATCATCCCTGCTGAAGGGAGTTTTTCAACACCCACGCCTGTTCTCGCCAGCAATCGCCAAACAACGTAAGGTGCTGGTCATGCAAGGAGTTCCGTTTGGGCTTCCTCAGCGGAGCCTTGATACGGCAGGAACTTATAATCAAGTAAGCTATATACCAATCGATTCAACTCAGATGCCTTGAAAAAACGCTCCTCATCATCGGGAGGTGCCGCGATGCACCTCGGTTCCGAATATCAGGTTCGAGTCGCGGCATGGCTTGCTGTAGAGATGCTTGCAGGCCGGCAAGGCGAGCCCCTGGGTGCTGGTGGCACGATTGAGCTCTTACGCGGTGAAACTCAGGAATCGGTCGATGATCTGCTGGTGGGAACCGTCGAGACCAAATACGGGTTCATTCAAGCTAAGCGCGCGCTCGATTTTTCGGACAAGTTGAATAGCGACTTGGCCTCCGTCATCGACCAGATGGTCCGTCAGGTCGTAGTGACGCCCGAACAGGGCTCCCGACGCCCTTGGAGTCGCGAACTTTCGCCCGCTACCGACCGGCTCCTTCTCGTGACTGGTCCCCGTTCCAGTGAAAAAGTCCGCGTCGTTCTTCGTGATGTTTTGAAGCGAGCCAGATCGTTGGCTCCGGGCCAACCCCTCAGTGATGCTGCGGTGACAGAGGCTGAGCGGGCTGTGCTTCAGACGACCGTCACCGTCGTGCGCCACTTCTGGAAAGCGGCAGGGGGAGAGGAAGCAACGGACGCGCAGGTTCATTCTCTGCTGAGTTTGATGTCAATCGAAGTGCTCGATGTTGAGGAGGGTCAGCTTGCGGAACGCGAAGCGAAGCGTACATTGGGCACCATGATTATTGCGGACGTAGAACAGGAAGGCGCGGCATGGTCCTCTGTGCTGAAAGCTTGCCGGCGAATGGTCACAGAGCGCTCAGGGCTCAATCTCGATTCTGTCAGACAACATTTGCAGAGCGATGGCATCGCGCTGAAGACGGCAGGGCTGTCGTCGAAGGAAGCGGAACGTGCTCAGGCACAGAGCAATCAAATTGACAAGCTCATCGACGAAGCACGTGACGCAATCAGGCAGTTTGACCACCCGCGCGCAAGGCTATTACTGGAGCGCATCGAACGGGACCACAGTTCTCAGCTCAACAATGCGCAGAGATTCCGGGTGATTTCGAATCATGGGTTCGCGGCCCTAGGGTTGGGACGACCGGGCGAAGCAGCCAAGCGTTTTCTCGAAGCTCATGCGATACAGCCCCAAGATGAAAAGGCGCGGATTAATGAAGTCCTGGCCTATTACGTTGTCGGCGATGCACCCACTGCCTTTGCTAAGGCTGAGGCTATCCGCCCGCTTTATCCTGCTTCCGCAGAACTCGCATGTTATTGGGTATCCGCTTCGCCTGCTGAAAAGACAGTCAAAGACGTCGAATCCGAGCTCTCTTCAATATTGCTCGAAGATCACAAGGTACGTCTCGCGCTTGCGCAGAAAGCTTTACTGCAACGGGACCTGGACACCGCTGAACGCCACGCAGAAAAAGCATTCGCGTTGGATTCGACACAAGGCCAACCCAAACTGTTATCCGCACAGATTTGTATGGCCAGAATTGTTGAACTGGAGGCGGGCCGTGGCGCGCAACCGCGGCCACGAAAGGCAATCGTTGAACAAGCGGAGAGAGGTGCGCGCGAGGCAGCACGCCTGGCTGAAATACAGAAGGATAAGCAGACTCAAGGGGAAGCCGTTGCGCTACTCGCCGATATCCTTCTTTATTTGGGGCGAAAGGAAGATGCACTTGATGAAGCTGACCGCGCCTTCGCGGTCTCGCCCAACGACCTACTTGTTCTGTTATCTCGTTCCCAAGCTCAGTTCGCGAATCGGCTCCTCGGCGAAGGAATTGTCAGCCTTCGACGAGCATTTTCTATTGAGCCTCGGGCTGACATTGCATTTCATTACGGCAAGGCTCTTTTTGAACGGTCGAAAGAGAACGACCTACAAATGTCGGTTCAGGTATTGGCGGCCATCGACCTGAGCTCGCTTTGGTCAGACATTCGTTCGCGCTGCTGACCCTGCAAGCCATGATGAAGTCGCAGCGATGGGATGAGGCGAAGCAATACGTCGAAAAAAACGCGGCGCTTCTGGAGCCTGCGTCAGTCTCTGTGCTCCGCGGTTTACTCGCCCACTATCAGAAGTCCCCGCAAGAAGCAGAAAAGCACGCTATCACTGCTCGAACCGAACTTGCATCTTCGACTCAGTTGGACGTGAAGATTCAGCTTGGCCGTCTGTTCATGTTGGTTAACCGACCAGCGGACGCTCTACCACTTTTCCAGCAAGCGTTCGACGCAGCTATCGAGTCGTTCGATGCGGGCATGTTGCTCGACTGCGCCGCCCGTCAGCGTCGCGACGATGTCGTGATCGAGACATTCCGTACGCTCCGCAAGAGAGGTGTGAAGGATTGGGACACCATAAGCTTCGGCGTTCAGTATCTCCAGAAGTGGGTACCTTCTGAGGCTGCGGAGGTTCTCAATCAATTTATTCAGGAGAATCCCAGCCATAGGCTCGCAAAGCTCTACCGTTCTGTCTTGGGAATACTGAGAAACGTTCCTCAACTCGTCAGCGGTGCGAAAGCCGATCTCCCTACCGTCGACGAACTGCCAGTTGATCACATCATGCAAGTGGTTCATGTCCTGCGGTTTGTCGGGGACCCCGATGGCGCGGTGGATTACGCGTATCGCTATCTTCGGCTGCATCTCGAAGAACCGATGGCTCATCGTGCATTTCTGGTTTCCATGTCGCCACTCGAACCGATGCCCAACATCCAAGCCACTTTGGAGCAGGTCGAGATTGGAGCTGCTGTCCGATACGAAGAACAACCCTCCGGTGACCCTGATTGGATTGTCATCGAGGACACGACCGATCCTTGCTTGGAACTCAGGGAGACCAGTGCGTCATTACGCATCGCCAAGGAGCTTATTGGCAAGAAGGTCGGGGATACGTTCGTGATTGCGCCCGGCATCATCGATCGTGTCGGCGTCATTCGGCAAATTGTGCCGAAATATGTACGTGCCTACAACGATTGTGGAGATCGCTGGCAGATTCGATTCCCAGAAGAGCCGATGATTCAGTCAATGCACTTGGGCAAAACGGAAGAAGAGGCTCGCGAGAGTATCGAGAAGGTGCTGCAGGCGCTTCAGAAGCAGGCCGAGAACGACGTGGAGATGCGAAAGATGTACAACACGACCTCTACGCCGCTGCACGTATTCGGAAAGTGGCATGGCAAGAATGCATACCATGCATTGATTGCTGTGGCATCCCAGGACGACCAGCCCGTGCGGACCGCCTTCGGTAGCGACGATGAACGTAAGACTGCATTGGAAGCGTTAAGGGCGGCCAAGGCGCTAGTGCTCGACCTCAGCGCTCTCGCTACGATCCGGATGTTAGGTCTAGATTCGATCTTGAAGACGACGCGCTTCCTTTTTCAGATCACCGCGAATAGTTGGCAGGAACTCCGGGAATCCCTCCGTGAAGAAAAGACGAATTCCCCAAGCATTGCTGTTGGATTCAAAGATGGCCAACAGGTAATGGTCGAAGAGACAGTTGCGTTCAAGCAAAAAAGAGCCGAGGCGAATCGAGCATTCCTGGAACTCGTGGAAAAGCACTGCGAGATCATCTCTGTCGAAGAGGTAGCGTCCCTTCCTCCCGATAAGCGAGATCAGTTCGAACAGATCTTCGGACAATACGGCGTCGAAACGATGCTCGCCGCGGCGAGGCCGGACGCAATGCTGTGGAGCGACGACCTGGTGCAATCGCAAATCGCTTCCACGGAATTCGGTACGCGCAAAGTGTGGACACAGATGCTGCTAACTTTCCTTGCGGAACAAAACATCATCTCGGCGAAGGACCGAGACATGGCCACAGCCAAACTCATTGGGCTGGAATACCAAGCCACGTTCTTCGACGCTGCCTCCTTCATCGAAGCAGTCCACTTGACTGGCGCAAAACCGTGGGAACAGCCACTCAAGACTTTCATTCGAGAGCTGTCCGTGCCCGAAGCCGATCTGAGAATCTTGTTCCCGATTCTGGAGGAATGCATCGTTCGACTCTACCGGGAATCGTTGCTTCCGGAAAACAGATGCAGAGTAACAACAACTCTACTCGACGCCATGTGGAAGAACCCGGCATCCCGTCGCAGCATCATGAACTTGCGCGCCAGGAGTGCAAGGATGTTTTTGCTCAATCCAGTCGGCGAAGGCCAGTTCAATGCTTGTTTCGATGCCTGGATCCGACAGATTGAGAATCCGATTATCCCTAGTGGGCCACTCCATAAATAACTCCCAAATCGCTCTTACTTGCCATCAGCGAATTCGCTGACGCACATTACCATCCACTGTCTTTCACAATGAAGCCCAAGGCACCAGTGTTGCCGCAACTGAGCTGTATGTGAGCAGCGGACGAGCTGCCTCACTGAAACGAGCGCTGAAGCATCGCAGGCGCGGACCTATTGCCCAACTGTTATGCCTTGCGGGAATGATCGACATCCGAAAAGTGATTGGACGGCAGCGACTCTGCCAATTAGTTTGAGCCAAAAGCAGCGACCTGACGGCTGCTGCTGGAGGCCCAAATGCCGAGCGCACCTGATACTAATCGCCAACACCGGCGGCCATCGGCTACTCGGTGGAGATTAGCAAGCTCAACCGCCACCATTGCTACGTTCCTCGTCTTAGTTCCACTCGCAGCCCACGCCCAGGGCGGTTCTCCCTTTGATACCGGGTTCACCGCCCTGCAAACCCTTTTTACCGGCACCGTAGCCAAAGTCGCCAGCCTGATTGCGATCGTTATCGGCGGTTACCAGTTTGCACACGGCGAACCAGGAGCTAAGAAAGCGCTCGCTGGCGTCGCGGCAGGAAGCGGCATCGCTGTGCTTGCCGCGAATGTTCTGACCTGGCTGTGGGGTGTCTAGTTCACGACAGCGGCGTAATCCTGTTCCACCATTCCGACCCAATTGAGTAGAGGGGGCTTTCGTGCAGGAAATAAATCTTAAACGTCGCAATCGCGTCTTCAAGAGCTTGCATAAGCCCCTCACCTATCTGGGCGTAGAGCGGACTCTGTTCTATTTCGTCTGCGTCGGAGCCGTCGGCGTCTTCAATCTCTTCGAAAGCCTGCTAGCAGGGATCACCGTGTTCATCGGCGGCTATGCGTTCGGCCGCTGGATAACCGGGGCTGATCCAGCCATGTTGCGCATTCTTGCGCAAAGTGAGCGCTTTCGCCCGCGCTACGACGCGGCCAAGCAGGAGATACCTGCGGTGGAGGTGCACTAGTGCTCCGTATCAACCGTATTCTCAAGCCTTGGAACGAATCGGGCTCGCTCAACGCTCAGATCAACCTCTATGGGTTCTGGAACGACGAAGTATTTCTCACCAAGAGCGGGGATCTGGGGATCGTGCTCCATGTCCGCGGCGTTGATTACGAGAGCTTGGATCAGGCGGCACAAGAGTACGCCGTTAAACGGCTCGAAGCTGCTATGAAGATCTTCGGACCGGGTTTTCACGTCTATCAGTACCTACTTAAGACGAACCGGCCCAACATTCCGTTCGAGTCGTCCGACGACCCTGTTGTCCAAGCGGCGATCGATCAACGACAGGAATTTTTCAGGCACAAACTCGACCAACTGTTCGCAGTCGAGATCTTCTACGCGATCGTCATTGAAGGGACGCGATCCAAAACGGGTGTCGCAGCCGCACTCGCACAACTACCGACTGACCCCCGGGCTGGCCTACGAGAGCTAAAGGCACAATTCTCCAGCGACAAGCTGAAAGTCCTATTGCGCGAACAGATCGAGGCAGACCTGCTCCGCCTTGAGCAGCGTGTCCGCAGCTTCATGCGACAGTTGTCCGACTTCGTACAAATTGAGCCTCTTCAGCGGGATGATTGTTTTCGTTTCCTCCGCCGGCTGCTCAATTACGACGGATGGCGTATCGACGGCCGCCCAGAAAGCGGGCAGTTCCTCGATTACCAGGTAGCGAACTCGAATATCGAAGCGGAACGCGATCACTTACGGGTCGGCGATCACTTCGTTCGCGTCCTGACAATGAAAGAGGCGATCACCGAGACCAAGCCTCTCGTTTTGAAGCAGCTATTGGAGATCCAGGCTAACTTCTGCGTCGTCACCGAATGGATGCCGGTTGAGAGCTCCCTGGCGCGAAAAGAGATCACAAAGCGGAAGCGACATTTCAACGTTTCCAAGTCGTCCTTCATTTTGTCGATGCAACGCGATCCGGAGAGCTATGACCCGCGTAACGTCATCATCGACGAATCGAAGCAGGCCGATATTGAGAACTTGGGTGACTGCCTGCGTGCTATAGGGGAGGGGCAAACGCTAGGAGACTTCTCCTTAACCGTGGTGCTTTATGCGGAAGACAAGAAGACGCTCGACAGGGCGTTGCCTGAGATTGTGCGCATCTTCACCAGCGCCGACGGCAGCCTTTTCTCGGAAACCTACAACCAGCTCAACGCCTACTTCGCGATCGTTCCCGGCAATCACCGACAGAATCTGCGCAGGTTGTATCTGCTGAATTCCAACTACGCCGACCTGTCGTTTTTGTTCACGATCCTTCCCGGCGAGACCTGGAATGACCATCTGGGGGCAGAGTACCTAGCGGTGCTGGAGACAGAGCATGACACTCCCTATTACCTAAATCTCCACAATCGGGACGTTGCCCACACCCTGATTCTGGGTGCCACCGGATCGGGCAAGAGCTTCTTCTGCAACTTCGTTTTGCAGAACGCCCAGAAATACAAGCCCCTCACCTACATTTTCGATATCGGGGGCAGCTTTGAGTCGCTGACGCGAATCTTCGGCGGTTCGTACCTAAACGTTGGCCACGAATCGCGGGATTTCACCATCAATCCATTCTCGCTTGAGCCCACGCGCGACAATCTCCAATTCCTGTATTCGCTGTTCCGCGTGCTGATCGAGGGCGAACGGTACAAGCTGGACTTCAAGGAAGAACGCCAACTCTACAGCGCCATCGAGCGCATGTACGTTCTCGAACCTGACCAGAGGACGGTGACCAATCTCGCTGAGATCGTCGGGGAGTTGAAGGATCGGCTCCATCGCTGGACGCGCGCTGGACAGTACGGATTTCTGTTCGACAATGTGAAAGACACGCTGACGTTCAGCCAGTTCCAGACTTTCAACTTCCACGGTTGGAACGACACACCCGAGTTGTTGGAGCCGCTCCTCTTTTATGTCCTGCATCGCGCGAGCAATGAAATCGCTGACCCCAACAGGCTAGCGACGTTCAAGATGTTCCTGCTCGACGAAGCTTGGCTGTTCATTCGAAATGAGACCATTCGCGGCTACGTCACCCAGGCTCAGAAGACCTGGCGCAAACATAACGCCGCGATGGTTCTGGCAACCCAATCAGTCAAAGAGCTTGCAGCGTCGGGAATGTTAACGGTGGTTGCCGAAAGCTGCCCGACGAAGATCTTTCTCGCCAATCCAGACATGGAGCCAGCCGTCTACCGAGATGCGTTCGGCCTGAATGATACCGAGCTTGCCCTGATCGCCGACTTGGTACCGCCTGGTCAAATGCTCATCCGGAAACACGACGGATCGAAGAAGGTCCGCCTCAAAGTCGATTCTCTCTCGTACTGGATGGCTACTAACAACTCACGTGACAACGTCCTGAAATATCGGTACTTCGACCGTTACGGCGTCACCGAAGGTCTGCGTCGCCTAGCAGAAGAACACCCGTTCAGTCCGGAAAGCCAATCAAGAAAAAGGTCCTCTCCGGCAGGTCAGTCCAAACAGCCCCAGATTTCCGTTATGGAAGGAGTCCGTAAATGAAGCCGGTAACGGCACTAGCCGCGATTGCAATCGTGTTGAACGCAATCACTCTCCCCTTGCATGCCGAAAGCTCAGCCCGCACGATCTCCTATCACAGCCAAGACATCGTGAACATCCGAGCGAAGGTGAAGTACACCACGCTCATTCAGTTGCCGGCGACCGAGAAGATCATCGAGGCCGCAACGGGCGACAAAGAATTCTGGATCATCGACATCGTCGGAAATTTCTGCTTTGTGCATCCGGCGAAGGCGGCGATTCATTCCAATCTGAATCTGATCACCGACAAAGGCAACATCTACTCATTCACGCTGGAAGACGTTTCCAGTCAGAACGCGGACCCGGATCTGAAGGTAATCATTCAACCTGCGGACGGCTCGTCAATCGCGGCCTCCACCGGCCCGGCACAATATGTCCCGGCGACGGAAGTGGCGGCAGTCGAAAATCAGCTCCAAGCCCTGCAGTCGCGAGTGGTCCAAACCGTCGATCAGTACAAGGACACTTACCGGGCGCAGCTCAAATTCGATTACCGCTACAAGGGCAACGAAGCGCCCTTCAACATTGCATCGATCTACCACGATGATCGATTTACCTACATCAAGTCCGACGCCCAGGAAAAGTTCACGCTTTACGAAGTACGCGACGGTGCGCCCAACCTTATCAATTACGACCTCCGCGAAGGCACATACGTAATTCCCAAGATCCTCGACAAGGGTTACGTAGAAATCGGCAAGAAACGCATGGACTTCGAGCGGAAACAGGGGCAGTGATGAGCACGAGCATTCCTTTGTCAGGTCAGCACCACGAAGGGGACCACCCGGAGTTGGAGAACCACGCTTCGGAGCCCAAGGGAGTAATCCGTCGCAATCTCAAGATGCAGGTCTATCTGGGGATTGCTGTGTTGTTCATCATTGCGACCGCGATCAGCTCGCTTCGCCACAAGCCAGCAGCAAAACAGCAGGGTCTGCCGCCGACTCCCATGGTGCAAGACTCAAACGCAAATATTGAAGAAATGAAGCGGAGTCTTGAGGCTCAACAACGACAGGCGGCAGGACCCCGGCTGGGAAACCCAGCACCGGAGATGGCAACACCCTCTCGGCCCGACATCCAGCCATATGGCGCAGGCGAAATGCCGTCAGGATACCCCTGTGTGCCTGGACAACCTTGTTCGCCCCCAGCGCAAGGCGGCTACTCCGCTTACCAGCAGCAACTCACGCCTCAACAGCAAGAGCAGATGCAGATCGAGCAGCAGGAGCGCCAATTGGCCTACAGGTCTCGCTTCGCCTCTAACCTTGCGTACAGCCAGAGTCACGCTATCAATGGTCCGTCGAGTCTGGTTGCCCAAAATGAGCGTGCGGCACCAAGCGGGGCAAGCGACTCATCCATCCGTCCTCAGGTAAGTCCAGCACTTACCTCGGGTTACGCAGCTCCGACTTATGGATATCCGGCAACAGGCCCTCAGACCTCCAACACGACACAGCCACAGGGAGTGCCAGAGGCTTCTAACGATTTGCGCGCCCAGAACGGCTACAAGCGACCAGCGGAAGTGAACGTCAATTCCGCTACTGGTCAGCCTTACGTGGTCTACGAGGGCACGCTGATTGAGACTGCCCTCATGAACCGTTTGGATGGAGACGCGTCGGGTCCTGTGAAGGTGCTGGTCACGAATCCGGTCTACTCACACGACCATCAACACGTCCTGATCCCTGATGGAACCGTCGTACTCGGAGAAACGCACAAGATTGGCAGTGCGGGGTTCGGGCACCAACGGCGTCTAGCCGTTGTATTCCACCGGATGATCATGCCAGACGGCTACAGCGTCGATCTCGATCAATTCTTAGGACTGAACCAGATCGGCGAGACCGGGCTCAAAGACAAGGTTAACAACCATTACTTCCAAATCTTTGGCAGCTCCATCGCGCTAGGGATCATTGCGGGTGCCGCCGAAGTTTCCAACAGTGGCGGGGCTTTAACTGGCAACGGAACCGACGCTTACAAGTATGGCGTTGCATCCAGCCTTTCTCAAAGCGCCACGACCATTCTGGATCAGTTCATCAACATTCCACCGACGATCACGATTCGTGAGGGACATCGCGTGAAGGTCTATATCAGTCAGGATCTGCTGTTGCCTGCATACGAGAATCACACGATCCCGAGCACGCTCTAGGAGGAAACATGTTGCGTTCATTACTTATCGCTGCCGTGCTGGTCTGCACGCTAGGGGTCTCAGCGTGCAACAGCGGCAACAAAGAGCAGCAGCCGACGGCAGATGAACAGAAACGAATCCAGGACGAACAGCAAAAGGCCGCGGAGCAACAAAGGCAACTTACAAACGGGATGGGGCAGACCATGAGTGAGCCTCCTCCAGGTTCCGAGGCGTATAAACGGCTCCACTCAAAGCAAGGAAAGAAAGGAAACACCCCACCCTCAAACCCTCAAGACCAACAGCCAGCAAAGCCGGCGAATGATTCTCCACAGCAGTGAGGTGAATGAACAATGAGATGGCCATTAACTATCGCCTATATGACCTTGGCAATTTTGCCCTCTACGGCTCACGCGCAGTTTGGCAACGGGATTGTCTTCGACCCGACTCAAAGCGCTCATGCGATCGAACAAATCCGGCAGGCTGAGCAGATGTACACGACTGCGGAACAGACGCGGACGACAGTCATTTCCTCGTACAACCTTGCTCGCCAAATGGCAAACCTCCCAAATTCCCTCTACCAACGCTATGCCACGCCTTGGACGGTTTGGCAAAACGTCGCTGCGGGCAACACCTATGGGAATGTGCAAGCGTGGGTGAACGCGGCCAACACTGGGATTGGGGCGATCCTCGGCTACCAAGCTGCAACGATCAACGTCACGCCACAATACCCACTGTACGAGCAACTCAGTCAGCAGAGTCAACGGATCATCGCCACTCAGGCGGCAACCAGCGATCTGGGCGATGGAATGGTCGAAAGCAACCTCCAGACAATGGGCACGATGCGAGCGAACTCCGAAGCGCGGGAATCAGACATCCGACAGCTGGAGGCTGCGACATACTCCAACGATCCGGCACAGCATACGGACATGGCGACCTTGCAGCGAATAAACCAAGCAACGCTTATGCAGCTGCGGGCTCAGCAGGACGCTAACCAGATTTCGCAGGCCGCAGTTCTGCAACAAATGGTCTCGCAAAAGCAGCAGCAAGATGCACTTAAGGCTGCGTTCGAAGATGCCGCCAGCTATCAACAACAGTACCAGTCTTCCGTCGTCCCTCTCACCTCGGGTATGGGTACGACGATGAGCCAGCCGCACTGAACGTGAGTATCGGTTGAGAGGAACCGCGATGAACATCCTGAATTGGATCAACCAGGGCATCGACAATTTGACCAACATCTCCGGCCCAGGAATGGAAGCACTTGGTTTCCACATATTCGTGGCGCTACTCACAACCATGATGGTGTGGTTTGGAGTGCAGGAGGCCCTTTCATCAGCCCAAGGCGGACCCGGCTTCAACTTCGCAAGGTTTGTCGATTTCGTTGTTGTTGCGTCGTTCGCCTACACGTTCATCGAGTTCTACAGCAACGCAATCCCGGGTGTCGGCTATTCATTCAAGGACTTCATCAATGTTGGCGCGAGCGACCTTGCCAACATCATCGGCCACGACGGGATCGACCAGATGTATCAAACCATCGCAGACATGCAAAACCAGCTAGGGGCCGGAATCGTTAAGGCGATGATGAATACCTACTACGCCTTAACGATGGTTTTCGTCCAGCTTCTCCTGGGCTTCTTTTCAGCCACCATCGCGGCGATCGTCGCATACGGATCAGTGGCGGCGGCTGTCACCGGCATTCTCGGTCCGGTGTTCATCCCGTTTCTGCTTGTGGACAAACTGAGCTTTCTGTTTTGGGGATGGCTTCGCGCCTTCATCGGTTTCAGTTTCTACAAGGTGGTAGCAGCCGCTGTTCTCAACGTCTTAGGGCACCTTTACCAGCTCTATTACATGAGTCTGATACCCCTTGACCCGGTGACCCTCGTAACCAAGCTGCCGCTTCTCATGCTGCTGGTTCTCGTGAACATCTACATTCTGTTCAAAATTCCGGCAATCACAGGTTCGATCTTCTCTGGTCACACTGGGGGCCACGGCGGAGGCATGGGTCTAGTCGCCCTCGCAGCTCGCTTCATATAGCAAATCCGGAGACCAATCATGAGCCTACAGGCACACGCAGAGACTTTTCGCGCCCAAAATCCGCCCTCGCGCACGATCAGCAAGGCAGCGGAGCGCTATTTGGAGCAATATGGCGACCCGCTGGTGATGAACACGTATCTGAAGGTCACGATCTTGGTCCTCGCGCTCGTCTGCCTGATGCTGGGTCTGTTGGTGTTTCGTAGCCAGAAGGCACTCGCCAACATTCATCCGCTGGTGCTTCGGATTGACGACGTGGGCCACGCCGAGCCGCTCGATTTTCACGATTTCGCTTACAGGCCAAAGGAAGTCGAAAACAAGTACTACCTCTCCCGCTGGACAGAACTCTATTTTGGGCGCAATCGCTACACGATTCAGCGGGACTTCACCAACTCGCTGTACTTCATGAATGCCGACGTACAACGCGCCGTGGTCGAGGACTACCGCAAGAACAAGACGATTGATGCCTTCGTCCGGGACAGCAGCATTCCTTACGTCGATATTGAAGTGAAGAACGTCATTCTGGACGACCTCCGTCAGTCCCCGTATTCGGCCCGCGTCGAGTTTCTGAAGATCTATACGAATCCCTCGGACCATTCAGAGGTGAAGCGCGAGCGCTGGACTGCCAGCGTTACATACGTCTTTCGCAACGCCGTTCAGAACTCTGAAATTCAGGTGAACCCACTGGGACTCACCATCGTCAAATTCCGCGCCGACCAGGCATTCGACTAGGGATGCAATCGACTTCCGACGTGACGACCATGCCGATTCGTGCCACCAATTCCCGCGAACAGCTCCGCCCAGTTCCGATGACCTTGGCCAGGATGGGCTCCGGCTTCGCATGCGTCCCAGCCACTACTACCGCCAACCCGGAGCGAGACAGCCGTCTGACTTTGTGGGTGCCGGGAGCAGCAGGAAGCGCACTGAGCCGGCGGGCTTCTTGCGCCCTCCGAGAACCCGTTCCGCAGCTCCTGTTATTTGCGTCTTTCCGCTTCGATACCCGCCTTTACTTGGGCACCGGTTCGGGGCAATTCCGTCGCCCTGCGGCGCTCGGTCTTCTGCTTCACTTCGTGCCCTGCAGGTTCCGGTACCTCCCCAAAAAAATTCGCTCAAACGGCAAAGAACGCCGAGCGAATTTCTTTTGGTTCCCTCCGGAAAAGCAGACCTTCGGCACTTGGGAGCCGGGCCCACTCCCGCGGCTTCGCCATGTGTGCCCCAAGCAAATTCGGGAGCTCAAAACGGAGAACAAGACATGTATCTGAACAGAATCACGCTCATCGGTTTCCTCGGAAGTGACGCAGAGACTCGCACCGTCAATAACTCGGCATTTGCGCAGCTGTCCCTTGCCACAAAGAGTTCTTACAAAGACAAGAAGACGGGCGAATACGTCTCGCACACCGAATGGCATCGCGCCATCGTCTGGGGCAAGCTCGCGGACTACGCGAAGACCCTGACCAAGGGTGCTCACCTGCAGATTGAAGGCGAGCTGCGCAGCCGGGAATACGCCGACAAGAAGAACAACGACGCCAAGCGCCGGGTCTGGGAAGTGCGGGTCGATTCCATCCTGAAACTGGACCGCGCAGAGAAGGCGTCCGCCGACGATGCAGCCACGGTTCCTGCGCCCGAGGAAGTGCCCTTTTAGGGGCACTTCCTTCTGCATAGTGCTGTGCTGGAGAGAGACACATGAGCTTTGAGTTAATACTGCCGTTTCTGCGTCCAATCGAGGGCCTTCTCCTGGACGACGGCATCACCGAGATCATGGGAAACCCCGACTCGACTTGGTGGTTTGAGCGGGACGGGATACTCCATCCGGCGCAGGACATCTCGTTCACGCCGGACCGCCTGCGGACGGGCCTCGAAGTAGTCGCCAACAAGCTGGGCAAGAAGCTCGATGAAGATAACCCGGTTCTCAACGCTCAACTGCCAGATGGCAGCCGATTAGCGGCGGTGATTCCGCCCGTGGTACGGCCGGCTCCGGCCCTGGTAATCCGCAAGTTTTCGAGTCGCAAATTCACGGTCGACGACCTCATCGATCGCGGCACGTTAACCAGCGAATTAGCCGGGTATTTGTCCGAACAAATTCGGAGTGGCAAGACCATCCTCATCAGCGGCGGAACGGGCACTGGAAAGACCACGTTATTGAACATCCTGGCGCAGTCGATTCCGGGCAGCGAACGGATCGTAATCATCGAAGATACGGCGGAGCTTTCGATCCAGAAACCGAACATTCTGGCAGTGGAATGCCAGACCGACACGTACAAGTCTCCAGTGTCCTTCGAAGACTTGCTGCGGAGTGCTCTCCGATGGCGGCCCGACAGAATCATTCTGGGCGAGGTGCGAGGCGTTGAAGCTCGCACACTCCTGGACTCCTTCAATACCGGGCACGCCGGTTCGCTCGCAACAATCCACGCGAATTCGGCAACGAAAGCGCTGCGGAGATTCGCCAATCTAGTCATGCGAAGCCACCAGCAAGCCACAGACGAAGACATCGAGGCAGAGATCGGAGACGCGGTGGATTTTGTGATCCATATCGAGCGCCAGCCTGGCCGGCGAGCAGTGAGCGAAGTTGTGCGACTTACCGGCTATGACCGTCGGACTGAGCAGTTTATTTCGGAGCGGGTCTTCCCCAGCGCTAAGGGAGCTGTGGCGTGAGCCGAATCGAGGTGGTCACAGGGGTGCTTAATTCGGTCGTGCAGCTCATCGTGAGTCTTCCGAAACAGGCCCGGATTACGACTAGAACAACGAGCGACGGGGCAGGCCGAGAGGTCGTCTGTTTCGAGATTGATGTTCATGAGTCCGACCGGGGAAAGCTGATCGGAAAAGGCGGAGCAAACATGCGCGCACTACGGGTCTTATTGAACTCAGCCGGGTACCTGTCGGGTGCGCGGTATCGAGTGAACTGCAAAGACGAGTCGAACTCAAGCCCAACGGTCAGCGTACGCGAAAGGCTCGACGGTTAGGACCAAGGAGGAACGCAAGATATGGCGCTCTTAGAGATCACACAATCGCGGCAGGTTACGGCAACGATCCGGCTGGAAGAGAAGACGGCTGAGCAGGTGGACCAGTATGCAGCATTCATTCACGCGTCGGCGGATGACGTGGTGAATCATGCGTTGGATTACGTGTTCAGCAAGGATCGCGACTTTCAGGAGTATCTGAAGTCGGCGGAAGCTGGAGATGCGGCACCGAGTCTGCGGGTGCGGCGAACGCCGCAGCCTGCGGAGCGGCAGGAGAAGCCATTGCGGGTGAAGAAGGCCAGTGCGTAGAGATGAACGCGCGTGCGGGGCGGACATCTCAGCGGATTGGGAAGTTCGTGGCGGGGCGGAGAGTAGGCGCCGCTGCGCGGCGGGAGAATTTTTGACACTCCACCCCTGTTAGGGAACTGCCCAGATACTTCGGTATCTCGGCAGTTACTTAGGCGAATGAAGAACTTGCGGGAGGTCGGTATCTCAGTGGATACCGGCGTGTTTGATCCAGGAGAAGCGGTGCATGGCTGATGCGATGGAAGTGACGTTGTTCGACGCCGCGAAGTTGAAGGGACGGGACAGGCGTACTCAGAACTTGAGCACCAAGCTGACACAGGAGGAAGAGAAGGAGTTACAGAGAGCCTCAGCAGCCGAAGGCAAGACGCTAAGCGAATGGGCGCGCGAGATACTGCTGCGATCTGCTCGCAAGGCCGTACCTGCTGCCGGTCACGAGCCATACGTTCTAACAGAAGTCGTCGGAATTCAGCTCTTCCTGATGAATGTGCTGTCTCCGTTATCGCGCGGAGAACACCTCACGCCGGAGCAATACCAAACCATCATTAAGAGCGTACAGACCAGCAAGAGTCGGGTGACTCAGGAGCTCGTTGCTAAGCGTCTTAGCGCCGGGGAGCAGTAGCCATGTCCAAGGTTCAGAAATGGGGCCGAGAGGAATCGATCATATGGCCACCACGAGGCTTTTACTACACGTATGGGGCGATCTTTCTAGCGGTCCTCGTGGCCGGCTTCCTCGTGTATGTACGCTTCACTTTTGGGCTTAGTCCGCTGGAAAAATACTACCTTCCTTACTACCTCCGCACCGATACGGCTGGGATGATGCACCAGAACAGCGAGTATCAGTTGATCTACGTTCTCAACGATGCGCGAGACACTCGGCTGGCCCTCGACAGCGATGTTCAGACGGGGCAATCGCCGCAGGTCGTGGGAAAGGCGCTGCCGTTTCAACTTTCCGCCCAGGCATTGCAAAAGGGTGACCGCTTTCTCTGGCGGGAGTCGCTCCGTTCGTACCAAAACAAAGCGCTTCATCACTTTCTCGCTCGCTGGATTTATAGCGGATCTTCGCTGTTCAACCTGTTTGAAACGCCTCTCGTGTGTGGGGCGTTCGCTCTCTTCCTGCAGCTACCTTTTTCGGTCCGGAAGGACGTCCGACGTCGGCAGCAACTGCGCTATGGGCGACGCCTCAAAGGCCCTCTTCTGGTATCGGGAACTGAGTTCTCCAAGGCTCTGGAGGGGGATGGGATCGGGCTTGCGATGGATGGCGAAAAGAAGCCACTCCGCATTCCTCGGGCTGCCGAAAATAAGCACATCCTCACCGTAGGCGACACCGGTGCGGGCAAGTCCACGATCATTCGCCAGATCCTGTTCCAGGTTGCGGAACGCGGACACAGTGCAATCGTCTACGACCCGGCCTGCGAGTTCATCCAGCAGTTTTATGACGAGCGACGCGGCGACATCGTGCTCAACCCGCTCGATGCCCGCTGCCCGTATTGGAGTCCTTCGGACGAGTTGCAGCGCAAGGCCGAGGCGAAGGCAATTGCGGTTTCGCTCTTCCAACCGGCGGGCATTACCAACCGCTTCTTTGTCGAGAGCCCCCAAAAGGTCTTCGCCCACCTGCTGAGCTTTCTGCCGACGCCCACTCAGTTGATTGAGTGGATGTCACACCCGGAAGAGATCGACAAGAGGGTCAGAGGAACGGAACTGGCGGCGCTCATCGATCCCCGGGCGCCAAATCAGCGGACGGGTGTTCTTGGCTCTCTCAACATGGTGGCTGACAGCTTCCGCCTGCTGCCGAAAAGAGAGGAAACATCCTCAACCTGGACCGCCACTAAGTGGGCCGAGGATCGAAGAGGCTGGATCTTCATTACCTCGCGTCCGGCGCTGCGCGAAGCACTTCTCCCCTTGATCAGCCTGTGGCTCGACCTGTTAGTGCTTAGGCTGCTCACGGAGCCGCATCCTCATCAGCGTCCCGCCTGGTTCGTGATTGATGAGTTGGCCAGCCTGCAGCGTCTGCCGCAGCTTCACACTGCCATCACGGAGAACAGAAAATCAAACAATCCAATCATTCTCGGATTTCAGGGGCGAAGCCAGTTGGAAGCCCGCTACGGACATGATGCCGAGGCGATGCTTTCACAGCCGGCTACCAAGATCTTCCTGCGCACCAGCGAGCCGAGAGCAGCCAAGTGGGTGAGTGAAGCCATTGGTGAAGTCGAAATAGAACGGCTTCGAGAAACCCATTACGACGGCACTCGAACGGGCAAGAACTTCGCACTCGACCGGCAGACCGAACCGCTGGTTATGCCCTCCGAGATCTCCGGCATGGACGACCTCCGGGCGTACCTCAAGTACGGCAATTACGTCGCCCGATTCTCGTTCCCATTCATTGAGCTGCAGGCAAAACACAAGGCCTTCATTGAACGCGAAATGGACGACTTCCTGCCTCGCTCTTTCGATCCTCGCGACGTTATTCCTGAAGAGGAAGTGATGTCGCGCGGCTTGGGCAATCCCGAGCAGGCGGCGATCGATTTCAATGCAGAGAACTTTTGAGTGAGCGATGCTGACCATTTCCAAGCCGCTGACCGCTGGGCAAGCCCAGACGTATCACAAGAAAGAGTTCACCTCGAAGGAGCAGAGTTATTGGGCGCGCGGGCAGGAAGTGCAGGGAGAGTGGCAGGGTCGGCTGGCAGAGAAATACGGCCTTGTAGGGTCAGTCGGTGATGAGGAATTCGCCCGGTTAAGTAATGGCCAGAGCCCATCAACAGGCGAACAACTCGTTCGCCATCGATCCTCACACCAGTATGAAGGCGTCGGCGGGAAAACCATCACGACGGCTGAACACCGCGCTGGGTGGGACGCGACTTTCTCGGCTCCAAAGTCCGTCTCTCTGACAGCTTTGGTAGGCGGTGACGCGCGTGTCCGCGAAGCCCACCGCGAGAGTGTCCGAACCGCATTGGATGAGCTGGAGCGGTACACGCAAGCCCGAATCGGCGGCAATCATCCGGCTGAAACTACCGGTAAATTCGCTGTAGCCAAGTTCGAACATGACACTGCCCGGCCAGTGGATGGATACGCAGCCCCTCAGCTCCACACTCATGCGGTGATCTTCAATCTAACCGAACTAGAGAATAACCAAACACGGGCGCTGCAGCCACAGAGCCTTTTTGCCTCCCAGCAGTTTGCGACCGCCGTATACCAGTCCGAGCTTACCTATCGTCTCGCCCGACTGGGATACGAACTGGAGGCAGGTAGGAGCGGTGCGCCTGAGATCAAAGGGTATTCCCAGGAATACCTCGACGCCTCCAGTCCGCGCAGCCAGCAGATCAGAGCCCACCTGGAAAAATTGGGTTTGAGCAGCAAGGAATCCGCCGAGATCGCGGCGCATTCGACGCGTGACAAGAAGCAGATCCTGACACCCGGCGAGGTGTTGGCCGCGCATCGGCAGCTTGCCGCGGAGTTCGGCAATCAGGCCGATCGAGTAGTCTCCGACGCCCGTGCCCGAACGATGGAACAGCGTCAGCCAACAATCTCCACATTGCGGGCCCAGGAAGCTGTGACCTTCTCCCGTGACAAACACTTTGAACGTGAAGCCGTGGTTGACGAGCGATTACTGATGCGGGACGCCCTGCGACGCGGCATGGGCAAGACCGCATATGAGCAAGTCCGCCAGAACTTCCAAACCAGAGTGCTGAAGGGTGAGTTTCTTGCCACCAGCCCTGCGACGCGAACGGTTGGGAGGCTATTCACAACCCCGGAAACCGTTTCTGCTGAACGTGAGGTGATTCAACGTATGCGTGCCGGCCAGGGCCAAGCGGAGCCGATTCTGTCATCTCGGGAGGCGGTCGCTACAACCAACAAGCACCCGCATTTGAATACGGCCCAAACGACTGCCATCGAGCATGTGCTCACTTCTCCCGACCGCGTTCAGGGAATTCAGGGTATTGCCGGCGCTGGAAAGACCACAGCCTTGGATGTCATTCGCGTTGCCGCGGAAGCCAAGGGGTATACGGTAGAAGGCTTTGCTCCCACCTCCCGCGCCGCGAAGCAGCTTGGCGATGCGGGCATTTCAGCAGGAACGTTGCAGGCCTTTCTGGCGCGCGGAGACAGTGGAGGTCCTCCGCTTGATCAGAAGCGCTTGTACTTCGTGGATGAATCAAGCCTGACGAGCACAAACCAGATGAAGGACTTTCTCAATCGGCTCACAACACAAGACCGAGTCATTCTCGTAGGAGATGTCCGACAGCACCAGGCGATTGAGGCAGGCCGTCCGTTCGAACAACTGCAAGACTCTGGGATGAGCACAGCGAAGCTCGACCAGGTCGTCCGGCAAAAAAATCCCGAACTCAAGACGGCTGTTGAATGCTTCGCACGCGGCGCTGTGTCTGAGGGGATTGGAGCCTTGCGCGGCCAGGGACGCATCCGCGAAATTGCAGATCCCGCCGCGCGTGTTCGTGAGATCGCTAGGGATTATGCCGAATGTCCGACCAACACCCTAGTTGTGTCCCCCGACAATGCCAGTCGGCGAGAACTGAACACTGCGATACGGGCTGAGCTCCAGACAAAAGGAATCGTTGGTGGCGAAAATCACATGTTAAGAGTGCTGGTGCAGCAGCAGGACCTGACTGGTGCAGACAGACGCTGGGCAGCTCGGTACGCGGTGAACGATCAACTGCGCTATTCGCGTGGCAGTAGTTCGATTGGAATTGAGCGCGGCAGCTATGCGCGGGTAGTGTCGACTAATTTGCAGGACAACCTTTTGACTGTCGAGTGACGGGCGACAATCGTAATTCCCGGCTGGCGACATTCAGAATTCCCGATCCAACCACAAAATAAGCCAAGCTGGTTCCGGTCTTGTTGACGGAGGCGGATTGGTTACTGACCAGCAGGTGC
>Ga0182013_10000476_pt1 | contig 56125 bp, 49 predicted proteins | sample 612S2MmetaG_FD_120487 | JGI IMG/M metagenome (GOLD analysis project Ga0182013, IMG submission 120487) | Permafrost microbial communities from Stordalen Mire, Sweden - 612S2M metaG | ecosystem: Environmental > Terrestrial > Soil > Wetlands > Permafrost | place: Sweden: Stordalen | collected...
CGATGGCACAAGCTGATTGAACACCGCCCCCGGCACAGTCTCCCTGCGAAACTCCTCAGAGTAGAAGAAGAAGGTTTTCTTCTTGCCGGCCCCGTAAAGATGAGGGATATATACTGGACCGCCGGCGACCGCGCCAAAGTCGTGCTTCTTGTATTCCGGTACGTCGGTCTCGAAGTAGTTGCGCGCGTTGAAGGCATCATTACGAAGAAATTCGAATGCGTCTCCATGCAGTTCAGTCGTCCCGGACTTGGTGACCACTTCGATGGTCCCCGAGGTGTTCCGGCCGTATTGAGCTCCGTAGTTCGATGTCAGGACTTTGGTTTCCGCAATGGCGTCGATGTTCGGATAGGTGTTGATCGCGACGTTGCTGCCAGTGTCCAGATTCTCGCCGCCGTCGACCTCCCAGTTGTTGTATTCGGTGCGCCCGCCGTTGATGCTGTAGGACGCGTTGCCATTAACACCCACCGCGCCTTCGTCCTGGCCGGTCTGGTTGCTGACGCCGGGAGTAAGCGTGACCAGTTGCGTGAAATTGCGGTTGTTCAAGACCAGTTGGGTGATCTGTTTCTCCGTGACTACGCCTGCGACTTCGGCCGAGTCGGTTTCGATGCTTGCCGAGCTCTCGGCTGCGACGTTGACGATGGTCGCCGAGGTGCCGACTTTAAGCTGTGCGTCGACGCGCTCAATCTGTGCAACACGCAGGATAATACCCTGCTGCACATAGGGACCGTAACTCGGAGCGGTGATGCGAATGGAATAGGTGCCGGCCGGCAAAGCGGGAAGCGCATAGATGCCGCTTTCATTGGTGGTGGTGCTGTGGTCGGTCTGCTGGGCGATGTCCATAAGCACGACCTGGGCCCCCACAATCACCCCGCCTGATTGATCGGTTACGGTGCCTGTAATGGTACCGTCCTGTTGGGCGCGAGCTATGTTGGCGGTGACTAATAACAGAAGTATTGCGATGTAACGGTAGATGCGCATAGTGGCTCCTCAAAAAAAGTGCGGCTGAGACCCGGCGGACCGCGGCGCGCGCTGGACTTTCTCGCGCAAACGCTTGCCCGCAAACGTTTGCATCATGAGGCGAGAATTCTAGTCATACCGCCTCTCTTCTGTCAACTTTACTCGCCCAGTTCACCCGGTCAAGATCTGCAAACCATCTATCAACCGACGTTTACGCGTACCGTGCACATCGGCGGATTGCTGCAGGAGACGAGGCATATTCATGGTCCCAACAGACTGTTCGTCCAAAACGACTTGACAGGCGCCATTGACAGTCCATCCGCGAACGGCGTTAAATTTAGCAATCGTTTGCGGAAAGCGTTTGTATCGACCCGGACTTCTGCTCGCCGGCATCAGGTGGCCTGCAGGAAGCTCGAGAGTTCGATGCCTTCCCGTTTAGTCTATTCGAGAGGATCGCGACAGAAATGCGCTCGTTCGATCGTCGTACCGTAATCAAGGGATTGTTGTCGGGCGCAGTGGGCGCCTCACTTGAACTCCATGCTCAGTGGCACAACCCACCCCCTGGGCGCGCGCGACTGGCAATCGCCAGTTATCCATTCCGCGCCTACATTGACGCTCCACGGAATCACGACCGCATTCCGGGCAAGTCCGGCATGGACCTCAAGGCTTTTGCCAGGATCATTCCTTCGAAGTTTGGAGTGAGTGGGATCGAGCCGCTGGACTCTCATTTCATCTCAACCGAGTCTGGCTACGTGCACGAACTTCGCGCCGCCTTCGATGCCGCCGGGGTGCGAACTGTCAACATTCCCGTCGATGAGCACGTCGAATTATGCAGCCCTGACGCTCAAACGCGCGAACAGGGGTTCAAAATCTATCGCGGCTGGATCGATGCGGCAGTGATTCTCGGCGCTCCCAGTGTGCGCCTGCACATGCCCAGCTTTCCAGACATCCAAAACCTGAAGGTGCCTGCACAGGCGTTTGCCAGGGTGGTTCGCTATGCAGCCGGGCATAACGTGATTGTCGACCTTGAAAACGACGATCCCCAAACGGAAAATGGGCAGCGGATCATCAGCTTCATCGAAACCGCAAACGATCCCAACCTTTTCGCATTGCCTGACTTCGGAAACGGCCTGATGGGCGGCGATGAAGCCTTCAACGCGCAACAGGTCACCACCATGTTTCGGCACGCAAAGAACATTGCGCATGTCAAGGACGCAGAATCGATCGACGGCAAACTGCGGCGCGTAGATCTCAAACAGCTCTTCGACATTGCGCGCGCCGCCAATTATCGGGGATACTTTTCAATGGAATCGGACTCCGATGCGGACCCGTTTGAAGATACCCGGAATCTTGTTGAAAGAAGCCTTGCTCTCATGTAAGAAGATTCGATGCTGCGCCTTGGTGTGGCTTGCCTGTATGCTGCTGTGCGCCGGTCAATGGCCCGCGCCGGACGAGAATGCCGCAACCGCATTCAGGCTGGGCGTGACGGCTTTAGCGGCCGGAGATCTCGATCAAGCCGAGCATGACTTCAGGCTTGTTGCTCGCTTGGACCCCTCCTCCGGCAGTGCACATGCCAACCTCGGTGTAGTCCAGATGCGCCGCAGGAATTGGGATGGTGCGCTCGCCGAGTTGAAGAAGGCCTCGGCATTATCTCCGCAGATGGTTGGCATCCGGCTCAACATCGGTCTTGCCTATTACCACAAGGGTGATTTTTCGGCCGCGATTTCCGAATTCGCCACGGTTCTTCAGCATGACAATGACTCCATCCAAGCGCGTTACCTGCTCGGGCTTTGCTACTTCTTCACCGGCGGCTACAAGCCGGCTGTGGACACGCTGGCGGGCCTGTGGGACCAGCAGTCCGGCAATCTGACTTACCTCTACGTGCTCGGCAGTGCTGCAAACAAGGCCAAGGACACTGCGCTCGAGCTAAAAGCCTTTCAGCGCATGGCTGAGGTAGGCGAGGGATCGCCGCTTTTTCTTCTTTACTCTGGAAAAGCGGCCCTCGGCAAGCAGGATTTTACTGCAGCCGAGCGCGAACTCAGGGCGGCGGTGGCCGCGCAACCGCGTCTTCCCATGGCCCATTACTTTTTGGCGCGCGCGCTGTCCGAGCAGCACCGCCCCCAGGAAGCAAGAGAGCAATTGCTGGAGGACATCGCCATCGAGCCGGACGTTCCCTGGAGTTATGACGAACTGGGCCGCGCGTGCCTCGAGTTGGGCCTCAGTGTAGAAGCAGAGGCCGCGTTTCGCCAGGCGGTTGAGCGAGACAAGACTCTGTCGACAGCCTATCTTGGCTTGGCCGGCATCTACCGCGACGCCGGACGTTACCAGGAAGAGCTCGGCATGCTGGACCGCGCGGGTTCACTTCAGGCACACAGCGCCAGTATCCATTTCATGCGCGGCAAAGCTTTGATGAATCTGCACCAGACAGAGCGCGCCCGCGAGGAGTTTCGCATCGCGAGCAGGCTTCAACGAACCTACTACGACGGGCTCGCGCAACCGGATGCCGGAATCCAGGCTGCAGAGGCGCAAACCGCAATTCCCGAATAGGACTCAGTTCTGGCTCGCAACACGCGCATCTACCATCCGTTACACATATTTCATATGGTGGATTGAGGAACTATGCTCGAAGCAGGCGCCGATCTGCGCACCATCCAGGTGCTTCTCGAACACTTCAATTTCGAACGCTCGACCGTCCGTCTGTATCTATCGCGGCGCCCCAACAAGCGATTCCCAGTCCGCTCGAAGCGATCGAAGTGTCGCGTCCAGATGAGATTAAACGCTCCAGGAGACGGATGAATCGCTTAGGCGGCCCACCCTCGAGGTGGCAGACATCGTCCATGGAACGGGCAACAGTTTCTGGCAACAACAGCAGCTGCCACGAATCTGCCTTTGAGGACAATACACGGCAGTTTACGGCCACCGCATCACGGTGGAATGTTTGATCCAGTGCGCATTCCTGCGTGATGCCGCGTCCAGGTTGAGGCTACGCGTACTCGATCATAGCCATCGACAGCGAGTTGAAGGGCCCGAGCTCGAACTCGATATACGGCGTACCCGCGGCGAACTTCAGGGGCTTGCGGTCAGGCAGCCGCAGGACGGCTGTAACATGGCCCGGCGCCTGCACGCGGACTTTTGCGGTTCCGGGAAATGCCGGCAGCTGGTCCTGCATGGTCAACAGGCCCGCCAGCAGCCGCTTCTTGTCTTTCTGATGGAACAAAGTCATTTCTACGGAGGGATGTGTCTCCACTTCGAAATAGTAGGGCGCGGGCAATGCCGTGCGCACCAGGGCAGCAATCAGGCGCGTGTTCACGGCCTCGGCGCTGAGCTCTATGGGCGCGGCGACCCACACGGCTCTACCTTTGCCGAAACTGTTGGAGACGATTCCCGGGTCCAGACCGGGCGTGGGGTTGGGCGGATTGCTATGAATGGCGCCGAAGTGGCTGCCGATGGGCCGTCCGAGCGCCGGCGGGACAAACGGCAACGTAACTGTCGCCAGCACCTGTGCGCCGGGCAGTGCGGCGACCTTGACCATGGGGCCTGCATAGCTCAGTTCCGTCTGCGGTGACAGAAGCTCCCGGACCGAATCGTCCTGCGGAGAGAGATAAGTCCAGGATGAACGCCAGGCCTCCGAGGTCACTTCGCCGGCCTCGCTCTTGCCGGCGCCACCCTGCATCTCCTGGACAGAGCCACCCAGCGTGCCCAGGTAGCGCACGCCGAAGACATCTTCGAGCAGGAAGCGCGGGCCGCCGGCGTTGAACCTGTCCAGCGACGAGGGACCGCCTGAATAAAGCACTCCGCCTGCCCGCACAAAGGCGCGAAACTGTTCGGCCTGCGCTGCGGTCATCTCAAACACGGTGGGCAGCAGCACCGCGCGGTAGTTGGCCAGCTGATCGAGATTGGCGTTGGTGACCACGCCGAAGGGGATATGCGACTCGCGCAGGATGCGAGCCATGCCCACCACGGCGTCAAGATGAGGATTGGACTCCAACTCGCGCAATTGGCCCACGCGCTTTTTCTGCTCGTTGGGGTTGTAGACGGATTCCTTATCGAAGTAGATCGCCACGTCGGCCAGTAGATCGCCGCCAAGAAACGGCTCAAAGGGAGCGCGCTCGACGTTCAGCTCGGAGAGGAATTTGTACAGGCCGTGATTAAGCGTCCCGTCCACGTTGATGGCGTCGATCATCATGAAGGCCGCCGAGTGCAGCGGAGCGACCAGCGACTCCATGCGGACCTCTTCAAACGGCTTGGTGGTGGAGTGGTCGCGCAGGTCGCGGGTACGCGAGGTCATAAACTCAATGGGGCGCTGGCGGGTGAGGCCGTGGAAGGTCTTGCAGACCAGAGAGTGCTGCGCGGGGCCGCCGTAGAAATCTCCGCAGGCATAGTCCATGGCGTCGCGCAGCTCGAGCGGCGCGCCAAACCGCCAGTGATGCAGGATAGAGGAGTACTGGTGAGTCACGGTAATGGGCCGCGTCTGTTTGATTGCGTCCGTGATCTCGCGGGCGAACTCGAGCATCCAGCGCTGCCGCGCGGCCTGGAATTTTCTCCACAGTGGATCGTCCCAGTCGACGATGCGCGGCGGCTCGAAGCCCGTCTCGCTGCGGAATTTTTCAATGCAGTGGGTGCAGTAGCAGACGTCGGGCCACAGCGTCATGTCGATAAAGATGCCCTCGAAGTCGTACTTGCCCACCAGTTCGTGCAGGCAGGCCAGCGTGTGGTCGCGATAGGGAGTGTTGGGGCAGGCAAAGCCGTAACGCTGGGGATGCGAGGGAATGCTGTCGTCGTCGGGCACGATGCGCCAGTCCGGGTGGTATTCGTAGGCCCAGTTGTCGAAGATCACGCAGTAGTAGGCCACCGCGCGCAGGCTTTGGCGCTTGCGCTCCCGCATCACCTCCCCAAAGTAGTCGCGCCCATGCATGTTGCGGTGCTTCTGGCCAACGTTGGTGTCCCACAGGCAGAGGCCGACGCTCGAGTTTGCGTAGGCCATCACAGATTGAAAGCCGGCCCCCGCGATCGTCGCTGCAAAATCGGCGGCATCGAATTTGGCGAGCAGCGCCGGATCCCAGTCCGGCACGTGCATGTCTACCAGGCTGCGGCGGTAGGTCTCGCCCGGCCACTGGGAAAGATGTGGCGCCTGGTCCGCTGCGGGGAGGATCGCGCCATGAGCTTCACCCGGCCGAACTGCGGTTCCCAGGGCGCTCAAACACAGCAATTCATTGAAAGTCCGTCTATTCATATCACTCAGTACCTTTCAATAGGGATATTTTGATTCGGCGAAATGATAGCATTGGAAACGCGAAGGAAGCTTTTCGGCGGGCGGCTCTCATTGTTGGCTGGCCTTTTGGCGACAGTGTTATCACTCGGGGCTGGGGGTGGTCGTAGGCGGTTCAAATGCGCTTCGGATTGGATTCCCTCGGAGCGTCATACTTCCACGCGCGAAGAGGAAACCTCCTCGTGCCAGGCAGCGCAGTTCAATCCATGCTGGATTAATCGATTGTCGATCGTCCAGGAATGATTGGAAACTCCTGCCTCCATCGAAGAAATGACCTTGTTTGTCCGATGAACGCGACAGAACTTGTATTAGAGAAATAGATTCGGTAGCCTATGCCCATCATTTCGAATATCTTTGAGTGCGTTTTGGTGAGGCGAGGGAGGGCTTTCTGAAGATCTCCGCGACGAATTACGCTAAGCCATGATCTCAGCTAACCTACCCCCAGATCATCGGTTTAACCGCGAAAACATACTTGCAGGCCCAGCAACTCCTCCTCGCTTTCTTGCCCGGATGACCTATGGATTGTCTTCAGCGTTCGCAGGAATTCCTTTTGCATGATGGCAGCCCTTGGGAAGGTATTGCAGTTTGGGCAAGAGCGGCTCCAACCGTGCGGCGCGCTGATTGCAACCCACGTCTCAAACTACCCGCACCCACAGGTTCCGCACCAGGTCTTCGGATTAGGGATCGCGGACCGCTTCGACTAGATAGGTGGATGCTAGACAGAAACGACCTTACAGGAATTGCGCCGGGCCCCCTGCACTGTGCAAGGGTGACACTTAGGAAAACTGTTGACACTGTGTTGGCACGAATTGGGATGTCTTTGCTGCGGTCCTGTAAGTTGCTGTTTAAGTGGAGCCGACGGTCAGACTTGAACTGACGACCTGCTGATTACGAATCAGCTGCTCTACCAACTGAGCTACGTCGGCCCGCTCTAGAGATTGTATCTGTCGGCCGGTGGAAGGTAAAGTTAAGCGGTGACGCCTCGCGCGCCGGCGCAGCTCTTATGCGTTACGTCAGGTGAATTGAATCATGAGCATCCTAGTACAAACACTTCAATTAGCATTCAGGATCGCGATCGTGTGGGCCGGAGGCTTTCTGCTGGCTGTTGCGGTGCGCGAGCTGTTTCCCGAAAAGTATGGGATTCATCTTTTTGGCAGCGAATCGACTCTGTTCGTCCCATTCAACCGCATGGGGTTCTGGACCTGCCTGCTGGCCGCGGTGACCGTTACGGGGTTGGTGGTAATTCGCGCCATGCTCGCCGACGTTGGCTGGCAGTCGCTGCGCTAAGGCCTGTCGTTGGCGCCGAGCGCGCCACAAAGCGGATATACTGCTGGCCATGCAACCAGACCCTTTGGAAGAATGGCGCAGGCTTACGGAGCACTATCGCGAAATCAGCGATGGCGAGCTTGAGGACCTGTCCGCCCAGTTTGGCGATCTGACCGAAACGGCGCAGCAGATTCTGCGCGATGAGTTGCGCCATCGCGGATTGCGCGAACTCCGCCTGGGGAACGAAACGGATCATGGCGCGACCTGGATGCCCGCGCCGCCGCGGGATGCGATCGCGGCCCGTGCGGATTCACTGGAAGGCGAGGACAGCGGAGAGGATCTGCCCGTCGAGTTCACCTGGAAGACCCTGCTCTGCGAAACCGACACGCGCGCTGAAGCGTGGCAAATTTACGAGATGCTGCGGCGGGCGGGAATCGAAAGCTGGATCGACTCCCGTGCGCGTGGCTTGGCTAATTTGCGGGTTATGGTGGCCGCCGATCAGCTGGATGCGGCGCGCGCAGTCGCGGCCGGCCCGGTACCGCCGGACATTGTCGAAGAGTCCACTGCGCCGGCTGAGGAGTTTGAGCTGCCCCGGTGCCCGAAATGCGGCGCCGAAGACCCCGTGCTCGAGAGTGTCGAACCGGTAAACAGCTGGCGCTGCGAGACCTGCGATGCGGAATGGACCGATCCGGTTGAGGCGGTGGACCATGAGTCACCGGAGAGGCAATCCTGAATGGCGCGAACCCCTCCAAACGCGGAAAGAGCCGCCCGGCAACAGGGCAGCTCAATCCTTAGGGAGAATAGTTCCAACGGAGGCAAAACCATCAGAACTTTCTGGCTGCATAGTAGGAGCGGGGGCAGGCAGTGTCAAGGATAAATATGGGCTAAAATAAAGCGATTGATTTCATGCAGTTAGGAAGAATACGCTCAACGCAAAGCCGTTGAAATCTTCGCCTATGTTTCGCCTTTTCAATTTCGGTATTTGCAGGGGTTTAATCGTGTTTTCTGCTATTTATGACCTATTTTCCACAGGCTTAGATACCTGTTAACCCTCCGGGTTCGGTCCAGCGGCCGGGACTGGCTTTTCCTTCCATTCTTCCCGCAGGTCGAGATGGATGAACTCCTCGTCGTAGACGGAGGAGGCGGGCTTGCCCCTGGCGACGCGGTAGAGCGCCCGGCCTCCGCCGAGGAAGAACCCAAGCAAAATCGCGGCCAATGAGCCCACCACAACAAAGGTGGCGATGCTGATCAGCAAACGGCTGGTCTTCAGGACATCGGACTCGACCGGCTGGGGAATCGAGATGAGGTTGGCTTCATAGTGCACCGACTCGAGCAGACGGTGGCTCTCGTCGGGGATGGCGTCTCCGCTGACGACGGCCACGAGCACGTCGCTGCGGCGAACCTCCAGCGAGGCCTGGTCGGAATCAACGAGCAGTTTGGGCCAGGGAGGCTGGGCCTGGCTGCCGGCCTTGAGGTAGGCGCGGATGGCTGCCTCCTGCGCCTCGGCGATCTGAGGGGTGGGGTACTCCAGCAGCGTGAGGGTGGCCGGGCCGGAAGGGAGTGCGTAATTGGAGGTAACTGCCTCGGCCCCGCGATCGAACCCGGCCAGGCTGGGCGGGAGTACACCGCCCGAGCCAGCGTAACTCGCCGGACCTTCGGCATAATGCGTGGTTTGCGCGTCCAGCGAAGACTGGGGCAATAACGCCATGATCGGCGGAGCGATAGCCCTGTTTCCCGTTGGAACCGGCAGGCGGTCGGCTATCTCACGAAGTTCTCCCGCGGACATGGGGCCGATGTGGGAGAAAGTGGCGTCGACGACGGTCTCGCCGCGCCAGAAGAGGACACGATTTTTGTAGGAAGTTGCGCCTGTGCCGATCTGCTCCTTGGTCCAGCCGTTCTGGCGGTAGTAGGAATAGGCGCCGTAGGCGCCGCTCGAATCTTGAAAACGGAGGGCGCGCAGGGTGATCGTTTCGCCTTCCCGCTTGTAATTCTTTTCCACTCCGTAGTTGAAGCCGTACTCCTTGAGGGCCGCCGCGGCGGCCGGATCGGCCTGGGAGGGATCGGTGAGTGATTTGGGGGATTCGTCCGCGACCCAGCCGTCAAAGTCGTCTGGAAGCAGGGCCTTGGGCGAAGGGGGAAGCATGATCGGCGAGGTGGCCGACTTCTCGGCAGCGGTGAGGGGGGTGGGCGCGGCTCCGCGGGCGGGCTTGGCGGGCGTCTGCATCGAGGCCGACAGATGAGCTTCGGCGAGCGCGATGGTGCAAACGAGTGCTGCGAGCAAGCGCGTCAAGGTTAAGCGCGTCAAAAAGAAATCCCGCAAATTTTTCGCCCTTTCAGGGAAGTCCCGCTCTTCAAGGGTACACGCTCCCGCGGAACGGCGGGCACGGGCGCTTCCTTACTTCGTTTGACACTGGCAGACCTTGAAAGGTTCCCAGGCTACTGCCGAATGCCGCTCCAGGGCGTGCGCCGCGGAAGCCAGCGGGGAACGTTGCGCTTGTAGATAGGGTAGTCCGCGGGATGGCGGCGGGTTAGGGTCGGCTCTTCGTAAAAGCAGACAAAGAGATGGATGGCGAGACTCACCGAAATCAAGTAGATGACCATCTCGCGACTGCCGAACAGGAGCACTTCACCAGCGATGCTGGTAATGACTCCGGCGTACATGGGGTTGCGCACGTAGCGATAGATTCCGCTGACCACCAAGCGTTCCGTTGGCGCCGTTGGAACCAGAGTTCCGCGGCCCACGTGGACGAAGCGGACCACGGACTCGAAGAGCGGCACAAGGCCAAGGGCGACGAGCGCAGCGGCGGCGGCGATCTGCCAGAGTGGTTCGTGGGCTGGAATGCTGAAGCGGGTGATCCAGAGCGGAAGATAGACAAGCGTAATTCCCGGTCCGCCAAAGAAGACGAACAGGATGGAGACGATTGCATTGTTACGGTTCGAGGCCATGGGCGTTCACGCTTCTCGTGAGACCGGGGCTTCATACCCGCAGGCCGCCCACCACTGATCGAATGCCTGAAGAGCGCGCTCGCACTGGATGCGATGTCGCTCCTTTTTATCGCGCACCTTTTTGCGCAGTGAGTCTTCGAGGGGTTCGAGAAGATCAAAGGTGATGTTGGCAGGTTGAAAGTGCCTGGGATCGGCGTGGGTGATGTAGTGCACCAGCGAGCCGAGCGCTGTTGCGCGGGGAACGGGGACGGGGTCTTCGCTTCGGGCTTGCGCGGCGGCGTAAATGCCGGCCAGCATTCCGGTGGCGATGGACTCGGTATAGCCTTCGACGCCGGAGATCTGGCCCGCGAACAAGAGCGTGCGCCCGCTTGACTTGAGGAAGAGCGCCTCGTCGAGGAGAGCGGGCGCGCAGATGTAGGTGTTGCGATGAATCTGGCCGTAGCGCAAGAAGCGCGCGTTTTCAAGGCCCGGAATGAGGCGCAGCACGCGCGCCTGCTCGGCGAACTTGAGATGGTTTTGGAATCCGACGAGGTTGTAGCTGTCGGCTCTCAGGTTCTCCTTGCGAAGTTGAACGACAGCCCAGGGAGTTTTTCCGGTCCGCGGATCGCGCAGGCCGACCGGCTTCATGGGACCGAAGCGGAGCGTGTCGCGGCCGCGTCGGGCGGTCTCTTCGATGGGCAGGCATCCCTCAAAATAATCCAGCTTTTCCCACTCCCGGACCTCGGCGGCCTCGGCGGCCAGCAGCGCGTCGAGAAAGCGGTCGTACTCGGCGCGATCCATGGGGCAGTTGATATAGTCTGGGGTGCCTTTGTCCCAGCGCGCGGCAAAGTAGACTCGCTCCATGTCGATGGTTTCGGCCTCGACAATGGGGGAGATCGAATCGTAGAAAGCCAGGTGGTTGGAACCGGTGAGGCGCTGGATCTCGGCCGAGAGCGCATCGGAGGTGAGTGGGCCAGTAGCGACGATGGTGCAGCACTTCGTGCCGTTCTCGCCTTGGAGTTCGGTAGGCTCGAGTTGAGTAACCTCCTCGCGAATCACGCGGATGCTTGGCCGGGCGGCGATCTCTTCCGAGATACGGCGGGAAAACTCGATGCGATCGACGGCCAAGGCGTGGCCTGCCGGCACGGCGGTTTCATCGGCAAGATGCATAAGAGCAGAACCGGCTCGGCGCATCTCCTGTTTGAGGAGCCAGGGAGCGGTGTTGGGCGACTCGCTTTTGAGCGAGTTGGAGCAGACCAGTTCGCCGAAGTCGGTGGTCTGGTGCGCGGGGGTGAGGCGCGGTTTGCCGTCGAAGGTGCCGCGCATCTCGTAAAGATCGACTTGGCAGCCCAGGCGGGCCGCGGTCAGGGCGGCTTCGGGTCCGGCGAGCCCGCCGCCAATCACGCGAATTTTCAAGAGACGGTCTCCGCCGGTCTCCGTTGCGAAGAAGCCTTATCGGCAGACGGGCTGCCGCTTCTGGCCAGACGCACCAGCGGTTCCCCCTCGATGCGGACATTGCGCCATTCGTCTAGAAACTCGGCGCCCATGGCGCTGTAAAAGTCGACAGCAGGAGTGTTCCAGTCGAGCACCTCCCACTGCACCCTCTGGCAGCCCTTTTCAAGTGCTGCGGCTGCGACCCGCTGCAGTAGCGTCTTGCCGATGCCCAGTCCGCGCATCTCGGGGCGAACGAACAGGTCTTCGAGATAGATGCCCGGCCCTCCTCTCCATGTGGAGTAGTTAAAGAAATAGAGGGCAAAACCGGCCGGCTTGCCGTCGTGATCGGCGATGAGACACTGGTAGAAGGGGTGGGGACCGAAGCCATCGCGCAGTAAGCCGGCCTCGGTTGCCGTAACTGCGTCCTCGGGAGCGCGTTCGTAAACAGCCAGGGCGCGGATAAAGTCTAGAATCTGGGGTACATCTGCCGCTGTCGCCAGACGAATCGTTGTCGCCATGCATCCATTCTAGAAGGTAAGCTGCATGGATGGGGAGTGTTTCCTGGCCGATACCAGGGTGTGATACAGGCCACATGCCCAAACTGGCGGAAGCACTACGATGGATAGGAAATACCCGGCCGGAGCCGATGTTTGCCTGCAATCGGAATACACAGGTCCTGTTTTTGCGTCTGTCCAGCGCTGCGAGCGACGGGTCGACGCCAAGGCCTTCGAAGCAATTCGTTTCCCGCGCCCCTTGTCGTGGGTGCGTGATTGGATTTAACTTTGGTTCTGCCGTGGATTCGGGGTTTGTGCGACGGTTCAAGCACGGCGTGCAGTGCACCGCTCGCAAATGGACTTGAAGCACCTGGGCAACAGGCCCTTGACAACAAAGTTTTAGCATAAGGCGGACGGCGCCGCGAGAACCTTTGAAGATAATTCCTGTTGGGTTAACGCCGTTTTGGAGCGCCGGCAAGGGCCGGCAAGATTGAATACTTTTTCGAGCCCGCGGGCAGCATGGTTCGCGGCGCTCCCAAGGAGAAGAAAATGAAACGCAATTTCTCGCTTTGGCTGGGTCTGCTGGCGTTGGCTCTCTTGCCTGCGGCGGCACAGCAAACGCCCGCAGGAACAACCGCTGCCGCGAACACGGGCAAGATCCACGGCAAGGTAACCAACCCGACGGGCGCGCCCCAGGGTTCCGGTTCAGTGAGCCTTTCAACCGACGGCGGCACCACCCTGAAGTACACATTTCCGGTCGATGCGAACGGCCTTTACACCGGCGCCGCGCCTGCCGGTACCTACGAAGTGATTTATCGCGCAGCCGATACGCCTGTGGGCAAGATGGTGGATGAGATTCACGCTATCAAGATCGAGGTCGGGCAGGATGTCGAGGCCAATCTGGATATGTCCCGGCAGGAGTACATTGACAAGCTGCCCGCGGATCAGAAGAAGCAGCTTGAGGATTTGAAGAAGGCCAATGCCGCGGCCATACAGGCCAACCAGGTGATTGCCCACCTGAATGCTGACCTGAAAACCGTGGCCCAGGACAAGAAGGACGTTGACGCCGCGGCCTTGACGGCAACCCAGGCCCTTGGAGCCTCGGCGACGAAGGCGGATGTCGCGACCAAAGCGAATGAGATTCGCACCGCGAAATATGCCGACATCGAAAGCCTGATGACCAAGGACACCGAAGCCAAGCCGGATGAAGCGCTCCTGTGGGCCAACCTGGGATATGCCCAGGCAGGCGAAAAGAAATACGACGATGCCATTACGTCGTATAAAAAGGCCGTCGATTTGGAGAATGCAGCGAAGAAGCCGCGGCTGGAAGTGGTGGGCGTGGCCGAAGCAGGGTTGGGCGAGGTCTATGCGCGCACGGGCAAGGTTCCCGAGGCGAACGCAGCCTATGACGCGGCCGCCAAGGCCGATCCCACCAGGGCGGCGCTGCACCTGCGCAATGAAGCGGTAATCTTCTTCCAGGAAAACAACACCGCCGCCCAGGTTGCCGCCGCCAACGAAGCGATCCAGATCGATCCCAACCAGGCCATCCTTTACTACATCAAGGGCCAGGGACTGATTCAGAGCGCGACGGTCGACCCGAAGACGCAGCGGATTGTTCTGCCTCCTGATTGCACAGCGGCTTACCAGAAGTACCTGGACCTGGCGCCGACAGGCCCCTATGCCCAGGAGGTTGCGGGCATCCTGGCCCAGGCGGGAGAGAAGGTCAGCTCTTCCTACAAGGCCCCCAAGAAATAAGCAAAGGCAGCTTGCCTCGCACCAGGGGCGTTCGCCGAGGCGAACGCCCCTGGTGTCTTTGCACCCCGCAGAGCCTCTACAATTTGATGCATGGGTTCTGGATTACCCGGCTACTCGGAAGCTGCAGCGTTGGTTGACGCTTATGCCGCGGGGCTGGCAAGGAAACGGCCTGACGTCGAGCGCGTACGGCTCGACCATGCGCCGGGGCGCGTGCTTGCTCGCACACTATCAGCCGATCGCGATCAGCCTCCTTTTGCGCGTTCAACCCGCGATGGATATGCCTGCCGGGCAGCCGAGGCCTCGGCGCATGGGCGGCTCTCGATTGCCGGAGCTACAAGGGCGGGACAGGCGCCGGCAGGCCCATTGCCGCATGGAGCAGCCTGGGAGATCATGACCGGGGCGCCGGTCCCATCGGGCGCCGACGCCGTGGTGATGCTGGAGCACGTTGAAACCGGGGGGCAGTGGGTCAGGCTGCTGCCACCGCGGACCATCGAAACAGGCGAGAACATTGTTGCGTGCGGAGCGCAGGCACGCGCGGGCGATGAGCTGCTTCCCGCGGGAAGCGCGATAGGCTTTGCGCAGGTGGCGCTGGCGGCGACGTGCGGCTGCGCGCAACTCGATGTTTTCCGGCGCCCACGCGTGGCCATCCTGACCACCGGCGACGAGATTGTGCCGGTGGAAGCAGAGCCCGAACCTGGGCAGATTCGCAACTCGAACGGCCCCATGCTGGCGGCCATGGTGGCTGCCGCTGGCGGCGAGCCGTGGGTGCTGCCCACCGCAGCCGATACGGCGGAGGCGCTGGACGCCGCGCTGGCGCAGGCCATTGAAGCCGACATGCTGCTGATTACCGGCGGCGTTTCGGCCGGCAAATTCGACCTGGTCGAGCCGTCGCTCAAGCGCATGGGGGCGAAGTTCCGCTTTACGGGCGTGCGCATTCAGCCCGGCAAGCCGCTCGTTTTTGGGGAGGTACCGGCTTCACCTGGCCACGATCTAAACCAAAAGGAAGACGGCGCCAAGCGCTGCTGCTTTGGGTTGCCGGGGAATCCGGTTTCTTCGGCGGTTACGTTTCTGCTCTTTGCTTCACCGGTACTGGCCGCTCTGGCGGGCAAGCGCGATCGCGGTCCGCGGTTCGCGCTGGCGCGGCTCGCCGAGGAGGTAAAGGGGAAGCCTGGGCTCACGCGCTTCCTGCCTGCGTCGTGCACCTTCGGTTCTGGCCTCGGCGAGTTGCCTGAGGTGAAGCGGGTCGAGTGGCAGGGCTCCGGTGACCTGACCGCCATGGGTCTTTCAAACTGCTTCCTGGTTCTGCCGGAGGATTCGGTTGGCATGGCCGCGGGCGAGATGGTCCGCATTCTGCTTCCATGAGGAGTTTTATGTCTGACAAGGGAAAGCTTTCGCATTTCGACGAGGTCGGCCAGGCCTCGATGGTGGACGTGAGCGCCAAGCAGGCTACGCTGCGCACTGCGACCGCGTCGGCCTTCGTCGAGCTCTCCGCACAGGTTTTGGCGGCGTTGCCGGCCAATCCTAAGGGAAATCCGCTGGAAGTGGCCCGTTTTGCGGGTATCCAGGCCGCCAAGCGTACGTCGGAGCTGATTCCCATGTGCCATCCCCTGGCTTTGACCCACATGGACGTGCAAGCCCAGATCGAGAATAATGGCGTGCGCATCACCGCAACAGCCGCTACCGTGGGCCCTACGGGTGTAGAGATGGAGGCGCTCACCGCCGCTGCCGTGGCTGCGCTCACCGTCTACGACATGACCAAGGCTCTGGACAAGGCCATCACCATCCGCGAGGTTCGGCTGGAATCGAAGACCGGCGGCAAGAGCGGCAATTTCTTCCGTTCCGGTGGCCGGGTTTGAATCTGCTATTGCGAGCCCGTTGTCCACAACTTGCCCCGGAACGGTAACCCCTCGTATCATCCGGCAAGAGCATAAACACCATGAGCGATGTGGAAACAAATACCGGCCTGCGAGTGAAGGGCCGCCTGATGTCCGCTTCGGAGATCGAGCGTACGCTGGTGCGCCTGGCTCACGAAATCGTGGAGAAAAGCAACGGCAGCGAGGACCTTGCCCTGATTGGCATCAAGCGCCGCGGAGTTCCTCTGGCAGAACGGCTGGGCAAACTCATCTCCGGCATCGAGAAACGCAAGGTTGACACCGGGGTTCTCGACATCCAGTTTTATCGCGACGACCTATCCACTGCCGACATTCGCCCCATCGTCACGCCGGGCTCGATTGGCTGCGAGGTGGAAGGCCGCGATGTTGTGATCTGCGACGACGTGCTCTATACCGGCCGAACCGTCCGCGCGGCCCTCGACGCGCTGTTTGACCACGGCCGCCCGCGACGCGTGCAATTGGCGGTTCTGATCGATCGCGGCCACCGCGAACTGCCCATTGAGGCCACCTACATTGGCAAACATGTTCCCACCAGCAGCCGCGAAATCATCGAAGTGAAGTTTCAAGAAGTTGACGACACCGAGCAGGTGTTGCTGGTGGAGAGGACGAACTGAGCTTCTAGCTGCCAGCTTCCAGCTCCTATCTTTTGGTTTCGGCGGCGAAGAGGGAGGATCAGGCCATGTTCTTCGTGAAGGTCATCCCTGCGATTTCTTTCCGGGCAAAGGTGGGAAACCACGAACCTCAACTTTAGCCCCGCACCAGGTCGCTCTTAGCTGGAAGCTAGAAGCTGGAAGCTGAAAACCATGAATCCGACCGCAACCTCCGTCCGCCGAAAGCTAAGCACTCCGCCCGTTCCAACCTCGTCCTTTCCTTACCATCCCGGGTCGCTGCTCTCGGTTCTCGATCTCAGCGTGGAGGGCGTCAGCCGCGTGCTGGCCCGCTCCACCGAGCTTGAACTCGCCGATCCGCTGATCCGCGACCGCATCCTGGCCAAGCGGCGGATCGCGCTGTTGTTTTACGAGTCCTCCACCAGAACCCGCACCAGCTTTGAGCTGGCGGCAAAATCTCTAGGCGCGGACACCACGCTGGTTTCAAGCCTCAGCTCGAGCATCGAGAAGGGCGAGTCGCTGAAGGATACCGGGCTTACGCTGCGGGCCTTGGGCGCCGAGGCGATCATCCTCCGGCATAATTCGTCGGGCGCTGCGTGGCTGCTGGAAGAGTCGACGCGGCTGCCGGTCATCAACGCCGGCGACGGCATGCATGAGCATCCCACCCAGGCGCTGCTCGACCTGCGTACGATTCTCGCCCACCTGCGGCCGGGAATCAGGGAAGTGGGCGCGGAGACACTGGCCGGGGTCACGGTCGCCATCGTGGGAGACATTCTGCACAGCCGCGTAGCGCGCTCCAACATGCTGCTGCTGCCCGGGCTCGGCGCGCAGGTCGTGCTCTGCGGGCCGAAAGAACTGTTGCCGGAACAGGCGGCAAAGTCCAGCGCTGGGATAGCGATTGAACGCGACTTCGATAAGGCCATCGGCCAGTCGCAGGCCATCATGATGCTGCGCATCCAGGCCGAACGGCTTTCCGGTCTGCAACTCGATCTCGACCAATACAAGGCCGCCTATCAGCTCACCGGGCAGCGATTGGCTGCACACGCGCCCGCAGCCATCGTGATGCATCCGGGCCCCATCATTCGCGGCATGGAGATTACGGCCGGCGTGGCAGACGGCGTTCAGTCCACGATTCTGGAGCAGGTCACCAACGGCGTCGCGATCCGCATGGCGGTGGTGGAACGGGCGCTGGTTGCGGACGAGCAAGGAGGCCGCGCATGACCATTCTGGCAATTCTGAACGGCCATCTCATCGATCCAGCCGCCGGCGTTGATGGACCCAAAGACATTTTGCTCAAAGACGGCCGCGTGGCTGAGATTGCTTCTCCCGGCAAGCTTAAAAGCGCCGCCGATGCGCAGTCGCTCGACGCCAAGGGCCTCACGCTGGCGCCGGGATTGATCGACATTCATGTGCACCTGCGCGAGCCGGGCCAGGGCTACAAGGAGACTATCGCCACCGGCACGGCTGCCGCGGCCGCGGGTGGATTCACGGCGGTCGCCGCCATGCCCAACACCACGCCGGTCAACGACTCGACCGAGATTACGCGCTGGATGCAGCAGCCGGAGCGCGGCGCCAAGGTGCGCGTGTTTCCGATTGCGGCGGCTACGCGCGGGTCCAAAGGTGAGGTGCTCAGCGACTACGCGGCGCTCAAATCCGCGGGCGCGGTCGCGGTAACCGACGATGGACGGCCAATCCTCAAAGACAACGTGATGCGCGAAACCCTCGTGGCTGCGGCACGCGCTGGGCTGGCGGTGATCCAGCACGCTGAAGACACGCGCCTGACGCAGGGCGCGAGCATGAACCTGGGGCCGGTTTCGTTCAAGCTTGGTTTGCGCGGCATGCCGCCTGAAGCCGAGTCGGCACTGGTGGAGCGCGACATTCGCCTGGTGACCGAGCTGCGCGACTCGCATGCTCATCTGCATGTGGCCCACACCTCAACGGCAGCCGCCCTGGCCGCGGTGCGCCAGGCGCGGCGCAACGGGTTGCGCGTGACCTGCGAAGTGGCGCCGCATCACTTTCTGCTGACCGAGGAGCATGTGGGCCTTTACAACACCCATGCCAAGATGAATCCTCCGCTGCGCTCAGCGGAGGACCGCGACGCCATGATCGATGCCATACTCGACGGCGTGGTGGACGCGATCGCCACCGACCACGCGCCCCACGCCACGCACGAAAAGGAAGTGGAGTTTGAACTCGCGCCCAACGGCATTACCGGTCTCGAAACCGCGCTTGGCCTCTGCATGCGCTGGCTGCACAAGGAGTGGAAGCTGCCGCTGGGCCGGGTGTTGAGCCTGCTCAGCGCCCAACCGGCCGCGCTCCTCAATTTGAAAGGCCGGGGTACGCTGGCCGTGGGCAGCTATGCTGACGTGGTGGTCTTCGATCCCAAAGCCGAGTGGACGTATCGCGCCACCGAGTCACTCTCCAAGGCCAAGAACACGCCCTTCGATGGCTGGACGATGCAGGGCAAAGTGCGCTGGACGGTCAGCGAGGGCCGCGTAGTCTACACCAATCCGGCGTAGGCTGCACCTCCCGAAAAGGATCGATCAACAATGCATTGCCCTCGGCGGCAGCGTGTTGACTTTGGTGCGCATCCAACCGCCAGACAAAATGACGGAGGCGAAAGCGATGTTCTCAATTCCCGGCGCGATGCTTTATACCGACTGGAGCCTGTTTCTGCTGCGTATCGTGGTGGCATTGGTTTTTGGCGCAAGCGGATTCGGCCACCTGAAATCGCCGCGGGAGCGGGCCGCGAGCATAGAGATGAGCGTTGGCTTCACGGTGTTCCTGGGCGCGGCGGAGATGGCCGGCGCAATTGCGCTGGCCATCGGCATTCTCACGCAGTGGGCTGCGCTCGGGCTAATCCTGTTGATGCTCGGGGCCGTCTACAAAAAGATCGTGAAGTGGAAGACCGGCTTCTGGGGCGAGAAATCGATGGGATGGCACTACGATCTCCTTTTCATCGCCATGAACCTGGTGATTCTGACCACCGGCGGCGGCCGGATCGCGCTGATACCTGTCTAAAGGTGCCCGAGCAAGTTTATCCGGAATTAGTGCTATCCCAGGTTCCCAGATGCGGGGGCCCCCCAAGGACGAAGACCTATCCGTGGGGACCGCGGTTCCGGGCACCCTACGCGAAGTTACTTCTCCCGCAGGCTTTCCGGAATCGTCCATCCCTGCATGCGTTCGGATTTAAGCAGCAGATAAAAGTCGTAGCTCTCGTTGTCCTGCCCGGTGCTGTTCGACGCCCGGGCCACTTCCAGTGCTTTACTGGTATTCACGACTCGTTCCCCGGTGTCGAGGAACCCGAAGATATCTTCGAGAACGCAGGAATCGGTCGGCGGCTCGGCGATGACGGGAAGCGTCGGCAAAGATGTATCCGGCGAAGTGAAGTTGAGGGCCAGGGCGAGATTGGCGATTTCGCTTGAGGCGTCGCGCGCCGTCAGCGGCTCGAGTCCCCAGCGCCATTCAAGCAGTTTGAGCACCGAAGTGTGATCGTAAAGCAGCGAGTTGATCCTGGGCTTGGCAGGGTTTCCGCGCGCAAAGGGCGAAACGATCACCGTGGGAACGCGGCAGCCCAGCAACGCCTTGCCATCTACCAGGTCGGTATCCACATTGTTGGGCGCGATAACGCGCGGCGGCACAACGTGGTCGAAGAATCCGCCCCACTCGTCGCGGTTGATCACCAGCACGGTCTTTTCCCATAGAGGGCTTGCGGCCAGCGTGGTGACAATCTCGCGGAGAAAGATTTCACCCTTGCGCAGGTCGGCGTGGGGATGGTCATCGTTGCCCAGCCCATCGTCGAGGATGGTGAACCAGGGATCGACGAAGCTGACCGAAGGCAGTTCTCCGCTCGCCACGTCAGCAACGAATCGCTCGTAGAAGCTGGAGATTCCGATGTAGTTGAATCCCCACAGCGCGAGGAACGGCACGTTCGAGTAGTAGTAGCGGCAGCTCACGCCGGCCGATTGCAGCCGGTCCCAGATCGTCGGCAGAGACGAGATATCGAGCGAATTGCTCAGCCGGTCGGTCTGCGCTGCGTGCTGAAAGACGCGATTGGGAAACGTGGACGAGAGAATGGAGGGGAAATAATTGCTGAGGGCTGTGTAGTTGCGAGCCAGCGTGCCGAACAGCGGAAGGTCGGCCTCCTCGTAATATCCAATGGAAAAGCTATCGTTGGTGCTGGTGCGAAGCCAGCCGTCCATCTTGCCGTTGTCGTACTCCGATCGCCCGCCGGCATAGGAGTGGTCGGGGTCGGGATGCGAGCAGCCGACATAATAGTTGAGCCGCCTGGTCGGTTGCGGGTTGCCGTTGTTGTCGGGATAGTTGAGTCCGGCCTGGCGTCCGTTGGCGTTGGGCATCCAGCCGAGCAGATGATCGAAGCTGCGATTTTCCATCATCACCACCACCACGTGCTCAATGCCGGAAAGCTCCGGGCTTGGCAAAACCTCTTCCAACGCCTTGAATTGAGGTTTGGCATCGGAGATTGTGGCGGAAAGGGCCGCGGCCGAGATTCCGGCCACGCTGCGAAGAAAATTTCTGCGGTTGACGCTCATGGGGGAACTCCAGAGGGAGATGTGGCGGGCAGGCCGAGGGCCTGTCTGCTTATAAGCCTGCGAAGTTGAACGACCGATGAACGGGGGATGAAAAAATTTCCTTCTTGCCGCTCGCTGCTCCGACTCCTATTGCATTTTCGCTTTTGCTGTAGACCTCAGTGCCCGATCCTTTCCGCGCTTTTCTGCGGAATAGGTAGGAAACCGACAAAATCCCGATCTACATAATTTGCGAAGTTTCTTTAGCCTTTGCGGCGATAGAGGATCTGGAATTCGTATCCGGCATTGGCGGGGAACAGGCCGGCTACGTGGCGGAGGCGCTCGGCCAGCGCGGGGGCGGCAAGCAGCGGGTACTCGCGCTCGCGCAGGTCGTGGTAATCGAAATCGACTGCCATTGAGAGCATGTAGACGGCCAGCGCGTCAGAGAAGGCCGACTCGAAGAAGCTGTTGCGCGCTCGCTCGTCGATGCCCTTTTGCGCGGCCCGGCTTTCGATGGCGCGGCGGCGAGTCTCCCATGCGTCCTGGCTGGTTTCACCGCGCACCTGCGCCTCTGCCTGAGACCATGCCAGGGTTGCGAAGCTCTCCGGTACGCCCGCGGCTTCAACGAAGTTGTGCGCCACGTTGATGAAGAACTCAAATGCCAGTCCGAAGCGGTCTTCCACAAGCCGGGTGGATATAAACACGGCCTCGGTGACGCCGAAGGACGCATTGCGGTGACAGATGGCGCGATCGCCCAAGTCAACACTGTAGCCCGGCGCAATCAGGGTCTCGCCGGTATCGGCAATGGCCAGCGGAACGAAATAGTAAGCGCGCCGGCTGAGAGCCGCCGAAAGCGAAGTCGGCACAGCAGCCACCAGCTTCTCAAGGTCCGCATCCGAGATGCGCGTCTCGCCCCACGCCGCGTAGGAGATTCCATTCGAGGCCTGGGTGACGGTGACCTGCGTGGCAACCTTCTCCGCGTGCCACAGCTCGATTTGTGCAGGACTCGCCATCAGCATCTATTCTAGACGACAGGAGTCGGAACGTATGGCGCAATCGGTCGTTAACCCACGCGGCAGAAGGGTCTTCGGATTTCCGCTGGAAGGCTTCGGGCTTTTCCAGAGCCTGCTGCTGGCGTTTGCGTCGGCGTTTTTTGCTTTTTTCGCGACCACGTTTCTGGCCATCATCGGCCTGATGGTGTGGAACCTAGGCGGACACCACTCGGTGAGTTTTGCCGATACGTATCTCTATGTCGGTCTTCCCGCGGGGCTGCTGGTGCTGGTTCTGGCGCTGCCGTTTTTCGGCGTGCTGTGGGTTCGGGCAAAGCTGCGGCAATAGTGCAAATTCTTGCGCGCAGACAAGGATGCTGCCTTTCCTGATGGAAAAAGCCGTATTTTACATCTCGAGAAGAATCATTACGCCGTTTACTGACCTGCGGGTTTGGGGTTTTTGCGGTCGAATTTGGCGACCTGAATCTTGCGCGCCAGGCCGACCTTCGCGAGCAGCCATATGCCCCAGAAGTTGGGGTCGATCTCGTACCAGGTGAGACCGTGACGGGCCGAAACCGGATGCGCATGGTGGTTGTTGTGCCAGCCCTCGCCGCCACTCAGCAGTGCCACCCACCAGCTGTTACGAGAGTCGTCGCGGGTTTCAAATCGCCGGCTGCCCCAGAGGTGCGTGGCCGAGTTCACCAGCCAGGTGGCATGCAATCCGAGGGTGACGCGGAGGAATACACCCCACAGCACCATGGCTACGCCGTTGACCCAGCCACCCCAGATCCAGCCGCCGGCCAGCAGCAGCACGCCGCTGAGCGTGATGGGAATCCAATGGTACTTGCTGAGCCAGACGTGGAAGCGGTCGCGGCCCAGATCAGGGGAGTAGCGCGCCAACCCCTCGGTCTGAGCGTGCAACGCCTGACCGAAGAGAAGCCAGCCTGCGTGCGCCCACCAGCCGCCCTCGCGCGGCGTGTGGGGGTCGCCCTCCTGGTCACTGAGTTGGTGATGGACGCGATGTGTCGAAACCCAGAAGATAGGCCCGCCTTCAAGCGACATCGTGGCGCAGACGCTCATAGCGTATTCCAGCCACTTGGGCACTACGTATCCGCGATGTGTGAGCAGGCGGTGATAGCACATGCCGACCCCGACATTGATGGCCAGCACATGAAGCACGAGCATGACCAGCAGGCGCGGCCAGCTGAAAAAGAACAGCGCGGCCACTGCGCCCAGGTGAAAGATGATGATTGTGCTGAGCGTCAGCCAGTTGACGCCTTCGCCCACGGTGGCGGCGCGGCCCATGCGGACTTGCTTACGGGCCGGAATTGTGTTTTCGGGCGAGGTTTGTGCGATTGCTGCCTGGGCAGCGCTTTCAAGCGGCGGAGCGGTTACGACAGATGCCATTCGGTAAGAAAATCCTCGGGAGTGTGAGTTTCAACCTATACAGCAATTGTATAGGAGGTAATGATGAGCGCCTGCGTTGCGCCTTCAGCTTGTGGAATTGGTTTCTCCAAGTTCGTTGCGCTTGCGCCGAGAACCTGCTCTCTATCAGTTGTTTTCGGCGATTCCGGAGATGTCGTTGCCGCCGCTTACAAATATTCTTGTAGCCTGGCCGCGCAACACGCGATAAAGGGCAAACTGGCGCTGCGAATCGCCGCGCAACTCGAACAGCAGTTCGCCGCGGTTATCCGCCATGGCGTCGACAGCGTCCACCAGGCGCATGCGGGGCGTGTCGTCGAGGTGAGCGGCGTCGGTCACGCTCTTCACCAGCACCGCCAGGCTGCCGTACAGGTCGGGCTGAACGACCAGGGTCACGAATTTTTCATTGGCTCCCGTACCGTCGGTATGGGCCGAAAGCACCATGGTCGCTCCGGACCCGTAAGCCAGCTCAAAGACGCGGAACTGCTCGTCTAGCAGCGGTGCAGGCGGAGCCGCGGGCTTGGCTTTATGAGTCGTGGTGCGAGTGGCCGCCGTCTTCTTCGCAGGCGCGGGCTTGGGTGGGGGCGGATTCAAACCGAGCGCGGTGCGGGCCATGTCTTCCAGGCTGGCCTTCATCTTTGCCTCGTCCTCTGGATTGGCCCACGAATAGTTCCAAGGATGTTCCGGCACCTCTTTGGTGTCGGAGACGGCCACGGACTGCTGCATATCGGGAGGCAGACCCATGAGGCTCGGGAGCACAGCCTGGCCGCTGCCTGAATACACGCCACGCTTCAGCTTTGGCCGGTCGGGATCGGTGTTGTCGTCCATCGAAGAGACGTAGGCCTCGTCCTGATCCTTCTTCTTTTTTAACTTGGGCTGGTTGGGATCGGTCGAGGAAGCGGAAGTGCTCGCCGAGTCGCTGGTGCTCCGGTGAAGGGTAGGACGGTCAGGATCGGAGGGCGCGCTGGGACTATTGCTATCGCCGGAGTTTGACGTGGTCGAACTGGAATCGCCGCCGCTCGTCTGAGAACGATGCAGCGTGGGACGGTCAGGATCGGAGGGCGCCTGGCTTGCGGAGCCCGAATCGCTGCCGCCGCCAGAACTGCCGCTTCCTCCGGTCGTTTCTCCCGGATGCGCCTTGCGGTGAAGGACGGGGCGGTCGCTCTGCGCATTGTCTTCTTTCCAGCCTTGATTAGCGGCCAGTTGCGCCGGAGCTTTGGGCTTAGGAAGAGGTTTCCAGGTGCCATAGCCTACCCATGAGCCCTGTTCGCGCGCCGCGTTCTGGACCACGAAAAGTCCAGTGTTTTTGCCGTCTTCCTTAAGCTGGTACTCGACCTCGCCCTCCAGAGCCAGTGGTTCGGGACGGGCCAGGTAGATGCCCCCATCCTGCAGCGCCTGCCCGTCAAAGACGCTGACTGGGACCAGGCGGCTGGCCTTGGGATGCTGCGGGTCTCCGGTCCACTCGAGGACCGCCACGGCGCGCAACTCCGGCGCATCCTTGCCAGACTTGGTAACCTGGCCCGGGTATTGCGCAAGCGCCCCTATCGGAGCCGCGGCTGCGACTAACAGCACCGCCTGGACGGCGCAGATCGACGTGAAAACCGGACCTCTCAGCCGCCCCAACAAAATACCTGTCCCCCGCGATGACACTTCGCTATCCCCTCAATCAAATCGAGAACCAGAGCAACGATTAAAACCGGGCAGCCTCAGTGATTAGATGCCGTAGATCGGAGGTCCCTGTTGATTTTGACCACTTTCCGGCCCGCAATCCCCGCCCAACGTGCGAGGATATTTCCATGGAACTGAATCAGAAAGTTGCCAACTTTACGCTCCAGACCGACGAAGACAAGACCGCAAGCCTGTCCGATTATGCCGGAAAACCGGTGATCCTGTTCTTTTACCCACGGGCCGACACTCCCGGATGCACCATCGAGGCCTGCGGCTTCCGCGATACCTTCAAGAAGCTCCAGGCTGCCGGGGCCGTGGTGCTGGGCATCAGCCGCGACACGCCGAAGGCCCAGGCCAAATTTCGCGCCAAGTTCGACCTGCCGTACACACTCCTCGCAGATGTAGACGAGAAAGTCTGCAATCAGTTTGGCGTGATGAAGGAAAAGAACATGTACGGGAAGAAAGTGTGGGGTATAGCACGCACCACGTTCCTGATCGGCCCCGATCAGACGCTGGTTCATATCTTCCCCAATGTCAAGCCGGAAGGCCACGCGGAAGAGGTGCTGGCGTTGATCAAGGGGTTGAAGCTTGGTTAGCGGAGTTCTCAGGACCGGCGCTGGTACGGAGTGGGATTCGGCATCGCAAGGCATTGGGTTTGCTACACTTTGCCTGTCATGAAATCGAAGGTTGAACCGATCACGTCCGCGGCAGTCATTAATCCCTCGTGCCCTTGGAAACTGACATGGTCGAGGTGCGAGTTCCCAAAATACCTGACCACGATGTCTGCGACCGAGTGGAAAGCTTTGCTCGCCAAGGCATCACAGGACGATGCCGAAGCGGAATATAGAATTGCCGGGGTCTATTCCGACGGCTGCAAGGACAGACACGGCAAAATCGTAGTACATATTTCACCGCGCATGGCGGTCAAGTGGAATCGCCGCTCTGCCGAACACGGCTCTGCCGACGCCCAGGGTGCTCTTGGCTATCTTTTGAGTGAGGGAATTGGCGTGAAAAGAGATAGCCGCGAAGCCCTGCTCTGGATGAGGAGAGCTTTTCTAAATGGCGAAACGTTCGCTGCCCCGAATAACATCGCGATCACCTATCGCCAAATCGGAAATCTTCGCCAAGCGGTGCGATGGTTCAACAAGTGTGCCGACTTGGGAGACGACGACGCTCTCGTTCAGCTCGGGGTGCACTATTACTGGGGTAAAGGTGTTCGCACCGATTACGCTGCAGCTGTTCGCTGCTTCAGGAGAGCAATCAAGGGCAAGAATATCTCAGAGTGGGTGCGAGCCGATGCGTTTTTCTATCTCGGGATAGCGTATCTCGAGGGCAAAGGGGTCAGAAGATCGCTGCGCCTGGCAGAAAAATGCCTTGAACGCGCTAACAAGGACAACGACCACGCCGCAGCCGAACGCCTATTGAAGAAAATGCTGAAGCTTACGGGCCGAAGACAATGAATGCAGGACGGCTGCCAGGCAAGCGGTTCACCCGCGCTTTCTTTGAGGCCCCACCCGAGCAGGTGGCCCCGCGCCTTTTGGGAAAGCTGCTTGCGCACCGGACTCCAGCGGGCATTCTAGCGGGCAGGATCGTGGAGGTCGAGGCCTACCTGGGACCGCACAACGATCCGCCCGACCCCGCCGCGCACTCCCACCGCGGACCGACGCCGCGCAACCTGGTTCTCTTCGGGCCGCCGGGCTTTGCCTATGTGTACTCGATTTACGGCCGCTACTACTGCATGAATATCACTTGCGAAGTGGAGGGTCGCGCCGGGTGCGTGCTGCTGCGGGCGCTGGAGCCGGTGACGGGACTCGAGCAGATGGCGCTGAATCGTGGTCTCAAGCCCGGCGCCGGGGCCCGCGGGCTGACCTCAGGCCCCAGCCGGCTTTGCCAGGCGCTGGGGCTTGTCCGGCTGACGCATAACGGGCTCAACCTGCTCGACTCGGCATCAGAACTGCAAGTCCGCGACGACGGATTCGCCGCCGGCCGGATCATGGTGACGCCGCGCATCGGCATTCGCCACGCCGTCGAAATGCCCCTGCGATTTGCCCTCGCCGGGAACGAATGTGTCTCCGGCTCAAAGAGTTTCAATTTGAAATGCGCCTTCGTCGGTTAGAATTCCGTCCAGCGAAAGAGGAATTCCAAAACCGCGAGGAAACCTGCACGTGACAAAATCTTCCCTGCTCCCGCCCGCCGCCGTCGCCCTGCTCACGGCCGTCGTCTTTGCCGCAGCCGCCATCGCTCAGGCCCCGCAAAATCCTCCGCCCGCAGGTGGTGGCAACCCGCCGCGCAGCTTTCCCGCGCCCACTAACCTCAAGGTGCTGCCCAAAGACCTGACCGGCCAGCAAGTCCACGAGATCATGGAGGGCTGGGCGGGCCAGCTGGGCGTCCACTGCAATACCTGCCATGCCGCCGACCCGAAGAACATTGGCCCCAACGGCAAACCGCGGCTCAACTTTGCCGACGACTCGAAGGACGAGAAGGCCATGGCCCGCATCATGTACACCATGACCGAAGACATCAAGAAGAACTACGTGGCCAAAGTGGCTGCAATCGACAAGATGGACGAGCCGGCCGCGCCCTTGACCTGCGGAACCTGCCACCGGGGCCACCAGGATCCTGAAGCCTTTGTTCCCCCGCCGGAGCAGCCGCCGGCTGGCGGGATGGGCGCAATGCCCGCGCCGCCCGCGAAGCACTGAGGATCGAAACACGAGCCCTTGCCGGATGATTTCCGGCGGCGGTTTTCTGTCCCTATCGCTTCGTGATTACGTCTTCTTTAGGATGGGTGTAGGCGTCTGCGGGAACCTCGACGAGTTGGGCACCGGGCGCCTGCCACAGCAACCGCGGCGCGTCATTCGAGTTGGAGTGCAGGCCTTCCAGATGAATGATGTGCCGGCCGGCGCGCAGGCCCAGCGAGCCCACGGCAAACCGTACCGCGTTTCCCGGGGAGCCGCAGACCTGGGCAAAGGGAGGGCCGGTTTTAGCTATCTCCATGCCGTCGATCACCAGGCGCGCACCGTCGCGCGCGGTCAGATAGAACGAGTAGCCGCCGTCGGCCGGAACCGTGATGAAGCCTTCCCACGCAACGGCGTAACGGGTGAAACCGCGGGCATCAGCCTGCAGGCCGGGAGCCTGATCGGCGAACACTGCCGACTTGCCTGAAAGATTGGGCAACTCGGTCCAATCCCCGGGATAAATCCTGTAGTAAAGACCGGGAACGATAGGTCCACCGAAGCTTACCGCCTCGTGCCAGTGGTCGACGGCGACCAGGTCCTGCTCTGCCCAATCCTCATTCACGGGGTCGGCGATGGGTGCGCCCGGTCGAGCGGGAGCCGGCTCGGGGCGGTGAACAGACGTGTCCTCCACGTGGAGCAGAACGCGGAACCGGCCCGCTCCGTTTTGGCCGTCCAGCTCCGTGCCGTCAGCGTCAGCGAAAGTGTGCGTCGCGCGGCGGCCATGAGCCTCGATTCCATCGCCAAAGAGCCACGTGTAGCGCGCGTGGGGCGAGGGCTGCGCTGTGAAAATGGCCTTCCGTCCGCGCTCAAGAGTCGGTGGATCGACGGTGAATTGCGCTGACGGTGCGCGCGCCGGGGCAAACACTGGCTGTGCGGCCCCTGCTGAGACAGTCAGCGGAATCGCGGCCACGGAATCGACACGGGCCTGACCGTATTTGAGGTTGTCGACGGTCACGCCGGTGACGTCGCCGGAGAGGGTGGACTCCGCCAGCGGGGGTTGTCCAAGGGCCCAGATGTTGCGGAAGATTACGCCGTGGACCGAGGGCTGCTCCTGCTCGATCTGGAAGAGCGAATACCAGTTATCGAGCAGCAGATTCTCGAAGGTGATGTTTGAATGGTCGCCGCTTGCGCCCTTCGCTCCCCAGAACCCCAGCAGCCCGAAGGTCTGGCCGCAGGCGCCGATGCCGCCATGAAGAATATCGGAGTCGCGGAGGGTGAAGTTGGCGGATTTGAAGGTTTTCTCCGGCCATCCGGCACGGACAATGTTCGAAATGCTGGTGGAGAGCTCGCTGTGCTCGACGAGGATATTGGTGACGTCGTGGCCGGGGCGAACGATATCGTCGTGGGTGTAGCCGTCCCAGTTTCCTTCCATGGCCAGATCATCGTCGGAAGCGCGCAGAAAGGCGTTGCGGACGATGGCGTCGCCGCCGCCAAGCCAGTCCATGCCGTCCTGGTTAGCGTTTCCGGGATTGCCGCCCACCACGCGCAGATCGTCGTAGGTAAATCCAGTTGAGTCTTTCATCTGGATTGACCAGGTTCGCGAACGGATGACGCAGGTGAGCCCGTCGATCTCGGCGTTATGAGCTTGGAATGCGCCGATGCAGTGCCAGTCCGGCTTCTGCATCCAGCCGTCGTCGTCGTCGGGACTCTGGGGGCCGTCGTAGACGATGGTTCCCCGGCCGAGTACTTTGACGTTCTCGACGTTCCACAGGTTAAGGCTGCCGAAGATGAACGCGCCGGGAGCGAGATAGATCGTGTCGCCGCTCCTCGGGTTGAGGCTCTGGCGATGGACTCCGGCGGGAACAATCTGGACGTTGGGGCCTGCTGCTGGAGGCGGTGGCGGCGGCGAGCCGGCAAAGAGGAAGAGCATGGCTGCATGGTTGAGAAAGTCGCCGGGACGGGAGATGGAGAGCTTGGCCGGCCCACGAAGACGAAAGCGGATGGTCTGCCCATCGCGTCTGGCGCGCAGGCCCAGCCGCCAGGGCTCGATGTCGACGCCGTGGTCCCAGAATCCGGGCTGCGCGGCGGTGATGGCTATCTCGACAGCCCCGCTGATGTCGAAATTGACGAACTCGTAGCTGGCGGCGGCGTGAGCCACATCGATGGTCTGTCCGTTGACGGTAACCGTGTAGGCAGTGCTGCGCATCTCCGCAGGCACCGGCACGGGCTGAACGTGCGCAGCGGCATAAGCGGCAGGCGCAAGCGCAAGAATGGCGAAGAGCAAGGAACGAGAACCAGGCAAGAAGCAGAACTCCGGAAAGATTAAGGAACAGATTAGTTTATCGCCCGGGGTACGCAAGACGAATTCCCCTTGATTTGCTAAGACAGTTTGCCAAGGCGACGAGGGATAATACGGTCAATGACCCTGCGAACGCAATTCTTAGCTTTCTGCCTTTTCTTCTCCGGATGCCAACTTTACGCCGCGCCCTGCGAGATGGACCCGGGCGCGCCGGCACAGCGCGTCTTTGCCAAGGTCGACGCAAGACACTCCTGGACTGAATACAAAACAATTGAGGCCGTTCCCAGCCTGAGCCTCGGCGAAGGTGTCTCGGCGGAGCTATGGGAACCGCGAAAAGGCGAGCTGCTGATAAGAACGGTCACGCCGAGCCAAAATTTTCGAGCCTATACCAAGTCCTGCTATACAGGGTTGGGATATCTTGTTTATGCCAGCTACGAGCTTCGCACCGCCTGGGGATGGTACTACCGGGCGGAGGGACCGATCGTGATGGAGCGATTTCACCGGTCGACGGCGCAGTACTTCGATTCAACCACCAATCAACCCCTGGTCGTCAGGCCGCAACAGGCCGATGATAATCCCGGCATGTTGGACCCCAAACTGCAAATGAATACCAGGCTGCTGCCCTTTGCGAACCTTTTGGCAAGGCGTCCCTAAGTGCGCAAACCATAAAGGCTCTACCCTCTGGGCCGCTTTCTTATCCTGCGCCCTTTAAAAGCGCGCCTTTGCGCTGGCGCGGAAATGGGAGCATACTGCGTTCATAGCCCGGCTGCAAGCGCAATCTAATTAAAGCGCATCGTCTTTCCCAACAGCGCGGGACTATGAATCTTTGAGCGTAACCTCGGCGAGTGGCCGGCCCTTCAAACGACTCGTCCTTTTTTTGATGCAGACAAAACGGTCAGCCCCGGCTGCACCGATTCCCCTCCATGAACGTCATTCACATGCGGTCGGCCGGCTTAGCCAGCCCATCGCACAGGAGTCACTCGATGGCCGCTTCCCACTCGCTTCCCCAGACGCTGGGCGAATTGCGCACCAGCAAGTTCTTCTCAGAAGACCGCTTACGCCTGAGAACCGTAAAAGACGAGATGCGCGTCAACCTGATGGCCCGCCTGAAGGCCCGGGAGACGCTTTTCCCGGGGATCGTCGGCTACGAAGACACGGTGGTGCCGCAAATAGTAAACGCCGTATTGTCCAAGCAGAATTTCATCCTGCTGGGATTGCGAGGCCAGGCCAAGAGCCGCATCCTGCGTGCGCTCTCCGCGCTGCTCGACGAGCAGATGCCATACCTGGCCGGCTGCGAGATTCGCGACAACCCCTACCACCCGCTGTGCCGGCGCTGCCGCGAACTGATCGCCGAAAACGGCGATGCCACCCCGATTGCCTACATGTCGCGCGACGATCGCTACGTGGAGAAGCTGGCCACGCCGGACGTGACAGTGGCCGACCTGGTGGGCGACCTTGATCCTATCAAGGCGGCGCGTGGCGGGCAGGATCTGTCGAGCGAGCTGACCATGCATTACGGGTTGTTGCCGAGGGCCAATCGCGGCATCTTTGCCATTAATGAGCTGCCCGATCTGGCCGGAAAAATCCAGGTGGCGCTGTTCAACATCATGCAGGAGGGCGACGTCCAGATCAAAGGCTACCCGGTGCGGCTGGAGCTGGATGTGGCGCTGGTTTTCAGCGCCAATCCCGAGGACTATACCGCGCGCGGCAAAATCATTACCCCGCTCAAAGACCGCATCGGCTCGGAGATTCGCACCCACTATCCGGAGACGCTGGAAGAGGGCATCGCGATCACTTCGCAGGAGGCATGGGCCGCCCGCGGCGCGACGCAGATTGAGATTCCGCAATACATTCGCGAGATTGTGGAGCAGATAGCCTTCTCCGCGCGGCAGGACAAGAAAGTGGACAAGCGCAGCGGCGTAAGCCAGCGGCTGCCTATCTCGACCATGGAACTGGTGGTTTCGAACGCGGAGCGGCGCGCGCTGGTGAATGGCGATGGGCTGGTGACGCCGCGGGTAAGCGACGTGTACGCCGCCATGCCGGGAATCACCGGCAAGCTGGAACTGGAGTACGAAGGCGAGATGAAGGGCGCGGATACGGTGGTCGAAGACCTGATCCGCACTGCGGTGGGCAAGGTCTACGATCGCTACTTCGCGGATGTAAACACGCAGCAGATTGAGCAATGGTTCAACCTGGGCGGAACGGTGAAGCTCGATGACAGTCAGCCAGCCGCTGACGCGCTTAAAGATCTGAAGCAGATTCAGGGGTTGCTGGACAAGCTGTCGCCGCTGGGTATAAAAGCCAAGGATGATGCTCCGAAGGTGGTTGCCGGGGCCGAGTTCCTGCTCGAAGGCCTGGTGGCGCATCGCAAGCTGAGCCGGAACAAGGAACGCGAGTTCCGTGCGCAGGAGAATCAGCGCAAGCGCGACCGTGACGAATCAAGGCCGGAGCGCGAGGATCTCGAGGTCGAGTTCGATGATTGGCAAAGGTCGCGACGCACGCGCAGGGGCGGCTTGAATTAGGGCCGGCAAAAAACGCGGTCAACTCAACCGGAACAGGATAACAACATCATGAAGCGCGTGCGCTACACAAAATTCACCGGCGAACTGGCCGACGAGATCGACCTCGAGGGCCTGCTGCAGGCGCTTTCCGATTATCTGCTCGACTCGGGGTTCGCCGATCCTTACTCGCAATTTCAGGATCTCGAGCACAGTCTCGACGATCTGCGCGAAGCGCTGCGGAGGATACTGGAGCAGGGAGACTTCCTCGATGGGGAAATGCGGCAGAAGCTGCAGCAGGCCGCTCAAGACGGCACGCTAGATGAGCTGATTGAAAAGCTGCTGGAGCGCATGGAACGGCAAAACTATATTTCGACGTCGCAGACCACGGGACAAACACAGCCATCGCAGGTGAACGGACAGGTCGGCAACGTCGAGGGACAGGTGCGCTTCGAAGTCACAGACAAAAGCCTGGACTTCCTGGGCTTCAAAACGCTGCGCGATCTGCTCGGATCGCTGGGCAAGTCGAGTTACGGCCGCCACGACACGCGCCATTGGGCCACGGGCATCGAGACCAGTGGAGCGCCGCGGCGTTATGAATTCGGCGACACGCTCAACCTCGACCCCGCGGCAACGCTAAGCTCGGCGATTGCCCGCGAAGGCCTCGGTCTGCCGCTCAATCTCGAATACGAAGACCTGCACGTAAACCAGTGCGAATATCAAAGCTCCTGCGCGACGGTGGTGATGCTCGACTGCTCCCACTCGATGATCCTCTATGGTGAAGACCGCTTCACACCGGCCAAGCGGGTTGCTATGGCGCTCTCACACCTGATCCGCACGCAATACCCTGGCGACTCGCTGTCGCTGGTGCTGTTTCACGATTCCGCCGAAGAGATGCCGGTCTCGCAACTGGCGCGCGTCAAGGTGGGGCCGTGGCACACCAATACCCGCGAAGGCCTGCGCGTGGCGCAGCGGGTGCTGGCGCGCGAACGCAAAGACATGAAGCAGATCGTGATGATTACAGACGGCAAGCCTTCGGCGCTTACCTTGCCCGATGGGCAGATTTACAAGAACCCCTACGGCCTCGATCCGCTGGTGGTCAGTGAGACGCTCGAAGAGGTAGCGCGCTGTAAACGGTCGAACGTGATGATCAATACGTTCATGCTGGCGTCGGACTTTGGGTTGGTGCAGTTTGTACACAAGGTTTCGCGCATGTGCCGCGGCAAGGCGTACTTCACCACTCCCGACACGCTGGGCCAATACCTGCTGATGGACTACATGCAAGGCAAGTCGAAGACCATTCACTGAAGCAGACAGCGCGACCCGCGGCACACCTTCAGATGCCTTCGCCCATCGAGACATACACGCTCAGCCGCTCGAGTTCGAGGCGATAGGCCTCGCGCTCGGCTTCTTCGGCGGCGAAGGGTTCCGGAGTCTGGGCCTGGCTGCCGGCAACGGACATGCTCTTCTCCAGTTCCTTGACGCGAACGGAAAGTGCGATGAGCGCGTCGGAAAGCGGATCCTTCACGTCATGCGGATCGGTGATGAGGACGCGCTCGCCATTGCGGTAGACAATGTGCGCGGGGACGCCGACCACGGTGGAGTTGGGAGGCACGTCAGTGAGCACCACCGAGCCCGCGCCCACCCGGGAGTTGGCGCCAACCGTGATGTTGCCGAGAACGTTGGCGTTGTTGCCGATGAACACCCCGTCGCAAATGGTGGGGTGCCGCTTGCCGTGGCCTTTGCCGGTGCCGCCGAGCGTCACGCCCTGATAGATGGTCACGTCGCTGCCCACGATGGCGGTTTCGCCGATCACCACCCCGGTGGCATGGTCGATGAACAGGCGGCGGCCCAGCAGCGCGGCGGGATGGATGTCAACGCCGGTGTAAAAGCGGGCGATCTGCGAGACAATGCGCGCCAGCAAGCGCAGTTTTGCGCGCCACAGTAAAAAAGCAAAGCGGTGGAACCAGACCGCCCACAGGCCCGGATAGCAAAGCAGAACTTCGAGCTTGGAGCGCGCTGCGGGGTCGCGCTCCAAAACGGATTCGATGTCTTCGCGAACTCGGTCAAACAATGGCATCTCTTTCAAACTTGTGGTGCAGGTGTCGGCACAGAGAATCCCAGGTCTCAAAATTCGAGACCTGGGGCACCCGTGCTCCAAGATTGCTGCGCCGACCGGCTGACGGGAGGTGCTGTTTACACTGCAATTGCTTCAGTGGGCGTAGCAAGCGCTTGCTGGCGAAGCGGCTCAAAAAGAACGCTGGAGAGATACCGCTCGCCGAAACTGGGCAGGATGGCCACGATCAGCTTGCCGGCGTTCTCAGGCCGCGCCGCTACCTTGAGGGCAGCCACCACCGCGGCTCCCGAGCTGATGCCCACGAACAAGCCCTCTTCGCGAGGCAGGCGGCGCGCCATCTCGATCGATTCGTCGTTGGTTACCTGGATGACTTCATCGATGAGCTTGGTATCCAGAATGCTGGGCACAAATCCCGCGCCGATGCCCTGAATCTTGTGCGGACCGGGCTTGCCGCCGGAGAGCACCGCGCTGTCGGCAGGCTCGACGGCGATGGCCTTGAACGAGGGCTTGCGAGGCTTGATGTAGCTGGCTATTCCGGTAATTGTGCCGCCCGTGCCCACGCCGGAGATGAGAATGTCAACCTTGCCGTCGGTGTCGTCCCAGATCTCGGGGCCGGTGGTGGCAACGTGAATGGCCGGGTTGGCGGGATTGTCAAACTGCTGAAGAATGTACCCATGGGGGGTCTTAGCCTGGATCTCGTTGGCCTTGGCAATGGCGCCTTTCATACCGTTGGGGCCGGGCGTCAGAACGATCTCCGCGCCGAAGGCGAGCAGAGTGACGCGGCGTTCCAGGCTCATGGTCTCCGGCATAGTGAGGATAAGCCTGTAGCCCTTGACGGCGGCCACAAACGCCAGCGCGATGCCGGTGTTGCCGCTGGTGGGCTCGATCAGGACGGTTTCGCCGGGCTTGATCTTGCCGGCCTTTTCCGCGGCGTCGATCATGGCGAAGCCGATGCGGTCCTTGACGCTCGAAACCGGGTTCTGGCTTTCGAGCTTGACAACAACAGTAGCGGGCAATCCCGCCGCAATGCGGTTCAACCGCACCAACGGAGTATGTCCGATCAACTCGGTTACGTTCGCGGCAATGCGCGCCATAATAGTCTCCTTTTCCCGGCATATTCATGCCGGTGTTTCAATTCAGGCGGTTGGGGTGACGGTGCAGCGTTCAGGGGGAAACTCGCGCGATTCAGGCGCGCATCAGCATCGTGGCTGGCACCAGGGCGGCGTTAGCGACATCGATGCATGAGGATAGCGTAGACCCGTGGCCGGGTTTATTGCAAGCAGAGAGAAAGCTAGAATCAATGGACTTGTTAAAATAAGTATGGGGAGCGAATGCTGTGAATGCTCCAAAGGCCGCCGCTGAACTCGCGCGTCATGCCGCGCTTGAGCCTCGCGATGAGTCACTTATTCAGTTGTCGGCCGAGGCGTTCGCCTGCCTGAAGGCTCTGTCGGCCCGCTATGTCTGGTGGAAGACGCCGGATGAAGCGATGCGATTTCCCGCTCGCGTGGCGGCGCAAGTGATGAACCTGGGCGCCTGGGAAGATGCGCTGGAGTTGCTGGAAACTGCGGGCGAGGTTTACCTCCGCGAGATTCTGAAACACGCCGAGGCCGGCCAGTTCAACGCGCGCTCGTGGCATTACTGGCATTACCGGCTGGGCCTGGCTGAATCTGGCCAGAAGCCCGTGCCCCCGATGCCGGTTCGAAAGGTGGAGTGAACGTGTTCGACCCGCACCGGGAGGTGCTCCCGCCCGCACAGATCGAGATTTGGCCCCATCTGGCGCCCTCGGTGGAAATCGGGTTGGTGCTCTACGGCGGCACTGCAGGCGCGTTGCGCCTGGGGCACAGAGCCTCAGTCGACTTTGATTTCTTCACCGAAGAGCCTCTCGATCGGGAGGCGCTGTTCCGGAGCTTTCCATTTCTGGCCAGATCGAGGGCTGTGCAGGATGCACAAGACACTCTCAGCGTGCTGGCGCCGTCTCGAGCCGCCTCAGTCAGACTGTCATTCTTTGGCGGTATCGACATTGGGCGTGTTGGGGTTCCGGATCGAACGGCAGATGGGGTGCTGGAAGTCGCATCGTTACTCGATCTGTTGGCCACCAAGTTGAAGGTCATGCAACAGAGAATCGAAGCGAAGGACTACCAGGACGTGGCGGCCATTCTGTCTTCAGGGGTGGCTTTGGAAGACGGGTTGGCCGCGGCGGCTGCAATGTATGGCCCCAGCTTCCAGGCCAGCGAGGCGGCGAAGGCGCTCACGTACTTTGAAGGCGGCGATCTCAGTGACCTGCCGGCGATGGACAGAGAGATTTTGACCAGAGCCGTGGCTCGTTTGCGCCATATTCCCGTTGCAGGATTGATCTCACGTTCGCTTTCCGCGAATCGTAAAGGATAAGCGAAGCCCAGCACCCTGAATGCCCGAGCCACGCCGGGTACCGTTGATTTCGCCGGGAATGCGCAGGTGTGCCACGTCCTATTTATTCGGGTGTTTCACTCCGCCGCACTGGGGTTGTTGACAGCCCCCTGGGTCATCGCCCATGCAAAAAACCCTTCTGGCAGATCTCTGGCTGCGGCGATGTTGGACCCTTTCACGCTTTTGATCCGCTGCCATTGAATGTTCTTCAGCTCTGCGCGGCGCAGGTCGGCATCGTCGAGATTCGCTCCTGAAAGATCGGCCCCGCTCAAATCGGAGTCGACCAGATCGGCGTTGCGCAAGTCGGCATCGGTGAATTTTACTTGCGTCAAGGCTGCATTGCGCAGATTAGCCGAGTTGAGATTGGAGAGCGTGAAGTCAGCCGAAGACAGGTTGCTGTTGCGAAGATCGGCGGAGCTGAAATCGGAGCGTGACAGGTTGGCCCCATGCAGATCAAGGCCCTGCAAAAATGCTGAAGAAACATCGACTCCAACCAGGGGGACACGGTCCGCATTCAACTCCTGCAGCGCTTCGATTCGGCCTCCGCTGCCTCCTTTGCCTTGCGCGGTGTTGATGACCTGCCATGCCTGGTAATGGCGCTGCTTGACGCGATCGCCGGACTCCGAGAAGTAGAAGATGACGCCTATGAGGATGGAGAACGTGCCGAGATATTCAAGCACCTCAAGGAACGACCAGTTGCTCAGGAAGTAGGCAAACCATTCGAATGACCATTCGAGGGCGACAAATGGAACCGCCCACTTCCATTTCGCAGCCGCAGACTCTTGTCGTCTGGCGCTCCAGACCGCGGGTTTCGCTCTCGGGTTATGCGAGATCATCGGAACCACCTCCGGTCAGCCGGTATTTCTGAGACCCGCCGAAATGCCGCTGATGGTCGCGGCGATGGCGCGGTTGACCTCGGGCGTGTCTTCGCCGGCGCGCTTGCGGCGAAGCATGTCTACCTGGATCAGGTGCATGGGATCGACGTAGGGATTACGGAGCTTGATGGAGTGGGCCAGCACCTGGTTTGACTGCAGCAGCTCCGTCTGGCGGGTGACGGCCAGAAGGGTGCGGACGGTGCGATGAAATTCAGCTTCAAACTGATCGTAGACGCGCTCGCGTAGTTCCGTGTCTGCAACCAGCGAAGAGTAGATGCGGGCGGTCGCAAGATCGACTTTGCCCAGGGCCAGCTCGACATTGCGCAACAAATCGATGAAGAGGGGGAACTCGCGAGCCATGGTTTGCAGTTGTGCGAGCCGTTCACCATGGTGCGCGTCGGGCTGATCGAGATATTGCTCAATCGCGAACCCGACCCCGAACCAGGCGGGGACCAGCAGGCGCGACTGCGTCCAGCCAAAGACCCAGGGGATAGCGCGCAGATCGGAGAGCTTCGTCGAGGCATTGCGGCGCGCGGGTCGCGAACCGATCTTGGCGTTTTCAAGCTCGCCCACCGGCGTGGACTGCTCGAAGTAGGTGATGACTTCCGGATCATCGAGAATGTGCCGGCGGTAAAAACCGTAGCTGATGTTTGAGAGCTGATCGAGCGCGGCCTCCCACTCCGGCTTGAGGATGCCGGTAAAGTGCCCTTTGTCGTCGCGCGCGTTGGGCCGTGCCAAGGCGTCGAGCGAGGCGGCAATCATAAGTTCCAAGTTGCGTTCGGCCAGCACCTCGTCGGAGTACTTGAAGTTAAGTACTTCACCCTGTTCGGTAATGCGCAACTGGCCGTCGAACGCGTCGAATGGCTGGGCAAAAATGGCCCGGTGCGTGGGTCCGCCGCCGCGCCCTACCGTCCCGCCGCGGCCGTGAAAGAGGCGCAGCTTGACGCCGGTCTCCCGCGCCACCGTGTGCAGATCGCGATGCGCTCGGAAGATCTCCCAGGTCGACGTCAGCATGCCGCCGTCCTTGTTCGAGTCCGAGTAACCCAGCATGACCTCCTGCCAGTGGTCCCAGGACTCGATCAGTCTGCGATAGTCGGGCCTGCTCCACAGTTCGCGGCAAACAGCCGGCGCGTTGCGCAGGTCCTCGATCGACTCGAAGAGTGGAACCGGCATCAGACCGGGATCGGAACCGTCGCTTGATCCTTCCACACGGACGCCGCCCAGCCGCGCCAGGCGGACGACCGCCAGAACGTCATCCACGCTGGAGGCGCCGCTGATCACGTATTGGCGGACTGCCTCGGGCGAGCAACCTTCCTTGATGCCAGCTACCACGCGAAAGGTCTCAAGCACGCTCGAAGTCTCCGCTGAGAGGCCGGCGGGCAGCGAGGGAGCAACCGTGTCGGTGATCGCTTCCTGCAAAGCGACTGCGTGAATGCGCGCGTGCTGGCGAATGTCGAGGGTGTGCAGATGAAGGCCGAAGGTGCGAACCTGCAGGATGAGCGGATCGATGAGCGTACGGGCGATGCGGATGCCGTTGTTGGCCGCGAGCGAGGAGCGCAGGACTTCAAGGTCGCCGAGAAACTCCCGTACCGAGCAATAAACGGGCAGGGCCTGCGCCAGCTTGTCCTGGCCGTGAGAGAGCGTATAGGGCATCACCGGGAGATGGGGGCCCGGATGGTTGCCGATCTCCTCCAACGTGCGCTGGACGCGGGCCTTCACGCAGATCACGAAGCGGCGATAGTATTCGAATTCGTATTGCGCGCCGAAGACCTGCGACTCCGGCGTGTGAACCCGCGCCACGTAGGCGTTGAGGCGATCGAGCAGCTCCGCGCTGACCGGCCGCTGCTGCGCGCTCGAAGTCAGCAGGTCGATGATAACGTCGAGCTGGCGCTGGTAATAGAGCAGAAGATGGCCGCGCGCCAGTTGAATCGCATCACGGGTAACCTCGGGCGTGACGAAAGGATTGCCGTCGCGGTCGCCGCCAATCCATGAGCCAAAACAGAGCACGATAGGAAGCGAGTGCACCTCGATCTCAAGCCCGTAGGCGGCGCGCAGAGCTTCGGAGATTTCGCGGTAAAGGCCGGGCAGGGTTTCAAAGATGGAAACGTCGTAGTAGTCGAGCCCCATCTTGATCTCGTCGTACACCGTGGGCCGGCGCGAGCGCACTTCGTCCGTCTGCCACAGGCTCGTAATCTCCGCGAGGACGAGTTGCTCAAGACGCCCCAGGTCCTGTTCGGAGACTGGAATACGGTCGAGAGCCTCAAGAAACTCGCCGATGCGGCGGCGCTTGAACATCACGGTGCGGCGGGCGGCTTCGGTGGGATGAGCGGTGAAAACCGGGATGATGAGCACCCTCCGCAGCCAGTCGAGCGCTTCATCGGCGCCGATGCCGACACGGCGCATGGCGGCCAGGGTTCCCTCGAGCGAACCGCGCTGCCGGCCGGCCTGGCCGCTGAGCCGCAGGGCCATGCGGCGGCGCTTGCGGTGGTTGGTCTCAGCCAGGTTGATGAGCTCGAAATAGAACGCAAAAGCGCGGGTGAGCAGCGTGGCACGATCGACCGGAAGCGAGTGCGCCAGATCAAGCGCAGCCGCGGCATGGCGCGCGGCTTCTTCCGCGTGGCCATGGGCCTCGGCATCGCGACGGCGGATGGTGCCCTGGCGCAGGGCCTCCACCTGGTCAAAGAGCTCTTCGCCGGCCTGCTCGCGCAGCACTTCCCCCAGCAACATGCCGAGCGAACGCACGTCGCGGCGCAGGGGAGCTTCTTTCAACTCGCCGGTTTGCGCTTCCAGTTCGGCCAGCCGCTGGGTCCAGGATTCGGGATTCCACAAAAGGGCCATCTTGTTTTGATTATGCCTGATGGTGTACGGTCGCCTACAGCTTCAGCAGATTCGTCCCCGCGTTCCACAGCGGAGCCCTCCGCGGCCTGCCCGGAAATGAGGGATAATGGCGGCATGTTGGACACTCATCCCCGCCAGAAGATCGGCAGAAATGCCCCATGTCCCTGCGGAAGCGGCAAGAAATATAAACACTGCTGCCTGCGAGAGGCCGAGACCGCGCGAGACCACAGCCCGTGGCGGAAGCAGCACGAGGCTTCGGACCGGCTCACCGGCGAAATGATGCGGTTCGCCGCCAGCAACTTCGATGACTGCCTGCTCGAGGCGTGGCAGGACTTCAACCAGGAGACCTTTCCTCAAACCATGGACAAGTTCCCAGGCGAGGAGCAGATCTTTATGCCGTTTTTCCTCTTCGACTGGGATCCAGAACGCCCGCCCCGATCACGCCGGAAACGCCGCCATCCGGGAATCGTGGCACGGACGTTCCTTGAGGAGCGGGGAATACGGCTGGGGGAATTGGAAGCTGCAATCCTGGGGTTAAGCATCGAAGCCCCGCTCAGCTTCTACGAAGTGTTGGATTGCGAGCCGGGTTTTGGCATGAGGATTCGCGACGTGCTCATGGGCGGAGAAGCCGAGGTAGAGGAACACACGGCCTCGCGAACGGCCCAGGTTGGAAGTATTCTTTACGGGCAACTGTGCCGGCTGCCGGATGTAACCGCATTTAGCCGGTTGGCGCCGATCGCGCTTCGGCCGGACCGCAAGGTGGAGCTTGTGAACCTTCGCGCCAGTCTCCGGACCAAGGCCGCGAAACAAAAGCGGCCGCTCAGTGAAGTCGACCTGATTGAACACGAAGAGAAGATCCGCATCGAGTATCTGAACGCAAGAGATGCGATGTACGCCCCGGTCAAGCTGACCAATACGGACGGCGAGCCGATTCTGTTGCACACACTGCGCTTCCGGGTGGGGTCCGCGCAGGTAGCTTTTGACGCACTTGCTCCGCTGGCGTGGAACGAGACCAGGGAAGATCTGCTCGAGGCCGCCGAGTTCGCGCCGGACGCATCCATGCTGAGCGCGGAGATTCGATGGACGAAACGCGGCAACGCCACGCAGAAGTCATGGGACAACACCATCCTGGGGCATATCAAGATCAAGGGCCGCACGCTGACCGTCGACGTGAATTCAGCGACGCGTGCAGAGAGAATCCGCAAAGAGATTGATAAGCGGCTCGGTATTCTGGCGGTGCATGAGGGTACCGAGACGCATACGCAGGAAGAGATGATGGAGTCGGCGCGGCGCAAAGGGAACAAGCGCGGCCGGATGGATGCCAAGGCGGAGATCGAGGAGCCGGGTCCTGAGCAAATGGAGATTGTCGAAAACATGCTCCGGGAGCACGCCGAGGCCTGGGTCGATACCAAGATTCCGACGCTAGGCGGACGCACGCCGCGACAAGCCATTCAAGATGCGGATGGCAGGGAATCCGTGGAGGGATTGCTGCTCGAATGGGAGCAAAGGAACCGGGACTCACGTGACCCAGCGTTGCGCGGCTTCGACGTAGGATTCGTGCGGAGAAAGCTCGGGATGTGATCCGGCAGCGGTTGAGCAAGAGCTGTCCCGGAATCTCTTTCGCGGCGACGACGCCCCAGCCCGGTGTAGGATCGAACGGACGAGAAGCTTCGAAAGCTCAGTTCTTGAAGGGGTTGATCCTTGGGTCAGATTGCGAGTTACTTCAAGAGAGAAAAGTAGATCAAGTGGCGGCTGTCGCTGCTCAGCCTGGGGGGAAATGCCTTGCTGGTGCCGCTCCTCCTGGAGCGCGGCTTTGGCAACGTTCCAACTCGAATGCTGGCCTTGGCGCTGATCGCCTATTTCGTATGCATTGGTTTCGCAGTGGTTTACATTGTTCGAAGCGCGAGATCGAAGTTTCCGCGGATAGCCGGCGCGGAAGACGAACTTCTCAGCCCATTCACGCGGCGCAAGCTCAGCCGCCGAATTGTTACTCTCAAGGTCTTTGTCGTTATCTACGCTGTGTTTTTGGTCTACGAGCTATGGCAAAGTACCACCGTCTTATGGCGAGGTGCCTGGGCTGCCGTATTGATGGCGCTGCTATTGGAAGCCGCACTGATCAAGGCGCTCAGAAGACTGCAGGGGAAACTGAAACAGGCAGACAGCGCCGCTGCCCGGCTGAGTTCGACTGCCGGCGTCGGGGCTGGCCGGGCTCAAACTTAGAGCGATTTGGCTATGCTTCGAGCAGTTCGTCTGGACGGCAAGCCTGGGTGGGACTTCAGCTTTTATCCGTTCGCACCCGCAAGCTGGGCCGCGACTGCCTTCGAGATCGCGTCAACCGCCTTCACGCCCGATTCGGTGAGGCCATAGCTCATCTCGCCGCATCTTTTTTGCAGCTCTTCGCTGTCGGAGGCATACCACGTTCGGTCGTCGGCCTCAACCGTTGGATTCTTTTCTTTGCGCTCGCCTGTTGATGACAGGAAACTGAGAAAGCCATCTAAAGGTTCAGGAAACACGATGAGTTTTTTCTGCTCCAATTCACGAAGGCCGTCAAGCTCTGGTTGCAGAGGAATCCCGTATTCATTTGGCAATCCTTGTGGTGCTCCATAATCGTTCACAAATACCAGGGACATTGTTCCACTTCGCGGTGTTCGCATAAGAGCCTCGACGGCATCAAACGAAAGCTGACCAATTTTCCGCGCCAATTCAGGGCTGCCCAAATCGCTCACCCGACGCTGAACTTCAAGCTTAAACGATCCAATCGACAGAGAATCGGCAGCCTCGAGTTTTGAGGCAAGACTCGCAACGATTCGCTTGATCGGCGGGCGATACACTGCCAAGAGCCCGACGATAAGGAGAGGCCAGGACAATACCCGCAAATATTCGAGTGCGAGCTTCAACAAATCGATCATTGCGTTTCCCGGTTCCATTCCCGGATTGCATGGATTATAGACGGCCCAAACAAGTGAGCATAATCCTGGCGCATGATCCCGGTTGTACCGCGAGCTATTCGAGCTGCATCACCAGCTCTTCCCACTCGGCCATGAGCGAGGCCAGTTGCGCGCGCAGGTCCTCGGCCAGCCTGGTGAGGCGCTCGGTTTCAGCCGCGGAGACGTATACGCCCAACGCACGCTCGGTGTGCGCGATGGCGGCTTCGATGCGGGGAGTCTCTTCCTCAAGAAAGGCGCAACGCTCTTCCATCTGTTTTTGCTTGATGGGATTCAGGCGGCGGGAGCGTTCTTTGGGCGCGGAGTCGGCGGCATCTGCCGAGGCCGTTTGCGCAGAAGAAGCGCCGTTTGTTGGCGCAGCACGCTGCAAAACGGCCTTCGCAACCAGCTCGTTCGCGGCCAGGTCGCCGGCAGCCAGGACCTCTTTGCGGCGCAGGTAATCTTCGTAGTTGCCTTCGTACGCGATGACAGAGCCATTCTCGACTTCAAGCACGCGCGTGGCCAGCCGATCGATGAAATAGCGGTCGTGAGAGACAAAGATAACCGTGCCGCTGAAGGCCGCAATGGCCTCGAGCAGCACGTCTTTGGCGCGCATGTCGAGGTGGTTGGTGGGTTCGTCGAGCAGCAGGAAATTCGACGGCGACACCAGGATGCGCGCCAGCGCGAAGCGATTGCGCTCGCCGCCTGAAAGCACGCCGAGAGGCTTGAATACGTCATCGCCGGAGAACAGAAAACAGCCCAGCAGCGAGCGGAGCTGGACCTCGGGCACCTTGACGGCCGCGCGGCTGATATCGTCAAGCATGCGCGAGTCCCCGTCGAGCACCTTGTACTGGTCCTGCGCAAAATACTCGGCCACGACGTTGTGGCCCATTTTCACCGTGCCCTCGGTTGGTGATTCAGCGCCGGTAAGCAGCCTGATCAGCGTGGATTTGCCGGCGCCGTTGACGCCCACGAGCGCCACGCGGTCGCCGCGCTCGATTGAAAATCTGACGTTTTCAAGCACCCGCTTCGCGCCGTAGTTCTTGGAAAGGTTCTCGGCTTCCACGACCATGCGGCCGGAGGGCGGCGGCTGCGGAAACTGGAAGTGGATCACCGGCTCTTCTTCAGGAATCTCGATGCGCTCAATCTTTTCGAGTTCCTTGATGCGCGACTGCACCTGCTTGGCCTTGGTGGCCTGGGCGCGAAAGCGGTTGATGAAGGCCTCGAGATGCTCGATCTGGATACGCTGATTGCGGTAAGCCGCCTCCAGTTGCGCGCGTCGCTCATCTTTCTGACTTAGGTACTTTGTATAGTTGCCCTGATAGACGTTCAGCCGCTTGTTCCAGATCTCCACGGTCCGGTCGATGGTGACGTCGAGAAAATAACGATCGTGGGAGATGAGGATGTAACCGAAGGGATAACTCTTCAGATAGTCCTCGAGCCAGTTGCGGGTCTCGAGGTCGAGGTGGTTGGTGGGCTCATCAAGCAGGAGGAGATTGGGTTTGGCAAGAAGCAGCTTGGCCAGCGCGATGCGCATCTGCCAGCCCCCCGAGAACTCGTCCGTTTGCCGCGCCCAGTCTTCTTTTTGAAAGCCGAGGCCGGTGAGCACCGCGCCCACCTGCGCATCGAGCGCGTATCCGTCGAGGGCGTGAAACCGCTCCTGAAGCATGGAGTAGCGCTCGGCCACGGCTTCATATTCCGCGCCTTCGTGATCGAGTTCGGAGAGTTGGCCGCTGAGCCGCTCCACCTCGGTGGCCATGTCGCGGATCTCATCGAAGACCGTCAGGCACTCTTCAAAGACGGTCCGGCCGGTGAGCCGCAGGCCCTCCTGCGGCAGGTAGCCGATGCTCATGCCGCGGGTCTGCTGCAGCGTGCCGTAGTCCAGGGTTTCGAGGCCCGCGAGCACCTTCATGAGGGTAGATTTGCCGGTGCCGTTGGCGCCTACGAGCGCAGTTTTCTCACTGGAGCGGATGAGCCAGTTGGCCTCAAGAAAGAGGATCCGCGGTCCAAACCGCTTGCCGGCATTCTGGAGCGAGAGCATCGATTCTATTTTCGCAGAGTGAGGCTTGGCGGGACGGGTTCCATTGCTCGTCGCAGCAAGATGGATTGACCTTTAAGGCCTGATCTCGACCGGCGTGCCCACAGGAACAAGCCGCCAGATCTCGTCTATCTCCGCGTCGGTAACGGCGACGCAGCCGAGCGTCCAGTCGTACATCCGGTGGGTGGCCCCGAGCCAGCCCAAGCCGTTCGGCAGACCGTGAATCATGATTGCATCTCCGGGCGAAACGCCGAGCCTCGCTGCGCGTTCGCGATCCTGGGCGTTGGGGTATGAAACATGAAGAGCCTTGTGATAGTGGCTGGATTCGTTGCGCGCGTCAATAACGTAATGGCCCTCGGGGGTGAGCGCATCTCCCTCTCGCTGCTTCGGCGCCAGGCCTCCCCTCCCGAGAGCGATCTTGTAGGTGCGGATTACCTTGCCCGCAGAAAACAGCTCGATCACATGGTCCTTTTTCAGAACCAAGATCGAGTCGGCCTTTTCCGGCGAGGAGGATGTTTGGACACGGACGATCATGCAGAGGGCGAACCAGACAGCTGCGCACACAACCCCACTTCTCCGCCTGCACATTTTCATTCGGCAACTTTACTCCACCTGTGCACTTCCGAACTCGATTGCGCATCGCCTGGCATTAGAATCGACAACCACTCAATCCAGGTGAAAGACTTCCTCCATCGGCGTCCACCACTCCCCTGGCATGCGGTCGGGCAGCGGGCTCTGCATCGGCTCCATAATGGTCCACCACTCCTGCGTGCTCTTGTCGGCGGCCATTTTAGCCATGTCGGCGGCGTAATCGGAACCGTGGTATTCAAAGTATCCAAACAGCGTGTGATTATGAAGATAGATAGAGTAATTGCGAATGTTGCAGGCGCTGATGGTGGCCAGCACGCCGGGCCAGGCGCCGGCATGGTACTCCTTATACTTCTCTTCGGCCTCGGGTTTGAGGCCGATCACCATTCCGTAACGAGTCATTGGTTCTCTTCCTTATTGAATCAGCGCTGCACGCCTGGGGTGAGCGGCGAGCCCAGCCCCGGCGCGCCGGCAATTTCGCAGACCGCATAGCCGCGCTGCTGGTAAGGGCAGCTCATGCCCGCGGGAGCGGGACCACGGATAACCGTCCAGGTCACTGGGTACTCGTGGGCCAATCGTGTGAAGTCGTCTGTGCTGAAGTGGTTCAGACCATAGGTGGCGTCGCTCATCTGCTTCCATTTAACAGCGAGCTTGGGAAACATCGCAACCACGCCTCCGTCCTTGTAGTAGTCGGCCAGGGCGGCGCGTTCGCTGATGGCGCGAAATCCGTGCACATCCACTTCGGGCTCTTCGAAGTAGCGTGAGTCCACAGCGAACACCGCATCCTTCGGTGTGTTCTGGCGAATCCAGAACAGGGCGTCGATCCAGGGATTGGAACTCGATTCCCGGCTGGGCATCTCAACGAGCGGGCTGTGCGGGTAAGTGTCGCGTGCCACCTCGAACATGCCTGCTGCGAGGGGCAAACAAAGCGCGGGAATAACCCACAGCCGGCCTTTGGCAAGGTACTCTCCCAGGACTCCGGCGAAAAAAAGCATGAAAACAAAAGTGATCAGGTGGAAGCAGCGCAGAGGCTGCAAGCGGGCGTACATGTCGAGACGATGAGTGCTGGCGATGGCCGCCCCGGCAAGAATCGAGACAATCCCGAATGGAATCAAAGCAAAACTGAGCCGCCTGAAGGCTGGCGTCGTGTTACGAATGTTCCCCTTCCAGAACCAATCCAGGATGACAAGCGGGGCAAGCAAGCCGATCCAGTGATACCAGGTCCAGGTGGAGAGGAAGTAAAAATCCCGCGAGTAGAGGGCTTCGCGGTATGGCTCCTGGGCAGGACCAAGTTGGAAGGTGGCCGGGAGCGCGAGCCACACGACGCCTGCGGCTGGGATGGAATTCGGCTCGGACGTGGGCGGCTTCTTGAGTCTCTCGGCAATCCACATCACCGCGCCGAGAAAGACCAGGTAAGCAGCCATCTGCGGATGGACTGCGGCGGTCAGCATGGCGAGCACGGTCGCGACCAAAAATCGGCGCTCAAGAAATAGGACTAACGCGAACAAGGTCAACGGAGTAGAGAAGGAGCGCGCCGTCAGATAGGGGTCCATCAGCAGCAGGCCGGTGTTCGTGGCAGGCATGGCCAGAACGGTGGTGATGACCAGGACGGCACACCAGCGTGCCCGCGGCGAACGGAAGCAGATGGACGCCAGCATCCAGCAGGACAGCAGGGTGAGAAAGATCGACGCGATGTACCAGAGAAAAATCGCCCAATCGATGGAGATATGGGCCAGGCGCGCGGTCCAGGCCAGGATGGGCGCAAAAATCGACAGCCGTTCGTGCGAGCGAAAAAACTCGGCGGCATAAGGATAGAGATCGGGGTGGAGCAGTTTTCTGGCCGCGGGAACGTAAATCTCGCCATCTTCGACACCCATGTGATAGCCATGAATCGCAAGGGCAGCAGTGGTCAGGAGCACGAGGGGAAGAAAAGGCGGTCGCCTATCCCGGGCTGACTTCATTCGATGGCGCTCCGGCTCCGGCATTTGGATGGAATTCGGCAGAAGAGGGTTGGCATGGCGCAACGCAGCTTCTTCATCATATTCGACGCGGGGCCGGAAAGTGGAATTCGGCGAGTCAGTCGGCGTCAGGCGCCGCTGTCGTCTGCGGTATTGAAAGAACCGCCTGGGGATGGACCGCTTGAGGCGGTCCTGACTTGGGAAAAACGCGGCCCAGCCAGGGCAGATTTACGAACGACATCACCGCCAGCACAATGCAGCATGCCGCCAGAAGCGCCATCATGCGCAGCTCGCGATACAGCTTTTCAGGATGCTGCACCGGGCTATCTTCCGCAAAAGAGAGCTTGAAATAGTCGGCCATCAGCAGCGCGATAAACGGAAATGCGAAGACCATTTCCATGCGGTAACGCATGATGAACGCTCCGAAAAAGAGCATCGCTGCGGCGGCATAGAACGAGACGGAGGTGAGCATGGACTGCTCGTTGTAGAACCTGAAGGAGCGGCGATACTTAACCGCGGAGTCACGCCCGATCTGCCGATATTCGCTGAAGCGCTTGAGGGCCATGAAATAGGCGCCCAACATCCAGTAAGCGATCAGCAGCGAGACGGGCGGTATGACCGTAGAGGTGACGATGTACCAGCCCACGCAAAGCCGTATGGGATTATTGATGGATTCGGTCAGCACATCCAGATAGGCCACATCCTTGGTGCGAACAGGGGGGATGTTATAAATGCATCCCATCACCCAAAGGCTGAGGACGCTGAAGAAGAGAAACTTTGACACCGCAAGAGCGAGCGCAAATCCGATGGCCGCGCACACTAGCCACTGCGCGTAAGCCAGCGGAACATTGACGCTGCGGCAGGCGGCGGGGCGCAGGTGCTTGGTGGGATGCTGGCGATCGAACGGCGCATCGAGCAGCTCGTTGAGCACGTAGTTGCTGCTGGCCACGGCAATGACGGCGGCGAGGCCCAGCAGGGTGCGGAAAACCAACGCCCGGTCGAGGGTGTTTGCGGTGATGCTGATCGCGATCAGGATACCGGGGACAACAAAGATGTGCTTGACCCAATGATCCAGCCTCAAGAGGTTCAGGTGCGCCCGGAGGGTAACTTTGGCTCTTTCAAGAGGATGTACGGGTCGGGCGGTGGTGGTCGAAATCATTCGATTCTCTCATTGCAAGGAGCAGCGGTCGGCTTGAAAATCGGGAAATGTCGGAACCTGTGATTATACGATCCGGCGCGCACAGATACCACACTTATAGCTTTTATATCCTATAGCTTCCCTTTGCCAGCGGAAGATGTTTAAGATTTCGCGGAAACTCAGAACGCTCGCGCGGTAAGAAAAACGGAGCGGGGTCAGGACTTCCTGCCGACCTGGACGATCAACTGCCTGAAGCGGGGCTCGGAGCGGAGCGCGGCGAAGGCGGGATCAGCCTGGACGAAGATCATCCACCCCTCGTGGCGCTGGTAGGCGTGTTCCAGCAAAGTGAGCGCTCCGGAGTTGTCTCCGGCAACCGTCAGGCAGCGAGCGCCGTCCACCATGCTGCCGTAGTAGTCGTCATCGCCGGTCAGAGCAAATTCCCTGAGGGCCGCGCTATAGCCCTGACTCTTCAAGAGCCCCGTGATTCTGGCCGCATGAACAGGGTCGGCGATACTCTCGACCACCCACTGAAACTCCTGCGCCCCGCGAGCCTGGTCGCCGGCGGCCGAGTAGGCGTACCAGAGCTTGTAATGGGCGGCCAGGAAGTTGGGATTTTCACTCAGAACCGACCGCAATTGGTCGATTGCCTGCTGAAAGCGCCCCTCATATTCATACAGCCAGCCCAGATTTGTGCGCAGGATGCGGGAGCGCGGATCGACGTCCAGGGCAGCCTGCAACTGCCGATCGGCTTCATCGAAACGGCCCGCGGTCATCAGCAGCTGCCCATACCAGTGATGAGCGTCGACATTGCCCGGTTCGAGAGCAATGGCCTTCTTGAATTCGGCCTCGGCAGCGGCTCGATCCCATTGGTAGTACCAGTACGAGAAGCCCAATGCCGCGTGGGCTTCGGCCAGCGACGGATCCAGCGAAAGGGCCTGCTCGGCAGCGGCCCACCCTTCGCTGCGCGCATTGCCAGGATTCATCCAGCCATATTGGCCCAGCAGGTTGTAAGTGGCGGCCAGGCGGGCATATGCCTCAGCGTACTTGGGGTCGATGGCAACCGCGCTCGAGAAGCTCTCGATAGCCTGCTCGAACCCCTCCTTGGTGCGCTGCGACGAGAAGTAGAGGCCCTTTATGTAAGCATCGTGGGCCTCGTATTTTCCGGGGCGATACTCGGCCCGGCTGAGGGCCGGTACGTGAATCGAGAGCGCATGACCCACGGAATCGGCCACGCTGTCTTCAAATTCGAACTGGTCGCTCAGATCTCCGTCATATACATTCGCCCACTGGCGCGATTGGTCGTCGACGCGCACCAGCTGCGCCGCCACGCGAACAGTGGCTCCCTGCTGCTCAAGATTGCCTTCAACCAGGTATTGAACATTCAGCTCGCGCCCGATCTGCTGGGCTGTTTTGGTTGTCCTGGCGTAGGTCCGAGCCGAGGTGGGAGCGATGACGCGAAGCTGGCCGGGAGCCAGGTGGCCGAGCCGTGCAATCAGTTCCTCGGTAATGCCGTTGCATACGTAATCCCGAGACGCATCTCCAGTCCTGTTTTCGAAGGGAAGCACGGCAATCGAGATGGGCCTCGTGTGCGCGGCGCGCCATAGAATCGCGAAGCAAACCGCACCCGCCAGCACCAGGCCAATGGTCGCGGCCAGGAGCTTCTTGCCCCGGCGCCACTCTTGTACCGAAAACGCTGCCGGCGGCGCCATCTCCAATCCGGGGGCGGATTTCGCGGCCGGCTCAAAAACCGGTACGCTCTCCTCGACCGCTTCGATCATTTCGACCTTGGCGATAAAACGGTATCCGCGTCCGCGTACGGTCTCAATGAATCTGGGCGACTGGGAGTCGTCGTCGAGGGCCTCCCGCAATTTGCTCATGGCCGCGTTCAGTCCGTCTTCAAAATCGACAAAGGTGTCGTTCGGCCAGAGGTGCTCGTGCAGTTCTTTGCGGCTCACCAACTCGCCGCGCCGCTGGGCCAGCGCCAGCAGCAGGCTGCGGGGCTTTTCCTGCAAGCGGATAGGCCGGCCATTTCTCGACAGGTCTCCCGAGCGGAGGTCCAATGAGAAAGGCCCAAAGCGATAGCCCGATCTTACGGTGGTCGTTGAACTCGCCATGAACTTATCTGAAGCTGGGCTCGATACCCCGGCCAACTCGATGCCCGCAATCAGTCCCCGGAAGCCGCCGAAGGTAGAAATACGATATCACAATCCCAATTTTCTGTTCCTCAAATCGATAACTAATTGTCGCTACATCAACGATTTATCAGATTAGATAGAATTCAGGCAGAAATAAGGTCTGGTCCATTGACCATGCCCCTCGGGGCTCGTAACTTCCAGGCATCCAGTCAATATTTGAAACCCATCCCCAGGCTGGAATTAGAAGCCCGTCCCCCAGGAGATCAACCATGCGTTATTATTCGGCAACACTCCCTTTCCTTGGTCCCTTCCAGCGTCCTCAGATCAGGTTTGCCATCGTGGTTTTAGGCCTTTGCGTCTTCGCATGCTCGGCCCGGCGGCCAGTGCTCGGCCAGGCGCAGCTTGCCGCGGCGGAAACGTGTTTCGATCAGGAGCCGGGCATTTCCCCCTCAGTCTACGCAGCGCCCGTACCCCGGATGCGCAGCACGTTATCTGGCCGTCTGAACCAGCTTCTGACAATCTTCGGGGCGCGGCAAGCGAAGAGCCAGCCCGAGAATGCCACCCCGGCGCCCCGTGAGAATATCCGGGCCAAAAACCGGCTGGTCGCGGAATTGAAGAACTCCGAGGGACCCCTGACGGCGTTGCGCTAGGGCTGGCTCAGATCTTAGTATCTTGCATCCCTCTCAACCGCTGAGGCGATCTCATCTGGCGTTGCCACTTGAGCTGAAACGGCGCACTTCGGCGACTGCAAGATGGATGCGCGCAGCGTCGCCGCCAACCTGGTCGGTGCGGTCGTGAACGATCCCGTGAAGGATGCCGTGGCCTTGGAAGAATATCTCGAAACGACACCTCCTGCTCCGATGGACCCATGGTCGGGCGTTCTGCAGCGCGCCAATCTGGTGCGGGAATCTACTGATCGGCACACATAGGATCACGAGCCGTAAAGGAGATGATGATCGGCATTGGACCGTCTTTTACGACCAAACCGGAGAATAGGCGCCGATTGGCGGACTAACAGCCCAGAGCAGTCACAAAGAGTAAACCTCCGCGAAGGCAACTGGATTGGTTTCGAAAAAGGCCTTTCCGTCACATTTCCTGCGAGTAGGATTGAAATATGCTTGAGTTAGCTCAGCGCGTTCCGGGAGTCGGTGGCTGCTGCAAGCCCCGGTGTCAAACTGAGGGATCAACTGGCCCCAAAACCGGCACCAGACTGGCATGAGCCTCGTGTCGGGACGCTCACTGAACGCATAAACGACTGATATATAATGAGATGTTGACCATCCGGGCCTGTAGCTCAACGGTTAGAGCAGGGGACTCATAATCCCTTGGTTGGGGGTTCGAATCCCTCCGGGCCCACCAAGAGAGATTCTAGTTGCGCTTGTGCGGGTAAAACACTGAAAATTGAATGGGATGGCGGGGTTCCAAGGCCCTCAGATTCCCAGATTACGCCCTGAGGGAAAAGCGCTTTATGTAGACGGATTTTCCCTGCTAAGTCGCTTGCTTGCCATAGGATATTAGTGTTCCAAAACTGATACCTAAGGTACTCGAGTGCTATTCCCAAGTCCAGCTCCGACGATTCGTCTGGGCTCAACCTTATGCGAACATCGTCCCATTTATAACAATTACTTTAGACTCGGGCACTAGGTCGGAAGCAGCACAGAAGAATTGCAGGGTGCGTTCGCATGATTCGCCTTGCTTGAGTTTGCTCGCAGTAGTTAAGTTCGAGCAACGCCGCTATCCGTCGCAGCCTGCCTACCCAAAACCTGGCCTATCTGCGAGTGCGCCCGAGGAGCACGATACAAATACCGTCCCAACTCGCCTTGTTGGCCGTGGGCGGCGGCGTCGCACGCAGAGACACTGTCCCGAGATTCTGAGGATCGATGTAGAACCTTGTCTGAAGGTATTGCCGAACTGCGGCGGCGCGAGCACGCGACTCGGCTAGTTGGATTCCAGGCTCACCGGTGGCGGCGTATCCCTCAATAATCAAAGGCTCAGTTACAGCCGCGTCGCCGAGCTGGGCCACAGAAGCGTCGACCTTCGCCTTTCCTGCGACAGAAAGTGCAAGAGTCCCGTCCTGCCTTTGTTCGAAGATTTCCTCTTCATCCAGCCAGACGCGGGGATTCGCAGGATTCGAAAACAGCCTGTCTTTTCGATAATCGTCGGGATTGAGGTTTGCCAGAGAGTAATATCCGCGATGTTTGAAATAACCGCGAAAGAGGAACTGATGCTTGAGAGCCTCGGTATCGGCTGATATGTTGCCAGTGGCCTGGTCGAGATTGGACAAAGTTTGACGGATGTTGCTCGCCGCATCCAGGCCTTGGTCGTCTGGTCCCAAAGCCTTTGCAATCGACTCTTCGACCTTCTGCGACGTTGCATCAAAGTGCCGGGCGCTGCTTTGCACACTGTCCATCGTCCGATCCATCTTTTCTGCGAGCTGACGAGACTGCAAGTCGGTAATGAGGGCATCGGCACGCTTCGACGCGTCGGCGGCCGATGCCGTTGTCTCGCGCACATTCGCAATGCTCTCGCGGATATTTGTGGCAGTAGCTTCGTCTTGGAAGAGCATTCCAACGGTGCCTTTTCCCTGTTTTATGCTGGCCATAAGGCCGTTGGCATTGTTCAATGCGACCGTCGTGGCATCCATGGTTTTGATGAGTTTCTCGGAAAAAGGCTTTATTGTTTCGCTGGTGTAATCGAGAAGGTTGGCTCCATTGTCTGTCAGATTCATCAGGTCCACGGCTTCTTTGCTTTGAAGAGTGTCGCCGGGCTTTGCTTCCGAGGCTTGCGCGGTGCCAGAGTAGATCAGTAGAAGCTTCTCGCCCACCAGTCCTTCCGGGACAATTCTGACTACCGAGTCCGATCTGATGAGACCGTGAACCTGATCTCCAATCCTGAGTCTGAGACGAAACCGGCTTCCCGGCGAATCAGGAAGCCCAATTTCCGTCACCTCTCCGGCGTCCAATCCTCCAACGCGCACCTTTGAGCCCCTCATTATTCCGCTGATGTCGGCGAACTCGACAAAGTAATCGGTATGCTTTGCGAATGCTCCGTGCTGGCCGCCGATCAAGAAGATGACGAGCGTGAAAAGTGCTGTTCCGACCAAAACAAATGCGCCTGTAGTGAGACTATGATTCGACATCTAGTTCTCCGTGACCAGTTTGCGAACGGTTTCGCTCTTGTGGTTTTCGAGTTCCTGCGGCTTACCGAGGGCTATGAGCTTTCCTTCGTCGAGGACGGCGAACCGGTCGGCAATCTTCCGCGCTCCATGCACGTCGTGTGTCACAATCACCATCGTGGTTTGGTGCAATGCCTTCTGTTCAAGAAGAAGATCGTCAATCTCCGAAGCCGTGATCCTATCGAGACCGCTGCTTGGCTCGTCGACGAGCAGGACATCCGGTTCGAGCACTAATGCGCGCGCGAGACCTGCGCGCTTCCTCATGCCCCCGGAGAGCGCGCCCGGCAACTTGTGCTTGTCGCCCGCCAAACCGACCTGTGCGAGCGCTCGATCGACGATTACTTCAATTTCCGGATCCGACTTGCCGGTCAATCGACGGAGCGGAAGCGCGAGATTGTCGTGCAGCGTGTACGAGTCAAAGAGCGCAGCGCTCTGAAATAAGAAACCTATCTTGCAGCGAGCCCGCGAGAGTTCCTTGCCTTCCAGGCGCGAGATGTTGTAGCCGGAGATGAATATATCCCCGGCATCCGGCTTAATCAATCCGATCATCAGCCTCAGTGTCACGCTCTTTCCAGTGCCGCTGCGGCCAAGCACACAGACCGCCTCACCGCGAGGTACTGAGAAAGAAACCCCGGAAAGCACTTGCTTGCTTCCGAAGCACTTCGATACCCCGTCGAGCACAACCGCGGCCGGTTTGGATTCCGTCATATGGCGCTCCCCGGAAACAACAGAAAAATGATCTTGACCAAAATCACGTCCGCGAGGATGACAAGTAATGAACAGGTGACGACACTATTTGTCGCCGCCTTCCCCACGCCTTGTGTCCCTTCATTCATGGTGTAGCCGTAATACGATGAAACCATTCCGATGATGAATCCAAAGACAGCTGTCTTGAGCGTAGGTGGAACGAAGTTCGACCACTCAACGCCCTGAAATGCACGCTCAAGGAAAAGCTGTGGCGGCAGGTGGGAAACGGCAAACTCTGAAAGGAAGCCACCGACCAGCCCGCAAGCATCCATGAACACCGTTAACAATGGCAGAACGATCACGCAAGCAATCACGCGGGGCACAACCAGGAACTTGAACGAATCCACCGATAGAACTTCGATGGCGTCGATTTGTTCCGTCACGCGCAAGTTAGCAATTACAGCTCCGATTCCGGCTCCCACGCGACCGGCTACGAGCAGCGCCGCGACAAGAGGCCCGATCTCAACAAAGAAGGACAGACACTGCACCCTCGGAATCAGCGCCGTCGCTCCGAAAGCCACCAGCGTGCTGCGCGTGTGCAGAGTC
>Ga0182013_10000480_pt1 | contig 55990 bp, 51 predicted proteins | sample 612S2MmetaG_FD_120487 | JGI IMG/M metagenome (GOLD analysis project Ga0182013, IMG submission 120487) | Permafrost microbial communities from Stordalen Mire, Sweden - 612S2M metaG | ecosystem: Environmental > Terrestrial > Soil > Wetlands > Permafrost | place: Sweden: Stordalen | collected...
GGAAACATTCCGCCCAGCGGCCCCGCCAATCCATGCACGGCGCCCAAGCCCGCGTTCGACAGCGCCAGCCCGCCGTATAAACTCGCCAGCGCCATGTCCTCGCGGGCGGAAGCATTGCGGCCATTCTCGCAAGCTGCGCGCAACGACCCCGCCGCGCGGCGAATTCCTTCAATGCAAAAAGCATCCGTCATCGGGTTGGCGCGCGAACAAACATACGGTTCGATCAGTTGGGTGAGCGCATCCAAGCCGGTGTTTGCGGTGGTGGCCGGTGGCAAGTCCCAGGTGAGTTCAGGATCCACCAGCGCCACGCGCGGAAGCATCAACGCGCTGCGCAGGCTGACTTTGGCGCGATCCGCGGGCGCGGAGAGGACGGAATTGCGCGTGACCTCGGAACCGGTGCCCGCAGTCGTCGGAATGGCAATAAAGGGAAGCGAAGGTTTTGCGAGCGCCTTGCCGCGTCCAATGACTTCGAGATAGTCGAGCAGTTCGCCGGGGTTCGCGGCCATCACAGCGACGGCCTTTCCGGCGTCCAAAGCGCTCCCGCCGCCGAGGCTGATGACCTGCTCGCAGTTCTCCCCGCGAGCAATCGCGATGCCTTGTTGAATCATTTCAATGTCTGGCTCGTGGGAGACGGAATAAGTCACAATACTCAAACCCTCCGAGCGCAAAATTTGCAGCAGCGGTTGCGCTCGGCCAGAATCCCGGCCAGTTACGACCAAAGCGCGCCGGCCAAAATTCTTTGCCACTATGCCCGCCTCCTGAATCACACCGGAACCAAAGATGATCCGTGTGGCAGTTGCAAATTCAAATCTGTGATTCTGACTCATTTGGCGGAACAAAATTTGGTTCGAGCCGCAATTCAAAAAGCTTCAAAAATGTGTGACGCCAAAGCATCGTCATTCCGGGATTTGAAAGCAACCCGTTATCGGGCGTCTTTGCCGGAATCGGCTTGAAGCGCCCGCTTGATTCGTTCGCGGGCTTCGGGCGGAAGAGTGGGTGCGGGCATCAGATCCTCCCCATTTTCACACTTATGCGCCACCGTGCGTAGAAAAGCGATTTGGCGGCCATAACGGCGGCACCATTTACAAACCAGTAGATGAAGGGACAGGCCAAGACGCCGGAAAAACGGAAGCTGGCGGTCCAGCGCGTCCGACTGCAAACGGGCCGCCTGCCGGCAACTGGGAAAAAGCCCACGCAAAGCCCCAATGAGGGATTTCAACGAGTTGGCGAGGCGGTTCATTTAAATCGTTTCATCGACACGGCGAATTCCGGGACTGACTTGCGGCCGCGTCACGCCAGACGCAAAATTACCCGTAGGTTGGTCGGCCCGACCGCGATTAACCTTACAACTCATCTGCATTATTTTTGGGCCTTGGACGCAAAGCGCGCGGTTCATTTGGATTCACCCGTTTTTCCAAACCAATTTGTCTCCAGACAGCGGCGCAGCGCCATGCGGGCGCGGTGAAGCATAACCCACAAATTGCTTTCCGAAATATTCAGCAAGCCGCAGATTTCCTTGCTTTCCACGCCATCCACTTCCCGCAGCGTGAACACCGCGCCGATGTTCTTCGGCAGTTTGTCCGCGCACGCGCGAAATGTTTTCCAAAACGCCTCGCGGTCGAGGCTCGCTCCGGGGTCGGCGGACCATTCCAACGGGCCAAGCTCGTGAATCCAGCCGTCCCGGGACCATCCGTCCGCGACAAAACGGTCGCCTTCCTCCTCCGCATAAAAATCGAGATTGGTAAACGAAGTCTCCCGGCTCGCCTTGCGGTAGTGGTCGCAAATCTTGTTTTTGAGAATGCCGACGAGCCAGCTTTTCTCCGCCGATTGCCCGGCGAAACTCTTGCCGCCTTTCAGCGCGGCCAGAAAGGTCTCCTGCACCACATCCTCAGCCGTGGCGGAATCACGCAACCGCAGCAGCGCAAATTTGAAAAGGTAATCGCCATACAATTCCACCCATCTCTCCGGGTCCGATAGCGCATTGGCGCTTGTCTGCGCCGGGGACGCCGGGTTCGCTGATTTATCTGAGAGCACGGGGAAGTTTAGCCGTCATGTCAAAAAATGCGAATATTTGTTTCAATCTGAATGATTCGCCCTCAGAAATCTCTGTAAGGAATTCTTCCCCTCGGCGACCAATATGCCATAAGATGTATGTTCACGCGACGCATTTAAGATTATGAACCAGAAGCTTAAACTCGATTTGTTCTCACACCTCGCATGATCGCCGCCGCATTTCTGATCGTGCTGGGCGCTTATCTGATTTGCGGCCTTCTGTTCGCCATTCCATTTGTGGTGATGGGCGCGGGGAAAATTGACTCCCAGGCGCGGCATGGAGGTTGGGGATTTCGCTTGTTGATCATCCCGGGAGCCATGGCCCTTTGGCCACTGCTCGCCCGCCGCTGGCTGGTGGGTGGTGGTGAGCCGCCCGAGGAAAAAGATGCGCATCGTCGAGCGGCGCGCGACGGCGCTGCGCGCTCGATATGATTCGCCCACTACGCCAGCGCCATCGCCGCGCGGTTTTCGCACTCGGAATTATTCTGCCGATCGCTTTGATCACCGGCCTGACCATCCGTCGGCCCTTGCCTGCAATTCCGACCGAAGCGGAAGGTTTGACGGTCGCGTCGCCGCATTTGGGACAAGTAATTTGGGTGCGTTCGGATTTATGGCCGCAATTTTCCATTCGCACGCGGCTGCTTTCGGATGACATCGGAACGCAAGGTTTTTCCGTCGAACTCACGGTCACGAAGGACATCGTTAAACCCGATCTGATTGTCTATTGGGCGCCAGGAAAATTGAAGGTCGGGGAATCGCTTCCAGATGACTCCGTTCTGTTGGGCGCGCTGGTGCAAACGGCGCCGACAGAATTACGACTGCCGCCTGAAGTGAATGTGAATGGCGGCGGCGCGCTGTTGCTCTACAGCCTCGCGGACCATGAGACCGTCGCCGTGTCCGAGGCATTTACATTTACGAGGATGAAACCGGGAACCTCGCCATGAGTGTCGAATACGTGGCCGTCCAGTGGAACCGGCAAAAACGGATTTACGATCTCGTGCTCGTGGGCGGCGTCGCAATCTACCTCGTGTTATTCGGTGTGCTGAGCGAGCTTTGGTTTCCATACGTGACGGATGAAATCATGCTGATGCGGGCGTTCGGCACGTCGGGTTTTTTGCTGTTGCACCTCATTCTCTGCATTGGACCGCTTTGCCGTTTGAATCCAAAATTCCTCCCGTTACTTTACAATCGCCGCCACGCCGGAGTGACGATGTTTCTACTCGGATTGATTCATGCGGCGCTTGTGGTTTTGACCTATCACGCCGGCGGCGACATCAATCCCATCCTCAGCATCTTTGCGTCAAGCCCGCTGACTCCTTCACCGGCGGGTGTGCCGTTTCAACCGTTCGGTTTCTTTGCCCTGGTGATTTTGTTTCTACTGGCCGCAACGAGTCACGATTTCTGGCTGCGAAACCTCAGCGCGCCGGTTTGGAAATCCCTGCACATGCTGATTTACGCGGCGTATGCGCTTTTGGTTTTGCACGTGGTCTTTGGCGCGCTGCAATCCGAAGTCAGTCCGGTGTATGCTGTCACCATGGCAGTCGGACTGGCAATGGTGCTCGGACTGCATATCACGGCCGCTTTGAAAGAAATTGCCAATGACCGCGAAGTCAAATCCGGCGATGACTTCGTGGATGTTTGCGCCGTCGCGGAGATTCCGGAAAACCGCGCCCGCATCGTTTGCGTGGCCGGCGAACGGGTGGCGATTTTCAAATATGAAGGCAGGGTTTCCGCCGTCTCGAATGTTTGCCAGCATCAGAACGGCCCGCTGGGCGAAGGCAAGATTCTCAATGGCTGCATCACCTGTCCGTGGCATGGGTATCAATATCTGCCGGACACGGGCGCTTCCCCACCGCCGTTCGTAGAGAAGGTGCCGACCTTCAACACGCAGGTGCGGAACGGCCGCGTCCTCGTGCATCCGAAACCAAACCCTGCCGGCATCCGCAGCGAACCGGCGCAAATCCCCGGCGCATGAACCCGAACGACGAATTTTACATTGGCTGGGAGAGCAAGTCGCCGCAGGGAATCGGAAGCTGGATGCGACGAATCGTTTTGCTCCTGCTCTTGTTGAGCGCCGGGCTTGGCCTGGCGATGGTGGCGGCGCAGCGAAGCATCGGTGTGAGCGTGTTCGAGTGGGGCACGATCAAGGATTTTTCCGGCATCTTGCAGATCAAGCCGTATCCGCATCTGCTCGTGTTGCGACCGGGATCGGCCCGGCAGCCGGCGGATTTTTCCAGCTATTATCTCGTCAAGCCGTTTAAATTTGGATTGGACCCTGAATTGGTCAACCGTTTGGACGGGCAGACGGTGAGTTTGCGCGGAACGCTGATTTATCGTGGCAACCAAACGATGATTGAAGCCTTGCCCGATTCGATCAAACTCATTGAACACCGCGACGCGCGCCTCGCCTCCGCCGCGGTCGCGCAGCCCGTGAGTCTAGGACGGCGGACGCTGGTTGGGGAAATCGTGGACAGCAAGTGTTACCTGGGCGTAATGAACCCCGGCCAACTCACGCCGCACCGGGCCTGCGCCATCCGCTGCATCAGCGGCGGTTGTCCGCCCGTGCTCCTGGTCCGCCAAACCAATGGCGCCGCGCTCTATCTGCTACTCGTCGCCGGCGATGGTCGGCCAGTGAACAAGCGGGTCCTCGACATGGTCGCCGAACCGCTGCAAATCACTGGTGAAGTCGTGCGACAGGGCAGCCTGTTGATTTTGCGCGCCGATCCGGCCACCTACCGGCGCTGGCCGCTCTAGGCAGAATTAAATTGGAAAATCAGGAAGGGAAGGCAGGCATATTCTTTTGAGTTCCTGGAAGTCCAATCAAATGGAACTTATTTTTCTAAATTCTTTTGTAAGGGTTCCGTCGCTTCGCCGACCAACTGGTATATGAAAAAAATATTATTATCGTTGCTCGCGGTGGGACTGGCGCTGCCGGCTATCGCCCAAACCAAAACTCTGCTAAACCTCGACAAATCGGGCGTCGCCATCCAGGGTTACGATCCGGTGGCATTTTTCACGGATAACAAGCCGGTGAAAGGCGATCCAGCGATTGTGATCAAGCGCGACGGCGCGATCTATTTCTTTGCTTCCAAGGAGCACAAGGCGCAGTTTGCCAAGGACCCGGCTAAATATGAACCGGTGTTTGGCGGCTACTGCGCCTACGGCGTCTCCAGAAACAAGTTGGTCGAAATTGACGTGGAGGCTTTTCAGATCGTTGATGGCCGGTTGTTGTTGCAATACAGCAAAGGCGTGCGCGATGACTTCAATAAAGACAGCAAGGGAAATCTGGCCAAAGCGGAAAAAAACTGGCCCGGATTGGTGGAGAAAAAAGGCCAGTAGCAAGCCGATGCCATTGCAATTTGCGAGAGCCTTAATATGAAAATGGAACCCACGCTCAGGCCTTGCCGCGCCGGGCTGGGAGCATTGCTGGCGATCGGAGTGATGACCGGCGCGATCTTCTGTCATCTTTGGATGCTGGGCATAGTGGTGAAAGACGACGGCGGTTTGCTGTTCAGATTGGCGGTCACCGTTTTCGTTTGCAGTCTGGCAACTCTTTACTTGCATCGGCGTCAAATAACAGTAGTTTCAGAACTACAGAATCGGAACCGGCATGAACCCACAATCTTCCAAAAATAATCGTGTGCTGATTGACTCGGTCGTTGATGCCCTGAGCCAGGGCGAGACGCTGCTGACCGAGATTACTGACGCGACTTTCGTGCGCAAACTGCCAGTGGCGTTTGACGCCTCCATTGGCGGACATTACCGCCATTGCCTCGACCACTTTCGCAGCCTGTTGGAAGCGGCGCGGGAAGGCGATTTGAATTACGACCATCGCGAACGCGGAACGCTGGTCGAAACCGACCGTTACGCGGCGCTGAATGCCACTCGCGAATTGCGCGAAGGATTTGAACGTCTCGAAACCTCCGTGCTGTCGCGTGCGCTCACCGTCACCTGCAAGACCAGTTATGCGACCGCCGACTCGGAATTTGCGCCTTCCACGGTCGGACGCGAACTCATGTATTCCGTCGCGCATGCGGTTCATCATTACGCGCTCATCGGGATCATGGGCAGTTTGATGGAGCTAAAAATGCCGGCGGGCTTCGGCGTCGCGCCGTCCACGCTCAGGCATCAGGCCGAAGCGCAGCGCTCGGCGTAGCCGCCGGGCGGTTGACCACACCATGGACCAAGCCCTCCCCTGGCCCGCGCAGGACATCGCGCAATGGCTGCCGGTCTGGCAGGCTCTGGGTTTTTTCCTCGCCACTTTCGTGCTCGAAGACGTGGCGACCGTCGGCGCGGGATTGCTGCTCGCCACGGGCGCGGTGGGCTGGCCCGTGGCTTTTTGCTCCTGCTTTCTCGGCATCTGGATTGGTGACGCTGGATTATATGCGCTGGCGCGATACGGCGGGAGAAACTGGTTCGAAAAATCCTCACTGCGCCGTTTCGGAACAAAAGTCGCCATCAGCGAAAAGTGGTTTGCGGACCGGGGCATAGCCATACTCATTTTCAGCCGCATTATTCCCGGAACCCGACTGCCAACGTATCTCGCCGCCGGTTTTCTGCGCGTTCCCCTGCCCCGCTTTCTATTGGTGACCGGCCTGGCCGCGCTGGTTTGGACGGTGACGATTTTGCTCGCGGTGCAGTTGGTCGGCGTGAAATTTCTGGAGTGGTTGGGCCTGCTCAAACACGGCGGCCTGACGATTTTGTTTCTGGCGCTGGCCGTCTGGGGTGCCGTTCATTTATTGCGGCGATTGCTGGTAAATTTTGAGTTTCGCCGGTTTGCCGCCGCCCTCGGCCGGCTGCGCCGCTGGGAATTCTGGCCGCCGTGGATGTTTTATCCGCCCGTGATTTTGAATGCTTTGTGGCTGTCGGTGAAATATCGCGGGATCACTGCGGCAACCGTTTCAAATCCAGGGATTTTTTCCGGCGGGCTGGTGGGCGAATCGAAGATGGCGACGTTGAAGGAATTGATGGCGAACCATCCCGAGTTCACCGCCGAAGCGGAATTGCTGGCCGGAATGACACCGGCCGAACGACTGGAATCACTGCATGAAATTTGTGGTCGTCGCGAATTGGTATGGCCCTTCATCATCAAGCCGGACCTCGGCCAGCGCGGCAATGGCGTCAAGGTGATCCGGAATGACGAACAAGCGCGCGCCTATCTGGAACAGACCGCCGCGCCGCTCGTGGTGCAACGCTTCGCGCCCGGGCCGCTGGAGGCGGGCATTTTTTATTATCGCTTTCCGCACGAGACACGCGGCCACATTTTCGCCATCACGGAAAAGATATTTCCCGCGATTATCGGGGACGGAACGACTTCGCTGACGGAATTGATCTGGCGCGATCCGCGCGCGCGTTTCATGGCGGACAAATATCTTGAGCGTTTCACCACGCGGCGGGAAGAAGTGCTGGCCGTCGGTGAAAAGCTGTCACTGGTCAACGCGGGCAATCACGCGCAAGGCTGCATTTTTCTGGATGGCATGCGCTTGTGCACACCAGAGCTGGTTGCGCGCATTGACGCCATTTCGCAATCCATGACGGGTTTCAATATTGGCCGCTATGACATTCGTTACTCGACGGAGGAGGGTTTGAAAGCGGGGAAGGATTTTCAGATCATCGAATTGAACGGCGCGGCTTCCGAGGCGACGAGCATTTACGACGCGCGCACTTCGCTTTTTTCGGCCTACCGGACGCTGTTCCGGCAATGGGAATTGGTCTTCGCCATCGGCGCGGCGAACCGCGCTCGCGGTTGCAAGCCGACCGGCTTCATGGTCGTTTATCATCGCTGGCGGGAATATCATCAGCAGGCGGCGAATTATCCGCTGGCCGACTGAACCAATTGGGCCATGTGTACGGTCACCTTCATCCCGCGAAGCAACGGTTATTGCCTGGGAATGAACCGCGATGAGCTGCTGACACGCCATATCGCCCGACCACCCAAGCGGGAAACAGTAATCAGCGGTGTCCTGTGCCCGACCGAACCGGGCGGAGGAACGTGGATTGCGCTAAATGAAAAGCACGTTTGTCTGGCGTTGATTAATTGGTATTCCGTGACGGCGCGAGTGGAGGGGAAGCCGGTCAGCCGCGGAAAAATCATCCAGGCCGCTCGCGACGCAGACGAACCTGATTCCGTGCAAAGCGTGCTGGACAAACTACCGATCGAGCGAATCAATCCTTTTCGGCTCATCGGAATTTTTCCGGACAGCAGGGAGATATTGGAATGGCGCTGGAATTTAAAACGGCTGGTCTGCCAAAAGCAACCCTGGCAAACGCAGCAATGGATTTCATCCGGGTTTGATGAAGTCACCGCGCAAAAAATTCGCAGCGAGACTTTTCGACGCGCGCAACACCAGCGCTCGGCGGGCAGCCTGGATTGGCTGCGCCGGTTGCATCGCTCCCATGCGCCGCAGGCCGGGCCATTCTCGACGTGCATGCACCGCGAGGACGCCGCTTCGGTGAGTTACACCGAAGTCATGGTTTCCCCGCGACAAGCCCGCATGCGCTATCACGCAGGCGCGCCGTGCGGCCAGACATTTCATTTTGCCGGAAGCGCCGTTGAATTGCCCGGCGGCGAACTCCGCAAATAATTTTGCGTTTAATTCAACTTGGCCAAGGTTGCTTTCACCGCATTAAAGTTCGGCAACTCCTTCGGCGTGGGCGTCTTCTCGCTGTATTGAATCACCCCGTGTTTATCAATGACAAACGCGGCCCGCGCCGACGTATCCCCGACCCCGGCGAGCATCGGAAACAGCACGTCATACTCCTTCGTCACGGTCTTGTTCAGGTCGCTGACGAGAGTGATGCCGATTTTTTCCTTTTGCGCCCAGGCTTCCTGCGCGAAGGGCGTGTCCACACTCAGTCCGATCACGTCGGCATTGAGGCCCGTGTATTGGGTCAACCCGGCCGTGATGTCGCACAATTCCGCCGTGCAAACTCCGGTGAAGGCGGCGGGAAAGAAAAGCAGGACCGTGTTCTTCTTGCCGAAATTGTTCGAGAGTTTCACGTCCACCAGGCCGGTAGCCTGCTTCGATTTCAAAGTAAAATCGGGAGCTTTGGTGCCAACAGATAATGCCATAATTTTAATTGGTTAGGTCTAAGTTCGTTAATTCGTGAGTCTTTATAATCGCCCGTCCAACTGGTGTCAAATAACGAGTGTCCGGCGCAATAGGGTGCAGGACGAAATTCTTGGGCTGGAAGAAATGCGGGTTTTCTCGTCGCGGAGCGACCACGGATATTAGCCAGGCACAAGGTGCCTGGAGGCAAGAAGGAAACCTTTCCGTCCGGGAAGGACGCAGGAAAGGCGCAGAGGGAGGGGAATCCAGCGTCCCTTGCGGGACGCGGCCGATTTTTCATGCGTTTTCCAGCCACTTCGTAGCTGGCTCATTTCCCGCGGCCTTTCAGGCCGGGAAAATGATCCCTAACGAGACACATATATTTTCGACCCAAACGGCCAAAGAAATTCACAGACCGAAGAATTTTGTCCTGCACCCGGCGCAATATTCAATAATGAGAGTTAGACAGGATGAACAGGATTTACAAGAGGGAGCAAATAAGATTCATCGAAAATGAGGAAGTTTGATCTGGCGGACTTCAGTTTGACCAAGAACTAATCCTGTTCATCCCGAATGTCCTGTCACAACTTCTCCCGCCTCAGTTTCCCACCTGCTTCACCGGCTCAGTGACAGCCGCAACCACCGCCACCGCCGCCGCCGCAGCAGCCGGACTCGAGATCGCTTTCCTCGGGGACGCGGCCCAGCTCGAACGTCTTGCTGACGTATTGCGAAACGGACTGCTTCACCTTTTGCATTTCTTCCTGCGCATCGAGGAAGCCGCGCGCGATGGGATTGTTCAGAAATGCTTCGCGGTTCAATTCAAAATCCTTGATTTCCATGTCGTCCAGCGCGAGGCCGGCCTGCTGTTTCTGCTGGAGCAACTGGCCCTTCATCGTCAGGGCGTCATATTCGCCACGCGCCTGATCGTCATTCGTGAATGCGTCAATCTTCTGGCGCAACGCGACCACCTCGGGCTGGTCCAGGATTGCCTGGCACAGTTCGCGGGTCTTTTGAATGACGGCACTTTCTTCGATTTGAGTTTGCATATTAATTATGGATTGCTGCCAGTTGTTCGCATTTTTGTGTCCGACCGTTCGGTGACTTAATACACCACAAACCCCCAACAAAAGCAAATCAATGTTCGGCGACGCATGGGCCATTGACTTCCCTGCGCAATGCGTTGAAGCTTAGGTCAGTCAGGGAAAAGGACAACCGATGGATCTATTTATTTTACGGCATGGCATCGCGGAGGCTCGCGGCACACCCGCACCCGGCGGGGACAGCCAGCGGCGGCTCACCGCAGTCGGCAAATCAAAAATCCGCCGCGCCGCCCGGGGCATGAAGGCCCTGGAATTGGATTTTGACCTGATTTTGAGCAGCCCCTACCTCCGCGCCAGCGAGACGGCGGGAATTGTGTCCGACGTGTTCGGGCTGGAAGCGAAGCTCGTCCTTTCGACAGCTTTGGCCGCCGACGGCAATCCCAAGGAGTTGCTGGATCAGTTGAAGCAGGATTACCCCAAGCGTAAGCGCATCCTGCTCGTCGGCCATGAACCTTATTTGAGCCGGCTTATCTCGCTATTGATTTCCGGCGACACCGCCATTGCCATCACCCTGAAAAAGGGCGGATTGTGCAAGCTGTCCACCGCCGCGCTCCACTACGGACGCTGCGCCACCCTGGAATGGCTCCTCACCCCCAGTCAAATGCGCTCAGTCCGATAAACTTCGCGGCAAGCCGACCATACACTTTCTTTGTCCCCTTCCCCATTCCGCACTCCGCACTCCCACCAGCCATCCGTAGTCCACCCGACGACAAATTCCGTAGTATCCACAATTGCACACCTCCTGCGATGTGGGAAGATTAGCGGCTATGAGAAGCGCAGTCGCGCCGGTCGGGCGGAATCAGCAAAGAATCGGAAATTCGACCTATTGTGGTGCAATCAACCCGCAGCCCCAGCCTGTAGCGGTTGACGAAGCGTCATTTGTTGGTATTATAATTCCGCTTAATCTGCAGTAAAACGGCTAATCCCATGTTGAAACTCACCTACGCACGAACCATGGCCTTTGCGCCCACCTTTTTGGCAGGTTGCTTGATGGTCGGCGCTCTGAGCCTTCCGGCCGCGGCTCGAGTGGTTCCCACGAACCCAACCCCCGTCCCCGACTCGCAGCGGGACGAACCGCCGGCGTTGGACGCCCAGCGGCTCTTCGCCTTGGGCATGATCGAAACGGGCAACGATGACCGGATGATCGGTCAGGCTGGGGAAATCAGCCGGTATCAGTTGAGCCCCCCGGTGTGGAAGAGTTATTCACGCTCGATGGATTACCGGAACCCGGATGTTTCTTGGCAGGTGGCGCGGCGGCATTGGAATTTTCTGGCCGCCTATTTCAAGGAAAAGACCGGCCGTCAGCCGACGGATTTTGACATGTACGTGATGTGGAACACGCGCTACGGCTATTACGCGCACAAGAGCTTCTCCCCGCGCCAAATCTCCCCCATCGTGGAAGAACGCGCCCAGCGCTTCGTGAACCTGGTCAATCGCAGGGATTGAGGCGGCACAGGGTGCGGGACAAAATTCTTAGGCTGGAAGGAATGCGGGTTTTCTGGTCGCGGAGCGACTGCGGATATTAGCCAGGCACAATGTGCCTGGAGGAGGCACGAAAACACCCAGTCCTGAAAGGACGCCGGAAAAGCTGAGAGGGAAGGGAATCCAGCGTCCCTTGCGGGACGTAGCTGATTTTCGTGCGTCTGCCGGCCACTTCGTGGCTGGCTAATTTCCGGTGGCCTTCCAGGCCGGGAAAATGATCCGGATCGAGCCGTCTATATTTTAGAGCCCAATCGTCAAACCAATTCGCCGACCGAAGAATTTTGTCCTGCGCCCGGCGGCACAAATCTCTCATAACTGTCGCAAATAAACGCTCTCGCTGAGGGACCATCATCCTGCAAAATCCAGCCGAAGGAGCATAGCCGAGAATGAAGGAGTCAACGGTTCACCAAGACCTTGTATTGATAATTCAACTCCCGGCTCTTGCCGGCCTCGAGTTTAAACTCCCACTCAATCTCGCTGGTGGAGTTGACGGCCATCAGGTTGCGCGCGACTTTCGTCACCTTCCCGTCGGGGGATTCGAGCACTTCGCCAACGAGGGATTTATGCACGAGCAGGGCAATTTCCTTGTTTTTCCAGTTGGTCAAGACCAGTTTGCCCGCCACGGTGACTTCATCGTATCGCGCATCGCCGCTTCTCTGACGGCGGGCGGTCTCGGTCTGGCTCTGTTCGGCATGAACGTCGGTGGCGACGGTCAGCTTGAGCGTGCTTCGGCCTCCGGGAGGGGTGTAGGACAGCGTATCCTGGGCCACAGGTAAACTGTCGTGCATGGCGAGCGCCGGCGCGGTGGTCCAAGGCTGTTCACCCGTATTCTTGAGACGCAGTTCGTGCCAGACCAGATCTTCAGTTTTGAGGCGTTCATTGCTGCGGTAGCCGCGTTCATCCAGGTTCATGGTGTCCGCCACATCCCATTGGTAAATGTGCTCGTACGGGACCGAGGTCGAGAGTATGCGAAAGCTGGCGCGATCTCCTTTTTTCAGCGTGACGCCGGATTTTCGATAGAGGTAAAGGTCTTCGCTTGTTTCGCCGGGCGAGGACGTCGTGACGCTGTATCCCGCGCCCGGGAAGCCGCCTATATCGGCACGAGTGTTGTAAGCGATGGACTGGTTCATGACGTTTGCGAAGGCGCCCCCTCGATCCCGCTCGCTGCCGCCGGACATAAGCGCTTGCAAAAAAGAAGCGACGCTCTGCTGGAGCGATAGGGGCGAGGGAATGTCGGCATAGAGAAAATGCGGATAGCCCACCACAAAGGAAACGTCCGCGTTGTCCAGGTCTTCCTGATCGTCGGCGAGGACAGCCTCAAGTTCCATGCTGGCGTTCTTCTCATCGGCCAGATTGATCCGATAACTGGGACTCCAGACGATGCCTTTTTCGAGGCTGGCGACAGTGATCTCGGCATGGGAAGGCTGGCCGGCCAGGTGGACTTTAGTGCGGGAAATTTCGCGCTCAACCTTGGTTCGCAAATTCGCATCGCCGACGATTTCCACGGATTCAATTGAACTTCGGTTGAGCGCAAGCAGAGCGGTGCCGCCGGCTTTCTTACTCCGCAGCAATACCAATTGCGTTGGCGGCAAAGCCTCCGCGGCGGGTCTCCAGCCAGATGCATAAGCTGGTGGGATTGAGGTCGGGATTTCATTCTCGTCGGGCTTGCGGGCCGCCGTCGCGGGAAGAAGTTCGCCCTCGACTGTCCTGGGGTTGGCGCCGGACAGATAAGTGATGCTGACCTGCCGGCCAGCGTTCGCGGTGAGTAATTCGGCCAGGCTGACACTATCGGTGTCGGTGGAGACTTTCTCCTTGTAGGCAATGACATCGGTCACGGAGCCGGACCGGTTGGTGGTGCCAATCCAAAGGCTGCCGAGAGAGGCGGGCGGAAGTTGATCCAGGCGCGCCCAGCCGTCCTTGAGGGGCGTTTCGGCGGTTTTGAAGACAAACGCGAGGCCGTTCTTGAAGACGGCCAGCGACTTGACCTTGAGTGCGGCAACGGGAAGCTCCTTGGGTTTTTCGTCAGCTTTGGAAATGTCCGCGCTGGCGATCAGCGCCATTGAAACCGCGATAAGGATGATGTTTTTCATATGTCCCATGTTGGCTGATATCGAGATGGTGTTGTCAACACCGTGTAAAACCATTGTGAAAAAATTGTAAGTTGGATTCCCACTGGCTTTAACACTTCGACTCCCTTTGCAGTGCTGCAAGTATTATTTCTCATCCGTCATCCAAAAGAAACACCATCGAACATAAATGGTTGTAGCACTTTAACAGAGCAAATTTCTTCCGGACGCCTGGCATTGGTTGAGCCGCTGTGTTTAGAGAGCCGGAATTCGGAAAGCGCCTGATTGGAATGTGCCAACCCGCTGTGCTAACTTGGCCGCATGAAAAATTTCATTGTGGCCAGTCTCATTGCCCTGTCCCTGGTGCTTCCGCGGTGGCACGCTTGCGCGGAAAACGGCAGCGACGCCATCCTTGGCATCTGGCACACCACCGATGACAAAAGCCAGGTGAAAATCTCCAAGCGTAACAATCATTACTTCGGCGAAGTGGTGAGTCTGACGCAGCCCAATTGGCCCGACGACGACAAACTCGGCATGGGCGGCAAACCCCGCACGGACCGCAATAATCCCGATCCCAAGCTTCGCGACCGCCCCATCGCCGGTCTGCAAGTCATGAACGATTTCGTTTATGCCGGCAAAAATCTTTGGAACGACGGGAAAATCTATGATCCCGAGCTGGGCAAGACTTACAAATGCAAAATGACCCTCGTGTCCACCAACAAACTGGAAGTGCGCGGCTTCATCGGCTTCTCGCTCCTTGGCCGCACTGTGGTTTGGACGCGATGAAGCTTGCCCCACACTATTCTTGGCAGGGCTGGCGCGCTGCGCCTGCCCCGTCGCCGAGCGAAGCGTCAGGCGACGGAACGAAGGGCGACAAAACGGCCTGTGTTCCGCTGATTCGGTCGGCGAAGTCGCAGCGCGATTTCCGGCACCAAAATCAAGAACAGGGTGCAGGTGCGCCCATGCGCCGCCAAGAATAAGGAGAATCATTGCCGAATCATTTATTTATGTTAAGGTTCTGAGCCAGGGGCGGGTGTTCATTGATACCCTGGAGGAGGTTGGGTGCGCCATTGGGAAATCCTAATGGAAGTCGCCCTCAGTCAAACCGAGTCAAACCGAGTCGCACCACTTTGACGGTTTGACTGTCGCTTTTTGACCAGTTGAACCAGCGGGAAAGCGAACGTGTACCGCTTCGTACCGCTTAATATCGCTTGAGAGGCGAATATTTTCTTGAGTGACCACTCGCCAACTTGAACTAACGGCCAGGAGCAATCATGCGCCCAAGGCTTAAGTGTGTTCATTCCTAAGCTTGTTTTTTTAAAATTTAGCCGGTACAATGTCGTGATACGTATGAAGAATGAAGTTGTGCCGGTGCAAATCAAAGGCATTCTGCCCGCCAGCAGCGGGTGCGCGCTCTTCGTGGGGAATGATGCCAAGGTGTTTGTCATCAATGTGGAACCGTCCATGGGCCAGGTCATCGGCATGTTCCTGCGGGACACGCCGAAGGAACGCCCGCTCACGCACGACTTGATCGCCAATATTTTGAAGGGTTTCAGCATCACCGTCGAACGGGTGGTCATCACCGAATTGAAAAATTCGACTTACTTCGCCCGGCTGATATTGCATCAACAGAATGAACTCGCGCGGAAGATCGTGGAGATTGACGCCCGCCCGAGTGATTGCCTCGCCATCGCCACGGCCCAGAAGCGTCCCATCTATGTCTCCGCTGCGTTGTTCGAGCAGGTCGAGGACATGACGGAAGTCCTGGACCGCATCAATGAAAACGGCGGCGAACTCGAATAGTAGTTTTACTCCGATGAATGGCACTTTCGAAAAGGTACCCCTCACCTCACCCCAACCCTCTCCCCTCCCTCGAAGGGAGCGGAGAGGGAGAAGAGGTCGCGGTTTCAGCGCATCAATTCGCGAAATCATTCGGGAAATTCTCTCCCCTTCGAGGGGCGAGGGAGAAGAATCTGAGTCGGCTGCGGGCGCTGGTTTTTGCCGCGGCGTGGAGTAATCCAAATGCCTCCTGCCGCCAAGCCACTCCCGCCGCTCGTGCTCATTTGTGGCGATGACGATTTTGCCGTCAAGCAGCGCGCCAAGGAAATTTACCAACGCTGGTCGGTCGAACTGGGCGGGATGGACCATGAGGTGATTGACGCGAGCGTGGCCAATAGCGGCGAAGCGTTGAAGTCGCTGGGCAAGCTCCGCGAGGCGTTGCAGACGCTCCCTTTTTTCGGCAGCGGCAAGGCGGTCTGGTTCCAGAATTGCAATTTCCTCGGCGATGAACGCAGCGCGAGCGCCCAGGCAGTGACGGAAAGCCTTGGCGAGCTCGCGCAGGAATTGAAGGAGTTTTCCTGGGGCAGCGTCCGCCTCCTCATCAGCGCCGGTAAAGTTGACAAGCGCAAGGTCTTTTACAAGACCGTTGACAAACTGGGCGCGGTGGAAACCTTCGCGGGCTGGTCGGTGGATGACCGCGATTGGGCCGCCCAGGCGGAACAATGGGCACGGCAGGCGTTGCGCGCGCTCCAGAAGGAGATTTCCGACGAAGCGCTGGCGGAATTGGTAAACAACGTCGGCCCGAATGCGCGGCTGCTGAATAACGAAGTCGAAAAGCTCGCGCTATTTGTCGGCGCGCGCGCGGAGATTGAAGTGGGGGACGTCAACACCATCTGCACGCGCAACAAATCCGCGCGCGCCTTCGCGCTGGGTGACGCGCTGGGCGACCGCGACTTGCCGCGCCTGTTGCGCACACTGGATGAGGAGTTGTGGGAGTTGAAATTCGACAAGCAAAAGAGCGAGATTGGGCTGCTTTACGGATTGATCGGCAAGGTGCGCGCGATGCTGTTGCTGAAGGAAATGCTGCGCGAAGGCTGGATCAAGCCGGACGCCGATTACTCGCGATTCAAGACGCAGTTGGAGCGCGTCCCGGCGGCGCAATTGCCCGAGGACAGGCGTTATAACCCATTGGCCTTGAATCCTTATGTCCTCTTCAAGGCGCTGCCGCAAGCGCGGCGTTACACCCAGGCGGAACTGATTGCCGCCATGGATTTGCTGCTGAAATGCAACCAGCGGCTGATCTCGAGCGGCTTGGACGAAGCGCTGATTTTGCAACAAACCCTGGTGCAGATTGCGGAAAGGCCCGCTGGACAAAAGGTGGCCGCTGCGTGAGGTTGGCGTGGCCATTCGCGCGCGCCTTGAGGATTCGTGCGTTAGCATGCTTGGCTTGACTCGGCGCGCGAAGAATTTCATAGTAATTGCAGAAGATTCGGTCGTTTATGAGTATGTCGCCCGCCACTCTGTTGGTATATGTGTCTGACAAACTGGCCTGCATTAAAATTGTGGGGCGGGCAAATTTTAATTCGAGCATGGACTTCAAGACGCTGGTAAATGAACTGCTCGAAAAGAAGTTCAATTGCTTCGTCCTGGACCTGGCCGAATGCGTGCTCATGGACAGCACCTTTCTGGGAGTCCTCGCGGGTTTTGGCTTGCAGATGCGGAACGGCCAAACCGACGGCCCCGAAACCAATCCGATTGAACTGATGAACCCCAACCCGCGCATCGCGGATTTGCTGGAGAACCTGGGCGTGCTGCATCTCTTCCGCGTGGTGTCCGGGCCGTTGCCGGAGTTGACGGCCGCCGCCGGTCAGACCACTGTCGCCGCGGCGACCGCGAGTCGCGAGGAATTTGTCAGCACTTGCCTGGAGGCGCATAAGACTCTGATGGCGATTGATCCCGCCAATGTGCCCAAGTTCAAGGAAGTGACGCAATTTCTGGCCGAGGATTTGAAGAAAATCAAGGATGCCAAAGATTGTGGCTGCAAGTGACCCGGTCCGAAATCCCGATCAATCTCAGATTGTCACCGGAGTAATTCGGATTTATAAATCACCCCAATCTCTGCGCAGTAAAACCTGAAACTCAGCCCCCATGGCGGTTCGTCCGGGCAAGCGGCGGCAGCGCGGAGTTTTTATGAAGCTCGCATTCATCTGCATTTACGGTTTTCTGTTCGCCGTGATGTTCCTGATCCTGGCGCTGTTGTGGCATTGGCAAATGTCGGAAATCTATTTCGTCAACCACAGCAAGGGTTTGATCACGGATTTCGTCCCGCCATTTGTGCCCGCAGGCGCGAGCGATGCCTTCTTCATCAAACCGCCGCGGGTGGTTTATGCCATCTGGTGTGTTTACGTGGGCGTGCTGGTGCTCGTTCCGGCTGTGATCTCGTGGTTGCTGGTGCGCCTGCATCAACGCGAATTGAAAAAAGCCTGGATGTAACCCTGTTCGGTGTCCAGCCTTTAGGCTGTCCGCGCCACGAGGACACGCTAAAGCGTGGACACCGAGCAAAGCAGACACCGCGATTGCCGCAATCAAATTTGGTTTTCAAAGGCCGTCCAGATGATTGTTGCTCGCGATTTTTCAGCCATACGGATGGGCCGGTTTCAAATTCCATTCTTCAACCAACTCGCGCGGGATTTCATTCAGGAAACGCGAGGGCTGCTGCATGGCGTCACCGCTGCCGCCGGGCATCATGCGGATCAACGGGTAGCTGAGATAAATTTCGTTACGCGCGCGGGTAATGGCCACATAAAGCAAACGCCGCTCCTCCTCCTCGCCTTCCGTCGTATCCAGCGAGCGCGACGAGGGAAACAAGCCATCGCACAACATGATTAGAAAAACCACGTCAAACTCCAGTCCCTTGGCCTGATGGATGGTGGAGAGCCGGATTTGCTCGTTGTCGTTATTGGCCGGCTGGTCGGCTTCGGCTTCCAGGTTGGTGAGCAACGCAAGTTGCGACAGAAAATCCTCGGTGTTCGGAAATTGCTGGGCGAAGATGGCAAGCTGTTCGAGATCGTCGAGGCGATTCCGAAAATTCGCGTAATTCTCCTGCAAATATTCTTCATAACCGGCCTCGACCACGAGCCGGAGCATCTGCGCGGGCTTGCCCCGCGCGGGTTCAGTTTCGAGTTGGGAAATGGTCGCGACCAATTGTGCCCACGCAATCGCCGCTTTCCTGGGCACGGCGGCCGCGCTCGCTTGCAGGGCTGTCGCCAGCGGAGCGCGTGGAGTCGCGGCGGTTTTTTCTGCGTCCAGAGCGGCTTCCGGCGCTTTGAATTCGGTGGCGAACTTGAGCCAGAGTTTGTCCGCGCCCTTGCCGCCGATGCCGGGCAGCAATTGCGCGATGCGTTTGAACGCCAGTTCGTCCCGGGGATTGGTGACGAATTTGAGATAGCCCGTGGCGTCTTTGATATGCGCCTGCTCAAAAAACCGGATGCCGCTGGTGATACTGAAAGGAATGTTGCGCCGGGTCAGTTCCAATTGCAATTCGAGCGCGTGAAAATGCGAGCGATAAAGCACCGCCATCCCGTTCATGCTCGCGCCTTCCTCGCGCAACTCCAGGATTCGTTGCGCCACGAACGCCGCCTGTTCCTGGGCGCTCAGGCAGGTGACCAGCACCGGCTTGGCGCCCGATTTTCGCGCCGGGGTGAGTTGCTTGGTGAATTGGCGCACATTGGCGGCGATGGCGGCATTGGCCACGTTCAGGATTTCCGGCGTGCTGCGATAGTTGGTTTCAATTTTGTAAATCTTCGCGTCGGCGTAACGCTCGGGAAATTTCAGGATGTTCTGGAAGTTCGCGCCGCGCCAGGCGTAGATGCTTTGCGCGTCGTCTCCCACCACCATGACGTTGTGATGCCGCGCGGCCAGCAGGTCAATCAGCTCGCTCTGCAGTTGGTTGGTGTCCTGATATTCGTCCACGAGTATGAATTGAAAACGCCGCTGATATTGCTCGCAAACCGTGGGGTGGTCCCGCAGCAGCTTCAACCACAGCTCAAGCAAGTCGTCAAAATCCATGGCATTCGTGGCGCGCTTGCGGGCGGCGTAGCGTCGTTGCAGGTCGGCAATCTGCGGCGCGAGATTCTCAAAATAATCATAATCCTGCGCCAGCACTTCGGGGATGGTCTTCCGCGTGTTGACGGCCAGCGAGAAAATGTCCGAAAGCACTTCGGCCTTGGGAAAGCGCGTGGCCTTCACATCAATCGCGGCTTCGCCCAGGCAGGCATCCAGCAAGTCTTTCGCATCCTCCCGGTCCATGATGGTGAAATCCCGCTGGTAACCGAGCAAATCGGCATGGATGCGCAGAATGCGGTTCCCGATGGAATGAAAGGTCCCGCCCCAAAGCGACGGCACCTCCTGTTGCAACAAATCCGAAACGCGGCGCATCATTTCCTTGGCGGCCTTGTTCGTGAAGGTCAGCAGCAAAATCCGGTCGGCGGGAATCCCCTGCTCCAACAGAAATCCCACGCGATATGTGAGGGTGCGGGTCTTGCCCGAGCCCGCGCCGGCAATGACGAGCGACGGGCCCGGCGGCGCGGTCACGGCGGCGTGCTGCTGCGCGTTCAGTTCCGCCGCATAATCAATATGCAGATGAACGGACGGATTGAACGGTTGCAACACGTAGTCGCGCGACATAGGCAAAAGTTAAGCCAAAGCGGAAAACTAAAAAGGGAAAAAGCGGGCTGGAATCAACCACGGATGAACACCGATAGGAAAGGGAAAAACCAGCTTTCCGAATTTTCCGCAAGCCGCATTAGAGAAGGAATCGCCCTCCCATTGCCAAAACTCCCCCTTTGCAAGTCTGAATCCGGGTTTATCCGTGTGCATCCGTGGTTGAATCGAATTCTTGCGAACAAACCGTGGAAAACACACCACGCCTCACACCGTCATGATTTCTTTTTCCTTCGCCGCGAGGTGGGCGTCAATTTTGGCGATGTATTGATCCGTGAGTTTTTGGACTTCTTTGTCCGCCGCTTCCACCTGGTCCTCGGTCACGCCGCCGGACTTGCCGTCCTTCTTCAATTGTTCCAGCGCATCGCGGCGCACGTGGCGGATCGCCACGCGACCATCCTCGGCCATTTTCTTGACCACCTTGATGAACTCCTGGCGTCGTTCCGTGCTCAGTTCCGGCAGCACGATGCGAATGAACTTCTTGTCCACGGCGGGATTCAGCCCGAGATTGCTTTTCTGAATCGCCTTCTCGATGGCGTGGACCGTGCCGGCGTCCCACGGCTGAATCATCAGCATGCGCGGTTCGGGCGTGGTGATGCCCGCCAGTTCCCGGATCCGCATTTGCGAGCCATAGACTTCCACCAAAATGTTCTCCACCAGCGACGGCGAAGCCTTGCCCGTGCGCACGCCGGAAAACTCATTCTGCACCACTTCTTCCGTCTTGAGCATCCGCTCTTCCGCTTCCAATAAAATATCATCGAGTGCCATAAATCAAAAGATAGCAAATCGGGCTGGCGCTGTATAGGGGCAACAATTTAAGCACCAAGCGCCAACCTCCAAGCTCCAGAGAATAACCAAGCTCCAATGCCCGATCACGTTGTCATTGGTGAAACGAATGTCTTCCGTGTTGATGCTTGGATATTGGTGATTCTCTGGAGCTTGGTGCTTGGAATTTGGAGCTTTCCTAAAATCCCGCTTCCCATTCCTTAATAGATTGCTTTTAAAAGCCGATTTCAAGTAGGGTAACGACGGGTAAACATGAAGATATATATTGACGGCAAATATTTAGACGAAAAAAGCGCCAAAATCTCGGTGTTCGATCATGGCTTGTTGTACGGCGACGGCATCTTCGAGGGCATTCGCGCCTATAACGGCCGGGTGTTCAAGTTGAAGGAGCACATTGACCGGCTGTTTTTTTCCGCCAAAGCCATTCTGCTGACGATTCCCATTTCGCACGCCGCGATGATGCACGCCGTCGTCGAGACCTGCCGCCGGAACAAAATCCGGGATGGCTACATCCGCCTCATCGTGACGCGGGGAGTCGGTACGCTCGGGATTAGTCCGAAAAGTTGCAAAAACGCGTCGGTGATCATCATCGCGGACAAAATCCAGCTTTATCCCGTCGAATATTATCAGCGCGGACTGGACATCATCACGGTGCCGACCACGCGGAATTTGCACAGCGCGCTCAACCCGGCCATCAAATCGTTGAATTACCTCAACAACATCCTCGCCAAAATCGAGGCCATCAATGGCGGCGTCGAGGAAGCCGTGATGCTCAACGCCGAGGGTTTCGTTTCCGAATGCACCGGGGACAATATTTTCATCATCAGCGGCGGCGTTTTGTACACCCCGCCGCTTTCCGCCGGGGCGCTCTACGGAATCACCCGGCGGGTGGTCATGGACCTGGCGAAGCAGGCGGGCATGACGGTCGCCGAGCCGAACTTGACGCGGTACGATTTGTTCAACGCGGAGGAATGCTTTTTGACGGGCACGGGCGCGGAATTGATTCCCGTGGTGAAAATTGACGGGCGCATCATTGGCACCGGCAAGCCCGGCCCGGTGACCAAAAGCCTGGTTTCCGCGTATCATGGCTTGACTAATAGCTCGGGTGAGCCGATATACGATTAAGGTTATGCTGTGTTGTATATGTAAAGAGAGGGAAGCCAAAGTGCATTTGACCCAGATTCAGGGTGACAAAATGCAGAAGGTGGATTTGTGCGAGGAGTGCGCCAAACAAAAGGGCGTGGATGACGCGCAGGGTTTTTCACTGGCCGATTTGCTCCTGGGTCTGGGCGCGTCGCAGGAATTTGAGCAGTCCGCCGACCTTAAATGCCCCAAATGCGGATTCACGCAGGCTGATTTCAAGAAGGCCGGCCGGCTGGGTTGCGCGGATTGTTATGTTACTTTTGCCGAGGGTCTGGAGGGTTTGCTGAAGACCATGCACAAAGGCACGCGGCATGTCGGCAAGGTTCCGCAAGTGTTGCAGCAGAGCCGGGACCTGGCGGACCGGCTGAAAGTGTTGCACAAGAAATTATCGAAAGCGGTCGAAGAAGAGAATTTTGAACAGGCGGCTTTGTTGCGGGACGAAATCCGGCAGACCACCCACCGCATGGGAAACGTGCCCACGATTTAAGACGAACGAATTCAAATTAACCACGGATGAACGCAGATAAACACGGATTCAGATTTGCCAAAGGCGCGTTCGGACTGTTTCTGAACGCCCCGCCATCCGGTGCGGATCGAGGAAAATACGGAGTGATTCATTTCCCTTTCTTATCCGTGTTAATTCGTGTGCATCCGTGGTTTTATTGCATGGTTCCTGAGACTCAATGAACATTCACGAATTCCTCATTCCACCGGCGGAAAGCGCGCGTCGCAAAGGCCCGCACGACCGGATTGTGATGTCCAGCCGCGTCCGGCTGGCGAGGAATGTGAAGGGCGCGGCTTTTCCAGGCTGGGCCAAAAAGCCGGAGCGCGTCCGCGTCCTAGAGATGATCCGCCCCGCCGTCGAGAGCCTGCCCGAGATGAAGGATTCGTTTTCCGAATCCATGGATAATCTTTCGGTCCTTGATAAAAACATTTTGGTCGAGCGCCATCTTATCAGCCGCGAGCACGCGGCCAAAAGCGCCGGCAGCGGTCTCGTTCTCAACCACGAGGAATCACTGTGCGTGATGATCAACGAGGAGGACCACTTGCGGATGCAGGCGCTTCGGCCCGGTTTGCAGCTCAAACAGGCGTGGCTGGCCATTGACCAGGTGGACACGGCCCTGGAACGGAAGCTTGATTACGCTTTCAGCACGGACATTGGTTATTTGACCGCCTGTCCGACGAATCTCGGCACCGGCATCCGCGTGAGCGCCATGCTGCACCTGCCCGGTTTGGTCCTGGCGGAGCAGATCAACGCCATTATTCAATCGGTCAACAAGTTGGGTCTGGCCGTGCGCGGGCTTTACGGCGAGGGCACGGAAGCTTTGGGAAATGTTTTTCAAGTGTCCAATCAAATGACACTCGGCGAAACGGAAACCGCCATCGTCGAGCGACTGGACAAAGTGCTTTCTCAAATAATAGAACACGAGGAAAACGCCCGCGCCACCTTGCTGGAAAACAAGCCGAAAATCGTATATAACCACATTGGCCGCGCGTATGGGGTATTGGCCAATGCCCATAGCATTACTTCGAAAGAAACCATGAACCAGCTCTCGTTCATGCGCTTGGGCGTGGATTTGGGGCTTTTTCCGAGCATTGACCGGACGGTGACGGATGAATTGTTCATCATGACGCAGCCGCATCATTTGCAGAAACAACATTCTGAGAAATTGTCGGCGGAGGAACGGGATTTGCTGCGCGCAGATATGGTTAGGGAACATTTGCGGGACGTAAGCCGTCCAGTCGTGCGGCCTTCCGGCCCGGAGGGCGGCAAAGTGGACAAAACAGATAAACCGTAGCATTATTGAATTATGCCTGAAGAATCCATGAATAATTTCACGCCACGCGCTCAGCAGGTGCTCGCGCTGGCCCGCAAGGAAGCCGACCGTTTCAACCACAATTTTGTGGGCACGGAGCACCTTTTGCTCGGCCTGATCAAATTGGGACAGGGCGTCGCCGTCAATGTGCTGCAAAAACTGGGGCTGGATCTCGAGACCGTCCGGATGGAAGTCGAGAAGCAGGTCGGCACCGGGCCGGACCAGAAGATGATTGGCAATATTCCTTACACTCCCCGGGTCAAAAAGGTGCTCGCCCTCGCCGCGAAGGAAGCCAAGGCGTTGAACCATACATACGTCGGCACCGAACACATTTTGCTTGGTTTATTGCGGGAAGGCGACGGCGTGGCCGCGCGGGTGCTTAAGAATTTGGATATTGATATTGAGCAGACGCGCCAGGAAATTTTGAAGGAACTCGACCCGAACTTTTCCGCCCAGGAAGAGCAACAGCCGCCCCCGGGCGAAAGCGCGGAACGCCCCGCTCCCGCCGAGAAGAAAGGCGAAGTCAAGACCCCGGCGCTCAAGGCGTTTGGTCGTGATTTGACGGAAATCGCCCGCAAGGGTGAAATGGATCCCGTCATCGGCCGCAAGAATGAAATCGAGCGGGTCATTCAAATCCTGTGCCGCCGCACCAAGAATAATCCCGTGCTTCTCGGCGAGGCTGGCGTGGGCAAAACGGCTATTGTCGAAGGACTTGCGCAGGAAATCGCCCAGGGCAATGTGCCCGAATTACTACGAGAAAAACGGGTAATTACTTTAGACCTCGCCCTCATGGTGGCCGGGACGAAATATCGCGGACAATTTGAGGAGCGCATCAAGGCGGTGATGGATGAAATTCGCCGGGCCAAGAACATTATTTTGTTCATTGACGAGCTGCACACGATTGTCGGCGCCGGTTCAGCCGAGGGAACGATGGACGCCTCAAATATCATCAAGCCCGCGTTGAGCCGCGGCGAGATGCAGTGCATCGGCGCGACCACTCTCAACGAATATCGCAAGTACATTGAAAAGGATGCCGCGCTGGAACGCCGTTTCCAGAGCGTCAAAGTCGAAGCTCCGTCCGTCGAGGAAGCCGTGTTGATCCTCAAAGGGCTGCGCGGAAAGTATGAGGAGCATCACAAAGCTGAATTTACCGACAAATCAATCGAAGCGGCTGTGAAGCTTTCCGACCGTTACATTCCCGACCGTTTTCTGCCGGACAAGGCGATTGACCTCATGGATGAAGCCGGTTCCCGCGCGCGCATCGGCACGATGACCCGTCCGCCGGAAGTGAAGGACATTGAAGCCGAAATTGAGGAAATCAAAACGCGCAAAGAACGCGCCATCAAGGAGCAGGATTTCGAAGGCGCCGCTTCCATGCGCGACAAGGAAAAGCACGCGAAGGAAAAATTGGAATCCGTGCTGACCGCGTGGCGCACCAATCGCGAGGAAAAACGCGTGAAGGTGGATGAAGAAGATATTTTGCATGTCGTTTCCAAGTGGACCGGGATTCCGTTGAAGCGGATGGAACAAGGCGAGGCGCAGCGCTTGATCGCCGTTGAAGAGACGATGTCCAAGATTGTCATCGGCCAGAAAGAGGCGGTTTCCGCCATGTGCAAGGCCCTGCGCCGCGCGCGCGCCGATCTTAAGGATCCCAAGCGGCCCATCGGCACATTTGCATTGCTCGGACCGACCGGCGTGGGCAAAACCTTGCTCGCCAAGACGCTGGCGGAACAAATGTTTGGCGACACCAAATCGCTCATCCAACTGGACATGAGCGAATACATGGAGAAATTCAACGTCTCGCGACTGGTCGGCTCGCCGCCCGGATATGTCGGTTATGAAGAAGGCGGCCAGCTTACGGAACAAGTCCGTCGCAAGCCTTATTCGGTGGTGCTCTTCGATGAAATCGAAAAAGCGCACCCGGACGTGTGGAACATGCTTTTGCAAATCCTGGAAGAAGGCAAATTGACCGACAGCGTCGGGCGCGTGGTGAATTTCCGCAACACCATCATCCTGATGACTTCCAACGTCGGCTCGGAAACCATCAAGAAACAATCCACCATGGGCTTCTCGCCCATCTCGGATGAGCACAGCTACGAGCGGATGCGCGAAAAAATCATGGATGAAGCCAAACGCACGTTCCGTCCGGAATTCCTGAACCGGCTCGATGACGTGATTGTGTTCCGCTCGCTGACCAAGCCGGATTTGATCGAGATTTTGAACATCGAGGTCGGCAAGGTCGTTGGGCGCTTGAAGAACAAGAATATCGCGCTGACACTGGACGAGAAAGCCATGGAATTTCTCGTGCAAAAGGGTTACGACCCGAACTACGGCGCGCGTCCCATGCGCCGCGCGGTCGAGCGTTTCCTCGAAGACCCGCTCGCGGAAGAACTCCTCAAAGGCAATGTGCATGAGAACGACCCCATTCAGGTGACCCTGGAAAATGACAAGCTCGTGTTCATCCAAAACGCCTCCGCGCAAGGCGCGCTGTCGAGTTGAACATTTCCTGGGAATAATATTTAATTGGCTTGAGAAAAAGCGTTGTGCAATCCAGCTTTGGGAAATGACCGTCGCGGAAATTAAGACCAGCATTGAGCAAAGCTCTCCCGAAGAGCGCGCCTATCTTGCGGCCTTCCTCAAGCATCTTGGCCGCAAAGACGATCCGGCGTATCGGTCTGAACTCAGTTTGTTGAATAACGAAATTGACAGCGGCAAGAAGTTCTCTTTGGAGCAAGTGAAGCGCTTGCATGAAACCCTCAAGGCTGAGGGGCTGTGAGCGAAGGCTGGCAGTTCGTCCTGAACGAAACTTCGGTTCATTTTCTTCTCGCGCTAAATACGCGCCATCGGGATTTTTTGATCCGCTCGCTTGAATCGTTCATCTCCGATCCATTACAAAAGGGCGATTTTGACGGATGTGACGATACGGGGCGACCAATACAAATCAAGGTCGTCGGAAAATTCATGATTACATTTTGGCCGGACCAATTTGTGAAGGAAATCCGGATTGTCAATATTGAGCGGACTTAGCCGCTTGGTTCCCCGTGTCCTCCGGGGAGTTGGCGCATCCCATTCATTAGACTGGCCACTTCCGGGTCCTTTTGTTAAATCATCGGCCGGATGAACGCTTTTGCCAGACGATTTGTGGCGGAATGGTTGCAGGGCCTCGGGGGCATCACCCTGCTGGCCAAGGAGTCGTTGCAATCACTCTGCACGTTGCGCGTCACCTGGCGCGATTACATCTACCAGCTCTATTTCATTGGCGTGAAGTCGCAATCCGTCGTGCTCGTCACCGGCGCCTTCACCGGAATGGTGTTGACCGCGCAGTCGTATTTTCAATTCCACAAGGTCAAGATGGACACCGCGACGCTGGCGGTGGTGAGCGTTTCCATGTGCAGCGAACTCGGCCCCGTCCTGACCGCGCTGATGGTGGCGGGACGCGTCGGCGCCTCCATGGCCGCGGAAATCGGCACCATGAAAGTCACGGAGCAAATTGACGCCCTCCGCACCCTCGCCACGCATCCGGTGGATTACCTGGTGGTGCCCCGGCTGCTGGCCTCCCTGACCGCCCTGCCCCTCTTGACCATGGAATCCATCGCGATCGGGATTATTTCCGGCTATCTGGTCGGAGTTTACCTGTTGGGGATTGATCCGGCGTATTTGTATTATAACATGGTGAAGTACACGGGCGGAATTGACGTCATGTTCGGTCTCATCAAGGCGTTTATCTTCGGCGGAATCGTGGCCATCATCGGCTGTTACAAGGGACTGTCCTGCGGCGAGGGCGCGCAAGGGGTGGGCAGGGCCACGACGGAAGCAGTGGTTTACGCCTCCATCACGATTCTCGTTTCCAACTTCTTCCTCACGCTGACGCTCAACCAATTGTTCCATCTCTATGATTGAGGTCAGTCATCTGCGGAAGAATTTCGGCCCCAATGTCGTCCTGGATGACGTGAGTTTTCGCGTTGAAACCGGCGAATCCATCGTCATCATCGGGCGCAGCGGCGGCGGCAAGAGCGTATTGCTGAAGCATCTGATTGGCCTTTTATGCCCGGATTCCGGGCAGGTCGCGATTGATGGCGAGGAAATTTGCGGGCTGGATGAAAGGAAGTTGCTCCGCGTCCGCCAGAAGTTCGGCATGCTGTTCCAGAGCGCGGCCCTGTTTGATTCCATGTCGGTGGCTGACAATGTCGCGTTCGCGCTGCGGCGCCTGGGTAAAACGTCCGAAGCGGAGATTCAAAAGAAAGTGGCCGAGGCGCTGGACGTGGTGGAGCTGTCCGGAACCGAGGACAAGAATCCCTCCGAATTGTCCGGCGGCATGCGCAAACGCGTCGGATTGGCGCGGGCCATTGTATATGAACCGCGGATTGTGCTGTACGATGAGCCGACGACGGGCCTGGATCCCGTGGTTTCAGACAGCATTGACAAATTGATCATGCGGGTGCAGGACCGGCTCAAAGTCACCAGCGTGGTGGTGACGCACGATATGCGCAGCGCCCGGCGGGTGGGCCAGCGCGTCTTGATGTTGCACAACAAGAATATCTATTTTAACGGCACCCCGGAACAGCTTTTCAGCTCCACCGATCCCGTGATTTATCGTTTTGTGAACGGCATTTCGACACCCAAGGAAACGCAATTATGAACAAAAAAGGTCTGGAAGTAAAAGTTGGGGCGTTCGTTTTTATCTGCCTGGTGGTGCTGGCGGCGCTCTTGCTGCAATTCAGCAAGGGAGTCACTTTGTTCCAGCATTCCTACACGGTCATTCTGGAAGCCTCCAATGTCGGCGGGTTGAGGAAGGAAGCGGGCGTGCTGATGTCCGGTGTGAAAGTGGGCCACGTCTCCAAGACGGTGCTGTCCCCACAAGGGACGAACGTGTCCATTTATCTTGATATTTTCTCGGAGGTTGCCGTGCATGATGACGCGCTGTTCGTGATTGAACAATCCGGATTCCTGGGCGACCAATATGTTGCCATTTATCCCGGGTTGAACCTGGGGCCTAAGTTGACGAACGGTTCGGTCGCGCATGTCGAGCCGCCCTTCAATTTGCAGGAAGCCGCCCGTTCCGCGAACAGTTTCATCAAGCGGCTCGATGGCACTGCGAAAAAACTGGATGAGGCGATTGAGGATGTTCGCCGCCTGGTGCTCAACGAGAAGACCCTGACCAACATCGCCTTCACCATCAGCACCCTCCAACAGGTTTCCGCGGATGCCCTGATGACCGTGGATAATGTCAATTTCCTCATTAAGACCAACGGCGCCCCCATTGATCTCGCCATTTCCAATTTGGTGCTCTTCTCCTCCCAGTTGAACGCCGTGGCGCAATCCGCGCAATCCTTGGTGGACACCAACGGCCCGCAGATTTGCGCCGCCATTAGCAATGTCCAGACCTCCACCGCCATACTCACCAATCTGCTGGGCGAGGTGCAGGCCGGCAAAGGGTTGGCCGGCGGCCTGATCAAAAATCAAGTTATTGCCGACAACGTCGCCGAGTTGACGAGCAATCTCGCCGTCACGTCGAGCAACTTGAACCGTCTTGGACTGTGGCATTTCATCTGGTATCATCCCAAATCACCGGAAACCAATTCGACGTCGCCCAGGCATCCGGCTTACGTCAGCCCCAGCCATCATACTGATTAATATGTCGCTCTGGTACATCCGCATTTTATTTCTGGCGCTCTGCTCCGTGGGCGGATTCGAAATCAGCCAGGTCCGTCCGGAATTTGTCGGCGGGGGCGGACGCATCCTCGGACTCATGTTCGGTTTTGGCTTCGGCGGAATCCTGATTGCCATTGACGAGATGCTCAAAGGGTTTTCCCTGCGCGCTTTTTCCGCCACGACTTTCGGTCTTTTTCTCGGCAGCGTGGTGGCCTTCCTGGTGGACCATTCCGGTTTGTTTGAATATGTGGCCGATAACAAAATCCAGTGGCTGATCCGGCTCGGACTTTTTCTCGGTTTCGGTTACATCGGCATCGTGCTGGCCATGCGGAGCAACAAGGAGGATTTTTCCCTCATCATTCCCTATGTCCGGTTTGCGCCGCAAAACAAGCCGGACAACCTGCTCCTGCTCGACACCAGCGTGATTATTGACGGCCGCATCGCCGATCTGATCGAAGCCAAGGTCATCGAAGGCCTGGTGGTGGTGCCGCGCTTTGTGCTCAAGGAGCTCCAGCAAATCGGCGATTCCACCGATCCCATTCGGCGCGCGCGCGGGCGGCGCGGATTGGAAATGCTCAATCGTCTCCAGCGCAATACCGTGGCCGAGGTGAAAATCCACGAAGGTGATTTTCCCGACGAAAAAGAAGTGGACACGAAGCTTGTCCGGCTCGCTCGCAATCTCGGCGCCAAATTGTTCACCAACGATTTCAACCTGGGTAAGATTGCCGAGCTCCAATCCGTCCAGTATGTCAACATCCACGAGGTCGCCAAGGCTTTCAAAACGGTCCTCATTCCCGGCGAGATGCTGCACATCCGGCTGGTGAGGGAAGGCAAAGACAAGGGCCAGGGCGTGGGCTACCTGCCCGATGGCACCATGGTGGTGGTTAACCAGGGCCAGGGCAAGATCGGCCAGGATGTCGAGGTGCAGGTCCAAAGCCTGCTGCAGACCGGCGCGGGAGTTATCGTCTTCGCAGAAATCAAACCAGCCGCCGTGGCGTGACGCGGCAGTGACAGGCGCAAGCAACCTAGGTGATCGCTGCAACGAACTGCATCCGTACTTGATCAGCGGATTTTTCTTCGCTCCATCCGTAACTTGATTGTAGCATTCTTCCCGAACCACGTTCGCGTCAAAGCGATGAGGGTTGGTTTTACCCCAATGAAACCGGGGTTGTTTGCGGTCAAATTCGTTTTCTGTAATTTCTAAAAAAACGGCGCAAACCACTGTTACCGTATTTGTACTGAGGTTAAAGTTGCTTGACCAAATCCAGATTTGTCATTATCTTGCGTGAACTAGAGACGACCAAAAAGTCCCAGTTGCTGTCCAATTATGATGAGCCCACAAAAACTCAAAATGGCGTTCCTCCATCGGCACTTACAGTATCTGAGCTTGATATTTTGCCTTAGCCTGGCAAGCCAGATTTGCTCCGGGCAGCAGGAATTGTTGTCTCCGCAAGCCAGCGCAGCCAGCAAGTCCATTGATTGGGAGCTTGGGCCGAAAAATGTCAAATTGGGTGCCGTCGCGGAGATCAACGTGCCTGCGGGCTACAAGTTCCTGAACGGCACTGATGCCAGCATGATGCTTCAGCGGGCGGGTAATCCGGACACTGATGGCCTTGTGGGCATCCTTGCCCCGGTTTCCGAAAAATGGTTCGGAGTAATCCGATACGCCGACATCGGCTATGTGAACGACAGTGATCGCAACCGTCTTGATGCCAAGGCGCTGCTGGAGAATTTCCGAAATACGATGGCCAGCCAAAGTCCGCTTCTGGCGATGAGCGCCTCGCCAACGGTTGGAATGTTGGAATGGGAGCAGAAGCCCGCTTATGACACCAGCGTGAACGCCATGGAATGGGCGACCAAAGCCGGGCCGACCGGGCGGGCTGTGGTCAATTATGCCGCGAATTTGCTTGGCCGTCATGGCGTGGTCAATTTTGTCGCCTTTGAGACCTTTCATCCCGGAATGGATCTGGAGCCGCTTCGGAACGCCGCCAGGACCATTTCATTCGTCAGCGGAGAGCGTTACGCCGATCACCAACCGGCTGACAAGGATGCTCACACCAATCTGGCAGGCGTCGCCGCCGGTGGTGAAAGCTCGGATCCCGGCGCGCAGCCGGGCAATCGGCACGCGAATTTCCTATGGATAGGTATATTTGCCGGTTTGGCGATTGTTAGCGGATTGGCGGGAGTCATCGTCATGGCGAAAAAGTCTTCGCGGCGTCACGCCCGGCATTCGCCAGTAAGCCAGCGCCCGGTCCTCGCCGTGGAAACGGTCCATCCCGGTCCGGAAGCAGTCTTGGCAGCAACGGATCCGGGATCCAAACCTGCCTCGGCAAACGGGCAGGCATTGACAAATGGGACCAACGGGCATTCCGACCACCGGAACGGGAAACACGGGGAACGGAAGCGAAAGAAACATTTCAGCTTCTACGCCTTTCATTCCGACATGGTCATGAATCTGACTCGAAGCTGTTATGAAGGCGGATACGGCAGCTTCCCCAACAACGGGCAAAGCGCTTTAACCGAGGAAAACGGCGCCACGGTCGAAGGGCAGAGTTCTTCGGAACTTCCCGCTCCCGGGGGCGGTGCGAACCTGCTCGCCCATGAAATCTCCAACCTCATTGCCAGCCAGCAAAAACTGATTGAAGGGCAACGAAGATTCATTGAGGAACAACATAAATTAATTCAGGAGAAAAATAAACTTATCGAGGCCGAAAACCGGATGTTGGAAAAGCAATCCGAACTTATTGAAGGACAGCATCTTTTGTAATCAGATAAATCTTGCGTTTTTTTCTAAAAAAGCTTGACTTTGCAACAGGAATTGACTATTAATTTAAATCATGCCGGAAGAGCCCCTAGCCAAACCAACTAACAACCTTTGAGCTTATTTATGAAACCAGAATCCTTTTCTCGCAGAGAAAGAGGTCTTTCGCATTGGTATGCCAGTCTCGGAATTCTCCTGCCAACCCTCTTGTTGGGAGTTTCCGCTTCGGCGCAGCCGGTCACTTTTTTTAATGGCAACGCCTCGGTTACTACTGATCCCAACTCTTCCACTGGCATGACGAGCTGGAGTGTTGATGGCGTGAATGTATTGAGCCAACAATCTTTCTGGCTTGGCGTCGGCAATAACAACATCATACCCGTCTCAGGTATTAGCACAGCCGCTACATCCGGTCCTACGGTTGATCCTAACTACACCGGGTATAGCACCAGCTACGCCAACAGTCAGGTTTCGCTTTCGGCAGTTTATTCGCTGGTGGGTGGCGCGTCCGGGAGCGGGCAATCGGATCTCGGTGAACAGATTCAAATCAAGAACATTAGCGCCACGCCTCTTACCTTTCATTTTTACCAGTACGCAGCTTTTCAAAACGTCATGTCCGTCAATTTGACTTCGGCGGCCGGCTTTTTCGGAGATGCGTATGTGACTGGAGCCGGAGCGTTGGTTCATGAGTCGGTAAACACGGGTGTGATTCCTGGCCCGAGTGAAGGTGAAACCGAAGCACCCGGAGTAACCCTCGGCAAGCTTACGGCTGGCACTCCCTTCACCCTTGATGGCAGCACCGTCGGAGGCGCTGGTGCTACTTGGGCTTTCGAATGGGACGAGACGGTGAGTCCTGGCAGCTCGCTGATCATCAGCAAAGATTTGAACATCACCCTCGCGCTGCCCGTTCCCGAACCGGCAACCTGGTCCTTGGTTTCAGTAGGGCTTATTGGTTTTGGCTTCTTGAAATGGAATTCAGGCCGTCGTTGCAAGTAATTTGACATTACTTCGGTCTCCCTCTGCTGTGAGGATGTCCTGAAGTACCAAGCGGTGTTGTTTAGCGCTCCGGTTTTGTCGGGGCGTGTTATGCATCCAAAACCGTTCCAACCTTCCTTTCTCGGCGCACTTATATGACGTTTCCATTCTGCTCATATAAATCGTCCGTGGTATGTCTGACTGCAGGGCTTCTTGGTTTACTTCTAGCGACTCCAGCTCAATGCTCCGGGCCTCCCAATCTGACGAACTTTCTTTCATTTTCCGGCAGTAACGGCAAGCATCCCACTTCGGCGCTGTTGCTTGCCGCCGACGGAAATTTTTACGGCACGACCTTTAACGGTGGTGGTTCAACTGTCGGCTTAATTTTTCGTCTTACTCCCACTGGAGTGCCCACGACCTTGGTCACGTTTAGCACGACCAACGGCGCGAACCCTTACGCGGGCCTGTTGCAAGCCACTGATGGAAATTTCTACGGCACCACGTCGTCCGGGGGCGCGAATGGCGACGGCACGGTGTTTCAGCTGACCGCTGGCGGCCAGTTTCATACTCTGGTCTCGTTTAATTTCACCAATGGAGCCAGCCCAAAGGGTAACCTGGTGCAGGGTTTGGACGGGAATCTATATGGCACGACGTTTCAAGGCGGGACCAACGGCGGTTACGGAACCGTCTTTAAGATTACGACCGGGGGCACCCTCACCAGCCTCTTTTCATTCAACGGTGCGAACGGCGCCTATCCTCTTAGCGCTCTGGCGTTGGCCAAGGATGGCAGTTTCTACGGCACCACCTCCTCCGGCGCCTCTAACGACCTAGGAAGCGTGTTTCAAATCACCACCAACGGCCAGTTTGCGAACTTGCTCTCGTTTAATGGAACCGACGGTGCCAGCCCCGACGCCGGACTGGTCCTCGGCAAAGACGGAAATTTTTACGGGACGACTTATGCGGGTGGAGATAGCGGAGCGGGAACAGTGTTTGGAATGTCGCCGGCCGGAGCGCTCACGCTCTCCGTCTCCTTCGAGACCACCAATGGGGCCGGCCCCCATGCCCCGGTGATCCAGGGCGCCGATGGCAATTTTTACGGCACTACTGAGATCGGCGGCGGCAATAATGATGGCACTGTTTTTGAATTGACGCCCGCCGGCGTGCTGACCACCCTGGTTTCGTTGGACCCTTCGACCGGCAATTTGCCGCTGGCAGGACTGACCGTCGGCCCTGATGGAAATTTGTATGGCACAACTCAGAGTGGCGATTTCTATGGCAATATCTTTCGCCTCGGCGTTGCCATGGCCCCGGTTTTTTATCCCGCCTCACTGGGAGGCGGCAACTTTCTCCTGAGTTGGAGTTCCGTTGCCGGTTATTCCTACCAATTAGAGTATGTCTCGGTCTTGGGCGGGACGAACTGGACCAACCTCGGCAGCCCGATTATTGCCACCAGTGGAATGAGTTCCAGTTCGGACGCAATGTCATCGGTTTCCAACCGCTTCTATCGTTGCGTCTTGCTTGATCCGTAAGCGCCTCGAAAAGTCAGTCTCCCTTGTCTCGCTTCACCTCGCCGTTCAATCGTTTCCGCGTTAAAAGAAGAGCACTGTGGCGCTTGGATCACCAGTCAGAGCTTCCCCAGCGAACCGGCTTGAACTCCGTCGCTTCTCAGGCGATTGTTCCCTATGGAATTGGTTACTGTTTTCAGCGCATTCAATGTGGTCGAGGCCGAGCTGGTTCGTTCCCGGCTGGAGGTCGCCGAATTTCACCCGGTCATCACGCATGGACTTTCCGCCTTGAGCATGGATGGTTATTCGCTCGCCACGGGCGGGATTCTGGTGCAGGTGCCGGACGTTGAAGCCGAAGAAGCGCGCGAGTTTCTGGCCGATCCGGGAGTTCCGCCTCAAGCATGAACGCCCGCAAACTAAAAGCCCTCGCCCGTCTCAAGCGGATTTTGCCTCCCGGCGAACTCTTGCTGGAGCAATCCATCCGCGAAAAATATTCCGGCGACAAATGGTTTGCCACGCATCTGCCGGACGCCGTGGCGCTCCCGCGCAGCGCGCAGTCCGTTTCCGCGTTATTGCGGTTCGCCAGCGAGCATCGCATCCCGGTTACCCCGCGCGGCGCGGGGTTTGGTTACGTGGGCGGCTGCGTTCCGATGCACGGCGGCATCGCGCTTTCACTGATGCGGATGAACCGGATCAAGGAGATTAACGGCGGTGATTTTGTCGCGGTGGTTCAACCGGGCGTCATCACGCAACAACTGCAGGAGAAGGTCGAAAGCGTCGGCTTGTTCTACCCACCCGATCCCGCGAGCCGCGCCGATTGCTCGATTGGCGGAAATATCGCCACCAATGCCGGCGGCCCGCGCTGTTTGAAATATGGCGTCACGCGGGATTACGTCCTCGGCCTTGAAGTTGTCCTGGCCAACGGCTCGATCTGCCGGCTGGGCAGCCGCACGCACAAGAACAAGACTGGATTTGATTTAACCCGCCTGTTTGTCGGTTCGGAAGGGCTTTTGGGTGTGGTGACCGAAGCCACGCTGAAACTCCTGCCATTGCCGCCGTTTCGCGCCTGCCTCGCCATCGGCTTCGGCTCCATGAAGGACGCGCTCCGCACTCTGCGCGCCATTTTGAGTGCCGGGTTTCTGCCGTGCGCCCTGGAAGTGGCCGATGCCTTCACCCTGGCCGCGGCGCGCGAGCGCACCAAGAGCAAACGCCTCAGCGGCTGCAATGCGCATTTGATCGTCGAACTGGATGGGCAGAAATTTTCCGTGCGCCATGAACTCAAGTCCCTGCTGAAAATCGTCAAGCGCCAAAACCCGCTATTCGTGGAAACCGGCTATGGCGAACGCCAATGCGAGGCCATCTGGAAATTGCGCCGCGAATTCTCGTTCGCCCTGCGCGACACCGGTCTGACCAAATTGAACGAGGACATTGTCGTCCCCCGCAGCCGGTTGGAGGATTTGTTCCGTTTCACGGCCAGGTTGCAACGCAAGCACGGACTGCGCCTCGCCTGTTTCGGCCACGCTGGCGATGGCAACATCCATACGAATGTGATGGTGGATATGACCCAGCCGAACGCGCGGGAACGCTCCGATGCGGCGCTGGACGATCTCTTCCGCCAAGTCGTCGCCTGGCAGGGTGTGATCACGGGCGAACACGGCATCGGGCTGGCGAAGCTGCCCTGGTGGCCGCTCGCGGCTTCACCGGAAGTGCGGGCGCTCCACGAACAGGTCAAGCACGCGCTCGACCCGCACGGCATTCTGAATCCCGGCAAGTTTGTCCAATGAGGCGGATGAAAAGAAGCTGTTCGGAGTTCAGCCTTTAGGCTGTCCCACAGCGGGTACAAGCGAGGGAGCCGACACCAAACAAAAAAGCCGCCGTCCTTACGGACGACGGCTTGAAAACCCCAAGCGTGTTTAGCGCCGGTCGCGATACCCACCGCCACCGCCGCCACCACCACTGCGGCGATCTCCACCGCCGCCGGAACGACCGCCGCCGTAACCGCCGCCGCCGCCGCCCGGCGGACGTTCTTCACGAGGACGGGCCTCGTTGACGGTCAAGGCACGGCCTTGAAATTCTTTGCCATGAAACTGGGAGATGGCCGCGTCGGCTTCCGCCTGCGATCCCATTTCTACAAACGCGAAGCCACGAGAACGTCCGGTGGCCCGGTCTTGCATGATGTTAACTGCGATGACTGTGCCCGCTGCTGCAAAATGATCCTGGAGATCATTTTCGGTCACACTGAAGGGGAGGTTCCCGACGAATAATTTGGTCGCCATTTGCTTAATACTTTCGTTGTTTTATCCGCGACGATGTGCATTTGTGAACGTTCCCGTTGTTAGGTCTCAAATCGTCATAGCACTAAGCTTTCGTCTGACAATTTCCGGATCACCAAGCCATTGCTCTCGGACGGATACCAAGGTAATAATAATTTTCAACCGGGCACAAGGGAAAAATTGCATCTTTTCCGTGACATCAAACAGCCCCCTCCTCCACCGCCTCACCGCTGATTAACACGACGAACTCGCCCTTCAACGAGCGTTTCCTGACCAACTCCAGAAGCGCCGCCGGCGTCCCGCTCAGATATTCCTCAAACTTCTTCGTCAATTCCCGCGCCAATACGACCCTCCGCGCCGGAAAAACCTCATGCAGTTCGCCCAGCAACTTCTCGATGCGATACGGCGACTCATACAATATCAACGTGCCGGCGAACCCCCGCAAAACTTCCAATTGCTTCCGGCGCTGCCCGGATTTGTGCGGCAAGAAACCGATGAAGTGAAATTCATCCGTCGCCAGCCCGCTCGCGGTCAAGGCGGCCACGAGCGCGCAGGGTCCCGGCACGGATTCCACCCGCAGCCCTGCCGTCCGCGCGGCCCGCACCACGCGTTCTCCGGGATCGCTGATCCCGGGACTCCCCGCGTCCGTCACCAGCGCGACCTTTTCACCGCGCCGCAGCCGTTCGATGATTTCCTCGCTTCGGCGCGCCTCATTGAACTGGAAATAACTCAGCATCGGCTTGGAAATGCCGAAGTGTTTCAGCAACTGCCCTGTGCGGCGCGTATCCTCGGCCGCTACCACGTCGCACTCCTTCAACGTCCGCAACCCGCGCAGCGTCATGTCCTCCAGGTTGCCAATCGGCGTGGCGACCAGATACAGCGTCCCCGGCAAAAGCGGCGGCAATTCCATGCCCATTACATAGCCGGATGACTCAATTCCAACAAACAATCATTTTGCTTATAGAATAAGTTCGGGATCGTTTATCTTGTTGAAGATAACCCATTTAACCCGTCCCAGCATCCAACTAATGAAAAGTGAAACTCCAACAAACGTCCACCACAAGATCCAAAGACGAGCCATATTCCAACCCGTTCTTATCGCGTCTGGCTCGCTCATTGAACGGCCCACGACGATATGCGGCACATAAATAACACCGTGATAAAAGTGGACCCAATTTCCCGGAAATAAAAAATCGAGCCAAATCCCATCCGTGCAATTGTATAGCACGTCGGTAACAAACTCTTGCCAGATAACCGTGCAGACAATCGTCATGGCAAATACCGCGATCAAAAACTTCGCCAATCTTCGCACTATTGAGGGCACAAAATAAATCGCGTTTTGACGATCAAAATAATTCAATTTTACTCCTTCGGCTTCTTGGAGAACTCATTCAGCTTTTTTGCCAAGTCAATGGCAGGTTGGGTAGGCTTTACTTTCTTGTCGAACAAGATGTCTTTCATGGTGAAGAACCCGCCGTAGTACGCCGTGTTCGCCTTATCGTCGGGCGAGAGCGTGCCGCCCTTGACCACCGCGCCGTTGTAGAAGCCGTTGCGATCGTCGTAAATGAGAATCGGCTGGTCAGCCGAGGAAACCGTGCTGTCCGCGCCGCCGTGGGCGTTTCCCGCCGTGCCGCGCGCCTCGCCGCCGAAATCAAAATTCGGCTCCGTCATCGAGCGCGCGGAATTGGTGTTCATCAGCAGGACGACGTAAAAACTCTGTTCGCCGCCCGCCTGGAGCCCGAAACTGCTGGCGCTGCTCGCCATGAACGCCGCGGCGCTCCATTTGTGGCTTTTGGCCTCCCTGACCATCGCGACGCCATTGCCGCCTTCATAGCCAAAAACCAAGCCTCCCTTCACTTTCTCCAACAGGATGATGCCCTGCGCTTTGTTTAACGTCTCCCAGGGAATCGCCTTGTCCGGCTTGGATTGGAGCGTTTCCAACCGGCCCGTCAGGGCATGGATGCGTTTATCCAAATCGGCTTGATCCACGGCAAATGCTGCCTGGGCCAGACCAACCAGCATCAAACTGAGCAATATTTTTTTCATAGGATATGGGTTAACTCGTGGGCGTTGTTTGTTAGAGACGAAACACTCTGCCGATTTCCGGAAACATTTGCAAGCAGCACCTCGATTCAGAAGCAGCGGTCTTGAAGGGTGATAGAATCTCCCGCCCGGCTACCTGAGTAACGGAGTGAGCCAAACTGGCGGTGGTTTGGCAAGGAAGGCTGCTTTTCCATGGTCAAACACCGCCACCCGTTTGAAGGGATGACTCAAGTCGTCATTGTCAAATATCAGCACATGCGGGAGAACGGAAATCGCAGCTTTCAAGTTTGTCAGCGTTCGCGGAAAACGTGTCACGAGCTTTTCCCAAGGCACGTCATGGCCGCCTTGCGACACGCGCATGGCGACGCGTTGGTCCGAGGTTTCGGGACTGCCGATACCGATGAAGCACATGACCACCTGGTAACCCGTTGTCATCGCGTCTTTGAAAAACGTCAGCTTGTCGCCCACGGGATCAGAAAAGACGGTTTCAAACACAAAACTTTCGCGCTGCGCAACCAGGCGCTTGCGCAGCTCGCCGGCCATTTTTGCGGCGGAATGAGCATCGACGCGCAATTCCCTCGCCAGGACGTCGGCGTTGACCAGGCGCAGGCCGGCGGGTTGGAGGTGGGTGTGATAGAAAGTGGTTTTCCCGGCTCCGTTGGACCCGGCCAGACCCACAATTACCGGACGTGTGTCCAGCGGCAAATTCACTTTTTCCTGGCCATCTGGAACTGCCGGTTGACAAAACGCCCGACCGTGCGTTTGCCACTTTTATCAACGCGGACCAGAAAACCGGGCTTGTTTGGGGCTGGTTCGTAATGCGGAAAGGGTACTGTATCAAGGTACTTGGCGAGACGGTTGCGACCGGCTGGAGCATCCACCGAATCCAAACACTCCGACAGCGGTCGGGCGGCTGCCTGCTTACATAGCGCGAGGGCCTGGGTTCCCTGCAGCAAGGGCTCGATGGCGCGTCCCAAGTTGGCCCAATATTCGATTTGTCCAGCGATGGAACGTTCCGCGATCTCCCCGGTCAAACGGGCATCCAACACCAGCACGTCCGAGAGCTTCACAGGTTGACTCATGCCCCAAGGTAGCATTATGCTACCGCTTGTCAAGCCGGCAGGCGAACCCGCCCCAGATTTCTATTGAAGCAGCAATTATTTTCACTAAGATTGCGCTCGCAATTTTGGATACACTCAAGTTGCAATGTCATTCCGAATCAGCACCCGACTACGATATGAATACTCGTGATTTTCTTCGCCCGGTATTTCGCTTCACTTCCCTCCTCGCCGTTGCTTCGGCAACCATCGCGATTGCCGAGGACGCCAAACCGGCTGCGACGGCAACCGGTTCGCCGCCAAAAATGATTGCCAGCGTCGAAGGCATCAGCGAATACCGGTTCGACAACGGTCTCCGGGTGTTGCTCTTTCCCGACGCCTCGCAATCCAAGATCACCGTGAATCTCACCGTCCTCGTCGGTTCGCGGCAGGAGGGTTATGGCGAGACCGGCATGGCGCATTTGCTTGAGCACATGGTTTTCAAGGGCACGCCGCGCCATCCCAAAATCCCGAGGGCATTGCAGGACCACGGCGCGACCTTCAACGGCAGCACCTCCAGCGACCGCGTCAATTATTTTGAAACGCTGGCCGCGAGCGATGAAAACCTCGAGTTCGCCATTGATCTCGAAGCCGACCGGATGGTCAACAGCTACATCAAGGGCGAGGACCTGGCGTCGGAAATGACCGTGGTCCGAAACGAATTTGAGCGCGGGGAAAACTCCCCCTCCGCTGTGCTGGACAAACGCATCACTGCCGCGGCCTACAACTGGCACAACTACGGCAAGCCAACCATCGGCAACCGCACCGACATCGAACGCGTGCCCGTGGATAATCTGCGGGCGTTCTACAGAAAATATTACCAGCCGGACAACGTGATTTTGATTGTCGCCGGCAAATTCGAGGAGGCGAAGGCGCTGGGGTTGGTGCAAAAATATTTCGGCCCCATCCCCCGCCCGGATCGCAAACTGCCCACGACTTACACCGAGGAACCGCCGCAGGACGGAGAGCGCATGGTCGTGCTCCGGCGCATTGGGGACGTCGGCGTGGTCGGCGCGGCATATCATATTCCGTCCGGCCCGCATGAAGATTCGGCGGCGCTGCAAGTGCTGGCGAATATTCTCACCACCCAGCCCTCGGGCCGGCTTTACAAGGCGCTTGTGGAAACCAAGAAAGCCGCCGGAGCCTCGGCCTTTGCCGGAGCCGAACACGACCCAAGTTTATTTGAAGTCCAGGCGGAAGTGCCGCGCGAAAATTCACTCGAGGAAGTGCAGGATTTGATGCTGACCACCGTGGAATCCATCGGCGAGAAAGGCGTGACACCCGAGGAAGTCACCCGCGCGAAGAAGCAGATTCTCAAGGCGCGCGAAATGGCCGCGACCGACACCAGCCGGATCGCCGTTTCGCTCAGCGAATGGGCCGCGCAAGGCGATTGGCGGCTTTATTTCCTGCACCGCGACCGCATTGAAAAAGTCACGCCCCAAGCCGTCCAAGGCGTCGCGCTCAAATATCTCCAACGCAACAATCGCACCGTCGGCCTTTTCATTCCGAGCGATAAATCCGAAAAAGTGGCTGTGCCGGAAACGCCGGAGTTGGCGAGCCTCTTGGGTAATTACCAAGGCCGCGCCGCCATTGCCCAAGGCGAGGCGTTTGAAGCCACGCCCGGGAACATTGATGCGCGCACGCGCCGGCTGGAATTGCCGGAAGGCGTCAAGGTTAGCTTACTGCAAAAGAAATCCCGCGGCCAGGAAGTGCATCTGGAGCTGATGCTGCATTACGGCAATGAGGAGAATTTGAAAGGCTTCGAATCGGCGGCGGGTTTTCTGCCGGAAGTAATGATGCGCGGCACAAAGAAAATGACTTACCAACAATTGCGCGACGAACTCGACCGTCTGGAAGCCTCACTCGGAACAGGCGGCGGCGGTCGCGGCCGTGGCGGTCGTGGCGGCGGCGGCGGGGGCAGCGCCGGCACGATCACCTTTTCAATCCAGGCCAAGCACGACACGCTGCCCGCAGTGCTTGAATTGCTGCGCCAGGTGTTGCGCGAACCGTTATTGCCGGCCGATCAATTTGAATTGCTGAAGCGCGAACGCATCGCCGCCATGGAGCAGGCCAAGACGGAACCGGCCATGCTCGCCGCCCGCCTGCTGCAACGCCAATTAAATCCCTATACGCCGGACGACATTCGTTATACGCCAACAACCGAAGAATCTCTCGAGCGCCTGCGCAAAGCCACTTACGAACAAGTCGCCGAGCTTTATCATGATTACCTTGGCTCGCAGGATGGAGAACTGACCATCGTCGGCGACTTTGATCCCGAGCCTTGCCTGGCAATTCTCAAGGACACGCTAAGCGGTTGGAAATCGGCCAAGCCTTATAAACGCATCGCCATGCCAATTGTTGGCGATCAACCCGGCGGCCGTCAGAGCATTGACACGCCGGACAAGGCGAACGCCAATTACGTGGCTGGCCTGCTCTTTCCGCTGCGCGATGATGACGCGGATTATGCGGCGCTGGTCATGGGCAATTATATTCTCGGCAGCGGAACGCTTTCCTCGCGGCTGGGCGATCGCATTCGCCAGAAAGAAGGTCTTTCCTATGGCGTCACTTCGAGCCTCAGTGCGTCGCCGTTGGACAAACGCGCCACGTTCACCATCAGCGCCATTTGCAATCCGGCGAACATGTCGCGTCTCGAAAAAGCCGCGCAGGAAGAACTCGACCGGATTTTGCGCGACGGCGTCACTCAGGAAGAATTGGACCAGGCCAAAAAGGGCTATTTGCAAGCGCGCCAGGTTGGCCGCAGCAGCGATCCCGCACTCACCGGCATGTTGACGAGCCTCCGGGAATTAAATCGGACAATGGCCCATGAAGCCGACATGGACAAAAAAATCGAGGCGCTCACTCCTGAAATCATCTCGGCGGCTTTGCGAAGCCATATTGACCCGAAAAAGCTTACGGTGGTCGTCGCTGGAGATTTCGGAACCAAGACGGCGACGCTGCCTTAATTTGATAGTATGGAAATCCAAGTTTTTCGTTGGCATTACGAGAGTTGCATTAATTACATATCTACATATCAAGATACATTGATTTTTACACTTGCAACTCGGCTAGAACAGGTTATGGTCTCTGGCTGTGAATCAGAACATCTCTGACAAGCCCGGTCGGGCTGGACAATTCGAGCGACTCCTGCGCGAACGCATCGTCATGATTGACGGAGCGATGGGCACCGTCATCCAACGCTACAAACTCGGCGAAGGCGATTTTCGCGGCGAGCGGTTTGCGGATTGGCGCGGCAAGGATTTGAAGGGCAACAACGAATTGCTGGTGCTCACCCGGCCGCAGATCATCGAGGAAATTCACCGTCATTATTTGGAGGCCGGCGCGGACATCATCGAGACAAACACTTTTTCTGCAACGACCATCGGCCAGCACGATTTCTTTTTCAAGCACTCCGAGGGCCGCAAGGACCAGGCTTTCTTCGACGAAGTCGTCAACGACAAAGTCCTCCGCGAACTGGCTCGCGAATTGAATCTCGCCGCCGCCGCCGTCGCGCGCCGCGCCGCCGACACCCTCGAGAAAAAAACCGGCCAGCCCAAATTTGTCGCCGGCGCTCTTGGCCCGCAACCCGTCAGCGCCAGCACCGTCGTGGATGTCAACGATCCCGGTTTTCGTCCGATCAATTTTGACCAACTGCGCCACGCGTATGCCGAGCAGGCGGAAGCGTTAATGGACGGCGGCGTGGACATTATTCTCGTCGAAACCATTTTTGACACGCTGAACGCCAAGGCCGCGCTCTTCGCGATTCAGGAAGTTTTTGAACGGCGCGGCCAGCGATTGCCCCTGATGATTTCCGGCACCTTGACGGACCGCGCGGGGCGCACCTTGAGCGGCCAGAATGTCGAGGCGTTTTGGAATTCCGTGGCTCACGCGAATCCGATCACCATCGGTTTGAACTGCGCGCTCGGCCCGGATTTGATGCGGCCGTTTGTGGAGGAGCTTTCAGGCATCGTGCCGATTGCGACTTGTTTTTATCCCAATGCCGGATTGCCCGATCCCATGTCCGAGACGGGCTTTCCCGAAACGCCCGAGTCCCTCGCGCCCCAGTTGCGCGAATGGGCCGAAGCCGGTTTCATCAACGTCCTCGGCGGCTGTTGCGGCACCACGCCGCAGCATATTCGCGCGATGGCAGACGCGGTTCGCGGTTTGCCGCCGCGCAAATTGCCGGTCATCCCGCCGTTGCTGCGCCTGAGCGGCATGGAGAGCTTCGTGCAAACGGCGCAGACCAATTTCATCAACATCGGCGAGCGCATGAACGTCACCGGCTCGCCGAAATTCGCCAAGCTCATTCTCGCCGGCCAGTATGAGGAAGCCCTGGTGGTCGCCAAGCAACAGGTCGAGAACGGCGCGCAGATCATTGATATCAACATGGACGAGGGCATGTTGGACGGCGCGGCCGCCATGAAGCGCGTGCTGAATCTCATCGCCGCCGAACCGGACATCGCCAAGGTGCCGATCATGATTGACTCGTCCAAATGGTCCGTCATCGAGGCCGGGTTGAAGTGCATTCAGGGCAAAGGCGTCGTCAACTCGATCAGCCTCAAGGAAGGCATTGTGAAATTCAAGGAATCCGCCACGCTCGTGAAGCGTTACGGCGCGGCGGTGGTCGTGATGGCCTTTGACGAAAAAGGCCAGGCCGACAGTTTTGAGCGCAAGATCGAGATTTGCCAGCGTTGCTACGATATTCTGACGAAGGAAGTCGGCTTTCCGCCGCAGGACATTATTTTTGATCCGAACATCCTGACGGTCGCGACGGGCCTGGAGGAGCACAATAATTACGCGCTGGATTTCATCAACGCCACGCGCTGGATCAAGCAGAACCTGCCCTACGCCAAAGTCAGCGGCGGCGTGAGCAATATTTCGTTTTCCTTCCGCGGCAACAATGTCGTCCGCGAGGCGATGCACTCCGCGTTTCTCTTCCACGCCATCAAAGCCGGCATGGACATGGGCATCGTCAACGCCGGCATGCTCGAAGTGTATGAGGAGATTCCGAAAGACCTTTTGGAATTGGTCGAGGACGTGCTGCTGAATCGCCGTCCGGACGCGACGGAACGGCTTGTCAAATTCGCCGATTCCGTCAAGCAAAAGGGCAAGGCCGAGGTCATCGAGGAAACCTGGCGTCAATTCCCCGTCGAACTGCGACTGCAACACGCGCTCGTAAAGGGCATTGACACTTACATTGACGCGGACACCGAGGAAGCGCGCCAGAAATACGCCAGGCCGCTGCTCGTCATCGAAGGGCCGCTCATGGCCGGCATGAACGTCGTGGGTGATTTGTTTGGCGCGGGCAAAATGTTTTTGCCGCAGGTCGTCAAAAGCGCGCGCGTGATGAAAAAATCCGTCGCGTATCTCCTGCCCTACATGGAGGAGGAAAAGCGCAAGTCCGGCGGCGGCCAGCCACAGGGCCGCGTCCTCATGGCGACCGTCAAGGGTGACGTCCACGACATCGGCAAAAACATCGTCGGCGTCGTGCTCGGTTGCAACAATTACGAGGTCATTGATCTCGGCGTGATGGTGTCGTGCGAAAAAATTCTGCAGGCGGCCCGCGAGAAAAAAGTGGATGTCATCGGCATCAGCGGCTTGATCACGCCGTCGCTCGATGAAATGGCGCACGTCGCGAAGGAAATGAAGCGCGAAGGTTTTGATATTCCCCTGCTCATCGGCGGCGCGACGACCAGCCGCGCCCACACGTCCGTGAAGATCGCGCCGGGTTACGATCAACCGGTGATTCACGTCCTCGACGCCTCGCGCGCCGTCGGCGTGGTCAGCAGCCTGATCAACCCCACGCTCAAGCCGGCGTTCGTCGCGAAGAATCTCGCCGACCAGGACAAGCTGCGCCGCGACCATCTCGCCTCGCGCGACAACAAACCGCTCCTCGGCATCGCCCTGGCCCGCGATCGCCGCACGCCCATTGTCTGGAAGCCCGAGGATATTGCGAAACCCGCCTTCACCGGAGCGCGAGTGCTGGAGAATTTTCCGCTGGAGAAACTGGTGTCGTTCATTGATTGGTCGCCCTTCTTCCATACCTGGGAATTGCGCGGACGCTACCCGTCCATCCTCGACGACCCCAAGGCCAAGGAACTTTTTGACGACGCGCAACAATTGCTCAATCGCATCGTGAAGGAAAAACTGCTCACCGCGAAGGCTGTTTATGGCTTCTTCCCCGCCAATGCCGTCGGCGACGACATCGAGCTTTACACCGATGAATCGCGCGCGAAAGTGCTCAAGACCTTTCACACCCTGCGCCAGCAAATGGAAAAACCCGCCGGCCAGTTCAATCACGCGCTCGGCGATTTCATCGCGCCCAAGACCAGCGGGCTGCCGGATTACCTCGGCGCATTCGCCGTTACCACCGGCCACGGCACTGATGAATTGGCGAAGTCGTTTGAAAAAGATCACGACGATTACAATTCCATCATGACCAAGGCGCTGGCCGACCGTCTGGCCGAGGCGTTTGCCGAATATTTGCACAAACAGGCGCGCGAGGATTGGGGTTTTGGGAAGACGGAAAATCTGAGCACCGAGGAATTGATCCGCGAGCAATATCGCGGCATCCGTCCCGCCGCCGGTTACCCCGCCTGCCCCGACCACACCGAAAAAGGCATCCTCTGGGAATTGCTCGACGCCGAAAAACAAACCGGCATCAAGCTCACCGAGAGCTACGCCATGTGGCCCGCCAGTTCCGTCAGCGGACTATATTTCGGTCATCCCGAGGCGAAATATTTCGCCGTCGGCAAAATCAACCGCGATCAGGTTTTGGATTACCACCTCCGCAAACAAATGGACCTCCGCGTCGTGGAACGCTGGCTATCGCCGAATTTGAATTATGACCCGGATGAAACCGCGTTGCCGGCAGTAGCTCAGGCCGGTGGGAAGATTGGTTGTTCGTGCGGGGTCATACATTTCTAACGCCGGTCTTTTTGACGGCGCGGAGCCCAAAAATGCCCGTTAGAAAAAGAAACGCTGCCAATGCTAGGCACTGGACGCTTAATTCATTGTAACCGTGGCCCAATCTGTATCCGTCGCTGACCGATTCTGTGTACGCTCTGGCTGTATATTCGTCACAGGCCACTAGCTCTTTTGGGGTGAGACCTAGGCTTGGACTCAAATGATCGGGCTGCTTCTTGCTGGTGTCCAGTACATCACGGAGATATTCGTAATGGTTGTGAGCCATCGTATGCAACTCTCCGACCAATTCGTGGAACACTGATACTACCGACAACACCAACAAGATCCAGAAAAACGACTTCACAAATGTCCTTTCGTTATCTGATGACGTTCAATCCGCCCCATAATAGTACGGCAAATAGTTCAGCTATTGGAAGAGAAAACGAGTTGGGCTTTTACCGAACGAGAGAATCGTTTATCGGCCTAAAGGGTGTTTTAATAGCTCCAGCGGAGCGCCGTGTTTATAGTAACATAGGGTCAACAAGTACTTAAGCTCCAGCGGAGCGGCACGAACCCCGGCTATGCCGCCCCGCTGGAGTTTTTGCCCAATGGGCTTACACATCGCCATTCGCGCTATTGGGATCATTTTCCCGGCCTGAAGGGCCACCGGAAATTAGCCAGCTACGCAGTGGCTGGTAAATGCGGAAAATTCCTCGCGTCCCGCGAGGGACGCTGGATTCAACTCGACTTCCGCGTTTCCACCGTCCTTTCAGGACAGGAAGGTTTTCGTGCCTTCTCCAGGCACCTGGTGCCTGGCTGATCTCCGTCGTCGCTCCGCGACGGATGCGATTTGAAGTGAGGGTCAAGATTGCCGCGGCGTATCCACATCTGAAAACCTCAAAGAGGTTTTGGCGCAAAGCCCAAGGTTGCACCGTCTGCGGTGCTACCTTGGGTAAAGGTGGCGCGTTCGCAACCTCGAAGAGGTTGTGGCCTGGGTTTGAACAGGGGAATTTGCCGCAACCTCTTCGAGGTAGGAAATTAGGATTTTTCCCCAGGGTAGGCTCTCTCGAAGTCGAGCCAACCCTGGGCTTCGTTCCTCAACCTCTTCGAGGTGGGAAAACCAATTTATTGACCGTCACTTCAAATCGCACCCCTCCGCGACCGAAAACTGGACATTCCTCGTTTTACGTGGCATCCTGTTCCCGCGTGAATCAAGGAGCGCATGCGACAGCGCCGTCGGGCGCCGGTGTCAATGGCCACGGGATACTTCCCGAACTCTTCCTTTGTCGCAAGAAACTGCCTCGTTTTGTCACTATTACCGCTTATGGACCCTCACCAAACCCCTGTAATTCCACCTATTACCGCTATTACCGCTTATTTTATACCCCCCCGGGGGGGGGGCCGCGTTATGCGCTCGTTCAGCGAACAACGACTTCTCCGCCGGAGCCTTCTCACGATCTCCTGGCTGCGCGACGGAAGCTCTTGCGCGCGGCGGGAAACTCCAAACTTATGGCCCAGGACATACTTAATTTCCAAACCCGGATTGAAGTCCGATCATTTCGAGGAAACCGACTGCTCCGCTGCGATTTTCGCGGTGATCGCCATCACTCGCTTATTTTCGACCTCAATCGCGGAGCGATAGGATGCGAGCGAAACCTCGTTAACGGTGGCGAGCGAGTGTTCCAAACGCGCAATCACGGACCCCAAGGGCAGCGCGCCAAGGGTCAGGCCGGCGCCGCGAACGGCGCCCAGCCGCAATTTGATCTCGGTTGGATCGTTGCCCACGGAAAACACCCCTAATTCAGCGACCAGTTCCATCACCTGCGTGGTCAAAGCGTCCATTAATTCCAAATATTTTTTCTTCCCGATTCGCAGACGATCAAGCGTAATCGGAGGGGATTCCAATGACTCGGGCGTGCCGGCTTCGTCCGCTTTTCCACAAAGCTTCCGCACATGGGCGAGGAAATCCTCCGCCAGAAATGGTTTCAGCAAATATCCATTGACACCCAGGGACGCCGCCTTGACCACCGTCGCCCGCTCATTTTCGGTGGAACAAATCATGATTTTTTGCATGATAAAGCGAGGGTCTGAAAGCAGCTTCCCCACCAGCTCCAAACCTCCCATTTTGGGCATCCGCAAGTCACAAATACACAGGTCAATCGTCAAACCGGAGTTCAGGAGTTGCCAGGCTTCAAGGCCGTGGGACGCCTCGACAACAGTGCAGCCCCACTCGGAGCGCAACAGCTCACGCATCAGCATCCTCAATATCGAATCGTCGTCCGCAACCAGAAATGTCATATCTGTTGTTAACTTAGCCGGAGATTCGGGTTCGCCTTTAATGCGAAATCATTTCAGCACCCTACCGCATACCGGGCGCCACAGTCCTGCGCCCTCCCTCGGTCGTGCAAACATGATCACAATGCACAATTTTAAATGTCTTGTAAATGACCCTTACTTTCTTCATCCAGAAAAACGGCTTGCGCGGCGGGCAGACGCGCGGAGCAGCGCAAGCCTGATACCAATTCCCAATCATAATCGGTATATTTGGCAAACCACCCCTCACTCTTCCGAAGCGCGGGGAAGAGGACTCGCGTTGGTCATGATTGACCCAGGCACGTCTTTGAACCATTGTTTCAAAATGTCGGGTCGAAATCGTTTCTATCTTTTGTCGCTTCTGCTTTTCGCGGCGGGTGTCATTCGCGCCGCCGCGGATCAGCCTTTTGAATTTGCGGCCACGCCGGGGAAATTGCCAAAAGACATTGTTCCCCGCCATTACGCGATTGAGATTCAACCGGATTTGGAAAAATTCTCCTTCCGCGGCTCGGTAATCGTGGACCTCGAAGTCCTGAAACCGGCAAAGGAGATTGTCCTTAACGCTCACGACCTGGAAATCACCAAGGCAACGCTGCTCGGAAAAAGTGAGGTCGCGCTCCAGCCCAAATTGGATCTCGGCAAACAAACCGTTTCATTCAAGCTGCCGCAAATTCTCCAGCCGGGCGCGTATCGTCTCGCCCTGGAATTCACCGGCCTGATCGGGGAGCAGGCGCAGGGACTTTTTTACGTCAAATACAACGCGCCTTCCGGAAAAAAAGTCATGCTCGGCACGCAGATGGAGGCCACGGACGCGCGCCGGATGTTTCCCTGCTGGGATGAGCCGGTTTTTCGCGCCACGTTCGATCTTTCCGTGCGGTTGCCGATGAAATTCAAGGCGTATTCCAACATGCCCGTCAAAAGTGAAATCGCGATGGGCTATTATGGTTTGAAGGAAGTCAAATTCGCCACCACGCCGGCGATGGCCAGTTACCTCGTTGTGTTGGTCGCGGGTGAATTGGAAGAAATCAGCGGCGAATCCGAAGGCGTCAAAATCCGCGTGATCACCACCGAGGGCAAAAGCGAACAGGGGCGTTACGCGCTGGCGGCCACGGAGGAATTGCTCAAGTATTACGACGATTATTTCGGCATCAAATATCCCCTGCCCAAGCTGGACCAGATTGCGATTCCCGGCGGATTTTCCGGCGCGATGGAAAATTGGGGCGGCATCACTTACAACGAAAGTCTGCTGCTCTACGATCCTAAAACCAGTTCCGAGCAAACCAAGCGCGACATCTACGTGGACATCGCCCATGAAATGTCCCATCAATGGTTCGGCAATCTGGTGACGATGGCGTGGTGGAATAATTTGTGGCTCAACGAGGGATTCGCCACCTGGATGGAGGTCAAGGCGACTGATCATTTCAATCCCGGCTGGCAAATGCTTTTAGGCGCGGCGTCCGACACCTCCGCCGTCATGAGCGGCGACGCCCATCACACGACGCACCCGATTCAACAGGCGGTCAACAACGAGAGTGAAGCTGACGACGCTTTCGACAGCATCACCTACCAGAAGGGCGGAGCCATTCTCCGCATGTTGGAAGATTATCTCGGCCCGGAAGTTTTTCGCCGGGGCGTTCATCATTATCTGAACGCGCATCTTTATGCGAACGCCACCACCGCCGATCTTTGGGCCGCACTGGAAAAGGAATCCCAAAAACCCATCCATGCCATTTGCGCGGGCTGGACCGAGCAACCGGGCCTGCCGATGATCAGCGTCAAAGCCGATTGCGTGGACGGAAAAGAAGCCGTCACGCTTGAACAGAAGCGATTCACCGTGCGCGACCCGCAGGCCACGCCACTGCAGTGGGAAATTCCCGTCACTCTGGGCGCCGTGCGCCAGCCCGCCGCGCCGCCGGATGCCGAAACTCGTTACCTGCTGCGGAAAAAGTCCGCCAAGGTAACGCTGCCGGACTGCGATGGAATTTTGAAAGCCAACTTCGGCGACACGGGGTATTATCGCGTGCTATATTCGCCCGCGCTTTTCGCAAAACTTCAGCAGAACCTAAACGAGTTGCCCGCAGCCGACCGGCTCGATCTGCTGAACGACTCGTGGGCCATGGTGGAAGCGGAACGCGCTTCCGCCGCCGATTATTTCGCGCTTGTTGGAGCGCTGCGCGACGAACACACGCTCGCGATCTGGGACGAGATTCTTTCCACGCTCTACTTGATTGACGCCCTCGAACAAAAGCAACCGGGCCGGGCCGCTTTTCAGGCTTACGCCTGCGCTTTGCTGCGACCGCAATTTCAACGGCTCGGTTGGGAACGCCAGCCCGGCGAATCCGACAATGACGAATTGTTGCGCACCAAGATAATTTCGGCCCTTGGCCGCTTCGGCGACCAGGCTATTATTGCGGAGGCGAAAACGCGCTTCGCCAAATTCATGGCCACGCCCGAATCGCTCTCGTCTGATCTTCGCCCGGCGGTGTTAAAAATTGCCGGTCGTTACAGTGATGAGACCATTTACAATCAACTTCACGAACTGGCAATTCACGCCACGGGGACCGAGGAACAAAATCTTTGTTATTCCGCGCTCGCCTCGGCCCTTGATCCGCAGCTCGCCGAAAAAACCCTCGCCATTTCCTTGACTGATGAAACGGTTCCTCAGGAAACGACGGACCTGGTCATTCAAGTGGCGGATAATGGCGAGCAGCCGGAACTCGCCTGGGAATTTGCGCGGCGGAACATTCAGGCCCTCATTGCCAAGGTTGATTCGTCCAGCCGCAACAACTACGTGCCTTCCATCATGAATTCCTTTTCCGAAGCCGCGCGCGCGGACGAACTCGAGGCCTACGTCCAGAAGCATGTGGCCGAAGGCGCGGTCGTGAAGGCGCGGGAAACGGGCGAGGAAATCCGCTTCAAGGCCATGCTGAAACAAAACGAACTACCGGTCATTGACCAATGGGTCAAGGCCCGCAACCCAGTAAACCCAAAATGAAAATTGAAAAATTAACCGCCGGCAACGGCGCGTCTCCCAAAAACGGCGACACCGTCACCGTCCATTACACCGGCTGGCTCACCGACGGCACGAAGTTCGACAGCTCGGTGGATCGCGACGATCCGTTCGCCTTTGTGCTTGGCGCCGGGCAGGTCATTCGCGGTTGGGATGAGGGAGTTGCGACCTTGAAAGTCGGCGACAAAGCGCGCTTGACCATTCCGCCGGAAAAGGCCTACGGCGCGGACGGTTATCCCGGAGCGATTCCGCCGAACGCCACGCTCATCTTCGAGGTCGAACTGCTGGCTATTGGTTGAGCCGTGCTAATTCTCCGAACGCAGCACCGCCTCGTGCATGAAAAGGGAAATCCATTCTTTGGCGGAAGTGTGGTCTTGAGTGTGCCCGCCGCGCAGTTCGGCCGAACCATCCGCCAGCCGGACCAGTTTTGCGTGGCCGAAAGTGGTGATGAGGCGTTCGCGTTTGGAGCCGTGATAGAACTTGAGACGATTATTCATCCGCCCACTTTGCCGCCGACCCTGGGACAAAGGCTGTCCAACCCTTGCGATTGAACCAGATAATTAATCCACGCCGGTGGTGGCGTCACCTTGAGGTTCCGGCTCTGGCTCCGGCGTCACTGGTTCAACCGGCGCAGGCGGTCTGGACGGCGGATCGTGCCTGGGATACCTTTGCTGCATCGGCCCGCGATGAAGCGACGCGAGCTGGTCCCGCAGCTTTTCAATTTCATCTTCGGAGGCGTTTTTCTCGCGTTCGATCTGCTCGAGCGTGTTGAGAACTTCATCCATGTCCTCCATGACCTGCTTCAATTCAGCGCGAATTTGTTCCACCTGCTCCATGGCCCGACCGATGCTGCCGACGGGCAGTTGCTGGCGGTCCATTGGTTCGCGCGGCCGCGATTGCTCCGGACGATTGCCCCGGTCTCCGCGATCACCCCGGTCTCCACGATCGCCGCGATTGAACCGCCCGCGACCACGTCCGCGTCCACGATCAGAGCGGCGGCGGTTGTCATTTGGCCCTGACGGAGGCGGGCGCTCGCCAGCCGGTTGGTCGCCCACTGGCCGCTCCCCTGCTGGTGGTTCCACCGCCGGCTTTTCCTGATTTTCCATTTTTGGTTCCGAATCCATTGTGTTTCCCCCGCCAACTTCTACCCCTCGCGCGGGAAAATCAATGCAATAAACGCGCAGACCAAAAAAACGCGAGGCTGGCGAAATGCGGTTCGTCTCATTTCCCTGGGAAATTCAGCCGGTAAAACCGACTTGCGCCGCCGCCGGAGCAACCGACCTTCAGTGTTGCGAGGCTTTCTCGGGTCGAAACGCCGCTTGCAATTTGGCCCCAAGTGTTTATTTTTCTCCCGATTGGTGCGGGGTCGTAGCTCAGTTGGTAGAGCGTCTCGTTCGCAATGAGAAGGTCGCAGGTTCGATCCCTGTCGGCTCCACCATCCAGTTCATTGGGCATGTGTTGCATTATCTTGAAAATAAGGTATTTGCTGGGTTTTTGGAGGTTTCCCACTAAGCGAGTTGATATCAAGTTGTGCCGGGTTGGTATTTAGTTGGGACGTCATCATCCGTCAGCAACATTGTCATCAATAGTCAGCGAAACAACTGTTCATATGATACCCACCAAAAGCCATGTTTTGAACCACGGAAAGCCTGCCGTCTGCCTCGATTTTGGCATCGACTCCACCACCCACAAGAGGCGGCGGCTATTCTTCCCTGACGACAAACTGGCCAATGCTGAGCTTTCCGCCATCCGCAAACGCATCAGGCAGGGTGGCGAATGGTGGGCCAGTTTGAAAGAGGAGGAGCGTTTATCGATCGCCGCAGTTGTCAGGGAAATGAAGTCTGCTGGCCTAGTGCTGTCCGAGGTGTGGGCTGAGTTCAAGAGGTTGAGGGCAGAGGTGAAGGCGCAATCAACGACTACGCCCTGCGCATACGAGGATGCGGTCGCCGAATGGAACCGAAGGAAACTCGCGGCGAATACTGGAGAGCGTTATGTTGATTCCTCCACCGCTTTACTGTTAAAATTTGGCGAAGGTCGGCTGCGAAAAAACATGCACGAAATTATATTGGACGAACTGGAGGGGTGGTTCACCAAAATGACAAAAGAGGAGGAGTGGGGTCCCTCGAGGATTCAAACATACCAACTTGTGTTCTCCAGCCTCTGGTCCGTCTGCATGGACAAGGGGTGGGTCACGTTCAACTTGGCCGACCGCCTCGAACCGATCAAAAACATTGTGGTGCCTGTGCGCATTTACGACAACGCAACCACCATGAACATCATGGCGGGTGTCATGCACTCCAAGTTGACTCAACAGATTATCGCGCCAGTCAGCTTGGGGTTTTTTGGTTGCATGCGGCCAGAAGAGGTTACCAGTGAGAAGGCCAAAGCCAAAGGACTGCCAGAATCGGAGTATTTTGGATGGCGCGACATTGATTTGAAACACGCCCTCTGCAAGGTTCGCATCACCAAGACCGGCGACGAGCGAACCATTCGGCTGCAACCGTGTGCGGTGGAGTGGTTAATGCTCGGCAAGGAACTCAAAAACCCTCTTCCTCCGGTGAATGAGCGTCGCCTTATTGACTCGGTGTGCGATTTGATTGGATTGGATGAATGGATCCGCGACGGCTTGCGGAAAAATTGCGCCACCCACCTCCGCCAAGTGTACAAAAAGGATTTTGAAGTCGTGTCGGACTGTGGAAACTCGATAAAGGTCCTGCTGAAGCATTATGCGGCCTTGCATATTCCGGAAGTGGTCAGCCTGGAACATTGGAAGATTACGCCGGACGCTGTGACGAAATATATGAAGACTGATGCGTGGAAGAAGGTTTTGGAGGATGCTGCTGCTAAAGCCGCTTGATTTCCGCCAGGACCGAAGGCCAGTGGAATTTAAATACGCGCGCGTTGAACTTGATGGCGGTTATCTTGCCGTGCCGGATCTGCAATAGGGACCACTTCTTGGCACTCCCCCAAGCGCACGGCCAGCTGGTCTACATCCAGCAAGTTTTCGTCATCTTTCACACCTCCATGATAGGTTCAAGAAGTTCGCCCCGTACGATCTTAACACTTTTAATTAAAAACACAGCCATCCCATAGGATTCTTTAAAAAAAGGCTGGAATGTTTTGTGTAGCCCTGCCACACGGCAGGGATGAAAAAACACAACCACCACATTCCAGCCGCCGCCAAGCTGAACTTGCTGCGGCAGATTTGCAACTTCATTCCCGGCTTCTTGGTTCCCAAGTTGGCACGGGCTACTGGCGTTCAGGAAAAAGCCCGCACCTTCAGTCCCTGGAGTCATCTGGTCGCTCTGATGTATGCGCAACTCACCCACAGCATCGGACTCAATGATGTGTGCGATGCGCTCGGACTGAATTCGGGACCGCTTTCCAGTTTGCGTGGCGCCACCCCGCCCAATCGCAACACCCTTTCCCACGCCAACAAGGTGCGCCCGGCCGAGCTGGCCGAAC
>Ga0182013_10000482_pt1 | contig 55964 bp, 56 predicted proteins | sample 612S2MmetaG_FD_120487 | JGI IMG/M metagenome (GOLD analysis project Ga0182013, IMG submission 120487) | Permafrost microbial communities from Stordalen Mire, Sweden - 612S2M metaG | ecosystem: Environmental > Terrestrial > Soil > Wetlands > Permafrost | place: Sweden: Stordalen | collected...
GCTTCGGCGGCCGCGTACACGCACCGTCGTACACGCTGCACCCGCAATTCGAGCCGGTTGCCATCGCCTCGCCGAACAACGCGCAAAAGGTCGCAACCGAACGCAAGATTCCGAACGCGTTCCCCTCACTCGAAGCGATGCTCGACAAAATGGGTTCGGAGATCGACGTCATCTCCATCTCCTCGCCGCCGTTCGAACACCACCAAGCCGTGATGACCGCCGTCGCCGCCGGCAAGCACATCCTCTGCGAGAAGCCGGTCGGCATTCGACTGGCCGATGTCGAGGAAATGACCGCCGCCGTTGAAAGGGCCGGCGTCGCAAACGCCATCGCTTTCGAATACCGCTACGGCTCCGCGCTGCAAGCGCTCAAAGAACTGATCGTCAACGATCACATGCCCAAGCTGCGGCAAATCGAAGTGACCCGCTTCGGAAGCGAGATGCGCGCCGACAACACGCGCCCGCCCTCATCCTGGTGGTACGACAAAACGAAGGGCGGCGGACTCGCCAACGCCTTCATGCCGCACATCGTCGACCTCGCACTTTGGCTCGGCGGCCGCCCGGCCCAGTCGTCATGCGGCTTCCTCCGCACCGCCAATCCCACGCGCACTGCGCCCGACGGCAAAACGTACCCTAGCAACGTCTCCGACGGCTGCTTCGCCCTCGCCGACCTCGGCGACGGCCTCGCCGCGCGCATGACGGTCGACGGCACGATGTCGATCGACCAATCGACGATCGCCGTCCACGCCGAAGGCCGCACGGCCGTGGCCAGCGGCGCAGCCTTGACGGACCTCAACCTCTTCGTCGTCGAGGGCGAAGACTCAAGTGAATACGAACTCAAGCCGCTCAAATACGCAAAGTACGCAAACGTCTTCTACAGCATTCCGCACTTCATGGCCCTACTCGACGACTTCGCCATCCGCATCGAAACCGGCGGCGGCACCTGCCCAACCTTCGCCGACGGCCTAGCAGCCCAACGCGTGCTGCACGCGATCGGCTACGAAGCGTAGCTTTCAGCAAAAAACTACCATCTGTCAGTTAAGGCTCTAGGCGTCGCCAAATGAGGCTGAGGGCGGTCATGGCGGCGCGGTCGCGGACGTCCATGCGTTGGCCGGGGAACGTTGCGCGGTGCGTTGTCACAATTCCATCATCATCGACGAGTGCAAACCATACGAGGCCGACCGGTTTTTCCGCGCTTCCGCCGTCGGGACCGGCGATCCCGGTCGTGGCTAGCGCGAAGTCCACCTTCAGTGTAGCGCGGGCGCCGCGGGCCATTTCGATTGCCGTTTCTTCGCTTACCGCTCCGAATTGGGTGAGCGTTTCCGTGCGCACGCCCAGGAGCGATTGCTTTACCGAATTGTCGTAGGCAACGATGCCGCCGAGAAATGCGCGTGAAGCGCCGGCGACTTCCACGATGCTATCGGACACACCGCCGCCGGTGACGGACTCCGCCACGCCCAGAGTCTTGCCGCGGCGGACGAGTTCGGCCACAATCGCGCCGCCGGGCGTCGTGTCGTCGTCGCCGTAGTAGCCTGCACCGATCCGCTCGCGGAGTTGCTGCGCGACGGGCGCGATCATCGCATCGGCTGCGGCTTGGCTCTCGGCCTTTGCCATTACCTTGACATCGACGCGGCCGCCGTGGGCGAGCATCGCGATCTTCGGATTCTCGAGCGAGCGAAACAGATCTTCGACGCGGCGATCGAGTTCGGATTCTCCGATGCCGATCGTGTGCAGGGTCTTCGTGTAGATCGCGCTTTTGAGCGTGAAGCGCTCCACGAGCCAGGGGATCAGCTGATCGGCGAGCATCGGCTTCATCTCACGCGGCACGCCCGGCATGCACGCGATGAACTTTCCGTCGGGCCGCAACGCGATGAAGCCCGGCGCCGTGCCGTTTGGATTCGGCATCACCACGGCGCGTGACGGCAAAATCGCTTGCCGTTTGTTGTTCTCCGTCATCGGCCGGTTAAACTTGACGAAGCGTTCTTCGAGCGCGCGCAACGACGGCTCGTGCAGCTGCAGCGTGTCGCCGACAGCCGTTGCGACCGCGTCTTTCGTCAAGTCATCGACCGTTGGGCCGAGGCCGCCGGTCGTGATCACGCCGTCGGCACGTCCCAGCGCATCTTCGAGCATGATTGCCAGCCGCTCGGTATTATCGCCGACGGAATGTTTGGCGTAGACGTCGACGCCGTGATCGGCGAGCGCACGCGAGATGTGGACGGAATTGGTGTCGACGAGATGCCCGAGCAGAATCTCCGTGCCGATCGTGACGACTTCAACCGACGCCATCAGTCGTCGCCCTTCGGCTGCGGCCGCGCCGCTGCAAGTTCCTCGAGAAACCAGGCCGGATACGTTACCTCCACCTGCACCTCGAAACCGTCGGCCGCGTTCATCATCGTGGCGCGGCGGGCGGCAGCGTCATCCGCATTGCGTGCGCGGTTGAGCCGCCGCTGGTGCGACAAGCACGCGAGGAAGCGCGCGAACGTTCCGTCGAGCGCGCTCTGCAGACCCGCTCGCAGAATGCCGCCGACGCGCGGCGAGATGCCGCCGGTGGAAATGGCGATGCGCGCGGCACCCGACTTCACAATCGCTTGCATCGCCACAAATCCATAGGCCGGCTGATCGATCGTGCAGAGCAAAAAGCGGTGCCGGTCGGCCAGCTCGCGCAGCCACGCTGAAAGGCGCGCATCCTGCGGCGTCGAGATGATGAGGAACGCGCCCGCGAGGTCCGCCTCACGCAGCGTTGCCGTATCGTGCAGCCACGTCACGTCGGCGCCGGCTTCGCGCAGATCGCGCGTCTTCTCGATCGCTTCCTTGTCATCGGGCGCGCCGATCACGATGCAGTGCCGTCCGACGAGGTTGAGCCCGACCGGATAGAACGCCGGCGGCAGCACTTCGGGCGCGAGCTTCATCGCCTAATAGTCGACGGGCCGCAGGTAGAACTCGTTGATGGCCGTGCCGGAAACGAGCGCCGTCGTCGGCAGATGCCGCTTCCAGTGCGTGCCTTCGATGCGCCGGCGCACGAGACCGATCTCGCGCGGATCGAAGCCGACGGCCGCGATTTGTTCGTCGCGATAACCCGCCAGAATCTGCGAGAGAATGCGGTCGGCGGTGAGGTACGTGACGCCCATGTCGCCTTCATCGGTTTGATTCGCTTCCAAGTCCGCGCTCGGCGGCTTGTCGATGATCTGCAGCGGCACGCCCAAATGGCGCGCGAGCGCCCACACTTGCGTCTTGTAGAGATCGCCGATCGGGTTCACCGGCGGCGTGTCGTCGGCGTGCCAGGTAAAGTAGCCCATCAGCCGTTCCGTCTTGTTGCCGGTGCCGATCGGCAAGGCGCTCAGCCGCGCCGATTGATCGAAGAGCACGAGCATCCGCATGCGCGCCATCACGTTGCCGCGGCGGCGCGGATCGGGATCGCCGGCGGCGCGCAGATAGCCTTCCACCGCATCCGTGATCTCGATCGTTTCCACGTTGATCCCAAGCGCGTCCACAACGCGCTGCGCATCGCCGAGCGAATCGGCGCTCGAGGTGCGATACGGCATCCGGATCGCGTGTACGTTCTCCGGTCCGAGCGCACGCGCGCACAAATAGGCCACGACCGCCGAATCGATGCCGCCGCTCAAGCCCAGCACGGCTTTGCTGATGCGGCGGCGCTCGATCAGTTCGTCGCGCAGAAATGCGACGAGCCAGCGTTCGGTAAGCGCCGCATCGATGACGAGCGATGCATCGATGCGATGCAGCGGTGCTTCAACGACCGGCAGCATCGGTCACCGTACGCGGAAGCGGCAGCGCATCGTCAAACCAAAGGTCGGGCAGCACGGCACTGAGATCGCCGAGCAGCGGCAGCGTCGCGCGTGCCAGATCGACTTCCGCGGCGTCGAGCGGTGCGCGCAGAATCGCAACCGTCAGCTCGTCGAGTGATTCGAGCACTTCGCCGCGCGGCGACACGATGCACGAACTGCCCGACATACCCTTGCCGCCCTCAAAGCCCGTCAGGCCCGCGTAGAGCACGTACACGCCGTGCTCGCTCGCCGTCAGCGTCAACGTCTCGCGCCACCGTTCGACGCTCTCCAGCATGCCCGAACCCGCGAGCCCACGCCCCGGCGATGCGCTCGGAATGATGATCAGGCGCGCGCCTTTGAGCGCCGCAATCGTCGGCATGATCGAATGCCAGGCATCTTCACAAATAAGGATCGCGGCGGTTCCGAACGGCGTCGGAAACACACCGAGATGCCGGCCGCGCGAGAGGAACCGGTCCTCGTCGAACACGCCGTACGTCGGCAAGAACATCTTGCGGTGGACGTGTACCACGCGCGGCGCCGCGCCGCCGATCGTGGCATAGAGCGCGCTGTTGTGATACGTGCCCTCGCGATTCTCATAGAACCCGCACACGATATCGATCGCCGTCGTGCCGCCCGCCGCGCGCCATTCCGCATCGAGCTTCGCCGCAAACGCGTCGGCCGAGAACGACAGCTCGTACACGCCGCCTTCGAGAAAGTACCCGGTCAGCGCCGCTTCGGGCAACACGATCAGATGCGGCAACGGCGCCGGCCCGGCTAGAAACTGCGCGAAGATAGCGCGCAGTTTCGCGAGATTCGCGGCAACGTCGCCCTTGTGCGGCTTGAATTGAACGATCGCCGTATCGAAGGTCATCGGGCGACTGCGAGCGGCCGCTCCGCGATGATCTTCTCCACCAGCTCCTCGGCCGGGTACGTCCAGATTTCCGCCAGCGTCGGGTGCAGATGCGGGATCTTCACGAAATCGAATACGGTCGAGCGATAGTACAATGCGACGATGATCTCGTGAATGAGATCGGAACCGTTCGGGCCGAGGATCGCAGCTCCGAGAATCCGGCCGTCGTTCGGATCGGCCATCATCTTCACGAAGCCTTTGGTCTTGCCGATCGAGATCGCTTTGCCCAGATCGTTGAACGGATAGCTCGCAACGACGTACGGCGTCTTGGAGCGCTCTAGCTCCTTCTCCGTCTCGCCCGCGATCGCCACTTGCGGATCGGTGAACACCGTGTGCGTCTTGGAGACGCTGTAATCGACCTGTTCGTGCGCGCCGCTAATCGCATTGCGCGCAGCCAGCTCGCCCTGCTGAATCGCGATGTGCACGAGCGCGAAGCGGCCGGTAACGTCGCCGACGGCAAAGATATGCTGCTGTGAAGTCCGCATCGAGTCGTCGATAACGACGCCGGTCACCGCATGGTACGCAACGCCGGCAGCTTCAAGATTCAAACCGGCAATCGCCGGAATGCGTCCGAGCGCGTAGAAGATCTCGTGCGCAGCGGCGGATTTCTCAACCCCGTCTTGCGTATAGTGCACGACTTTCCGGCCGTCGTCGCCGAGGCTGACGCGCACGATGCGCGCGCCCGTTTCGACCGCGATGCCTTCCTCTCGGAAGTACTCCGTGAGGCCCTCGCCGATGTCGGTATCTTCATCGGTGAGCAACTGGTTGCTGCGGATGAGGATCGTCGTCGGCACGCCGATGCGTGCGTAAAACTGCCCGAGTTCGGCACCGACGTAACCGCCGCCGAGGACGACGAGCGACTTGGGCGGCGCGGCAAGTTCCAGCGCTTCGTCGCTCTCGATATAACCGGTCTCCGCCAAACCCGGGAAGATCGGCGGCACGATCGTGCTACCGGTGGCGACCACGAACGACTTGCCTTCGAGCAGGTCGTCGCCGACACGCAGCCGGTGCGGTGACTCGAACGCCGCCTCGCCGTGGAACACCGGGAACGTCTCGATGCCGGCCACGCGGTAATCGGTGAAGCCTTGGATGATCTCGCGCTTGCGCGCCATCACGGCGTCGAAGTCGACGGTCGGCTCGCCCGCGTGAACGCCCAAGTCCGCCGAATGCCGGATCTCGTGGGCCGCGTCGCCCGTTGCGATCAGCGTCTTGGACGGCATGCATCCGCGGAGGATACACAACCCGCCGAGCGGTCCGCGGTCGACCAAGGCGACCGTGGCCCCTAGCTCACGGGCGGTGCGGGCGGCGGCATAACCGCCGGAGCCCGCGCCGACAACGACTAGATCGAACTGCTGATTCACGCTATTCCCTAGGGCCGGCCCCGCTCACGAACGGCGGTGCGGCCTAGCCCCAAGACGATGGACACTCTCGATGAACCGGACGGTTCCGGTCGTGCCCTCGATGAGGATCGAATGCGTGCGGGCCTGGTTGCCCATGAAGCGCACGCCGCGCACGAGGTCGCCGTCGGTGACGCCCGTGGCAACGAAGACGATGCTCTCGCCCTTGCACAGGTCGTCCATCGTCAGGACGCGGTCGAGGTCGCCGAAGCCCATCGCTTTGGCCCGGTCGGCCTCCTCAGCGCTGCGGGGCTTGAGCCGCCCCATAAAGCCGCCGCCAAGGCACTTTAGCGCGGCCGCGGCCAAGACGCCCTCCGGCGCGCCGCCGGTGCCCATCGCGACGTGAATGCCGGTGCCTTCAACCGCGGTCGCAATCGCCGCATCGACGTCGCCGTCGGAGATCAGCTTGATGCGGGCGCCCGCCGCGCGGACGTCGGCGATCAGATCGGCGTGACGCGGACGGTCGAGGATGACGACGGTGACGTCGTTGATCGGACGCTCGAGTGCGTTCGCAACGGCTTCAAGATTCTCGGCCACCGGGGCGTCGATGTGGACGTACGGCGCAGCCTTCGGGCCGACGGCAAGTTTCTGCATATACGAATCGGGCGCGTGCAACAATCCACCGCGTTCGGAAAGCGCCATGACCGCGATCGCGTTGGGCAAGCCGTTCGCAACGAGGTTTGTTCCTTCGACCGGATCGACCGCGATATCCACGGCAAAACCGCCGCGGCCGAGTTCCTCACCGATGAAGAGCATCGGCGCTTCGTCGCGCTCGCCTTCACCGATCACGATGCGCCCATCGATCTCCATCTGATTGAGCCAATCGCGCATCGCCTCAACGGCGGCGCCGTCGGCAATATCGCGTTCGCCGCGGCCCATCCAGCGCGAAGCCGCCAAGGCAGCCGCCTCGGTGACCTTCACGAAGTCCAGCGTATCGACCGGCGAGCCTATGGTTTTCGGTTGCATCCCGGCCCTCTTACCCGTCCGCCGAGCCTCCTCATGCAGGCTCGGCATACAGGGCGCGCTAAGACGATTGCCCGTGAATCTCGCGTATGTGGGAAACGCTGCGCGTTCCCGGAGGCACCAACTTGTCGAGGCCGCTGGATGGCCGGCTGTCGTTACGGTTGCGTGCGCGGGCCTCACCGGCGGCTTTTTCACGTGGTATGCGTATCTCACGCACGGCCCGCATCGTCCGTTGCTCCTCGAGGCGAGCTTACTGCTCTCCCTGATCCTCGGGCCCGTGCTGGCAATCGTGCTGTGGGATGCCTACGCGCGCTACTTCGCCCATCGGACCGACATTTCGTACGCCGCCGCGCTGCACTGGGATGTGCCCTCGTGGTCGGCGTTGATCTTGTTGTGGCTGATCGTCGTATCCCCGGCCGGTCTGAGCACGCAAGGGCGCGCGATCGCGTTCGCTTTCGCGCTCTTCGGTATGGCGAAGCTGCTCGTCGCCGCACGCTTCAACGCGACCGTGCGCGATGTGCTCGTGACGTTCGTCGTAACGCGCGTGCCGATCATCATCATCGCCGAACTTGCAGCGGTCATCGTCGGGCAACGCGCGGGCGTCCACTACGCGGCCTCGGAGAACCCGCTGCTTGCCGTCTGGGGACGCTGGGATGCCGAACACTACATCGGCATCGCGACCTCCGGCTACTCGGGAACCGAGCCGGCGTTCTTTCCGCTCTACCCGCTGCTGATTTGGTTCGGCGGAAAACTGACGGGCAATCACCTGCTCGCCGGCCTCTTCATCTCGAACGCGGCGAGTTTCTTCGCGCTGCTTTATCTCTACAAGCTCGTCGAACACGAGTTCAATCGCCAGGTCGCGCATCGCTCGGTCTTCTACGTGTCGATCTTCCCGACGGCGATCTTCTTCTCCGCGGTCTACACCGAGTCGCTGTTTTTGTGCCTCTCGGTCGCTTCGTTCTATTACATTCGCGAACGGCGCTGGGTGCTGGCCGGCGCGTTCGGGTTCCTCGCCGCGTTGACGCGCGTTGAGGGCGTGCTCATGGTCGTCCCGTTCCTCATCGAGTGGGGCATCGCGCTCTACGAATCGCGCGGCGATTGGTTCAAGTGGCCGCTCGACACCGTGGTGAAGCCGCTCATCGGCATCGCGCTGATGCCGCTCGGGCTCTTATCGTACATGGCCTACCTGTGGGTGCTGCGCGGCGATCCACTCTATTTCTCGCACGTGCAAGCGCACTGGGGCCGCTACCTCGCGCCGCCGTGGGTGAGCTTCGGGCATGCGATCCGCATGATCACGGGTAACTACGCGCCGCAGACGGTGGCGAACCAATTGCTCGAAGTCACCTTCACCGTGCTGATGCTGGCCGTGCTCGTCATCGGCTTCCGGCGCTTGCGCGCGTCGTATATCGCCTATATGGCCGTCTCGATTCTGATCCCGCTCTCGACCTCGAGCTTGATGAGCATGCCGCGCTTCGCGCTCGTGCTCTTCCCGATGTTCGCGCTCTTTGGTTTGTGGGGCGCGAAGCCGACCGTACACAACATCATCGTAGCGTTCTCGCTGCCGCTCCTAGGGCTGTTCACCGTGCTCTTCGCCGATTGGTATTGGGTCGCTTGAGCGAAACGACACTCGTGGAACGGCTCACGCAGCGACGCGGCGTGCGTCAGTTCCTGAAGTTCGGCGTCGTCGGCGCATCCGGGTTCGTGGTGAACCTCGCGATCTTCACGTTGCTGCAACGGCTCGTGCCCAATCACGCGGCGACCCTTCCCTATAACATCATCTACTCGATTGCGTTTCTCTCCGGCGGCGTATCGAACTACTTCCTCAATCGCGCCTGGACGTTCCGCTCCACCGGACACGTCGGCCGCGAAGGTCTCTCGTTCATGATGGTCTCCGTGCTCGCGCTGATCTTCGGCTTGATCGTTTCGGCCGTGGTCGCGCCGTGGCTCGGGCACGGCCACAAGACGTGGTTCGTGTCGACCGTGGCCGCCATCGTCATCAACTTCTTCGTCAATAAATATTGGACGTTTCGTTCGGCCGATTGAGCGAGCGGCGCTGGTGGTGCCTGAGCGTTGCGGCGTTCGTCATCATCGGCTTGCTGCTGCGGCTCAAGGGCATCCATAACCCGCTCCTGGATCATCCCGGCTGGCGTCAGGGCGATACCGGAGCGATCGCGCGCAACTTCGCGCAGCTGAATTTCAACATTTTCTATCCGCAGACCGAGTACAACGGCGCGCCGCCGAACTACGTGGAGCTCGAGCTGCAGATCGTTCCGTTTCTCGCCGCGATCGGCTACAAGCTCTTCGGCGTGCACGAAGTCTTCGGCCGGCTGATCGCGATCGCGTTCGGCCTCGGTACGATCGCCGTCGTCGGGTTCTTCGCCCGCTGGCTCTTTGCAAGCGCCGTCGCCGGCGTCGCCGCGATGGCGATCTATACGATTCTGCCGGGTGCGATCTACTATTCGCGCACGTTCCAACCCGATGGCGCGATGGTCTTCTTTCTCGTCGCTGCGCTCTACGCGTGGTCGCGCTGGATCGTCGATGAAGATGGGCGCACGTGGCGCGGCGGCCTCATCGCGTGCGCCCTGCTGGCCCTGGCATTTTTGGCGAAGCAAGTGGCCCTGCTCGCGCTGATCCCGGCCGCAGCGCTGATCTTCTACTGTCATCCCGAGCGTAGTCGAGGGACAGCCACCAAGCGTGATGATAGTGGCGGTCCCTCGACTACGCTCGGGATGACAAAGCAAGGGGCCGTGCTTCTTGCATCGCTCATACCCCTAGCGCTCTATAGTCCGTTCGTTGCATCGCATGCGGAATGGCATTGGGCCAGCGGCATCATGCGGCTGCATATCATCCCATCGTTCATCGGAGCCTTCACGTCGCTGCACGGCTTCGAGCGCAAGGCGATCGACTTCGTGAAAGCGCTGCGCATGCTTGCGACGACGATGCTCGGCCCCGCCGGCGCGCTGCTGCTCGTTGCGGGTTTCTGCATTCGCCTGCGCTCCAAAGCCGACGCCGTCTTGTGGGGCTGGCTAGCGGGCGGGTTGATCTACACCTATCTCGTCGTCACGGTCGAGCGCGTCGACTACTATCTCTATCCGCTGCTGCCGCTCGGCGCGCTCGTGGGCGGCAATCTGATCGCGCGCGCGCTCGAACGCTTCGGCACGACGGCAAACGCGCGCATCGGCGCGGTGGCCGGTCTCGCGGTGCTCTGGCTGATTGCGCTCTACATCGACCGGCGCGAGATCGCGCCGTACTACACGTGGAGCAAGAACGTGTACGTGCGCTCGCTCGCGCTCGACAAAGCGCTCGACCCGGACGCGCTGATCGTGATCGGCCACTACGATCCCTCGCTGATGTACTACATTCGCCGCAAGGGCTGGATGGAAGATCCCTATCTCTGGACGCCGTTCGACGAGCAGAGCGCGATTCGCAAAGGTGCGCGCTACTTCATCGCAGTCGAACCGAAGCGGCTCGCGCGCAATACCGAACTCGCGCATTGGCTCGAACGCTTTCCACTGCTCGACCCCGCGGCGAAATGGCCCGTATACGTCACCGATCCGGCGAAGGTACTGCCGGGCGCCGAAGCACGCTGGCAAGAATTCCGGCGCCGCGAACGCCTGCATCTCCCGCTGCAATGACCCGAGCGCACTATGGCGATGCTTCGCGCTCGAGTTGCTCGGTCGTTGGCGCAAGCAATGGCTCGGCAAGGCGAGCCGAAAGCGCCGGCGCATCGGGCAGCGACGTCTCTTCGTCATAGGACCGCTGCAGCGAAACGCTGAGCGAACCGTCGCCGAGCGCAGTGATGCCGCGAATCTCCCAGCCCTGCGAACCGAGAAGCGCAAGCGTCGGATCCACGTCGCCGCCTACGGCATCCGCCTTGGCGATGGTGTGAAACGTGAACTCAAAACGGCCGCGCATGTGCTCTTATGCCCCATGCGCGGCCGCGTTAACGAGCCTTACGGGTGAAAGCTGGCGCAGGGAGCCGGCGTCGTGCCCGGAGCCGCCGTTGGGATCGAGCTCGTGCTACTGAACTCAGCATCGAAGTAGCCCTGTAGCGCCGAGAGCATCCCCGTGTCGGAGATGTTCATTCCCCAATCGAAGAGATCGGTCGTCGTGGCGTTCGACGAACCAAACCACGCGCTGGACGGCATACCACCGACCGTAGAACGAATCATCGAGATCTTTTCGAGGCCACCGGCACTTTCCGTATGAACGAACGCGTTCGGGTCGCGGAGGATTAGGCTCTGAAGCGCCGTCTGCGCAGCACTGCTGTAACCGCTAAACTCTTCGACCATCACGTGCATTGTGGGTTGCGCAGCGAGCGCGGAGACGTGGCACATGCCATCGTAAACGTCGTCGTTGTACTCGTTGCCGGACGGATTCGGGTTGAACGACTCGGTGATGAAGTCGTACTCATTCGCGCTGCTCGTGAGCCCCGGGATTGCCGTCTGCTGCAGGTACAGCGATTCGTTCATGAGCGACACTTGTTTGTCGGTCGTGAACGACGTCGTATTGCCGCTTGCCGGCGGCGTCGGGAAGGTGGTGAGATCAGCCTGGATCGCGGCAAAGTCGGCAGCGTTCTTGTCGCGCATCACGACATCGGTCGTGAACCAGTTGTGTCCATCCGTGTACGCAATGCCATCGACGAGGGCGAATTTGGCGTGGATGTCCATCGGAGATTGCTGGAAGGCGATATGCGGGCCGGGAGTCGCGCTTCCATGCGATGATCCCGTATATTCCGTCTTCACGTTACCGCCTGCAGCCATGATTGCTGCAAGATCGGTCGCATTGGAGCTGTTCTCGCTAAACGGCGTGATGACGGTGACGCTCGCTCCGTTACGCGCGGCGGCTTCGAGCGCCGTATCGATATCGTTTGAGAGATCCCAGGCGCTAAGGCAGATGGTATGCGCCGCTGGGATGATCGTAGTGAAGAACGTGGACGCGACATTTGCCACCGAGCCGTCTTGCCCACTTGCGATTGCTTGTGCGCAAGCCGTGTCGACGAAGTTCCCGGCAACCGTCGTCGGTGTAGCCGTGGGGCTTGGTGTCGGGGTCGGCAGCGCACCCGAACTCGTGTAGAGAGCAAAGTATGCGTTCGGATTGGCCGCAACTTGCGGATTCAGCGTAATCGTCGCAAACGTCGCCGTCGTAACGCTCGCCACGGTAGCGACCGTTGCCGCCACGGTACTTGCGCTATCCCACTCGCCGTTCGCCGGGTTCCAAAATGCGAGGAAGACCGGCTGCGTGGGTACGGATGCGAGGGTGAACGAGCCGCCGATCTGCGTGATCGTCGTATTCGAACTCGTGAACGTTATGTACAGCAGTGGCGAGCCGGTCACTGCGGCCTGCGGCCGGCGAAGAGCCAACGCCGTGATACCACTGGGATTTGTGGTCGTCGCCTGCGCGGCGAGCGTACCATTCGCCGTGACCGTGAGGTTAGCGGTAATGCCACCGGCCGAAACCGGCGGCAGCGATTGCGCAACGGGAACCTGGGTCGGTGCGGAGGTTGCGCCCGTGCCGGGCGAATTTGGTACGGCACTTCCGCCACCTCCACACGCGACAGTTGTCAACAAAACTACGATAATTCCGATCATCGCGAGCCGGTGGAGTGGCATAAGGGCTCCTACGGTGAGGCACTTGTGGCAATTGATCACGTGATGGCAATAACAAAAGCGCTGGCACGACGAATCGGGCCAGCGCTCTTGTACGGTATTCAGCTATGGAGAGACGAGCGAAAGATCGTCGACCCACCAATAACTGCTGAAGAGATCCGTGGTCGTGGAACCCGACTTTGTCGCCATTCCAATGAATAGCGTCGAGGTACCAGCCGGGATTGCGATCGGCCCAATTGCACGATATGTGCTATCTCCAGGTGATGTCGCGGTTTCGACATTTTCCATGTAGAGGATCGCGGTAAGCGCGTTGTTGCTCGTCGGGCTGACTGTGCCGATCAAGTTTTCAACGAACGAACTACTTTCGTCGCCATTCGCGAACACGAAGCCCGAGAGGTGTCCGCCGGCCGCAGGGACCGTAATGTTCTGGCAGAGTCCGTTATAGCGGACGTCGTCAGCGCTGTAGTTGTTGAACCACTCACCGAACTGTGCGGCGCTTGAGCCACCGTGCACTGGTGCAGTCGTTTGAGTCTGCTGCGGCGCACCCGTGGACAATCCGGCAGGTGCGGGCGCGCCGTTCGGGACGATCTTGGCTAGGGGAGTTTCACTTGCCGACGGGGTGAACGTCGTCAGCGGGAATGGGGTCGCGTTGACGTACGGTCCCGAAGCGCCGTTAATTCCGCCGCTGTACGTACCCGCCGTAATCGAATTGACCGTGCATTGTGTCCATCCGGTGCTCGAGATGGTACTGCCAATTGGGGCGACGGTACCTTCGAAACCTGGGTCAGCCAACAGTGGCGCAACGGTGGGGGTTGCGGTGGGGGCTGCGCCCGTCGGCGTTGAGGTCGGGCCCGGAGTCGGCGTGTGGGTCGGAGTCGGAGACGGTGACGGGGTCGGCGACGCGGTCGGCGTGGGCGACGGAGTCGGCGTTGCGATCACGCCGCCCGTATAGACGGCGACGTATAGTGACGCACCTGCAGCCAACGAAATCGTTGGGCTGATCGTAGCGGCACCGAACGTCACGGTGTTGCCGGAAACCGTCCCGGCCGTACCGATCGTGACCCATTGCGCTAACGTTGTGTTGTAGTACGCGAGGAAGACCGTGCCGGTCGGGGCGTTCGCGAAGGTGAAGCTCGATGCCGGGAAGCTGCTGATCGTCGCCGCCGCGGAGGCCGTGATCACCACGTAGACCAGCGCCGTGTTCGGCACCGTCGCAGCGGGCTTCACCGACTGCGTCGTCGTACCGGACGCGCGCGCTACAGATGAAATCGCCGGCGTACTGCCGGGCGGCGTCGCGCTTTCCAAAGCGTTGACGTTGCCGCTGCCCGCAACCGTGATGGTGCTGGTGATGCCTGAAACGCCGCCGGCGGAAACAACCGCACCTGAAGACGATATGGCCGTTCCGTGTGGCAACGGATCGGCCACATTTGTGCCGGCGCCGCTACATGCAGCAACGCCGATGGCAAGTACTGCAGTGAGTGCAGCAAAGCGTTTTAGGAACACCGCGAACCTCCGTGTCGCAAAAGCGATGGAAATAAGAACGCGGCCGCCTCGCAAAAGACGACCCTCCGCCGAGCGAATTATCTTAGCGGAAGCGGTCCCTTCGCCTAAGGGTCGTTAAATATCTACCGCTTGCTTACAACCTTTGGCCAACGTTAACGTGGGCGCCCATGTCCGTGCACGTACGCTTGGTTCGCTTCACAAGCGACTCCTGGGGAAATGCCTAAGGCAGCGGCAACAGTGAGGCTGCCGGCGCGACCGCGGCATCGGCGCTTTCCGGAATGCCGGAATCAACGAGTTGCCGGTACTGGATCAGCCGATCAGTGAGACGCGTCACTTGTGAATTCAGCTCGTAGCTTTCGCGAATGGCCTGCGAGAGCTCGCTGCTATCGTAGGTATAGTCGAAGCGATGCAACGCGGCGGCAATTTCCGCCGACTGCGTTCGCAACTGTTCGAACGAACGCCGGAGCCCCGCCCCGGTCTCGCGATACGACGGGTAATTCGATACCACGATATCCCGCTTGATCTCGGCCTGTTCGATCTGCGCCCGCAGCGCCTCGATCCGCGCGTCGCCCGGCGCGTAGCGGTTCGCCAAGTCGAGCGCCTTTACGGCGTCCTCGAACTTGGACGCGGTGAACAACACCTGAGCTATCCGCGCTTGCACGCCGACGAGGCCTGCGCGCGCGTGCGCGTTGACCGGATCGACGCGCAGCGCTAATTGATAGGCGACGGATGCGTCGGCCGAATTGCCGTGCTGCAGCGCTACGTCTCCCTGGTGGTTGCGCGTTTGAACGATCCAGCCGGAGATGCCCGATGCGCAACCCGTGGTCGCAATCAGCGTCGCGGCGAGCATGGCTAGGGCGATTCGGCGCACGGCGAGGATCCGCATCATCGGTGCACTAGCTTCGCCGCAATGTCGATGATGACCGTTGCCGGCCACAGCAGCAATTGCGAAATCAAGGTGCCGAGAACCATGGTTACCGTCAGCCAGAAGACCATCGCCCGGACGTCTTCGATCGTGCGCTTGCCATGCACCGCCGAGTCGACGATCCCGGCGGCCGTCGGATCGACGAACAGGGTGAACGCGATCGTCCCAATCCCGTTAACGATACCGGAGAGCAACGTCGCCGTGCGCGCAAAGGCCGGATCGCGAACGCTCGCATACACCGCGGCGACAACGCCGATGGCATACACCGCCTGCACGACGGTGTTCGCAATGAGCAGTTTCTGCGGCACGCTCGAGAGCTTATATTGGCCCCAGCCGGCGGGATTCGGCAGGCGGATATGCCGTATGATGTCGCGCACCACGCGCCAATCGGATAGCCGAAAGAGCGACGCCGGCACCGAGTCCGTCCGTTGATACGAGTTGATGCCGCGCACGAACATGTACTGGAACGTCGGCAGCAGCAGCGCGCCGACGAGGGTGCCCACGGTTCCGACCAGGACGATCAAGCGCAGCTGCAGTTCGAACTGCTGCACTTGCGGCGCAGCGAGTGCGGCCGAGCCGGCCGCGATGGCGGCCGTTACCAAATTTCCCGTGCGATCCGAAATCGTCCCGAGCAGCGGCGCATAGAACAGGTTGGCAAAACGGCTAGCTGTGGCAAATAGCGTGAACAGCGAGATCGACAGCGCGATCCGCTTGGTCGTCACGCCGGCGATTCGCGCGGCAAACGCGCCGACCGCCGTCATTTGCACGACGCCGTTGAGGACCATCGCGCCGATGAGCTGCCACGACCACAGCGGGATGTCGACCACGGTTAAACGGCGTTAGGCCGGCGCAAACGAACGGCGTCGGGCGCGAGCGGACCGAGTATACAGAGCCCGCGCTCGGTCGCGAAGAGTTCGCGCGCGAGCGCGTTCACGCCGCTCACCTCAACCGCATCGAAGCGCTCTTCGACTTCTTCGGCTGAGATTTGGCGGCCGTGCACGATCGCGTTGCGGGCCAGACGCGACATGCGGTTCGACGTGCTCTCGAGCGCCAGCGTCATGTTGCCTTTGAGATGCTCGCGCGCGCGCGCCACTTCTTCCGGGGTCACGCCGCCATCGACGAGCCGGTCGATCTGATCGACGATCACATCGACGCATTCCTGAACGCGCTCGGGCGACGTGCCGGCACTCACGCCGAACAGGCCCGCGCTGCGATATGCCTGCTGGAACGACGACACTTCGTAGGCAAGCCCGCGCTCTTCGCGCACTTCCTGGAAGAGCCGGCTCGACATGCCGCCGCCCAGAATCGTGTCGAGCACCGAGAGCGTGTACCGGCGCTCGTCTCGCATCGAGAGGCCGGGCATCCCGACCATCACGTACGCCTGCTCCGTATCGTCGTGCGTGATCGTGACGGCGCCGTGAAAGACCGGTTCTTCGGGCCGCGGGGCAACCGCACTGCCGCTCAGACTTCCGAACACTTCGCCCAGCCGCGCGGCCAGCTCGTCATGTTCGAGGTTCCCGGCCGCCGCGATCAGCACGGTGCCGGGCGCGTACCGTTCGCGATGCCAGGCTGCGAGCGCCTCGCGATCGATGGCGCTGACGGTTTGGGCAAAGCCGATCGTCGGGTCGCCGAGGTTTGCACCGTGCCAGAGCGTGCGCGTGAACGTATCGTTGATGACCTCGTCGGGGGAGTCATCGTACATCTTGATTTCTTCGAGCACCACGTCGCGCTCTTTGCGCAACTCGTCGGCATCGAGCAGCGAGTGCAAGAACATGTCGGAGAGCACATCGACGGCCACCGGCAGATGCTTGTCCATCACGTGCGCGTAGAACACCGTCAGCTCTTTATCGGTCGCTGCGTTGAGGTTGCCGCCGACCGCATCCATCTCTTCGGCGATGCGCCGCGCACTGCGTCGCGACGTGCCCTTGAAGAGCATGTGTTCGAGTAAATGCGAGATGCCGCGATGTTCGGGCGGCTCTTCGGACGATCCGACTTCGGCGAAGATGCCGAGCGTCGCCGAACGCACGTGCGGCATCGTCTCGGTGAGCAGGCGCACGCCGCCGGGAAGCAGGCTCTCGCGAATCATCCGTTCGACCCCTGCGCGAGTTCGCCGCGAAACTTTGGATCCCAGAACACGTTCGCCCCGGCACTCGCGTTTGCAGCCGCCCCGCGCGGCACGGTCGTCGCAAACACCGTCGCCGACGACGGCAGCGCGAAGTCGCCGCTCACGATCGCACCCTTGCCCGCATCAGCCGGCACGGTCACCCACAGATCCACTTCGGCGATCGACGGATCTACGGCGAACGCAGCGCGCACGAGTCCATCGACTTCGGCGCGAAATGCGGCCGTATCGACGCGATGCTTGAACTTCACGCCGGAGAGGGTAAGACCGCAATACCCATCATTCGCCACGCGCTCGCAGCGCACGCGCGTGAGCTGCAAATCGAGCGGCTGCGCCAGCAGCGCGCGCGCGACGCGCAGCGCCGTGGGGCGATCGCCGCCGGCAGCCCGCCCTTCGGCGCGATAATCGGCTCCCGCAGGATACGCCATGCCCGTGGCCGCGACGACCGCCGCAAGAACCAATCCTGCGCTAATAACTCTGCGCAAAATATGCCTGTGCGGTAGCCGGTTCGCCGCAGGCAACGCACGTCGCGCTCCGTGCCGGCCGCCGAAGATTGCGCGACGTGGCGCTGGAGGCTTCCTTGACGGCAGCTTCGCACTCGGTCCGCTCGCACCACGCGATATCGATCATTCCCGCGCGTTCTTCCAGCAAGCGGAAGAACTCGACCCGATCGCTCGTGGAGATCGTGTGCGATTCAAGGAACGCCTTGGCTTGCGCGAACAGCGAGGCTTGGATTTCCTCGAGCGCGCCGGGAATCTCGGCCACGATGGCAGCGAGCGCTACGGTGCGCTTCTGGCCTTCTTCTTTGAAGGCGCGATCGCGGCGCACGAGCGTCGCGACGCCGGCTTCAAGATCGCGCGCGCCGATTTCGATCCGCAGGGGCACGCCGCGCATGTCCCACTCGTTGAACTTGAACCCCGGCGACTGACCCGGACGGTCGTCGAGCTTCACGCGCAAACCGGCCCGCTTGCATTCCGTGAAGAGCACGCGCGCCGCGTCGAGCACCGCCGTACCGTCACCGCGCACGATCGGTACGATCACCACTTCGGTCGGCGCCATTTTCGGCGGCATCCGCAGTCCGCGATCGTCGCCGTGTACCATGATCAGCGCGCCGAGCATCCGCCACGACATTCCCCACGAGGTCGTCCAGGCGAACTGCTGCGTCTGATCTTCGGCTTGAAACGAGATATCGTAGGCGCGTGAGAAATTCTGCCCGAGTTCGTGCGACGTGCCGGCCTGCAGCGCTTTGCCGTCGGGCATCAGGGCTTCGATCGAGTACGTGTGCGTCGCACCGGCGAAGCGTTCGCTCGCGCTCTTTTCACCGAGCAACACGGGCACCGCGGCGACGTTTTCCGCCACGTCGCGATACACGTCGAGCATGCGCGCGACTTCTTCCGCCGCCTCTTGCTCGGTCGCGTGCGCGGTATGGCCTTCTTGCCACAGAAACTCAAGCGTGCGCAAGAACGGGCGCGTGCGCTTTTCCCAGCGCAACACGTTGGCCCACTGGTTGATGAGGATCGGCAGATCGCGGTACGACTGCAGCCACTCGGAGTACATCGTTCCGATGATCACTTCCGAGGTCGGCCGGATCGCGAGCCGCTCGGTGAGTTTTTCACCGCCGCCTTCGGTCACCCACGCGACTTCCGGCGCGAACCCCTCGACGTGCTCGGCTTCGCGCACGAGCAGCGACTCGGGGATCAGCAGCGGGAAGTAGGCGTTCTCGTGGCCGGTGTCTTTGAAACGCCGGTCGAGTTCCGCTTGCAGCCGCTCCCACATCCCGTACCCGTAGGGTCGCAAGACGAGGCAACCGCGTACGGGCGCCTGCGAGACCAGCTCCGCGCGGTAACAGATGGCCTGGTACCACTCGGAGAGGTCGGCGGCTTTGGGTGGGATATCACGGACGAGTTCGGGCACGACCCAACCCGATTCTCAGACGCCCACCCGCGTCCTTTTGCCGTCCGCAGACGGGCGGCGAACTATTGGGACTGGCGGCGCGAGCGGACGATCTGCACGCTGATCGAGGAGCCCTGCGGAATCAGAACGTCCTGGCGGTTGTTGCCGGCGAGCGCGCCGCCCGCACCAGCGCCCAGCAGCGCACCGACCCCGTGCCCGAGGAGACCGCCGACGAGTGCCCCGGCGGCCGCGCCGCCCAGTGTCTTCGCGGTGTTGCTCTTCGTCTTCAGATCGACGTTCGATGTGTAGCCGCTGATCTGATAGATGCTGCCCGACCGCGTGTTGACCTTATCGTATGCCAGCGTAATCTTACCGGGGCGGCCTTGGCCGGCCGACTGAACCGCCGCGACGTGCCCGTAAATCGTGGCACCATTGATGTCGTAGTTCGTCGAGTGGGCGTTGGAAATCGTGAACGGCTGACCGACCGCGACGTGATTCGAACTCAGGTTGGCATCGAAGGTGCCGACCAGCGTCGTGCCCGGCGTGAGTTGCGCGAGCACGGCGATCGGGAGAGCGGCGAACAGCGCGCCGGCGAGGATGGATGCGAGTCTACGGACCATGGGTTGCTCCTTGAGATGAGGTCGGGTCGCTTGATTGCTTGCTTTCTACCACATCCGCGGTGGAAGGCACCCGCTAAACGACGAAGCGCTTCGGCTCATGCCCAAATTGACGCGGATCTACACCCGCACCGGCGACGACGGCACCACCGGCCTCGTCGGCGGCCAGCGAGTCAAGAAAAACGACCTTCGGATCGAGGCCTACGGCTGCATCGACGAGCTCTCCAGCGCGATCGGGGTCGCGCGCTCGTCCCTGGCTGACGTCCAGCGCACCCGCCAGGTCCAGGACATCGCCCGCGCACTCGCGGTCGCGCACGCACTCGATGAGTGGCTGGCGTGGACGCAAGACGCGCTCTTCAATCTCGGCAGCGATCTCGCCACGCTCCCGGCCGACCGCTGGGAGGGCATGCCGCTGATCACGGCTGCGGATGCGACGGCACTCGAACGCGCGATCGACCGGGCGCAAGCAGATCTCGCGCCGCTCGATACGTTCATTCATGCGGGCGGCTCGTACCCCGGTGCGTTCTTGCACGTTGCGCGCACGATCGCCCGGCGCGCAGAACGGCTGCTGCTTACGCTGCGGGATCGCGAACCAATTTCCGACGACGTGATGCGTTACGTCAACCGCCTCTCCGATGCGCTGTTCGTATGGTCGCGCTGGATCAACGCCGCCCTCGATCAACCCGAACATCGCTGGAACGCGAAGACACAGCCGCCGGGTTAAATCTCCGTCCTCGGGGAAGGCAATGCGCCATGTTCAACGCCGTACGTCATAAAGCGTTTCGTTTCGCTATCGCGGGCCTGGCATTTGTCGCGCTTACGACGAGCGCTATTCCGCAGGTCTCAGCGCAGACGGGGCCTGTGCTGCACGTGGCGACCGGTGGCAAAGAGACCGACGCCGAGGTGTTTTATGCGCAAGAACTCGGGTATTTCGCGAAGGCCGGCCTCAACGTTGAAATCACGATCATGCAGAACGGTGCAGCGATCGGGTCGGCCATAGCGGCCGGTTCGCTGCAAATCGGCAGTTCGAGTACGCTGATCATCGCGAACGCGCAAGCGAAGGGTTTGCCGTTTGCGTTCATCGCGCCCGGCGGGCAGTACAACGATGCGACGCCCTCGACGGTCCTCGTCGTTCCGACGAATTCCCCGATTCAGTCGGCCAAGGATCTTGCCGGTAAGACGATCGCCGTGTTGGCGCTGCGCGGCATCGATCAATCGTCCACCGAGAAATGGCTCGACGACAACGGCGGCAGTGCCGGTTCGGTGAAGTTCGTCGAAATCACGCCGCCCGAGATGCCGGCCGCCTTAGCGCGCGGCACGGTCGACGCGGCGCAACTCGCCGAACCATACCTGGGCGCGGCAAAAGGCTCCGTGCGCATGCTCGGCAAGGCCTACGGTGCGGTAGCGAAGTCGTGGTTGATTGCGGGCTGGTTCTCTACCAACGATTGGATCGCGCAGAACCCCGCCGTCGCGCGCAAGTTCGCCGACGTCATGCGGCAAAGCGCCGACTGGGCGAATGCGAATCCGGTTCAAGCCGCCGCAATCTTATCGAAGTACACGAAAGCCACGATCGATCGCATTCACACGACGTATGGCCGCACGCTCGATCCCGCTCTGATCGCGCCGGTGATCGACATCGGCGTGAAGTACAAAATTCTGCCGAAAGCCGTCCCGCCGACCGACCTGATCGCGAAGATCCCGAAATAGCGTTAGGCGCTCTTCGCCTTCTCCGCGCGCTGGTCGGCGGTTTCCGGCGCGGCAAAGCCGTGCTCGGAGAGATCGAACCAGTTGCCTTCAGGATCGACGGCGCGATATTCCGCGAACGGCCGATCCGCGGGACGCGCCTTTGGTTCCTCGACCCCGTTGGCGATGAGCTTCTTCGTATACGGGGCGCGTTCGTCGACCGAAAAGCCGAAGTGGTTGAGCCCGTGCGCGGCCGACGCTTCGAGCCGGTGCTTCAGAATCGCCAGCGTGAAGTAGCCGTCGCTTAGATATTGCCCTTTGCCCGGACCCTCGCTGTGGATGAGTTCCATCCCGAAGACGTCCTGATAAAATGCCGAGAGCTTCTCGGGATCGCGCGCGTAGAGTGCGAGGTGGCGGATCTTAGCCTTCGGCATCGGCATGTTTCCTAACCGGCTTGCGCCAAGCCGCAGATAATGCTGGAAGATGTTGAGAAAACTGAGGCGACCGCTGCGGCGACGATGGATTGGGGCAGCGATGCGGTCGCGCAAGCCCTACGCGATCTTGGTTTTGACTACATCGCTCTAAATCCCGGCGCGAGTTACCGCGGCTTGCACGACAGCCTGGTGAACTATCTCGGCAACCGCGCACCGCAGATGCTCGTGTGCTTGCACGAAGAGCATGCCGTTGCGCTCGCGCACGGGTACGCGAAGGTGACCGACCGGCCGATGGCCGTCGCGCTGCACAGTAACGTCGGGCTCATGCACGGACTCATGGCGATCTTCAATGCCTTCTGCGATCGCAAACCGATGCTGATCCTCGGCGCGACTGGACCGATCGATGCAGAGCAACGCCGGCCATGGATCGATTGGCTGCACACGACCGCGGATCAAGGTGCGCTGCTGCGCGGTTACACAAAGTGGGACGACACGCCGGGCTCCATCGGCGCAGCCGTGGCGTCGCTCGGCCGGGCCTTTGCCCTTACCTCGCAGCGCCCGAGTGCGCCGACGTACGTGTGCCTCGATGCCGCCGTGCAAGAACAGCGCATAGCGCCCGGCACCGTGTTGCCCACCGCGAAGGATATTCGCCCGGCATTGGCTGCTGCGCCTGAGGCGCGTGTGGTGCGCGAGATCGCCGAGCAACTGTTACGCGCAAAGAAGCCGTTGATTCTCGCGGGACGCTCTACGCGCAGCGAGCAGAGTTGGACGGATCGTATTGCACTCGCAGAACGCCTCGGCGCATCCGTGCTGACCAACGCGAAGCTGGCCATTGCGTTTCCGACGAATCATCCGCTCTCCGCAGGGCCGCCGACCACTTACCGCTCGAAGGCGGCGCTCGCGCGCATGCGCGAAGCCGACGTGATCCTCAGCTTGGATTGGCTCGATCTTGGCGGGATGCTGCATAGCGCCGCTTTTCCTGAAGACGCACGGCCCACGATCATCTCCATTACAAACGACGAGCGTCTGCACAACGGTTGGAGCAAAGATCACTTCGAGTATCCGCGTACCGATCTTACGGTCGCCGCCGATCCGGAGGCAACCGTACGTTGCCTGCTCGAGGTAATCGACGCTCCGGCGGCTCCGCGGTCCATCTCCACGCCGCCGGCAAACGGTAGCGCGCACCCAAAGCCGGCCGCGCGCAAAGGCGAAGAGATTCTGCTTGACGACATCGGCGCATGTGTGGCTGAACTGCAACGCTCGCGCCCGGTCAGCATCGTGCACACGCCGACGGGCTGGCCGTTCCACGCGATGACGTGGGTGCATCCGCTCGACTCGCTCGGCGCGAGCGACGGCGGCGAGGGCATCGGGTCGGGGCCCGGCATGGCGATCGGCGCGGCACTCGCTCTGCGCGGCAGCGGCCGGATGGCGGTCTCGATTCTTGGCGACGGCGATTTCAGCATGAGCATGAACGCACTCTGGACGGCCGCCCACTACGCGATCCCCGTCTTGATCATCATCGCGAACAATGGCTCGTACCTCAACGACGAGATCCACCAGCACGCCGTCGCCGAAACGCGCCGGCGTCCAACCGAGAACCGCTGGATCGGTCAACAAACGATGGATCCGCGCACGGACCTCGCCGCAATCGCGCGCGCGCAAGGCGTCGTCGGCTACGGTCCGGTCGAACGCCGCTCCGATCTAGCGGGGGTTATCGCGAAAGCGGTCACGGATGTCGATGCGGGTTCGCCAGTCGTCATCGACGTGCGCATCGCCATCGAAATGGACCGCCCAAAATGATGCGCATTATCTGTGATGGGGCAGATCGCGGCATGCGATGGTGAGCGCTAAGGCGCGAAGTTACTACTCTTCCGCGGTGCGTTCGTCTTCTAGGCGTTGGGCGGCGCGTAGGAGCGCTAAGCCGGTTACGGCGTCGTTGAGTTCGCCTCGCGCTGCGGCTAGGTAGGCTTCGCGGAGCGGCATGCGTACGGGGACGATCGTTTCGACGTCTTCGGGGTCGCTGGTGACGGCGCGGATGTCGCGGGCGAGAAAGAGCGAGATCGGTTCTTGCATGATCGAGGGGATCTCGTAGATGATACCGAGTTCGTCCCAGCGATTTGCGACGATACCGAGCTCTTCGCGCAGTTCGCGTTCGGCGGCGGCTTGCGGCGATTCGTCGCCGTCGGCGCCGCCTTTGACGATCTCGAGCACGTGGCGGTCGATCGCGTAGCGTGCCTGGCGCGTGAGAATCACGTCGTCGCCGTCGATCACCACGGCGGCGCTGGCGCGCGGCGTGATGACGACGCCGTGTTCCCCGGGTTGTCCGTTGGGGTGCACCATGTCGTGCGCTTCGAAGCGCAGCCAGCGGTTTTCATACGTCGTGCGGCGGGCGTGCCGCACGTAGCCGGTCTCGTTCAGAGCCGTATCGTGCCCATTTGGAATGCCGGATAGCGCGTGCCGGCGACGGCGCCCGGGGGCAGTGCTTCATCGAGCGCTTTGAGCTCAGCGGCGCTGAGCGTGACCACGCCCGCGCCGGCATCGTCGTTGAGATGCTTCACGCTCTTGGTTCCGGGAATCGGGATCACGCCGTCCTTCTGCATCAGCCACGCGAGCGCGAGTTGCGCCGGCGTGCAGCCCTTTTGTTTGGCGATCGCGATTGCTGCATCCGCGAGACGCAGGTTCGCCGCCATGTTGTCGGCGCTGAAGCGCGGGTGGCTCTTGCGCGAATCGCCCGCGCCGAAGTTCTCGGCGCTCGTAATTCCGCCGGTGAGATACCCGCGCCCGAGCGGGCTATAGGCGACGAACTCGATGCCCAATTCGCGCGCCGTTGCCAGCACGCCGTCGGTTTCCACGTCGCGCGTGAAGAGTGAATATTCCGTTTGCAGCGCCGCTACCCGATGGGTTGCGTGCGCGCGCCGCAGCGTATCGGGCGCGGCTTCGGAGAGCCCGATGTAGCGCACCTTGCCGGCCGCCACGAGTTCGCCCATCGCGCCGACGGTCTCTTCGATCGGCGTGTTCGGATCGACGCGATGCAAATAGAACAGATCGATCGTTTCCATGTTCAAGCGCTTGAGCGAGGCATCGCACGCCTCTTTCACGTAGGCCGCGGTACCGCAGACGCCCTTAAACGTGCCGTCGGGATTACGCAAGTTGCCGAACTTCGTCGCGAGAAACGCGCGGTGGCGGCGGTCGGCTAGCGCGCGGCCGACCAGTTCTTCGTTGTGTCCCGCTCCGTAGGCATCGGCGGTATCGATGAAGTCGATCCCGAGGTCGAGCGCCTGGTGGATCGTGCGAATCGCTTCCGGTTCGTCTTCGACCTTCGCAGCGTAAATCGAGGACATCGTCATGCACCCCAGGCCCATGGCTGAGACCGAAGGGCCGCCCTTGCCGAGCGCGCGGCGTGGCATCGTTAGATTCATGATTACCCCATTTCGATATCGACGTGGACAGGTCCGGCGGCTTTGCGGCGGCGCATCAGAAAGATCAGCGGGACGCAGCATATGCTGAGCAGCGCGATCGCGTAGTTCACGTCGCCGAACGAGATGATGGCCGACTGCGCGTACGCCAATTGCGCGAGTTGACCCAAGCTGCTGTGGGTGAGAAACTGCTGAACCACGGGATTCGCCGGGTTCAAGCCGCCGCCGATGATCGTCGAATGGAACGACTCGCGCCCGTGCAAGATAACCGCCAGGATCGCAACCGAGATCGATCCGCCGAGCTGCACCGAAAGGTTCACGAACGCCGCCGCTTTCGGACCTTCGCGCGGCGTGGTAGCGCTAAGGACCGCCACGGTCAGCGGTATCCACAGCAGCGCCGAGCCGATGCCGGTCAGGGCTAACGGAAACAAAAAGTCCCAGAACTCAACGGTCGGCGAAGTGATGCGGGCTTGCCAGTACGTGCCGACGGCGGCGCAGATAAAGCCGGAACCCAGCATGAACCGTGGATCGACCTTGCCGCTCAAGCGCACCGCAACGGGCGTCATAAGCGCAATAGGGATCGCACGCAACACAAATAACAAGCCGCTGAGCGTCGGCGTGTAGCCGAGCGAGCCTTGCGTGTACTGCGGCAGCACGTAACTCGAGCCGAACACCGAGATCCCGAGCGAAAACGCCAGCACCGATCCCGCCCACACGCTCTGGTTGCGCAAGATACGCAAATCCACAACGGGATTCTCGGTTTGGGTGAGTTCCCACCACGCAAATGCCACGAGCGCGATCGCGCTGATGATCGAGATCGTGAGGATCGTCGGGTCCTCGAACCAGTCGTTCTGTTCGCCTTCGGTAATCACGTACTGTAAGGTCGAAAGCCCGACCGCCAGCAGCGCAAGGCCCACGCCGTCGATGGGCGTTCGGCTATCGGCCTTGCTCGGATCTTTCAGCAGCAAGAACAAGACGATGGCCGATGCGATACCCGGCAGAATGTTGATCTCGAAGCACCAGTTCCACGAAAAATTATCGACGAGAAAGCCGCCTAGCGGCGGCCCGAGCGCCGGACCCATGATCGCACCGAGCGCGAAAATACCTTGACTCGCCGCGAGTTGCGAGGGCGGAAACGTATCGCGCATGATCGATTGGCCCGTCGCGAGCAATCCGCCGCCGAACGCGCCTTGCACGGCGCGGGCGAGGATCAGCGTCTGCAGCGATTCCGACGTTCCGCAGACGACCGAGGCGAGGGTGAAGCCCACGATCGACACGAGGAAATAATTCCGCCGCCCGAAGCGGTTCTGCAGCCACGGCGTTAGCGGAATGATCACGATCGCCGCGATCACGTAGGCCGTGATCACCCACGTGCCTTCGTCTTGACTCGCGCCGAGGTTACCTTGAATCGTCGGCAGCGCGACGTTGGTGATCGTCGAGTCGAGCGTTTGCATCAGCGCAGCCAGCATCACGCCGGCGACAATGAGAACACGGCGCAGGCCGTATTCGGTGACGTCCGCTTGTGCGCGCTGTGCTGGTGCGGGCTGCGGTGCTCGGGAAGCAACCGGTGCAGCCGGTCCGGAAATCGTTTTCATGCTCGCTCGGTGAGGCTACGCCGCAACGGCGAGCCGTAACAGACAACGCTATACCCTCCAAGCGGGTTGCATGAATCCGCCCCGCCCCCGTCGCACCTCGCTTGAGATGACAGACGGGTTCCTCGCACGGCTCGTACGCCGGACCTCAATCGAGGGGTTGCAATCCGAGGAACATCGCACCGGTCTGCGCCGCGTGCTGGGCGGGCGCGATCTGATCGCCATCGGCCTCGGCACGATGATCGGCGGATCGATCTTCACGACGATCGGCTCCGGCGTCGCCAAGGCCGGCCCGGCCGTCATCATCGCGTTTCTGCTGGCCGGCCTCGCCTCGATGTTTGCCGCGCTCTGTTACGCCGAACTCGGCGCCATCGTGCCGATCGCCGGCAGCGCGTACACGTACGCCTATGCAACGCTGGGACAACTCGTCGCCTGGATCATCGGCTGGGATCTGATCCTCGAATATGCGGTCAGCGCCGCTCCGGTCGCATCCGCGTTTTCGTCATCGGTGCAAACCGCCGCACACTCGCTCTTCAACGTCGCGCTGCCCGTGTGGGCGCGCACCGCGCATTGGGAACACGCGGGCGCGTGGTGGGCGTTCTGGAGCTTCGATCCCTCGAAAACTACCGTCGACGTCATCGGCGCGCTGTTCATCCTCGCGCTCTCGGCGCTGCTCGTGGTTGGGATCAAAGAAACGGCAACGAGTAACAACGCGTTCGTCGTCGTCAAGATCGGCGCGCTCGTCGTGTTCGTGATCGTCGGCTTGTCGTTGTTCCACGCCTCGAACCTCGTGCCGTTCGCGCCGCTGGGCTTTGGCACGATCGCGTTCGGCGCGAACGGCAACGGCATCGTGCCGGCTGCGGCGCTCGTCTTCTTCAGCTACATCGGGTTCGATACGGCCACGACCACGGCCGAAGAAACCCGTAATCCCAAGCGCGACGTGCCGGTCGGCGTCCTCGGGTCGCTCGCGATCGGCACCGTGATCTATTGCGCGGTCGCGATCGTGCTCGTCGGCATCGTGCCGTGGCAGCACGTCGACCAAAACGCAGCCCTGCTCGCCGCGATCGAGCCGCTGCACAATCCGCTCGTCGAAGCGATCATTACGATCGGCGTGATCGCCGGCACGACCTCGGTCGCGTTGACGTCGCTGCTCGGTCAGAGCCGCATCTTCTACGTGATGGCGCGCGACCGGATGCTGCCGCCGTCGGTGGCCGCCATCGATCCGCGGTTTCAGACGCCCGCGCGCATGACGATCATCACCGGACTGATCGTCGCCGTCCTGGCCTTCGTCGTGCCGCTCGACGCGCTGCTCGAGCTGGTGAACATCGGCACCTTCAGCGCGTTCATCATCGTGTGCGCCGGCGTGATCTGGCTGCGCTACAAGCGGCCCGATTTGCCGCGCCCGTTCCGCTCGCCGTTCGTGCCGTTCTTTCCACTCTGCGGGATCGTGCTCTCACTCTTTCTATCGACCGTGGGTCTGGGGCCGTTCACGTGGCTGCGCTTCATCGTGTGGCTCGCCGTCGGTCTCGTGATCTACTTCTGCTACGGTTTCCGCCAACCCGTACCCGGCGCCACGCAAACGCCGTGATCGCTACGCTCGATATGGCGGCAACGCCCGACTTCGGAACGTCGCGCGCGCCGGCAGCGACCGTCGTTGTCATCGACGTTCTGCGGGCAACATCTACGATCGTCACCGCGCTCGATAACGGCGCGGCCGGCGTCGTGCCCGTGCGCGAGGCTGACGAAGCGATCATCGTCATGCGCCGGCTCGGCCGCGAACGGTCGCTGTTGTGCGGCGAACGCGAGTCGCGCTTGATCGCGGGGTTCGATTTGGATAACTCGCCCGCATCGTATACGCGCGAACGCGTGGAAGGTAAGACGCTCGTCCTTACGACCACCAACGGTACGCGAGCGCTCGTGGAAGCTGCGCGCGGTAACGCCCTCGTCTACTGCGCCGCGCTGCTCAACCGCGCTGCGGTGGTCGAGCGGCTGGTGCACGCGGAGGGCTATGTGCGGCTGTTGTGCGCCGGTAGCGAAGGCAACCTCAGTTTCGAGGATGTGCTATGCGCCGGCGCGATCGTCGATGCGCTCGTGCGCCATGACAAGCACCTCGCCATCACCGACGCAGCGCGCGCCGCCGCAACCGTCTACGCAGCCAATGCGAAAAAACTCACCACCGCAATAGCCAGCGGCACGCATGCGCGCGCACTCGTAGAGAAAGGCTTCGCCGCCGATGTCAACGCATGCGCGAAAATCGACGTGAGCCGCTGCGTGCCGCTCTACGCCGACGGGGTTATCGGCGCGGTCTAGTCCCTACTGGCCGTCGTCGGGAACGCCGGCGACGACGGCGCCCGGCGTGCGAACGTCGATGCGGCCGCGGGCGACGTCATACTTGACGGCCGACCCGAGGGCCATCGCGACGTCGGAACCGCGCACCATCGCGCGGCCGTGTACCGTGAACGGTGCGTTCTTCAATTCGATCGGGCGGCCGTCGAGCGTCGCGTGCCGCTCGCCGATTTTCATCGTGAGCACGGCCGTGCCGCGGCGGACGGTCAGTTCGCTCGTGCGCGGATCGAAGCTCGTGGCGGCGCCGGCGGCTTCGCTCACCGCCCGCAGGGGCAGGTAGGCGACGCCGTTGGTGGTCACCGGGGAGACGTCGGATACGACCCGCTGGCCGTCAACGTCGAGGATGGCCGGCTGCGAGAGCGCGAGCGCCAGCGAGGCCGTCAGCGCGATTGCCGCCGTGCCTGCCAGGAGTCGCCAACTCGGGAGCCCGGCCCCGAAACCGTTATGCAGGTGTAGTCTCACGATTCGTCTCGTGAATGTAATCCGGATATTGCTCGATGATGACCTTCTCTATTTCGAGCCGTAATTGCCCAAGCAATTGGCCTTCTGGATAAGTACCCACCAACTCGCCCTTGCGGTAGATTGCTCCCTTGCCCTTACCGCCGGCGATGCCCACATCGGCCATTTTGGACTCTCCCGGGCCGTTCACGACGCAGCCCATAACTGCGACCTTGACCGGCGCGGTGTACTCCTTAGCGATCGCCTCAACTGAACGCGCCAGCTCGACGACTTGGATTTCCGCCCGGCCGCACGAGGGGCAGGCGGTGATGTCGAAGCCCTTTTCGCGCAGGCCGAGCGCCTTGAGGATGCCCCAGGCGACCGGGATCTCTTCGACCGGGTCGGCGGCGAGCGAAACGCGCAGCGTGTCGCCGATGCCCTCCCAGAGCAGGACCCCGAGGCCGATGGCCGACTTGATCGTCCCCTCGCGCGGCAGACCGGCTTCCGTGACGCCCAGATGGAGGGCGTAGGGGGTCTTGCGCTCGCGCAGACGCTGATCCATGAGCCGGTAGGCGTAGATCGTCATCGGGGCGTCGTGGGCCTTGAGCGAGATCACGATGTCCGTGTGGCCGAGGTCTTCGAGGATGTCGACGTGGCGCAGCGCCGACTCGACCATCGCCTCGGGGGTGTGGCCGAGCTTTTCCTCGAGGTCGCGAGCCAACGAGCCCATGTTGACGCCGATGCGGATCGGGGTGCCGCGCTCGATCGCGAGCTTCACGACTTCCCGCGTCTTGGCGGGGTCGGTGATGTTGCCCGGGTTGAGGCGAAGCTTGGCGACACCGGCATCCAAGGCAGCCAAGGCCATGCGGTGATCGAAGTGGATGTCGGCCACGATCGGGACCGGTGAGCGCTTGACGATGTGCGGCAGGCCGGCGGCGTCGCGCGGGTCCTGGCAGGTCACGCGCACGATCTCGCAGCCTTCCATCGCCAGGCCGTAGACCTGTTCGAGCGTCTTTTCGTAGTCGGCCGTGTCGGTCGTGGTCATCGACTGCACGGCAACCGGATGGTCGCCGCCGATCCATACGCCTTTAGAATCGGACTCGCCCGATTTGTTTTTGAGGAAGACTGGTTTGGATTGGCGCCGCAGACGAATCATGGTGGTTCTCCTTCGCTCTAAACCGCAGCCGGGCCCGCGGGGTTCACGGCCGGCCGCTTCCGGCTCAGCGTGGGCGGAAACGGCGGCTTGCCGGGTTCGCGCGAAGCGATGTGCTTGATCGTGTTTTCGCGTTGGTCCGTAATGACCGGACGGTCCGTTATCGGATGCACGGTGTCATAGATTACTCGCAGCGCCGCCGGAAAGTCGCACTGGCGATTTTGTCCGCCGGCGTGATCGCGGAATTCCGCGGTTACGTGGTCGACGAACGCGTAGAAATAAAGCTTGGTGAAGCGGATGTGGATCTCGTTGTCGCTGACGTCGGAATCCAGAATGTACCCGCCGACCGTGTCGTAGACGGAACGGTGCACGAGCATCTGATGGCCGCCTATGGTCGCGCTGACCAACGCGTCGCTCGGGACCATGGTCTGCGAGAACGTGCGGTTGTTGAGACCGTACGTCCACCATTCACCGTCTACGCCGCGTTCGAGATAGCGCAAGAGACCGGCGCCGTGCGCGATGAGTGCACCGCTGCGAAACATGGCGTTCATCATCCGGTCGACGTGATCGGGGTAGATCCAGTCGTCGTCGGGCAGTAAGCCGATGTACTCACCGCGCGCTTCGGTGCGGCCGCGTTCAACGGCGCGCAGCGCGCCCGCATTCGCCGGTTGTTCGATCAGTCGCGCGAACGGAAACTCCGCCACGATGTCATTGACGGCAACGCCGCCGTCGTTGACGATCACCGCTTCGATGTTCGGATACGTCTGCGCGGCAAGACACGATAACATTTTTCGCAGATCGTCGCGGCGGTTATACGTCGGCGTGACGATCGAAACGAGCGGCAGCGTCTTCTCGTCGATGAAGTCCGGCCGCGGCGGTGCTTGCGGCCGGCGCGGCGGAGGGGTGGGCTCCGCGCGCACGATCGCCGGTCGCGCGTTAGCCGCAGTCACCGCTGCGGGCAGCAATAACGCATCGAGCGCATCCCACGCGATGACGTTTTCGGCGAACTCGTGCGCGCCGCTCGTGATCGGTGCCACGATGCCGAAGCCGAGGCGCGCGAACGCGACGGCTTCGCTTGGATCGCCGGGGTCGACGCATACGATCGTCGACGCTCGCCCGAGCGCCCCCGCGGCGCCGGCATCATCGGCCGAAAAAAAGTTCGCCGCCGAGTGCGACGGTAACGGACCGCCGGCCGAGACACACGTCAGCTCGCCCAGGAACCCGGCGAGTCCGTGCAGCGCAATCGCGCATTCGAGTGCCGCCCGGTGCGGTGCCCAGACGACGATGCCGCCGGCCGGCGCGCGCTCGAACGCCGGCAACGTCGCGGATGCGAGGACGCGCTCGATCTGCGGTAGCGGACGGGGCGGGAACGCCGACACGGACCAGCGCTGCAGGCGCGCAACTTCGGCATACGAGCGCACGAGTGTGGTATCGGCAAGCGCGAGAAACTCGATGGCCATACCTTCAAGCGAGCGATCGATTTGCCAGACTTCATCCGCCCGCGCGCCGTTTACCGGCAGCGAACCTTGGACGAGTTGCTCGATTGCCAGCCCGCGCATTTCTGCGCGCGGGAGTTGCCCCATGATTTGCTCGCCGAAGCGGTAGCCGAAGTCCACGCGCGCATCGTCGAGCAGCAGCATGCTGTAAAACGGCACGCCCGTCTCGAGCCGCCGCACGGCGCCGAAAAAGGCATCGCCGAGGTGCGTGATGTCGCTGATCACGAGCTCGATATCGCCGAGCCCGCGCGCGTAGCGTTCGGCCTCCGAACCGTAAGCGTCGATCATGCGAGGGCCCCGGCCGGCCGCGCGATCGCTACGGCCGTCACCGTAAACAAAAACTTCGCATCCATTCCATCCCAGGCGACGATACCGCGCGCGAACTCGTGCGCGCCGCTCGTAATCGGCGCGACGACGCCGAATCCGGCCCGGGCGAAGGCGACCGCATCGCTCGGATCGCTCGGATCACTGCAGATCACCGCCGCCGCGCGGCTCAGCGCTGCGGCAACGCGCGGATCGCCGGGAACGAGAAACGTCGCGGTTGTCTTCGACGGCTCCGGGCCGCCGCTCGAAACGCAGGTTAGCTCACCCCGATATTCCGCTAACCCGTGCAGGTGCAGCGCGCAGTCGTGCGCCGGGAGGTTCGGCGCCCAAATAACGACACCGGGCCGTTCCGGACGTACGTGATCGACGACCGGTACGTTTGCGGTCGCCAACATGCGTTCGACGGGCGGCAGCAAACGGCGCCCCGGTTCGCGTGCGAACCACGCGTTCACGCGCGCGAATTCATCGTACGAACGCACCAGCAACCGGTCGCACGAACTGAGGAACTCGACGAAGAGATGTTCGAGCGCCGGTTCGAGCGGCCACATTTCATCGGCGCGTTTGCCGTTGATCGACATCGCGCCGAGAACGAGTTGATCCACCACGTAACGGCGGGCATCGAAATCGGGCAGCTGCTTGAAAATGTCCTCGGCGTACGCGTAGCCGAAAGCGACGCGCGCGTCGTCGATGCAGATCAAACCGGAGAACGATTCACCGCGGCCGCGCCGGCGTACGGCTTCCGCCTGTGCGCTGGTCACGACTTCCGGGTCGGTCACGATCGCCTCGATGTCGCCGAGCCGTCCGGCATACGCGGTTGCCTTCGGGCCGAACGCCGAGATCATCGCAGTGGTTTGCGTTGCACGGCGAGGCTGTGCGCGTCGACGGCACTCGCCGCCGCCTCGCGTGCCTGCCGGTCCGCCGCGCGCACGGCCGCGAGCGTTAACTCGCCGCGTTCGGTGGCGTTGAGCGCCGTCTCGATGCACACCGCGATGTCGCCGAAGCGAATCCGGCCGTCGACGAACGCCGCAACCGCGATCTCGTTCGCCGCGGACAATGCGGCCGGTGATGTGCCGCCTTCACGCAACGCGCGATAGGCGAGGCCGAGACATGGAAAACGTTCGAGGTCGGGGCGTTCGAAGCCAAGCGCCGTCGCCGATGCATCCGCCGCGCCGCCGAGCGCGACGAGCGGATCGGTGACCGGGTGATCGTCGAGCCGGTCGGGATAGGCCAGCGCATAGCCGATCGGCAGTCGCATATCGGGCGGCGCGAATTGGCCGACGACGTTACCGTCGGTGAAGATGGCGAAGCCGTGCGCGACGCTCGTGCGATGGACGAGCACGTGAATGCGCTCGGCGGGCAGATCGAAAAAGCGGCTCGCTTCGATCACTTCGAGCCCCTTGTTCATCAACGACGCGGAGTCGATGGTGTTCTTCACGCCCATCTGCCAGGTCGGATGCCTCAACGCATCCTCGACGCGTGCGTCGCGCATCTCGGCGGCCGGTGTGTTCCAGAACGGTCCGCCCGACGCGGTGAGAATTACGCTCGCGATGCGCTCGACCGGTTCGCCGCGCAGGCATTGGAAGATCGCGCTGTGTTCGCTATCGACCGGGAGCAAACGCCCGCCGCTGGCTCGCGCGTGCGAAAAGAGCAGTTCGCCCGCTGCAACGATCAGTTCTTTGTTGGCAACCGCAACGTCGATGCCCGCATCAACCGCGGCAAACACCGCGTCGAACGCGACCGCACCGTCAGTGGCCGCAAGGAGGATATCGGGGTTCGAATCGACCGCAACCGCGCGAAGTCCCGCTGCGCCGTCGGCCTCCGATGAGGTGACTTTCGGATGAAACGCCGCGACTTGTTCGGCCAGCAGCGCCGTGTTGCGGCCGGCCGCGAGCCCGACGACTTCAAAGCGATCGGCGTAACGCGAAATGACGTCGAGCGCTTGGCGGCCGATGCTTCCGGTCGAACCAAGGATCGCGACGCGTTTCTTAGCCACGCAGCGGATTCACGCCCATTGCCATGAGGTAGTGCGCCATCGGCGCGTAGCCGGTGTGCACCATCTCGTCGTTCATCGAGAACATGAACACGTGCTGAAACGCGGCCGCTAGCGAGGCCGTCAGCGTTTCCGCGGATTTCAAATTGATGTGACCGAGCCGGCTGGGTTCCGATGCATATGGCGCCGACGTGATGTTCGGCGTGCCCATAAAGCAGATGCCGCCGGGCTCGAGCGCCGCGGCGATGTTGGCCACGAACTTCCATTCTTGGTCGGGCTCGATGTGTTCGATCACGTCGAGTGAGTACGCGGCGGCGAATTTCCCGGGCGGCGGGCTCGCGATCACGTCGTGCAAGATGAATTCGGCCGGCAGTTCTTCTTTTTTTGCGACCTTGGTGGCCCACTCGATAAACACCGGATCGAAGTCGACGCCCACGCCGCGCTTGACCGTTTGCAGCACCATGCGCATGCCGAAGCCGTCACCGCAGCCGATCTCGATCACGCTGTCCTTACCGGCAAGCATTTTCGAGACGAACTTGTAGCGCGCGAGCATAAACGTCAAGCGGCGCGGATCGAGACGCCAGGTGGCGCTGGTCATCGGCCCGAGTTCTACCGGACCGGTCTCGTCCATGTTGTCGACGTATTTTTGATATTGCGGTTCGGTCGTGCGCAGGCGTTCGGCCATTGTTAGAACGCCGCCTGACCGGCGAGAATGCGCGCGATGTCGTGATAGGCCACGGCGAGCATGACGACGATCAGCGCAGCAAAGCCGCCGACGTGCACGAGCGCTTCTTTTTCCGGATCGACCGGTTTGCCGCGCAGCATTTCAACGAGGATGAAGATGCCGCGGCCGCCGTCGAGCGCCGGAATCGGCAGCAAGTTGAAGATGCCGAGCGAGATCGAGAGCGTCGCCGCGAGCGAGAGATACGCGCCCCAGCCGAAGTCCGCGACTTGCGCCGAGACTTGCGCGATGCCGATCGGACCTTGCAGTTGGCCGGCCGTACTTGAGAAGTTCGTGATCAGTTGACCGAGCACGTTGAGCGTGCCGGTGAAGACCGCCGAGAACTGCCACCACGCGGATTGCGCCGCTTCGGGGATGCTGGCGGGACGCATCGTCGGCATCGGACTGAAGCCGAGCCGTCCTTGCGGTTTGCCCAGCGGATCTTTCACGACGCGCGTGAGGATCGAGACATCGCTCGTGCTGCCGTCGCGCTGATACGTCACGCGAATCGTCTTGCCGGGCGCGGCGTAGATCGTGTGAACGAGTTGATCGCCGTCGCGCATCGGCACGCCGTCGATCGCGGTGATCACGTCGCCCGGATGCAGGCCGGCATGCTGGGCCGGATAGCCCGGCAGCAGCTGATAAATCTTGGTGGTCGGCGCCTTGTCGGCCACACCGAAGATGGCGGCACTCGCGAAGAGCAGCACGAGCGCAACGATGAAGTTCGCGATCGGCCCCGCGACGACGATCGCGAGCCGCTGCCAGGGCGTCTTGGCCTGGAAGTTGTCGTCGTCGTGCTTGCCGTCGTTGCGAAACGCGCGTTGCTGTTCCGCCTCGGTCGTCTTGCCGTCCTCGCCCTTCATGGCGCAGTAGCCGCCGATCGGGAAGAGGTTCAGGCGGTAGTTGGTGCCGCTGCGCTTGGACGTCCACTTAAGCAACGTCGGGCCCATCCCCAGGGCAAAATCGTCGACTCGTACCCCATTGCGCCGGGCCAGCAAAAAGTGGCCGTACTCGTGCAAAACCACGAGCACCGAGAGCATCACCAGAAACAGCAGCAGCTTTTCAGCAGACATGTAGGCTTATCGAATCCTCAGGACGGGACGAGGGGCTGCCCCCAAAACGCACGGGCATCCCGATTCGATGCAAGCGAGAAGGCGTCAAGCCTTCTTTTTTTCCGAAAACTCCCGGGCGATGTACGCCCCGAGCTCGTCCTGATCGCACGGGTCCTTGGCTCCCACCACCGTCAGCGGGCGCGCCGCGCCGAGGACGCTTGGCCGGCGAACCGGGGCGGCCGGTAGCGGGGGCGGCGGCAGTTCGGCGGCACTGGGCGCCGTCACGAAATGCCGGAAGAACGAACGCAGCACGTGGTCGACGCCGGCGGGCGTCACGGTCCGGCGGTCGGCTTCGAAATAGGCGGCCTCGTTGAACGTGCCGGTGACGATCTCGAGCGACGCAAAATAGGCAACACGCTCGAACGAGCGAGCGGTCTCTTCTGCCGCCACGCGCAGCACCGCTTTGGAGTACGCCGTGGCAGTGAGCACGTGCTCATCGGTCGCCGTGGCCACGAGCGGCACGGGCGAGACGGTGAGGATCACGTCGACTTTGGGGTTCACTTCGCGCAAGGCGGTGATGAAGCGGCGCAGCGTTTCGATGTTCTCGACGACGGCGATATTGTCGAAGGCGTATGCGGAGGCATCGAATGTGCCGAACGCACGCCCCGGGACGGCCGGGTAGGCGGTGCCGTCGATCGTGGAACGCCACGATTCGGTGAGGCCCAGCGTGAAAACGAAGACGTCGGCTTCTTCGAACATGCGCCGCACGGCGGCCAGATGCTCGGCGCGATCGGCAAGCAGCGCTTCGCGCGTCGGAAAGCCGTCGGGCTCAACGCGGGGACGGTTCGCATCGACGAAACCGCCGGCGTGCCGCTCCCAGATGTCGTCGGCCGGAGTGAAGCGGCCGAAGGCCCGGTCGAAGAGCTGCATCAGCTGCACGGTCGTATAGATGTTGCCGAAGCGCGCCGAGTAATCGCCGTACGTGCGGCGCGCGCGCTCGGCCGGATCCATCGACGCGGGGCCCGCTTCCGTCACGAAATAGTTGTACTTCCGGGCGACCAGCGCTTCCGCAATGCGCTGCGCGAAGCAGCTACCCGCCGATGCGACCTTTGACGTGCGGTCGAAGGTGAAGGGCGGGGCGACTTGCGGGTCGATATCGGCCGGAGCTACGTCGGCAACGGCACGCTTCCAAACGGCTCGGCGTGCCAGTCCGTCGTAGGGGAACGGGGAGCGAGGCATATTGTCGGTTATCGGCCTATAAAACGTCCGGCCTTAGCGGCCGAAAGGGAAAGTGATGGGGTATCGCCTGGCCGCGTGGCCGCGCGCGTTCAAGTTTATCGGCGATAGCCACGGCGCCAGGTTCGACGGCCTGGTGTTTCTGGACGAGGGCGACCCGCCGCGCTACGTCATCACGCAGGCTCACAACCACTACGGGTTCCGGTCGACCGAGTTCTCATACGACGATGGTACCCTCAATGCGCGCCTCGTTAGCTCGCTGCTGACGCTGAACATCTTGCGCGGCACGCGGGAAAACGCCATCCCGGCGCTCGGCCGCTTCCGTACCGCGCGCGACCCGCTCGGCTGGGAATTCGGCCTGCGGCTGCGGCAGAGCTATCGCAACGAATTGCTGGTGATTTCGTGCGGCGAAGTCGACGCACGCGACATCATCCGCCGGCTCCCGCTCGATGCGCGCATCGCAATGTCGCGGCCGATGCCGGTCTTTCCCGACGACCCGCCTGCCGGTACCGAGACGATCACCGAAGCAGAATTGGCCGAAGAGATCGAGAGCGAGTATTTGACGCCGCTGTTCCGCGGCATGCGGACGCTGGTCGACATCGGCATCGCGAACTTGTTTCTGCTCGCTCTTCCGCCGCCCGGACTCAACGACGCCGATTATGCCGAGCACTGCGGTTTCATGTCGCGTCGCCACGTGCGTTACGCCGTCCACCTCACGATCAACGCGCTCTTCGAGAAATTCTGCAACGCGAACAACGTCGGCTACATCGACACCTGGCCCCACGTCACCACACCCGACGGCGCCCTCCTCCCCCACTTCGGCACCGACAGCGTCCACCTAAACCGCGACGCCGCCCTAGCGATCGTCGCCGAACTGGGACGACGTACTGCTAATGATCCTATTCCGACTTTGGATCCGTTGATTTAGGGACGACCTGGGTGACGGGGTTTTAAAGGAAAATAAAGTAACTTCGCGCCTTCGCGCTCACTACGCGTACCACGTTTTGTGCCGGTGGTTAGGAAAGTGATGGTTATATATTTGTCATGCCGAGCGCAGCGCGAAGCGCGTAGGTCGCTGCGCGACCTGCGCTCGGCATGACAAATGAGGATAGATCGTCGCATGCGTAGTGAGCGCGAAGGCGCGAAGTTACTACCTTCTTCTTTTCCTTAGTGATCGCGGGTGAAGCTTAAGTATTGTTGGCCTCGGCCGAAGTGGGGGCTGAATGCGTTGGTCCCTGCCGCTGTTTTTGCATCGCCGGATAGGGCGTTTGCTAGTGCGTCGAGGCTTGCTGCCGTTGATGGGGCGATTGGTTTTACGAGCGGCGCGATTTCTTTGAGGTGGGCGATGGCAGCGGGGAGGCCGGTGGGGTCGCCGGCGTCGTCGGCGTGCATGGCTTCGTAGAGGGCGTCAGTGGCGGTGCGGATGCGGCGGCCGACGGCGGCTTCGTGGGGGGCGAGGGTTTCGCGGTAGTCTAGGAAGTTTACGATGTTTTCGTAGTAGCTATCGATCGCGCGTTCGTTGAATTGGCGTTCGTCGCCGAAGACGCGTTTGTACCAGCGCCAGTCGGTGAAGAATTGCGGTGACGAGCCGGTGACGATGAAGCCGTCGGCGCCGAGGCTCTCGATCGCGTCGGCCATCGAATAGAGTTTGCCGGTGAGCGGCTGCGCGATGTTGTCGTCCACCCAATCGTCGACCGACCGGCTCATGCCCTCGAGCGTGGCCAAGTGCGAGGCGAATACGGGCGAGAGTTGCGCGCGGCGTTCCGCGTACGGTAACGACGGCGGTGCGATGCGGTTGGCGAGCAAACGCCGCCCGATCTCGCCGATCGCCGACGCGGAATCGGCGCACGTGACGACCAGCATGCCGCCGGGCCGCACGAACGATGCGATGTGGCGCGCGAAACCGACCGGCTCGTTTTGGAATGGGATCAGCCCTTCCGCAACCACCAAATCGAAGCGCTCGGCAACCTTGAAATCCTCAACGTAGCTCGGCACGACTTCGACGACGCCCTCGGGCAATGCGCTCGCGAGCTTCGCGCGCGTTTCCGTGACGCCGCGCGGGTTACCGTCGACGAGCACGTAACGCTCGGGTCCGAGGCTCGCGGTATGCAGCGCGTTGTCGCCCGATCCCGGGCCGAACTCGAGCACGTGCGCGCCCTCAACGTACAGCGGCGGGATGCCGAGAAAGCGATAAAGCGACGAACGGCGGCCGAAGTGGCGTTCGCGATCGCTGATGTCCTGATGAACCGGCGAGATGTCCCGTTCGCGGTAGTAGTCGACGAATGCGCGCTTCACGGTCACCGCTTCGGATCGACGCAGAGCGCGAGCAGGTAGTGCGCGAGCGGCGAGAAGCCGGTGTGCACCATTTCGTCGTTGGCCGAGAACATGAACACGTTGTTGAAGTGCTTGAGGCCGAGATCGCGCAGCCGATCGGCCGAGAACAGGTTCACGTGACCGCGGCGCGAGTGCTCGTTCGCGTATTGATCCGAGGTGATGTTCGGCGTGCCGATGATCAGCACGCCGTGCGGCTCGAGCACGCTCGCCAGGCGCGCGACGAACGCGTCTTCGTTGTCTTGGAAGATGTGTTCGATCACGTCGAGCGTGACGACGGCATCGAAGCGCCCGGGGTCGGTCGTCAGGATGTCCATCAGCTGGAACTTCAGCTTGTCGCTCGCGACGCTTTGATTCGCTACGTCGATCGCATCACTATCGAGATCCACACCGAGGCACGACGTGGCAGCTTCGGCCAGCAGAATCGTGCCGAAGCCTTCGCTGCAGCCGACGTCGAGCACGCGCTTCCCCGAACCGATCATCTTCGCGGCGAACTTGTAGTAGCTCAGCAGATGCAATAGGCGGCGCGGGCTCTTGCGCACGATGAAGCTGAAATAGGGCCCGAGCAGCACGTGCTCGTTGCCGATAAATGATTTGGCGTGCCGCCACTGCTCGGCTTCGCGACTAGGTTCCATGCCCGGGCCTTTCCATATCGATGTTCATTGTCCGAAAAAACTGCGGCCTTGGCCGCCCTCGAGCGGCACGATCGATCCGGCGAACGCATCGGCATGCCGGCTCGCCAGAAACGCTACCGCCTGCGCCACTTCTTCGGGCGCGCCGAAGCGCCCGCGCGGCACGCGGTCGGCGAGGTAGCGCTGCGCTTCCGCCGGATCGCGGCGCATCAATTCGCCCCAATTGTTGCCTTCCGTCGCGATCACGCCCGGCACGACCGCTGAGATCACCACGCCGTCGGGCGCATACGTGCGGCCCATGCCGCGGATGTACGCCGTCAGCGCCGCTTTCGCGACCGAATACGGGATCGAGCCCTGATGCTCGAAGCCGGCCAGCGATGAGAGCGCGATGATGCGGCCGTACTTCCGTTCGATCATCGGCGGCAGCAAGCCGGAATTCAAATCGATGGCAATGCCGAGATTGAAGTGGAACACGCGCGCCCATTCCGTTGCCGGGCCCAGCGGTTCGCGCACGCCGAGGGTGCCGCCGAGGTTGTGGACCACGATCTCAACGTCGCCCATCTCTTTTGCGAGCCACCCGACGGCTTGTTGCGGCGCACCGGCTTCGCTGAGGTCGAGCGCGAGCGCGCGATGTCCGGCCGCCGCGCCGCCGATTTCGTCCACGAGCGCGCTGAGCGCGGCGCCGTCACGCGCGCACACGGCAACGCGTGCGCCTTCCGCGGCGAGCACGCGCGCGGTCGCGGCGCCGATACCGCGGCTCGCTCCGGTGATAAACGCCGTGCGGCCGCCGAGTCCAAGATCCATCAGGTGAAAAAGATGAAGCCGTAGTCGCCGGTATAGCCGGCCCGGCGAAAAACCGACTCCCAGTCTTCAACCGAATAGAAACTGCGACAGGTCAGCTGCCAATACAACAGGTTCGCCTTTTCGCGCTGGTCGCGGTACGACTCGACCATCACGTATGCGCGCCGGCCGACGCGTTCGATTTCCGCCAGCGCGGTGAACAGATCGTCGACGCCCAAGTTGTGCAGCGTGCCGAGCGAAATGACCAGATCGAATTCATCGTCGGCGTACGGCAACTTCGCCGCCGTGCCGAGCGTCAAGTGCGGCTTCACGTCGTCGAGTGCGTTCGCGATCGCGTATGCGCTCACGTCGATGCCCGCAACGCCCACGCCCGGCACGGCTTGGGTGAACTCGTGCATCAGGAAGCCTTTGCCGCAGCCCACGTCGAGCACGCGATTGCCGGCCTTCAAACCGTAGTCGGCCGCCATCGCTTGCGCGATCGGCAGCCAGCGGCCGTCATAGCGATAGCCGCCGTAACCATAGCGCCGGTCGCCGTCCCAATACTCTTGACCATACTGCATCGCGATTTCGGCCGACTCGGCCTTATCGTGCTCCACGACGCGGGCGACATAGTCACGCTTCGTCGAGGCATGCAGCGTTTGGGTGAAGTCGATGCGCCGCCCGAGGCCGCGCGCGGCCGCCGGGCTCACGCGCCGACCGGCGCGGTGAGCTTACGTCCGGCGAGCGCGGCTTCCACCGTCGCGACGAGCCCCGCGGGATGGAGTCCCGCCACTTCGAGGACGTGCTCTTGCGAGCCGAAGTCGTACGAATAGGCATCGCTGAACCCGCAGCGCACGACCGGCGTCGCGATACCGCGATCGCCGAAGCTCTCGGCGACCGCCGTACCCAAGCCGCCGTTGCGGAAGTGTTCTTCTACCGCAACCACCAGTTGCACGTTGCGCGCGGCATCGGCGATCGTATCGACATCGAGCGGCTTAACGGTGTGCGCATGCACGACGCCCGCGCGAATGCCGCGTGCCGCAAGTTGCTCGCGGGCGAGCAAGGCACGCGTCGTCATCACGCCGGTGCCGACGAACAGCACTTCACCGGGCTCTTCGAGCACGATCGCTTTGCCGATCTTGAACGGCAGTTCGGGACGCGAGATCACCGGATCGCTGCCCTTGGCAATGCGAATGTACAGCGGTCCGTCGACGTCGAGCGAGCCGTCCATCACGCGTCCCATTTCAGGCGCATCGCACGGCGCAACCACCGTCATGCCCGGCAGCGTGCGCAGCAGCGCAAAATCGTCGAACGCCATGTGCGTCGGTCCGAGCGGTGCGTACACCGCACCGCCGCCGCTGGCGATCAAGCGCACCGGCAGGTGATGCATGCAGACGTCGACCGCGAGCTGCTCGAAACAGCGGCGCGTCAGAAACGTCGCGATCGTGTTGATGTAGGGCATGTAGCCGGCCATCGCGAGTCCCGCGGCGATGCCAATGATTGCTTGCTCCGTGACGCCTTCCATGAAAAAGCGGTCGGGCATCTCGACGCGCATCGCTTCGAGCACGCCCGGGCCCAGGTCGGAGCCGATGAACACCACGCGCGGATCGCGCTTGGCGAGATCGTGAATCGAATTGATCGCGACCTTACGCATGCGTCACCTCTGCGAGCGCTTCGCGCATTTGCGCGACCAGCTTGGCATCGACCGACGCCTTGTGATGCCACGACGCTTGTCCCTCGGCGATCGCAATGCCGCGGCCCTTGATCGTGTGCGCGATCAGCAAGCTCGGCTTATCCGTCTCGAACGGCGTCGCTTTGAGCACCGTGCGCAGCGATTCGACATCGTGACCATCGACTTCGCGCACCGAGAAACCGAACGCGCGCCATTTATCCGCCAGCGGTTCGAGCGGCAGCACGTCGGAAACTTTGCCGTACGACTGCAGCTTGTTGTAGTCGATGATCGCGGTCAGGCTGGAGAGTCGGTGCTTGGAGGCGCTCAGCGCTGCTTCCCACACGGAACCTTCGTTGATCTCGCCGTCGCCCATCACGACGAACGTGCGCGAGCGGCGCTTCTGCATGCGCGCTGCGAGCGCGAGTCCGACGCCGATCGCAAGACCGTGGCCGAGGGCGCCCGTCGCCGCTTCAACGCCCGGTACGTGCGTATCGGGATGACCGCCGAGCAGTGCGCCCGGCGTGCATTGCAACAGCAATTCGTCGTGCGAGAAAAATCCGCGCTCGGCGAGCATCGTGTATTGCGTGAGACAGCCGTGGCCTTTGCTCAAGATGCAGTGGTCGCGATCGACCCAGCGCGGCTCTTCCGGCCGCAGCGTGAGGATGTCGTCGTAGAGCACGCGTAAGATCTCGACGAGCGAGAGCGACGCGCCGACGTGGCCGCGCTTTCCGCCCTCGAGCGCATCGATGATGCGGCCGCGCAGAGCGAGCGAGCGCTCGTCCAGTTTCGCGGTGCTGGTCATGCGAGCACCGCATTCCGGCGCACGCGATCGAGCAAGCCGGCCGCCTTAGCGAGCTGGCGCTCGAGGGCCGCTTGGCGATCGTCCGGCTGTCCGGCGGCCACGCGCCGCTCCCAGATGCCGGGCAAAAATTCGTTCAACACGATGAGCGCCCAGCGCAGGCCATAAAGAGGTGCATCGCGTTCGAAGCGACCTTTGAAATCCGCGTCCACACCATACACTTCGGCCACGCCCTCGTAAAACTTTTGCCGTTGCCCCTCGTCGAGCGCCATGCCCGGATGCCACAGGACGTCGGCCACCAGCTTCACCGGATCGTCCCAGCCGAAATACTCGAAGTCCACGAATGCGAGGCCGCCGGGCGTGCGGATCGCGTTGTGAAAGCCGAAGTCCGAGGGGGAAAGCGTCTGCCGCGCGCGCGGAAGGCTCGCCTCCGGCGTACCGTTGCGCCGCATGCCGGCTTCGGCCGAGATATCGCGCAACAGTGCCGCCAAGGCCGGATGGCCGGCGGCCGGCCCGGCCAGACGCGTCAGGCGGGCGGCGAGCTGCGCGTGCAGTTCGGCCCTTGAGCCGACGGCCTCGCGGGCGTCGGGCAGGGTCTCGGCCCCTGGGGCTTCACGCAGCGCGTGCAAGCGCCGGGCAAAATCCGCTAGCGCCTCGATGTCGGCGGCCGACGCAGCGCCGACGGGACGGCCGTCGATCCAAGCGTACAGAGCGACGCCGCTTCCGGCTTCGAGTCCGAGCGGCTGCGGAACGCAGCGCACGCCCTGCTCCCAGAGAAAGCGCAGGCCGCCGAACTCGCGCTCGTAGCGCGCCCGCGCATCGGCAGGGTCGGCCGGATAATGCTTGAGCGCGAACGCACCGCCCGCGCCCTCGACGCGATAGAGCCGGTTGTTGCCGCCGCCGCGCACGGTCTCCGGCGCGCTGACCGCCTCGCCCGCTAAACGCGCCGCGAGCGCGTGCAGCTCATCGGCGGTCATGGCAGCGCCGCTTCGCGCAAGGCGGTCCACGATGCAAACGTGCGATCGGCAACGGCCGCGTGCCCATCGGTGCCGGCGGGTGCAAAGAGCCAGCGCTCCACGCCCTGCGGAAAGGCCGGATCCTCGAACACTTCGGTTAGATCGTCGATGAACAGCGTGCAGCCGGTGCTCGCGATGCGTTCGCACTTCTCTTGCCGCGTCGACTCGAAGTACACTTCCGGCACGCCGGCATGGATAAAACCGCGCGCTTCCAGCCACGCCCGCGCGGCGGTGCGCAAGTTCGTGCCGCTCGGCGCGGCCGCGGCATATTCACTTTTGTGAGAGACGATCACGATCGGCACGCCGCACGCGTTCGCGCGCTCGAAGAACGCTTCCACGCCGTCGTACGGCACCGCTTCATCGATCGCCGGGCCGTACACGTGCGCTTGCACGCGCATCCATTGTTCTTCACCCGCTTCAAGTAGCCGGATACGATCGCGCAATTCCGTCTTGCCCGCGCCGCCGGTGCGCGCCAAACCAAGCGCCGCTGCCGCGTTCGCGAACGCGCGCTCGTAGTTGATGATGGTGTTGTCGAGGTCGATACCGATACGCACAGGACATCCGGCTGGAGACGCGGTAGGAGTTTCGTTAATGTCGTTTTTTCGCAGCGATGAAGAGAGCCTTTCGGCGCAATTTCTGACGCGGGGCTATGTCATCGCTCCGGCCGAAGATCGCGCGGCCCTCGACCGCATTCGCGACTTCGTTGCCGAACGGACCGCAGCGTTCCTCGATCTTCCGTTGCCCGACGATCGCCACGCGTTCCTCAACGGCATCGGCCCGCACGTCAGCGATCCGGTGCGTCAAAACGACCTGCGTCTGGCCGTCATCGACGCGCTGACTAACGCACCCTGGTTTCGCGAGGCCTATTTTGCCTGCGGCCGGAGCGTGATCGAACAGATCATCGGCAACGAACTCGCGATGCAGCGCGGCCTGGGCTTTTCGATCCAGGTCCCCGACGACGACAGTTCAACCCTCCCATTACATAGCGACGCGTGGTCGGAGGACTCGCCGTTCGAAGCCGTACTGTGGATCCCGTTCGTCGACGTGAGCGCGACCAAAAGCATGTTCGTGTTGCCGCGCGACCGCGATGACAAATGGCGCGGACGGATGCACGAGTTTGCCGGCGGCACGGTCGATCAGTTCTACGCCGCGCTGCACGACGACGTCGAGTTTCTCGACATCCCTTACGGCAACGTGCTGCTCTTCACGCACACGATCATGCACGGGAACCTGGTCAACCGCGAGCCCACGACGCGCTGGTCGATGAACGTGCGCTTCAAGAGCCTCTTCACGCCCTACAGCGACAAGAAGCTCGGCGACTTCTTCGATCCGATCACGCTGCGCGCGGCGTCGCGGATCGGCATGCAGTACCGTCTGCCCAGCGGCTTCAATGGCTGACGGCGGCTATCGCGGATACATCACGAGCCGGCCGGTGCGCGATTCGCACTTCCCCCAGCGCGTGCAAAACCTCGTCGTCCGCGACTACGCGCAGCGCCGCAAGCTTCCGTTCCGGCTGAGCCTCACCGAATACGCGATGCCCGGTTGCGTGATGATGCTGGAGACGCTGCTCGGCGAACTCGACACGCTCGACGGCATCATCCTCTTCAGCGCGTTTACGCTTCCCGCCGATCGCGCGCGCCGCACGGCCGTCTTCGACCGCGTGCTTGCGGCCAGAAAGCCGCTCCATGCGGCCCTCGAGAATCTCGTCATCCGCACCGCCGCCGACGTCGCGACTTGGGACGATATGATCGACGTCGACGCGATCCTACCGGCAACGCCGTTCGGCGGCCGTTACGAAAAGACGGCTGCGCCGCTCGGGGAACACGCGGCGGCAATGCTCGCGGCCATGAACCTCACGCCCTGATGAACGCAGCCTGGCACGGTCGCCGCGTACTCGTCACCGGCCATACGGGCTTCAAGGGCGCGTGGCTTTGCGCACGTCTCGTTCGCTACGGAGCGCACGTTGTCGGACTCGCCCTGCCGCCGGAGGGCGCGCACAATCTCTGGACCGCCGCCAAGCTCGAGCGCGAAGTCGAATCGCACGTTGCCGACATTCGCGATCTCGAGGCGACCGAGAACGTCATCGCGGCAGCGAATCCGGAAGTCGTGCTGCATCTTGCCGCACAGCCGCTCGTGCGGCGCAGTTATCGCGAACCGGTCCTGACGTATGCCACCAACGTGATGGGCACGGTGCACGTGCTCGATGCCGTACGCCGGCGCACGTCGGCGAAAGCCGTGGTCGCCGTTACGAGCGATAAAGTCTACGCCGACGCGCCGCTCGCACATGGTTATGCCGAAGACGCGCGTCTCGGCGGCGCCGACCCCTACTCCGGCAGCAAAGCGGCTGCCGAACTCATCGTCGAAACGTATCGCAAAGCGTATTACTCCGGCGGGCGCGGCCCCGCGCTCGCCTCCGCTCGGGCCGGCAACGTTATCGGTGGCGGGGATTTTTCCGAAGATCGCCTGCTGCCGGACTTCTTCCGAGCGCTCGAGGCCGGCCAACCGATGGTCGTACGTCAACCCGACGCTATCCGGCCCTGGCAACACGTCCTCGATCCATTAGACGGGTATTTGCTGTTGGCCGAAGCACTGTTAGCCGAGCCGCAGCGGTACGCGCAAGCGTGGAACTTCGCGCCCGAAGCGGCCGTGCCGGTGCGCGACGTGCTGGCTCACTTTGCCGATGCGTGGGGCATCGCCGGCGGAGCCGCTTACACATTCGAGCCGAGTTCGGAACACGAAACGCATCGCCTCGAAATCGACGCGACCAAGAGCAGCGAATTGCTCGGCTGGCAAAGCCGCTGGAGCGTCGAGCCCGCCGTAGCGCAAACGGCGAGCTGGTACCGCGATTATCTCGCCGGGATGCCGGCCACCGAGCTGGTCGAACGCGACCTGCTCGCCTACGATCAGGCTAAGGCTGCTTCTTTCAACGTCCGCACGTTGAAGTAACGCGGATCGTCGAGCGAACGGGGGAACCGGCCGGCGCGATGCCACGCGCAGATGTCGCGCACGGCGTCTTCGATCGTGTGACGCGGCCGGTACCCCAGTTCCGCGGCGATCTTATCGGAGTTCACACGGTACGAACGGTTGTCGTCGCTCGAGGTCGTCACGATTTCGATCGGACCCAGTTCCGGCAGTTCTTGACACACCACGTCGTGTGCGATCTGCGCGATATCGGCGATCGTACGGTTCTGAAAGCCCGCGTTGTAGATCTTTCCCGCGATGCGCGCGGCCGGTTCGAGCAGCAATTGCTCGTAGAGATCGGTGACGTCTTCGATGTGCATGTTCGGCCGGTGCTGCTTGCCACCGAAGACCGTGATCTTCTTGTTCACGATCGCAAGGTTGGTCATGATGTTGACCGAGAGATCGAAGCGCATGCGCGGTGATGCGCCGCACACCGTCGCCGGGCGCAGTACCATCGCGGTAAAGTCGGCGCTTTGTTCGGCTAGCACGAGCGGCTCGCAAAGGGCCTTGTACTTCGAGTAGTCCGTCAGCGCCAGGAGCGGGTGATCTTCGCGAACGTCCGGCACTTCGCTCACGCCGTAGACCGAGCTCGACGACGCATAGATGAAGCGCTTCACGCCGGCGCGTTTCGACTCGGCGAGAAACATCGGGAAGCAGTCGAAGTTGATCGATTTGGAGAGTTCGGGATCGAGCTCGTAACTCGGATCGTTCGACACGCATGCCAGGTGGATGACCGCATCGCACCCTTCGAGTGCACGCGCGACCGCATCGCGATCGCGCACGTCGCCTTCGACTTCACGCAAACCCGCCGCGCCGCGTATGTTGTCGAACACCTCGCGCCCGAACTGATAGTTGTCCAGAACCGTCACGCGATGGCCGCGCGCCAGCAGTTTCGGAACTAGCACGGCTCCGACATAGCCCGCACCGCCGGGAACGCACACGTGACTCATGAACGGGAACCTCCAAGTTGCGCGAACCAGCTGCTGGTCGCTTGAGCGATAGATTGCGGATCCCAAACGGGAGCATCGCGCCAGTCGTCGATCCGTTCGAGCATCCGCGCGACGCCGTCGGCCAGCGACGTTTTCGCTTGCCAATTCAGCAGACGCCCGATCTTCGTGACGTCGGCGAACGTGCAGTCCGGTTCGCCCGGGCGTTTGGGAATGTGCACGACGTCACCGCCGAGCAGGGCCACGAGTTCGTTAACGGCGTACGTTCCGCCCGAACCGACGTTCATGATCTCGCCGCGCACGCTCGACGTCATCGCCGCGAAGAACGCGGCCGCCACGTCGGCCACAAAGGTGAAGTCGCGCGTCTGGCTGCCGTCGCCGACGACCGTCATCGGCTTTCCGGCCAGCTTCTGCGCGAGAAAGACGCCGAATACGGCACCATACGTGCCGCTCGTGCGCGAGCGAGGGCCGAACACGTTGAACAGCCGCAGCGAGACGACGTCGAGGCCGTACACAAGGCCCCAGTGCATCACGAGTTTCTCGCCGAGTTCTTTGGTCAGCGCGTACGGATACTGCGGCCGCGTTTCGGCCGTTTCCGGCGTCGGATAGACGTCGGGGATGCCGTAGCACGACGACGACGCGGCGTAGACAACTTTCTTTACGCCGGCGGCGCGGGCGGCTTCGCACACCTGAAACGTGCCGTGCACGTTCGCACGGTAATAATCCCCGGGCCGTTCGATCGACGGCACGATGTCGGCGAGACCGGCCAGATGAAACACACCGTCGGCGCCGGCAAACGCAGCGGCGAGCGCAGCCGGATCGCCGGCAATATCGACCTCACGCAGCGTGAAGCGCGCGTTCGCGCGCGCGTCGTTCAGGTTGACCGCGCGGCCGGTGGCAAAGTTATCGACCACCACAACCTCGTGGCCGCTTGCGAGCAGCGCATCGGTGAGATGGCTGCCGATGAATCCGGCTCCGCCGGTAACCACGTAACGTGACACGATAGATGGGTTATCGGCGGAGCCGGGTGCCCCCTTGACCCGGCTATCCAATTTTCTTCGTCAGCCGGATCGACATTGGGAACGGGGGCTGCCCAACGGGCCGGGCCTCCACGTTCGAGATCGTCGCCTCACGGATGCGGTCAAGCAGCGGCCGCCCGGTCACCGGGTGCAGTTGGGTGTACATCCGTCGCAGCGCGGCCGGAAAGTTCAACGCGCGGCTCAGCACCGTCGAGTGGTCGCGGCATTCGGCGGTGATGTGGTCGGCAAACGCATAGTAATGCTTCTTGGTAAAGCGCGCGTGAATCTCGTTGTCGGCAATTTCGAGATCGGCGATATACCAGCCGAATTCATCGTAGACCGAGTTACGCACGATCATCTGGAACGTGCCGAGGCTCGCCGTGACGAGTGCGTCGCTCGGTGCGAGCGTCTGGCAGAACGTCGTCGCATTGAAGCCGATCGTGCGCCAGGCGCCGTTGGGTTCGCGTTCGAGGAAGCGCAGCACCGCCGCACCGTGCGCGACATCGCAGCCGCTCTGGAAGATCGCGTTCATCAGCCGTTCGACGTGATCGGGATAGAGCCAGTCGTCGTCGGCCAGCAGTGCGATATACTCGCCGCGTACGTGAGCGCGCCCCGCCTCGGTCACCTTGACCGCACCTACATTTTCCTTTTGATCGATCAGCCGGGCAAACGGAAATTCGGCGACGATGTCGTCGACCGCGACGCCGCCGTCGTTGACGACGATCGATTCGAGATTCGGATAGGTTTGCGCGGCGAGGCAGGTGAGCATCGTGCGCAGATCCTCGCGCCGGTTATAGGTCGGCGTGATAATCGAGACGAGCGGCAATTCAGTGATGAATTCCGGTCGTGCGGGTTTGCGCGGCGCGAACGGCGGCCGCGACGGTTCGGTGTGGACGCTTGCCGGGCGCGCGAGCGCTACGGCGACCGCGGTGAAGAGGGACCGCGCGTCGAGCGCATCCCACGGAACGATGTCGCCGGCAAACTCGTGAGCGCCGCTGCTAATCGGAGCGACCACACCGTAGCCGGCACGCGCGAAACCGACCGCGTCGGCCGGATCGCTGGGTGCGACGCAAACCACGGCCGCGGCGGTTGCTAGGGCATCGGCAACGGCCGGATCGCCGGTCTCTAAAAACGTCGCATTCGCATACGTCGGCCGTGGACCGCCGTGCGAGACGCAGGTGAGGTTACCGTGGAATTCGGTGAGCCCATGCATGACCAGCGCGGTCTCCGCGGCGGTCCAGAGCGGCGCCCACACGACGACGCCCGGACGCACCGGACGCACTCGCTTCACCGTTGGAATGGACGCCGCGGCCAAGATGCGTTCGACCGGGCGCACGGGCCGCGCGAGGACGTTGTGCATGAACATGCCTGCGAGCCGGCCGTGTTCCGCGTACGAGCGTACGAGCATGGCGTCGCTCAACGCTAAAAACTCGAGCACGACCTGAGCGAACATCCGCTCGTGCACCCACGTCTCATCGGCGCGTTTGCCGTTGATCGGCAGCGTGCCGGAGACCAGCTGATCGAGCAGCAAGCGGCGGGCATCGTAGTCGGGAACTTGCGAGAGCATCTCCTCGCCGTGTCGATACCCGAACGTCACGCGCGGCTCGTCGATCAGCACGAGACCATAGAACGAATCACCCGCCTCGCGGCGCCGGATCGCTTCGAGATACCCCTCGCCCAAATAGTCGGGGTCGCAGATGACGGCGTTGATATCGCCGAGCAGCGCCGCGTAGCGCAACGCGCGCGGCCCGTAGGCGCTGATCACGGGAACGACCGCGGAATCGTGCCGATCACCCATAGCGCAAAATACATCGCGACGCCGCCGAAGATGTAGGAGTCGAAGCGGTCGAGCACGCCACCATGGCCCAAGATCAAACTACCCGCATCCTTTACGCGCGCATCGCGCTTGAATGCGCTCTCGACGAGATCGCCGGCTTGCGCGCCGACCGAGACGATGATCGCAATGAGCGCGCCCTGCCACCACATGAGGTGCAGCCACGGCGTCAACGCTCCCGCGATCCCCACGATGATCGCTGCGACCAATCCGCCGATCGCGCCTTCGACCGTCTTACGCGGTGAGAGCGGCGAGAGCGGCGTGCGGCCAATCGTCGTTCCGACGACCATTGCGAAAATGTCGGTGAACGCGATCATCACGATCGCATACATCGTGAGCGCGACGCCGATGCTCGGCAACGCGCGAATCGCGATGAAGTACGACGTGAGTTTGCCGATGTAGAGCACGCCGAGCAGCGTGAAGCCGGTGCGCGCGAACGAACCGCTCGTCGACGCAAACGCCGCGTTCACCACCAGTGCCACCACCACGGTCGCGCCGAGCAGCACGCCTTCCCAGCGATGGATCAAGTGAAAGTACGTCAACGCCATGTAGGCCGCGACGGCCGCGAGCGCCACCGGAAATTCGATTGCCGGGCCCTTGCGCGCGGAGAGCTGCCCGAATTCCCACAAACATCCCGCCGCAACCGCCATCACGAGCAGCGCGAATCCCGGCGCCCACAGCACCGAGCCGAGTCCGACGATCCCGAGCAGTACCCCGATGAGGATGCGACGCGAACCGGCGACCGGGGCCGTCCCGGTCGCAGGCACCGCGGTCACGATCCTCCGAAACGGCGCTGCCGGCGTTGATACTCCGCCAGCGCGTTAGCGAAGTCGTCGCGGCCGAAGTCGGGCCAGTACACGTCGGTCATCAGCAACTCGGTGTAGGCGGCCTGGTAGAGCAAGAAGTTCGAGAGCCGCGATTCACCGCCGGGCCGGATCAGCATATCCGGATCGGGCATGTTCGCGGTGTAGAGATACGAGGCGATGCGCGCTTCGTCGATGGCGTCGGGCGCCAAGCGTCCGGCTTGCACGTCGCGCGCGAGCGCGACGACCGCGTCGCGCACTTCGCTGCGGCCGCTGTAGTTCACGGCGAGGTTCAGGATGAGGCCGGTGCAGTCGGCCGTTTTAGCGATGAGCCCGTCGAGCGCATCGCGCGAGGGCGCGGGCAACTGTTCGTAGTGCCCGATGACGTTGACGCGCACGTTGTTGCGGCGCAGTTCGGCGAGTTCCGATTGCGCGAAGTACACGCACAAATCGAGCAGCAGAGAGATCTCAGTCGAATCGCGCTTCCAGTTTTCGGTGGAGAATCCGTAGACGGTCATCATCGGAATGCCCCAGTCGCTCGCCGCGCGCGTCACTTCACGCAGCGCGACGATACCGCGGCGGTGACCTTCGATCGCCGGCATGCGGCGCTCGCGCGCCCAGCGCCGGTTCCCGTCCATGATGATCGCGACGTGGCCCGGCAGCTTGTCCGCATCGAGCGAAACGTCGCCGGGCGGATGGAGCATCGTCGCCATTAGGGGCGCCGGTACCGCTCGTAACCGCAGAGCACGTCGAGCGGCTGCGCACCGTTCTCACGGACGCGCAACACGCGCAACTCCCCGCCGCCGATCGCCGGATAGGGCGGTGTCAGCACGCGCAGCGCGTGCTCGCGTGCACCGAGCCGGCGCCGCGCTTCGACCCACGGCATCAGGACGAGATCGGCGGTCTCCATCAGACCTCCATGATCTCTTTTTCTTTACTGGTCACCGTATCGTCAATCTGCTTGACGAACTTGTCGGTGAGCTTCTGCACGTGGTCGCCGCCGCGTTTCACGCCGTCTTCCGTGATGTCGCCGCTCTTCTGCAGCGCCTTGATCTCGTCGACCGCTTTGTGCCGGATGTTGCGCATGGCAACTTTGTGCTCTTCGGATTTCTTCTTGATGACCTTGACGAGGTCTTTACGGCGCTCTTCGGTCAGCGGCGGAATGGAGAGGCGCACGTGCGCGCCGTCGATGTTCGGGTTGAGCCCGAGATCGCTCGTTTCGATCGCCTTGCGGATCGCGCCGACGGTATTCTTATCGAACGCGGTGATCAACAGCGAGCGGCCGTCGGGCGAGCTGACGCTGGCGACTTGCTTGAGCGGCACTTGCGAACCGTACGCTTCGACCATCAACCGGTCGAGCAACGAGGGCGCCGCGCGGCCCGTGCGGATCGAGGCGAAATCGCTGCGCGTCGCCTCCAGCGCCTTGTTCATCTTTGTTTCGGTGTCTTTATAGACGTCTTCCAGCATCGGTTTCTCCTCAGACTCGTTCGGCGGTGATCGCACGCAGCGAGGCATCGCCCACGAGCGTGCCGATCGCGTCGCCCATCACGACCCGGCGAATATTTCCCGGTACGTTCATGTCGAAGACGATGATCGGGATGTCGTTATCCATGCAGAGCGTGAGCGCCGTGTTGTCCATGACTTCGAGGCCCAACTGCAGGACGTTGAGATAATCGACGTGCGCGAAACGCGTAGCGGTTGGATCCTTGAACGGATCGGCCGAATACACGCCGTCCACTTTCGTGGCCTTGAGGATCGCTTGCGCGCCCATCTCGACCGCCCGCAGCGCGGCGGTGGTGTCGGTGGTGAAGTACGGGTTGCCGGTACCGGCCGCAAAGATCACGACGCGGCCCTTCTCCATGTGGCGCAGCGCGCGCCGCCGGATGTACGGCTCGGCGATCTGGTGCATTTCGATCGCGGTTTGGGTGCGGGCCGGAATGCCCAACCGCTCGATCGAGTCTTGCAGCGCGAGCGCGTTGATCACCGTCGCGAGCATGCCCATGTAGTCGGCGGTGGCGCGTTCCATGCCGGCCGCTTCGTGCGGCTTGCCGCGCCAGATGTTGCCGCCGCCGACGACGACTGCCACCGAGACGCCGTCGGCATGCACCGCGGCGATCTCTTTGGCCATGACCGTCGTCGTGTCGACGTCGACACTGCCCCCGGTTCCGGCGAACGCCTCGCCCGAGAGTTTCAGCAGGACGCGGCGGAAGGCGGGGGCTGACACCGTGCTACTCGCCGAGTGCGAACTTGGCGAAGCGGCGGACGCTCATCTTTTCGCCGAGCACGCTCGACACGCCGTTGACGAGCTCGCCGACCGTGACCGAATCGTCCTTGACGAACGATTGCTCGAGCACGACGTGATCCTCGAACCACTTGTTGAGTTTGCCTTCGACGATCTTCTCGCCGACCGCCGGCGGTTTGCCCGGCGGAATTTGCGTGACGAACTCGGCGCGCAATTCGGCGACCTTGTCGGCCGGGACTTCTTCGCGCGTGAGATACGCCGCGGGCATCGCCGCGATGTGCATCGCGACGTCGCGCACGAGGTCCTTGAATTTGTCGTTACGCGCCACGAAATCGGTCTCGCAGTTGATCTCCACCAGCACGCCGACTTTGCCGCCGGTGTGAATGTAGGAGCCTACGAGGCCTTCGTTCGCACTGCGCTCGGCCTTTTTATCGGCCTTCGCTTGCCCTTGTTCTTGCAGCAGCACTTTGGCTTTGGCGAGGTCGCCCTCGCTCTTGACCAGCGCGTTGCGGCAATCGATCATCCCTGCGCCCGAGTCTTCGCGCAGGCGTTTTACTTCGTCGGCTGTTGGTTTGTACGTCGTTTGCATTGCGATAGTTAGGCGGGAACCGCGTCTTCTTCGGGGGCGGCCGCGACTTCGGCGTACTGCTCGTCATACGACTGCGCGTCGAACGACGATTCCGTTTCCGTCTTGCCCTCGATGATTGCGTCGGCGATCTTGCCGACCATCAGGCGCACGGCGCGGATCGCGTCGTCGTTGCCCGGGATCGGATAGTCGATTTCGTCGGGATCGCAATTCGTGTCGATCACGGCGATGATCGGGATGTGCAGCTTCTTGGCCTCGAGGACCGCGATGCGTTCCTTTTTCGGATCGACGATGAACATCGCGTCCGGCAGGCGGTGCATGTCTTTGATGCCGCCGAGGAACCGTTCGAGCTTGTTCAGCTCTTCGGTCAGCTTCGAGACTTCTTTCTTGGGAAGCAAATCGAAGGTGCCTTGCTGGCGCATGCCTTCGAGCTCGCGCAGACGCGCGATGCGCTTCTGGATCGTGGCGAAGTTGGTCAGCGTGCCGCCGAGCCAGCGCTGGTTGACGAAGAACGTCCCGGCGCGTTCGGCTTCTTCTTTGACCACGTCTTGGGCTTGCTTCTTCGTGCCGACGAAGAGAATGACGCGGCCTTCGCGCGACATTTGCTTCACGTCTTCGTAGACGTTGTTGAGCATCGCGAGCGTCTTGCCCAGATCGATGATGTAGATGCCGTTACGCTCTTGGAAGATGTACGGCTTCATCTTGGGGTTCCACCGGCGCGTTTGGTGGCCGAAGTGGACGCC
>Ga0182013_10000483_pt1 | contig 55870 bp, 69 predicted proteins | sample 612S2MmetaG_FD_120487 | JGI IMG/M metagenome (GOLD analysis project Ga0182013, IMG submission 120487) | Permafrost microbial communities from Stordalen Mire, Sweden - 612S2M metaG | ecosystem: Environmental > Terrestrial > Soil > Wetlands > Permafrost | place: Sweden: Stordalen | collected...
GCCCGGTTGGGCAAGTCCGTGAGCATGTCGATGTCGGCCGCACGGGAGACTCTGTCGAGAGCTTCGGTTGCCGCATCGGCATCCGTTTGCGCACGCAATGCCGCGAGTACCAGTTGCTGGTTGGCCGCCAGAAGCTCCGGCGCGACTTGACCGACCGGCGGCCGCTCGGCCATTGCGGATTCCTGCAATCGCCCGAGCGCCGCGCGCGCCTGCTCGATCTGCTGCCGCAGGTCGCCCAATTCGCGGGCGAGCGTCTCAGCGGCGGCGGCGGTGAAGCGCGGCGGGCCCGGTTCTACCTCCGGTCGAGAGGTGCTACGCACTCTCAGTCCCAATCTCGAGGCCGATCAAATCGGTCGTCCGCTTCTTGCTGGGCTGACCTCCGAGAAGCCCTTCTTGGTTCTGCAGCATGTCGCCGATGACGATGCCGCTCTCATCGATGGTGAACTCCCGCAATTCGTGCGAGTGCGCGCTGTCACGGACCTTGACGACGGCGATCAGGCGCCGTAAACGGCTCCCGACTTCGATGTAGCGCTGCACGATGATCGAATCGGTCATGAACGCCGTGCCATACGGGCTGAAGCGCAAATCGTTGTAGCGGTCCTCGAGTTCGCACGTCATGATCACGGTGACGCCGACGACGGCGAGAGCGCTCACCATCCGCGACAACGATTCGCGAAAGTCGTCGCGGAAGCTCGGCGCCACCGCGAGTTCGAAGCCGGACAACGAATCGATGACCACTCGCTTCGCGTCGAGCCGGGAAATTTCGCGCAGCAACAGCGATAAGATCTCATCGATCGACAGATCGGAGGCATGGTTCTCTATGACGCCGATACGACCACTATCGATCAGCGAAGCGATCCGGCCATTTAGCGTTCGCCTCGGATTACGTTCGAATGCAGCGAATACCCCGGCCTGACCAACGCGCACGCCCTCTGCCAGGAAGGCGGCCGCCAAAATGCTCTTTCCCGATCCCGAAGGCCCGGCGACCAGCAACGAATAGCCGCTCGGCATCCCGCCTCCGAGCATGTCGTCCAAGCGGGCTATGCCCATCGATAGCCGGGTTTCGGTAACCGCAGCAGCCGCCCCGCCTCGCTGCGCAAGCCCGAGAGCCGGCGCAAATACCACGATGCCCGCATCGCCGATGCGAAAGGTGTGCAGGCCGGGAACGGTTGCCCGGCCGCGCATTTTGACGATCTCCAGCTTTCGCACCACCGAGTTGCGCTGCACCGTTTGGCGCAGCCAAATCAACCCGTCGGCAATCGTAAATACCGGGTTCGAACTGCTGTCGTCGATATATTCACCTATGAGGAAGGTCGTCGCCTTCCAACTCGTCATCAACACGCCCAGTTGCTGGACGAATTGCTGGAAGTCGGCATCGCCTCCGTACTCGCTATTGCCCACCAAATTCAGCGAACGAAACGAGTCTATGAAGACGAGCGCCGGACTATGGGTTTTCACCTCAGCGACGATTCGCTGCCGCACCTGTTCCAGCCCACCCTGCACGGTCTCCTCGGACAGGTTGATGAACCGGAGCGAACGGTTGATCGCCTGACCATCGAAGAAATCGAATTGTTGCTGGTACCGGAGCATCTTCAGCGGCGGCTCGCCCAGCACGGTGAAATAAAGCGCGGGTCGCTCCGGGGTCGCAAGTGCAAACATAATCTGGTGCGCAAGGGTCGTCTTGCCGCTACCCGGCGGGCCCGCGATCAAGTTGAACGAGAACTCGGGAAGCCCGCCGCCGAGGACGTCATCGAGCCCGGGAACGCCGGTGTGCAGGCAATCAATGGGGACCTTGTTTTTCATGGCTTAGCGATCTCGTGAACGGTGTGGACGGACCCTTCTCGGACGACCGACAGCAACTGGTCGCAGAGCGCAGGGCCAATTAAACTCGCCAATACGTCATAGAACGTTTGCAGAAGTTCGCCCGAGCCGGCGGCGGCTTCCTCGTTGCTCCGGCCGGCGATCGCGGAGCGCAACGCAGCAAGATCGAGCGAGTTGTCAGGACCCGAGAGCGAGGCCGCAAGCCATGGATACGTTCCCGACGCGAGCGACACGCTGCGATCATAGAGAGCGGCGACGCCCTGCCGCCCGATGATGGTCTGTAATACGGCGACGATGTCCTGCCAGACCGAAATGACGGCGTCGGCGACGTGAACGGCATCCGAATCGACACCGCTGCGCCTTGCCAGGACGGCAGTCATCGGATCGCTGTGTTGTCTCTGCGAGGAAAGGGGTCGCATTGCCGCTCGCTGCGTTCATTGGTGTTTCGCAAACCCACACTCGCCACCACCGGCCCGCATACGCACCCATGCCGCTGCGCACAAGAAGCGGTGATCACTATCGAAGGATAGCCTAAAGCGCCGCCCGCGTCCGTGCGCTAGCATACGGACGGTTGAGACGCGGGGCGCGCGTTCCGGTACGCGCGCGGCCACATCACGGTGCTCGACCGCAAGGGACTCGAGGCGCGTACGTGCGAGTGCTACGCGGTGGTCAAACGCGAATACGAGCGGTTGCTGCCGCCCAAGCACGCGCCATGAAGCGCGGCAGTAGACTCCGCGCCGCCAATCGGAACAAAATACCAAGCGCCCGACGCCTTGGCTACCTGACAGGAGACATCACCATGCTATCGACCCGCTCGTCCGCACCCACGATGGACGCAGAGGAGTGGCGCCTGCGCTGCGAACTCACCGATCTCTACCATCTGATCGATTATTTCGGCTGGACGGAGATGATCTTCAATCACATCTCGGTGCGGCTGCCGGGCCCCGCGCACAACTATCTGGTGAATCCGTTCGGGCTCAACTACTACGAAATCACGCCACAGAACCTCTTGAAGGTGGGCATCGACGGCCGCCTGGCCGAACCGGCCGACTACCCGGCCAATCCCGCCGGCTTCGCGCTGCACGGCGCGATCCACGAATCGCGCGCCGACGTTGCGTGCGTCGCGCACACGCACACCACGGCGGTGTCCGCCATCGCCATGAAGCGCGGCGGCTTCGACCACAACAATTTTTATGCCGCGCAGTTCTATGGCCGCGTGGCCTACCACGACTTCGAAGGCATCACGCTGTACGCCGACGAACGCAGCCGCATGCTGGCAAGTCTCGGCGACAAGCACGTCCTGGTCCTGCGCAACCACGGCATCGCCGTGTGCGAGCATGACATCCCGAGCACGTTCATGCTGCTATGGACCGTACAGCGCGCCGCCGAGGTGCAATGCCAGGCAGGCGCTCTGCCGGGTGACGACATCGTCATCGACGACGCCATCAAGCAGCGCTGCCGCGACGCGGCCGGCGATCTCGCCAGCGGCGTGCGCGTGGCCCGTATGGTGTGGGACGCCAGCGTGCGGCGCATGCGATCGCGCGGCAGCTCAGGTCAGCGATGAGCCGCCGGCATCACAACCCTACATAGCGTCGGCCGCATCCCGCCGCCGCTGCCGCGCCTCGGCCTCGCGCCGTTCGTCCTCGATGTGCTCGAGCACGGCGCCGACATCCGGCGCTGCCGCATCCGGCGTGAAGAGTCCCGTCAGCACGGAATCCGGGCGCAGTTCGCTGGCTTCATACAAGCGCCAGATTTCGTGGGCATAATCGGTTTCCAACAGTTCGGGAGCCGCACGTCCGAACGTCGCGCGCATGTTGTTCACATCGCGTTCCAACATGGCGAAAGCATTGTTGTTGCCCGCAGCATCCACCGCCTGTGGCAAGTCGATGATGACGGGGCCGTTGGCATCCAACAGCACGTTGAATTCCGATAGATCGCCATGAATCAGACCGGCACACAGCATGCGCACGATCTGCACCATCATGAACGTGTGCCAGGCACGCGCCTGTTCGGCGGAAAGCTCGACTTCGTTGAGACGCGGCGCGGGATTGCCGTTTCCATCCTGCACCAGCTCCATGAGGAGCACCCCTTCATGCACCAGATGCGGCGCGGGCACACGCACGCCCACGCCGACCAGACGATACAAGGCATCGACCTCGGCATTCTTCCATTCCGTCTCCTGTACCTTGCGGCCATGGCGGCCACGCCTCCCCATGGCGCGCGCGTCCCGACTGTTGCGGGTTTTGCGGCCTTCCTGGTACTGCGCCAGCCGGTGAAAGCCGCGGTGCTCCGCTTCCTTGTAAACCTTGGCGCAGCGCAACATGTTGCCGCACGCGACGATGTACACCGACGCCTCCTTGCCGCTCTTGAGACTTCGCACGACGCTGTCGACCATGCCATCGTCGATCAGCGGCTGCAGACCTTTGGGGATTTTCATTCGCTCGAACTCACTGTGGGCCTTGGCGGCAGTGTAAAGGGATTCACGGGGGTGCGCGCTTTAGGCCTCGTCCACGGGCGTCGTGCCGCCGGTGAACTGCGCACGCGCCTGCGCCATCCGATAGCGATGCTCGGCGCGCCACCGGCGCAGATTCCGTAAGCCGCAGAACGCATAGACCAGCTTGAACAGCGTGAGACGCCACAGCACCTTCGGCGTGTCGAATAGATCGCCTGCCAGCATCGAAATGACGCCCTGTTCCAGTTGCCAGGTATTGCGCGGTTCGCGGAACATTTGACGCATCACCGGGCCGTTGAACCGATAGATGAAGAAGGAGAAGCGGGCCATGCCGGCACGCTGGCGCTTCTCCAGTTTTCGCAGCAACTCAGGTTCGGCCGCCGGTTCTCGCAGCGCCGCGTCCACGACCTGCGCGGCCTGCTCCGCGCCGCTCATCGCCAAGTACACGCCCGACGAAAAAACCGGATCCAGAAAGGCAAATGCATCGCCCACCAGCACCCAGCCCGGGCCGCCCATGCGCGCCGAGTCATAGGAATAATTACCCGTCACCCGCACCTCGCCGCCGATCAATTCCGCCGACGCCACGCGCCCCCACAGCGCGGAATTGAGCCGCAACGTCTCGAGCAGGAATTCGACCGTGCGGCCCTTGCGGCGCTTGAGGTAATCGGGGCGGCACACCGCGCCCACGCTCATGACGGCGCCGGGCAGCGGGATCATCCACATCCAGCCATGGTCGAAGCGGTAAATGCTGATGTTGCCGGCATCCTCGCCGGCGCGCAGTACCGCCCCCTTGAAATGGCCGAAAATGGCAGCGCTCTGATGCTGTTGATTCTTGCGCCGCAGTTTCTTGCGGGTCGACAGCAGCGCATCGCGGCCGCTGGCGTCGACCACGTAGCGCGCCTGGATGGCGTAGCCCCCGCCGTCATCGCGCCGCACCTCGAGCCGGGTGTCGCGCGGACCGCGCTGCTCGACCGTCAGCACTTCATGGCCCTCGCGGGTATCCGCGCCGCACTCGCGCGCGTGGCAGAACAGCATTTTGTCGAGATCCTGGCGCCACACCTGGTAGGCGTGGGGGGGGCTGTCGCCGATGGCGCGGTCGAACGCGTAGGTGTTGTAACCGCGCTCGTTATCCGCTTCGAAATCCGCGCCGCGCTTGAACACGCCGAGGGCACGCACCTGATCGAGGACGCCGAGGCGCTCGAATATCGGAAGATTCATCGGCAACAGCGATTCGCCGATGTGGAACCGCGGGTGATGCGCCTTCTCGAGCGCGATGACCCGGTAGCCCTTGCGAGCCAGCAGTGCAGCGGCGGTACTGCCACCGGGCCCCCCGCCGATCACGACCACGTCGCAGCGCTGCGCCGATTCGATTGCATTCGTCATGCCGCCCCTTTTACTTGATGTATTCGATGAAGGCGCGCAGCGGCGCCGTCATGTGACGCCGGCTAGGATAATAGAGTTGCGGGCCGGAGAAGCGCGGCCACCCCTCCTCCAAGAGCGGCCACGGTCGATGCCGATATCCCGCGCTGGGTCGCGGCGGCTCGAAAACCCCGCCGCCGTCGATAACGCCTCCGGATCGGAGCGCAATCTGCCATTGTTCGAATATCCGTACAGTCTGTTCGGACCATGCCGGATTATCGAATGAATTGCCAGCGGCGCCAGGGCCGATCTGGACAGCGAGAAATAGTCGCACCGGCCGTTGCAGCCCCAATAGACTGCTGCAGCAACGGAACGCCCCAGTTCCCATAGGATGTGTCCATGAGTGCAGACGAGACGCGCGAGCTACAGCGCGGCATTGGTTCCCGGCAGCTGAGCATGATCGCCATCGGCGGCGCGATCGGTACCGGCCTGTTCTTCGCCAGCGGCGGGGCGATCACCCAGGCCGGCCCGGGCGGCGCGATGCTAGCCTACGCCATCATGGGGTTGGCCGTGTACTGCATGATGCAATCGCTGGGCGAGATGGCCACCCAATTGCCGATTCCGGGCTCGTTCGAAGCCTACGCAGAGCGCTTCATCGACCCATCGCTGGGTTTCGCGGTGGGCTGGAACTACTGGTTCAGTTGGTCGATCACGCTGGCGGCCGAACTGGTGGCCGGCTCATTGATCGTGAAATTCTGGTTCCCGCAGTCGAATTCGGCCCAATGGGCCATGGGCTTTTTCGCGCTGCTGCTGGCGCTGAACCTGCTCTCGGTCAAGGCCTACGCCGAGGCCGAGTACTGGTTCGCCAGCATCAAGGTCGTCACGGTCGTCATATTTCTAGCGGTCGGCGCATTGATGATCACCGGCATGATCGGCGGCCACCCCACAGGATTCGGGAATTGGACGCTCACCGACCCCGCGTCCGGCGCGCACGCCCCGTTCGTCGGCGGCTTGACCTCGGTGCTCATGGTGTTCCTGGTGGCGGGCTTCTCCTTTCAAGGAACCGAGGGCGTGGGCCTGGCGGCGGCAGAAACGGCCGACCCTGGCAAGAACGTGCCGAAGGCCATCAGGACCGTCTTCTGGCGCATCCTGCTGTTCTATATCGGCTCGATCTTCGTGGTGGGAACCCTCATCAGTTTCACCGACCCCAATCTGATGCATGGCGATGAGGGTCATATCGCCCTGTCGCCGTTCACCATGGTGTTCCAGCATCTGCCGCGGTTCGGGTATTACGCCTCCAATATCATGAATGCGGTCATTCTGTCGGCGGTACTGTCGTGCGGGAACTCATCGATGTATGTGGCCTCGCGCATGCTCTACGCCATGGCCCACAGCAACAAGGCGCCGAAGCTGTTCGGCAAACTCAACCGGCGCGGCGTGCCGGCGGCAGCGCTCCTGGTCACGGGATTGGTCAGCGCGTCGGCCTTCTTCTCCACCTTGGTGGGCGATCAGAAGATCTACCAGCTTTTCTACAATGCCTCGGGCCTCAGCGGCTTTCTGATCTGGCTGGGGATCGCCATTTGTCATCTGCGTTTCCGCAAGGCCTGGGTTGCCCAAGGACGCAGCCTCGATGACTTGAAGTTCAAGTCGAAGTTCTATCCCTACGGCCCCTGGCTCGCCATCGGGCTATTCCTCGTGGTCCTGTTCGGCGCCAATATCGGCGTGTTTCAAACTCCGGTGTTCTCGTGGTTCGATTTTCTCACCGGTTATCTGATGATACCGGGCTTCCTGGTTTTCTATCTGGGCCACAAGTGGTGGAACAAGACCCGTTTGATTCCCTTGAAAGACTGCAATTTCGAGCTGGACCCGGTCGAGCCGGCGACGCGTCCCTCCGCCAGCGCTCACGCCTGATCGCGGTGCAAACACCGCGGTCCGACGCGCACATTTTGGAGTGCCAACGCGCCGCGCGACCCGCTCCCCCCGTTTGCCCTTCTTGAACGATCGTACGAAGCGTGGAACCCACGATTCCCTGTCGATCGGGCAACCGACGCGAACGACGATTCCGGGCTCGCCGAAATCACCGTCACGGCCGAGAAATACAACTCGACCATTCGGAACGCCGCCATCAGTCTGTCGGCCATGAGTCATGAGCGCTCGGCGTCCTTCAGGATACGGGTAAGCCGCCGCGCCCATTCGTCCTGTCCCGCTTCGTGGGTGATCAAATCCTGGCGTATCTCGATCTCGACGTGCGGCAGTCCGCGCGCCTCGCCGTGACGCGGAATCGTATAGTCGGTCTCGTCGCTCACGAAATAAGGCTCGTTGTCGCCGATGGTCAGACCGTCTTCACGGCGCAGTCCGTCGAGCACCAAGCCCGCAAAGCTCCGGTCCCGGTTGTACAGCACCGCGGCGTGCATCTCGCGCAGCACGCCGTTGAAAATATTCGTCATGCTGTGCTGCGCCACCAGGATGGTGCGCCGTCCCGCCGCCGCTCTTTCGTCCAGCAGCGCACGCACCCGGGCGTGATAGGGCTCGAAGATTTCGGTGCGGCGCGCGCCGATCTCCTCCGGAGTCAAACCCATATTGCCGCGAATCTCGATCGACTCGCCCAGCGTGGGGATCGATGTCGGCACGCCCGGGTCCCGGTTGCAATCGATGACCAAGCGCGAATAGTTTTGCGCGATCAGCGGCGCATCGAGCGCCGCCGCCATCCGCTCCGCCACCGCCAAGGCGCCGATGTCCCAGGCGATATGCCGCACGAGTTCGGCCGGCGGCAGCCCAAGCTCGCCCAAGCGCCGAGGGATACGCCGACTGGCGTGATCGACCACGATGACAAAAGGCGATTGTCCGTGTCGCCGCGATTCGATGAAGGGCGGCGGCTCGTCCGCCGCGAGCAACGTATACGCACCGCCGGCGCTCGCGGTCACACCCGCGCCATTTTCAATAGACTTCTGCATAGCGACGACAAATCTCACTTTCTTCCAGGTGTTCCAGGCTCTGGATCTCTGCGCGTTTGAACCGGCCGAAGGCCGAGTGCAAATCGGCGCCCATCCATTCGGCCGCCGCCTCGCTGGATTCGAACAGCGTCAGCGCGGCGGCCACGCTGTCGGGCAGCGGCCGCGGATTCTTCGCCTCGATCGTCCGTCGAAACCGAATGCCGTCGAGGCCGGCCTGCACAGACCCACCCCGCGTTGCAATCTCGCCGGCAGGTCGGCCGCCGAAAAGCTCCTAACCACGAAAATGCCCGGAAAGATCGCTGGTTCCGACGAAGACGATCTGTTCACGTTGCATCAAGTATCTCTCGATTGGCGGCGCGGCACCGCGCCGGCGGGCGGGCTGCTGGCCCCTGTCCGCGGACAGCGTATCATTGCCCACACGAACAGTACCCACGACGACGGATTTTGCGTAGCCCGATTGGGCGAATGTTGTCGTATGCAAGCGCAAGGGAGACGGTCGAACCATGAAAATATCCAGCCTGCTGTTGCTGCTGCGCGCCGCCCGCCTGCTCGAAGTCGATACCGGCCGTGTCATCGCACCGGGAGAAATTCTCATCGAAGGCGAGCGAATTGCGGCGGTCGGATCGTCGGTGGCACGTCCCGCGGGCGCGGAGGTCATCGATCTCGGCGACAGCACGCTGCTGCCGGGCCAAACGCGACATGGGAACGGAAGGCGCGGGATCCGCCGACCCCTACCGCGAGAAGACTCTCGGGCCGTTCATTAGTTATTCCCAAATTGTTTCCCTAAATCGGGGCATGCCGGCCGCGGCATTTCACCAGATGTCGCCCTTGCGCCGGTCCCGTTCCACGCGCCGCTCCTGGTCGAAGCTCACGCTGCGGCGCAGTCCGGTGATTTCCTCGCGGCGCCGCGGCTTGGCACGTCGGTCCGCATGGTGCTTGTACATGCACCGACAGGACTCTTTGGATGAACACTGAGCCAGCGGCAGGCTCGGAGCTTGAGCCGACAAAAAGCGCGCGGCTCCCAAGGCCCGGGCCGCGGCGCAGCAATTCTGGCCGGCCGCGATCGAGACCGCATGCCAAGGATCCCCAGCGACCCCCGATTCATTCTTATCCGAGGCATTCGCCTGCCAAACTCGTCTCAATGTCTGCTCCGCGTCCTCAAGAGGCGCCATCCCTGACGCGTAGGTTATCCGTGCATGCTGCGGCAGAACGCGAGCGCACCGCAACTATCGAAACTGATAGGTCGTATCATCGCCGCTGTCACGGGATTTTTTTTGAGCTGAAACTGTCCGGGAGGACAAAAATTCCGGCGGGGGAGATTTCTCAAAGCGATACGAATCCGAGCGCAACGACCTTGGCCGCAAGGTGGGTACGGGAAACCGCGCCGACCTTGGCGCGCACGTTCTTCAAGTGAAAGCGTACCGTCGCTTCCGAAATGGCGCTGAGCGACGCAATTTCGCGATCCGAGTGCCCGTGTACCAGAAACGCCAGCAATTCGATTTCGCGCAACGTGAGAATGGGCGCTCCCTGCGCCTTCTCGTCGGAGTGATCGACGCGCTCGGCGCGCCGAAACACCAGCGAGCCGATGGCGACCAGCTCGCGAAACTCCCCGGCACTGAATCCGGGCCGATCCCCCACCACCGAGACCAAGCCGATGGCGCCGTCGGCGGCCCGCATCGGCACGCAGATTCCCTCGATGCAACCGTATTCATTCGCGATTTTGATCGCCTTATGACCCGGATCCTTCGCTTTGAGCCGTAGCGTAATCTCGCGGAATGTCGCTGGGATTCCCGCACGACGCGCCCAGCGCGGGACGGGATCGATGGCCTGCAGATCCTCGGCCAGGTAGCGCTCCATAAATCCCGCGGGCCAGTGCGCGAAGTGAAAGCTCTCCGACGTCGCCGCCTTCGATCCCGCAATGATTCCGCTGGCCACCGCCGAGAGTTTGAAATGTTCGATGACGGTCAACGTCTTGGCAGCGAGGTCGTCCATGGTCCGCGCCGAGTCCAGGAGTTCCAGGAATTCGCTCAACCGACTCGTTCTGTTCATAATGCCTCGCTGAGCGCCCCGAGCGGGCGCGTCGGAAATCCCACGCCAAACGTGGCGAGCGACCCCAGCAAGCTCGTGCCGGGCGTGTCCGACGGGAAAAAAGCGCGGCCGATCTGCGCGGCAAAAAACGCATAGGTCACGAAGTCGTAGAATTCGAGCCCATGGCCGACGACGACCGCAAGAATCTGCCGGGTCGGCAACCCGCCCTCCACGCTAGTGGGTTCCAAGTAGTCGTCCTGTCATTTGTTAACGGCCTTTTGGGATGCTTGTGTATCATGACGGCACCGCGCTCAAATCGTGCCGCGTGGAAAGGTCGAGGATAACGTATTGAAACTAGCCGGGCACGCGCAGGGCTTTAAACTGCTGGAAATCTGAACTCGGCATGGCACGCTCCAAGTCGGCGCGCTGGCGCATCTTCGCTCTGCTCGTGGGCGTCCTCCTGGTCGCGGCCGCCGTCACCACGGTGTGGGTCGTGCACCTCGACCAGGTCGTCACCCGGGAATTCCAGGGCCGGCATTGGTCGGTACCGGCGCGCGTCTACGCCGCCCCGCTCGAGCTGTATGCCGGCGCTCCGCTGACGGCGGACGATATCGAGGAGGAACTGCACCGGCTCCACTACCGCCGCGGCGATCCGGCGGCAGGCCCCGGTGTGTATCGACGGACTGCGGGCTCCTTCGAACTGCACTCGCGGCGCGTGCGTTTCATCGACGAACTGCGCGAACCGGCGCTGGTCTCGATCCGTGTGGAGGGCAATTCGATCGCCGCGTTGCGCGGCGCCGGCGGTGCGGAACTCCCGGTATTCCGCCTCGATCCGCCCGTGGTCGGCAGCGTGTTTCCCATCCACGGCGAGGATCGGCTGGTGTTGGCACCCGCCGACGTGCCGCCCTTGCTGCGCGCCGGCATCAAACAAATCGAGGACCGGCGTTTCGACGAGCACCACGGCGTCGACGCCTACGGCGTGCTGCGCGCGACCTGGGCCAACCTGCGGGCGCGCCGCGTGGTCCAGGGCGGCAGCACGCTCACGCAACAGCTGGTCAAGAATTACTTTCTATCCGACGAGCAATCGCTCGGCCGCAAGTTGACCGAGGCCGTGATGGCGCTGCGGCTCGAAGCACATGTCTCCAAGGACGAAATTCTGGTGGCGTACCTGAACGAGGTGTACCTCGGCCAGGATGGCGCGCGTGCGATCCACGGCTTCGGACTCGGCAGCGAGTATTACTTCGCCAAGCCTCTCGATGAGCTCGACGCCGGCGAACTGGCGCTGCTGATCGGACTGGTCAAGGGTCCTTCCTACTACGACCCGCGCAGACACCCGGACCGCGCGCGCATGCGCCGCAACCTCGTGCTGCAGGAACTCGCCGATGCCCATCTGTTGGAGGACGGCGCCGCCAAGCGCGCCGCCGCCAAACCGGTGAGCCTGCGGCCGCCGGGCGGCAATTACGTACCGGCCTATCTCGATCTGGTCCGCAGGCACCTGAAGCGCGACTATGCCGAGGCGGACCTCGCCGCCGCCGGGCTCGCCATTTACACCAGCCTCGACCCGCGCGCGCAGGCAGCCGCCGAACATGCACTGGCCATGAATCTGAAACGCCTCGATGCCGCGAGCCCGATACGCGGCGCCCATCTCGAAGGCGCGGTGGTCGTCGCGGAGCCCAACAGCGGCGATGTGGTCGCCGTCGTCGGCGGCCGCGAGTTCGGCACCGACGGCTTCAATCGTGCGCTCGATGCGCGTCGCCCGATCGGCTCGCTGGTGAAACCCGCCGTGTACTTGACCGCCCTCGAGACCGGCCGCTATAACGCCGCCACGCTGATCGAGGATGCACCGATAGAGCTCAAGCTCGGCGACGGCACGATCTGGGCGCCGCAGAATTTCGAGCATCAGACCTACGGCCAGGTACCCATGGCACGCGCGCTGGCCGAATCCCTGAACCTCGCGACGGTGCGGCTGGGGCTCGACATCGGCCTGCCGCAGGTGGCCGACACGCTGCAGCGGCTCGGGCTCGAGACACCGCCCACCCTCAACCCGTCGCTGCTGCTCGGCACCGTGGAGATGACGCCGCTCGAGGTTCTGCAAGTCTATACGTCGCTGGCGAATGGCGGCTTTCGCGCCCGGCTGCGCGCCGTGCACGCCGTGCTCGACGAGCATGGGCGGCCGCTGAAGAGTTTCAAAGTGCAGGTCGAGGCCGCTGCGCCGCCGAGCGCCGTCTACCAGCTCGACCGGATGCTGACGCTGGTCACCACTCATGGCACCGGCCGCAGCGCAGCCGCCCGTCTGCCGCGCGGGCTGGTGGTCGCCGGCAAGACCGGCACGTCGTCCGACACGCGCGACAGCTGGTTCGCCGGATTCACGGGCAGCTACGTCTCGGTGGTCTGGGTGGGGTACGACGACAACCGGGTGACCGGGCTTACCGGCGCCGCCGGCGCTCTGCCCGTCTGGGCCGAGACCATGGCAAGCCTCAAATCGGCATCCTTCGAACCCGTGCCGGCGGAGCTGGTCGAGGACCGCTGGATCGGATTCGGGGATGGACTGGAAACGACGCCGGCCTGCAGCGCGGATGCGGTCATGGTCGCGGTGCCGAAGGATACGACGCTGCGGGCCAAACCGGGCTGCAATGCTTCGCCACCCGGCGGCGCGAGCGGCTCGCCACCCAGCACGGTCGGTGAGAAAATCAAGGCATGGATAAAGAACGTTACACACTGACGCGGCTCGCGGTGCTCAGCGCTGCCTTGCTGCTGGGCGGCTGCCCCGCGCCATCGCAACGCCCGTCGCCGCCGAGTAATCCCGCGCCCATGACGCAGTACCCCGCACCGCCGCCAACGGTAGCCCCTGCGCCGGCTCCGCCACCGCCGCGTGCGCCGCAGCCGCCGCGCGAGAATCACCTCTCGGCCGCCACGCGCTCGCTGGTGACTCAGGCACGCAGCCTGATGGCTCACGGCGATTTGGACGGAGCATCGTCGACGCTCGACCGTGCGCTGCGGATCGAACCGAACAATCCCCTGTTGTGGATCGAGCGCGGCCGATTGCGGCTCGCGGAAAGCGACGCCCACCAGGCCGAGGGCTGCGGCCGCAAAGCGCTCGCTCTCGCAAGCGGCGATCACGCGACGCAGAAGCAAGCGGGTCAGCTGCTTGCCGACGCGCTACGCGCCCAACGACGCAATCAGGAAGCCCACGAGATCGAAGCCCAAGCATTCATGCACTAGCATCGCGACACCGCTCCGCGACGCGATTTCAACATTGATCGCCGGTTCCGGAATTGGGCTGCTGCTTACCCCGCCGCGCCCGGCAATGGGTGCGCGAGCCGCTGAATCCAATGCACCGCCAGCGCGCCACCTTCAGTGGTCGGCGCATGACGCTCCCGATTTGCCTGCGGAGCGCGCGACAAGTCTCGCAGTTCGCCCGGCGGCACGCCGTAGGTTCGGCGGAACGCCCGGTTGAACGTGGCGTCGCTCGCGAAGTGACAGTCGAGAGCGATGTCCAGGATGCGCCGGTGTGCATGCGCGGGCGAAACGAGCGCCGCGTAGGCGCGTTGCAGTCGGCGCCGCTGGATATACTTCATCAGGCCTCCGTCGGGCTCGAATAATCGATACAGCGTCGCGCGCGACCAGCCAAAGCACCGGGCGATGGCGGCGGCGGACAATCGCGGCGAATCCAGATGCATGTCGATAAAGCGTTTGGCGGACGCCAACATTTACCGCAAGGAGATGGAGGCGTACAAGAAGGCCGGGCTGATATTGGACTATGAGATTTATTCGGCGCGGCCCCGCACGCCGGCGGACCCCAACATGATTCTCACCATCACCTATCCGAACTATGCGGCACTCGATCGCAACGCCGAGTTCGACGCCATCGATACCAAACTGGCCGGCAGCCTCGAGGCCATGGACACGGCCTATGGAGAACGCGGCGCCATCCGCGAAGTACTGGGTACGGACGTCATCCAGGAAATGATTCTCGAGTAGCGCGATTGGCCGTCGAAGAGGCCGGCAACAACTCAGCCTCTTCGATGGGTCTCTGCCGTTGCTCGACCGGCGCTCGACGAGTCTCCTTCGGTTGGTCTCGCCCTATGGTGCAAGCACCCGCTTGATCCCTGCTTCGACACTCCGCCGAGATTCGGCAGGCAGGCGACGTGATCTTCGCAAGCTCGACTGGCGAAACATGGATTCCTCGGCGGATGTATCAAGGCCCTTTGCGGCCTCCATTCACGCTTTCAATTCTTGATCGCGGGATCCCAATGCTCGTCAGCCCTTCCATCCTTGAAGCGCCACATGTCGAACCACGTGGTCGTATAGCTGTTTGTCGAATCCTTGGCATCTTTGAGGACGCGGGGATATACCACCACCACGTAGTCGCCTTGGGCGAGAACGGCGACGACCGGCGTTGCCATTTTTTCGGGAATCGGCTTTGGCTGAACCTTCAATACTTGAGTGAAGTACGCGACCACCCCATCTCGGCCGGACTTCGCATTCGGGTTATGTTGGTGGTACTCCGGCGTGAGATATTTGCCCGCAAGCTCCCAATGGCCGGCCTCGAGCAGATCCTTCACGATGTGATAAGCCGCCTGCGTATTGACGTTGAGTTTTGGATCGGCGTTCTTGAACAAGGAGTCCGGGTTTGGCGAGCCGACAACGGCTTCCTGGGCACGAGCGTGGACGCCGGCCACGGTCACGGCACATGCGGCAACTAATCCGACGAAACACTTCATAGCTCTCACTTCTCCAGTGTTATTTCCGGCAGCCGACTCGTCCACGAGGTGAATTCTCGGCAAGCCTAACATTTAGCAGGAGCAACGATCGCAACCGGCCGGTGCTTTCCCTGTCGGCCGCGAACTTTCCGCCGCACACGACCTACAACCCCGGCCCAAGCGCCAATTGCGGGGTGCTCAACTTAGGAGCGCTGGCGGTCGCGGTGGGCCCCCAGGCGGGCGGAACACCGCCGCCCATCGCGCTGGCGGGAGCGGACAACTTCTGGGGATCGGCCAGCGGCCCGAAATCCCATGGCGAGGGGGACTTCGTCGGAGGCCCCTGCGATCAGAACGGCGGTAGCACGATTGCAAAGCCTTTCGCAACAACCGCGTTCGGGATCACATCCTGGCCGTGATCCTGGAAAGCGAAGCCTCGCTTCGCTCGAGCGTCGGACGGGGCGGTCATCGACATCGCACACGGGATATCGCCCGTCGGCAGGGGCGACGCGCTTACTTCAGCCAGCCGGCAATCGCCGCGGCATCCCACTCTTGGATAATGGGCGGGTTGACGTTGAAATTGCTATAACGGATCCAGGCGGGCCGCACGCGCCAGTACACGAGGCCCGGCCAAGTCTGCCGGGTGGGACCGTCGGGGAAACGGTCGAAATAGTGTGCCTGCACGTCGGGCAACTCCGCTTCCGTGGGAATCTCGGCAATACCTTCGTATTGCACGGTGCGCTCGTGCTCCCATCCGATAACGAACGCGACCCGGGGATTCTTGACGAGGTTTTGATGCTTGCGCGACTGCGTCACGGTATCGAATAGAAGTTCCCACCGGTCCGTGACGGCGACGCCCAGCACCGCCGCCTGGGGGGCACCTTGGGGCGTGACGCTCGCCTCAATCGCCCAGGGCTGGGCACGCATGTAGGACAGCAGCTGGGGTGGCGTGAGGGGGTGATGATGTTCGCTCATGGGGCCATAGTGCCTGACGGCTGGGTCGCCAACATTTGTGGAAAACCGAGGGCCGATGGCGGCCGGCCCGGAGTCGCCGCAGCGGGCAGGTTGAGGTACATGGCTGCGTGGCCGCAATGGTAGAATGTGACGCGGATAAAAAAACGGGCCTTGGCAGATGGTAAAATCCTTCGCCGCCCCCACCTTTCGGAGATCGCGGTCTGACATGATCGCGTCGTTTTTCAGGAGAAACGAATGAATGACCCGGCTGGGCGCCTGCCGCCTCGCAATTGGCCACCCCTGTTGATGTTTGCAATTACGTTGGGAATAGCCCTCGCGGTGGTTCCCTGGTACGGGCTCGTCCACGGTTACGCCCTCGCGGCCTGGGTTGCATTCGCGGTGCTCTTGAGCGTCACCGAACTGTCGATCACCTGTGGCTATCACCGCTTGTTTTCGCACGCTACCTATCAAGCGCATCCCGCGTTGAAAGCGGTCTTTCTTTTGTTCGGTGCCATGGCCCTGCAGAATAGTGCATTGATCTGGAGCGCCGGCCATCGCGTCCATCACCGGTTCATCGACGACCCCGAACGGGATCCATATTGCGCGCGGCGTGGTTTCTGGTTTTCGCACATCGGCTGGATGCTCCGCAACTACCCGAGCGGCGACCCCGATTTGAAGTACGTGCGCGAACTCCAAAACGACCCGCTCGTGGCATTGCAACACCGGCATTACCTGGCGCTCGCCGTCGGCATGAATGTCGGCGTGCCGCTGCTGCTGGGCTGGGCGTTCGGCAACATCGTCGGCATGATCTTGCTCGCAGGGGTTCTGCGGCTCGTCATCAGCCACCACCTGACATTCTGCATCAATTCCCTGGCGCACATCGTCGGCACCCGCCCGTATACGACGGAGAACACGGCCCGCGACAATGGGGTGGTCGCGTTGCTCACTTTCGGCGAGGGATATCACAATTTTCATCACCAATTCGCGCACGACTACCGGAACGGCGTGCGCTGGTGGCAATGGGACCCCTCCAAGTGGTTGATTAATGCACTGCATTGGGCGGGGCTCGCCAAGAACCTGAAACGAGTGCCCTGGTTCAAGATTCGACGCGCGATGCTCGAGACCCAGTTTCTCCGGGCGGAACAAGAACTCGCCCGACAAGCCAGCTCCCCCCGGTTCGATGAATTGCGCCGGCGAGTGACGGAGGAGTATGAAAGTTTCAGCAAAGCAGTCGCAACCTGGACCGCGCTGCGCGAGCAATCGGTTGCAGATGCGAAGCGTGCGCTGGTTGATCGGTGGGAGAAATCACATCTTCCGTCCAAGCTCAAGGCTCTCGAGGATGGTTTGCACGACCAGTATCGACGCATGCAACTTCTCGCAGCGCAATTGGCCACTGCGCGCGTTTGAGCCCGAAGCGCCGGCATCGGCGCGGGCAGTCGATACGTGACCTGACTTATCTCGAGAGGGGAGCGGGCGATGGGAATCGAAACAGCCTTCGGCAAGGTCGTCTTGCCGCTGTCGCGCGGTCCCCGCAGTACAATGTGTCCTCCCGGCCGTAGGTGCGTCGCAAATTGCTGCGTGAGCGCTTGGACGGCCCCGGGCCGGCGGTGACAGCGCGCTGGGGCGCGACCAATGCACAGCTTCGCGGTCCTCCGCTGATCAACTCTAGTCAAGAGCGATAGAGCCGCCGACGGACCGTTGTCGCACAAATGCATGTTTCCCTGCATATGTCGCCGATTTTCCCACGTATTCTTCGATACGTAGTAACTGATTGTATTTCTCGACTCGCTCGCCGCGACACGGTGCGCCTGTCTTGAGGTGGCCGGTGTCGAGCGCGACAGTCAGGTCGGCGATGAACGAGTCCACCGTCTCGCCGCTTCGGTGCGACACCATCGCACCCCACCCTGCATCGTAGGCTAGGTGAACAGCCGCGATTGTCTCCGTGAGCGTGCCGATTTGGTTCGGCTTGATGAGAACAGCGTTCGCAGCGTTTTCAGCAATGCCGCGTGCGATGCGAGAGACGTTCGTGACGAACAGGTCATCACCGACCAATTCGACTTTGTCCCCGAGTTCACGGTTGAGGATCTTCCACCCATCCCAATCGTCCTCCGCAAGGCCATCTTCGAGTACTGCGATTGGATATTTCCGCACCCACTCGGCGTAAATGGCCACCAGCTCTTGGGCGGTGATTGCTCGGCCTTCCGTGCGCAATTGATACATCCCGTTCTCGAAGAAACCACTGGAGGCGGGATCAAGGGCGAGTACGATGTCGGTTCCGGGCCGATACCCTGCCGATTCGATTGCGCGCAAGATCAGCTCGATCGCATCGGAATTGCGCTTCAGGGCAGGCGCGAACCCGCCTTCATCGCCGACGCCGGTAGATAGCCCCGCATCCTTGAGCACTTTTTTGAGCTCATGATAGATTTCCGACCCCCACCGCAGTGCTTCGGCGAAATTTGGCGCTCCCTTCGGCGCGATCATGAACTCTTGAAAATCCGTGCCCTGCCAATTGGCATGCGCACCACCGTTGAGAATGTTGAACATGGGTACGGGCAAACGGTTCGCCGCGGCGCCTCCCAAATAGCGAAACAGCGGAAGGTCGGTCGCTGCCGATGCTGCACGTGCGACCGCCAGGCTCACGCCCAGGATCGCGTTTGCCCCGAGCTTCGCCTTGCTCGCCGTTCCATCGGCTGCGATCAATGCGCGATCAAGTGTGCCCTGATCAAGCGCGTCCAACTCCTTGACGGCGTCCGCGAGAGCGCCGTTCACATGTTCGACGGCCAGTCGCACCCCTTTGCCGGCATAGCGATGTGCATCGTGGTCGCGCAACTCGACAGCCTCGTGAATACCGGTGGAAGCCCCTGAGGGCACGGCCGCGCGTCCTTGGGCACCCCCTTCGAGCGTGACGTCAACCTCGACGGTTGGATTGCCGCGGGAATCCAGTATCTCTCTGGCATGCAGGGTGTGAATTCGGGTTTTCATGATAGCTAGCCGGCCTGCTTACCCAATTGTCCATACTCGATGGGTATCTTGATGTAGAAGATCTTGGTATCAATCGTCCGAATTCTTTCGAACAAGCGATCAGCCTGCTCCTCGGTGACCGCCATGACGATTTCCATCGGTTGATCGGCTAGCTCGAAGAAGCGCGCGGAATGGCGATGGCCATCGGCGCCAAAGCTCTCGACGCCGGAGAACACCGTGCACCCGGAGATACCCAGTTCCTTGGCCAAATACAGCAACCAATCCATGGCCGGCTTGTGCTCTATCCGACGATTCTGTTCTGCCAAGAAGCTGAGCTGAAAACCCTGCATGTCGTTCTCCTAAATAAGGGCGCGAAAGACTCGCACAGTGCCGACGCCACAGAGCGTCATGATAATGCTGCCAAGCACGTGCGCCGCGACTGTCGCGAGTGCCCATAGACTGCGCCCTTCCAGCAATGCCGTCACGACCTCGGCTGAGAACGTCGAGAAGGTGGTGAGGCCGCCTAGAAAGCCGGTCACGGTAAGCAGTCGCCATTCCGGCGCCAGCGCGGGTAATGCGAAAAGCGTGGCCATGGCGATCCCGATCAAGTAGCCGCCGAGAATATTGGCAGCCAGCGTTCCCGGCGGCAGCTGCGGGAACAGCGCATTGAATCGAGTGGCAAAAAACCAGCGAAGCAACGCGCCCAGAGCGGCACCGACCGCAATCGCACAGATGGAAAGAGTCATATTATTTCCTGGATGCGAACGAGACGTGGTCGGCAAGATATTCGGATCGCTGTCGTCTCCCGGACTGAGGCGGCCGTTCGGCAGAGGCGGTGGGCCATTAAATAGACCCAGACGCATTTTTACGGGCACGCCGGCGTAGCAGCGCAAATACTCGAGCGTGATCTTCATCGTCTGCATGATATCGCTCCGGCGCCGGCGCTGCTGTACGCTGCCTTGTAAATGCACGGCGAAATCTACAAATCTGCTTGCATCCACCTGCGCCACGGCGTGCTCCTGCTCGCGTTTGCGATGCCGGCGTTCGCCGAGGCGCCGGAGCCATCCATGATCTCGGATGCGCAGGTGCATCGGATGCTCGTCGCGCGAATCGATGGCCAGCGGCAGGGGACGGGGATCGTCGTGGGCGTCATCGATCCCAAGGGCAAACGGGTGCTTGCTTACGGAACCATGGGCGTCGGGGACACGCGACCGGTCGGGGGCGACACGGTGTTCGACTTGGGCTCGATTACCAAGGTGTTCACCGCCCTCGCGTTGTCCGAGATGGTTCAGCGCGGCGAAGTGGCGCTCGACGATCCGGCCCAAAAATACCTGCCGGCGGATGTGCATCTTCATACGCACGGGGGCAAGCAAATTACCCTCGCGGATCTTGCGACGCACACGTCGGGATTTCCGTCGCGCCCGCCCAACCTTGACCCGTCGGATCCCAAGCAGGCACACGGATACCCGGCCGACTTGCTGTATCAGTTCCTGTCCTCCTATGTCCCCGCGCGAGATCCCGGGACCTACTACCAGTATTCGAGCGTGGGCTACGGTCTGCTGGGAGAGGTGCTGGCGCGCAAAGCAGGGCGGAGCTACGAGGATCTGCTGAAAGAGCGCATCACGCAACCGCTCGGCATGAACGATACCGACATCACGCCCAGTACCGCGATGCGGGCGCGCACACCCGTCGGCTACGACTCACGCCTCGTGCCCGTGGCGCATGATCACTTTCAGGTGTTGGGGAGCGCGGGCGCCCTGCGCTCGACGACCAACGATTTACTGACATTCTTGGAGGCGGTACTGGGCTATCGCAAGACGTCGCTGGCGCCTGCGATGGAAGCGATGGTTCGAACCCGCCGTCCGGGCGGTGCGGCGCCGCCCTCCACGGGCGGCCGGTCTGGCGCCACGCAGGTAGCTCTCGGATGGAACATCTACACGGACGGATCGCAGGAAATCATATGGAAAAACGGCAGCGTCTCGGGCTTTCGTGCCTTTATGGGCTACGAGCCGACCACGCGTCTCGGCGTGGTCGCGTTGATCAACGCGCAGACCGCCGCCGGAGCCGACGACATCGGCCTGCACCTTCTGGATGCGAATATCGACGTGAATCTACCATGAGCGAGACCTGCCACGACTGCGCATGAACAGGAACGTTGAGCTGGCTCCTTCGATGGCCAGCCTCACGTCGTGATAGCTGATTCGGAACTTTGGCACGGCAGCAACGGTAACGACTTGTCCCCGGGGCGATATCGTCGGCAACGGGCAGCACACGGCCAATGACGGACGGATGAGACCATCGAGAACGAACTCGACCGAGGGGCCGATCGACGCATTCGATCAAAGGAACGGTTGTAGCCGCGTCGAGACTGTGGGAACTGGGCGATAAGCTAAGTCGCGTCCTAGGACAACGCGGGGACACGCCGGGCAATGAAAATTGGAGCGGGCGCTGGCAATCGAACCCATAGCGCGATGCTCATTTTCTTCATTACTATCATGGCGTTATGCGATTACCGATCGTTTGGGTATGAACGGCGTGTGAATGTCTGAACCACCGATCTCTATGCGCATAACCAATGCGCATGTAGTATGCTGGAATTCGATGGAGAACCACATGCCTGCGGTGCGAAGTGGCAAGAAAGCGGTGAACGTCTCGATCTCGGCGGATTTGCTGCAGGCCGCTCGTGCGAGCGAGATCAATCTGTCGGCGACGCTGGAAGCGGCCGTTGAGCATGAGCTGCGGCTGCTTCGCAGGCGAGAATGGTTGCAACAGAACGCAGCAGCGATCGAGGCCTATAACCGGGACGTCGAAGATCATGGTACGTTCGGCGACGGTCTGCGCACATTCTGATGCCGCAGTTCTCTTTGTATCGGAATCCCAATCCAGCGTCGCGATCTCGGTTTCCGCTGTTACTTGATATCCAATCCGACTTGCTCGAACCCCTGGCCACGCGCGTGGTCGTTCCACTCACCCCGGCAGGGCCTAGTCGGCCACGCTCGATGCGGACGTTGACTCCGATTCTGAAATTCGAGGGGAAGCAATACCTGATGCTTACGCCGCAAGTGGCAGGCATTCCCGTCCGCGAACTCGGCCTCGTCGCAGGAGATCTCGTGTCCGATCGGGACACGATCGTCGCCGCCGTTGATTTTTTACTCGCGGGAATCTGACTCGCGACGGAGTCGGAAATGGAGCGGGCGATGGGAATCGAACCCAAGCGGCCAGCGCGTCCGAAGCTTGAAACCAAGCGGTTTGGCGCGATGGCAGATCCCAAGTGCGATTGGAGTATAGGCGACAAAGGACTGGTATGAGGCGCACCCGATTCATTTTGTTTGCTACTTGAGTTCTGCCATGCGACACCGTTTGGTCAAATCAGCGGCGGCCGTCTTGCTCCTGATCATCGTGACCGTGGTGGGGGTGCTGCTCGCATGGAACGCAGATCTTTTGCGCTCGAGCTTCATCCGCTTTGTCTCTTGGCAACTCGGCCGTCCCATCGACGTGCGCGGCGCGTTGCATCTGCATCTGTTGACCAGAAGCCCGAGGATCGAGGCAGAACAAGTCACAATCGGCAATCCGCCCTGGACCAAGCCGGGGATCACGGCCGAAGTCGCGAGGATCACCGTGACGTTCGCACCCCTGCTGAGTCATCAATCCGGGCTCAGTCTCGTTAAAATCGACACCGCGCAGCTGAAATTCATCCGTGACAGCGCCGGACACGCCAACTGGCAGCGCGTTGACCCTGATAAATCTCCGGGTGGACCATTGCCAATGATTCGCGCGCTGGAACTGGCGCATACCCATCTGACGCTTGTCGATGAGCGCTTGCACCTCGTCTTTGACGGCGATCTGTCCGTCGTCGGTCCGGATTCGGCTCAGCCTTTGCAAATGGAAGGCGCCGGCACACTCAACCAGCGCGCGGTCACCTTTCGCTTGAAAGGCGATGCGTTGCCGTCAGCGGCACCCGACAAACCTTATGCATTTGAGTTCGACGAGCGCTCGAGCGGTACGCATTTCACGGCGCACGGCTCGCTGCCGCGGCCGTTTGATTTGGGCTTGGTCGATGCGGAGTTTGACGCCAGCGGCGCCGATTTGCGCGACTTGTACTATCTGGTCGGGGTCAGCTTGCCGAATACCGGTACCTTTCACCTGCAGGGCCGGATGGTGCGTCGGGGCAGCGAAACGCTTTTCGATGATCTCAAGGTGGTATCGGGCCAAAGTGATGTGAAGGGGCGTGTGTCGCTCGGCACGCAAAAAAGCGGCCGCACCCTTGTGCACGCCGATCTGAGCTCGGCGCTGTTGCGCCTGGCCGATGTTGGGCTGCGCGCCGCGGGGCGCGATCCGCATCCCGACGCGCCGCCCAAACTTTTTTCCGATGTGCAGCTCATCACTCCGGCGACTCGGCGCGTGGATGCCACCGGGAAATACAGCGTCCGGCGCCTGTTGCTGTCGCGAGTTGAGGTGACTGAGTTGTCGGCGCCATTTACGATCGAGCGCGGCCAAATCAAGGCACCGGAGGTTACGGGGCATTTCATGGGCGGCAATTTCTTGCTGAATCTCGATGCCGATGCCAATCAGACCCCCGCTCGCACCCGCATCGAGATGACACTCACGGGCTTGCAGTTAGCGCAGATGCCGCATAAGGCGGAGCCGCCGCCGTACGAAGGCTCGCTGCTACTGCAAATTCATGCTCAGGGAGGGGGCGACTCACTGCACGCCCTGGCTGCCGACGCCGACGGCAACCTAAGCGCGCGGGTGTTGCAGGGGACGATACGCGCCTCGTTGGCGGAACTGACCGGCGTTGATTTGCGCGGGCTGGGCCTGACTCTGACGGGCAGCAGCCGTGATGTAGCGGTGCATTGCGCCGCCGCTGACTTTGAAATTCATTCCGGCGTGATGCACTCGACGCGCCTTTTCATCGATAGCGAGCCGGTATTCATAAGCGGCGAGGGCCGCGTGCTGCTCGACTCCGAGATGGTGGATCTTAAGCTGCATGGTGAGCCCAAACGGCTGCGGATTCTGCGCATCAAGGCGCCGTTGTCGGTGCAAGGCACATTGCTGCAACCGAAGTTCAGTGTCGATGTGGCCGACTCGGGCTTGCGATTGGTGGACCGTGGCACGCCGCACAATGCCGACTGCGCCGCGCTGCAACCTCGTTAGACTGATAGCGTGGGATACGCGACGGTTACAACAGCTCCAGACAGGAGCTGAAGCCCGAGGGATGCACCTTTGAGGAACTTGCGCGCGACAGCCGGTCGCTTGCAGACTTTGGTGAGTTTCTCTCGGAAATTGCCGTTGGAGCGATGGCAAATTTTGTTGCTGCAAAGCGAACAGTGGTCACAGGCGGCTCAGGTCCGGCCACCTGCAATCGCCATTGCCGCGGCGCAGAGAGTGTGGACAACGCACAGAATATTCTCGAAATCGCCGCGTGTGACCGTACGTGTGATTAGTAGGGCTACTTGGGGATATGTGGGGACACGAGACTGGCCGCTAAATCGACATCCGTTCCCACGGCTTTCCCACAAGACCAACGTGTTGACCCCAATCTCGCGTCGCTACGAGACCTGAGGCTAGCCGGGAAGTGGAGCGGGCGATGGGAATCGAACCCAGGCGAGAAATTCAAAACTCTCGGTAAAATCCAATACTTGCGGAAGTAGCCGACCATCGAGTGTAATCATATCGCCGCCGCGTGCCTGTCGGTAGAGCCTGGCCGAGGGATACCACGGGCTGTCGTCCCGATCCAATAACCAGCGGCAGTCGGGGTTGTACGGCAACAAAATCCAGGTCTTCTGTCCCAGTGCGGCGCTCAAATGCGCGATGCTAGTATCGACGCTGATCATGAGATCTAGACATTCGCAGAGCGCAGCAGTCTCGACGAAATCCAATTCGTGCGCCAGACGCCATTCGTACTCCGCCCAACCTCGGACGAAATCGCCTTGCAATAACCAGAGGATGGCTCTGCAGAAGTGCGCCCCGGCGTGATCGGGGCGAAGGGCAATCGCCTGGTCGAAATTCGCAAGCGCCTCATCCCAGCGGTTCATGGCGGCGAGCGCCGCGCCCCGATTCGAATACGCATCGGCCAGCCCCGGATTAACGGAGATGACTCGATCATAACCGGCAACGGACAGAGCGAAGTCGCCTTGTTGCACCGCAATGAGTGCGAGCAGCGACAGCATTTCAACGCACCCTGGCGCTTCTCGGAGGGCGTCCTCGCACAGCGCACGCGCATCATCCAGTCGACCCGCTCGATGTGAAGACTGCGCCTGCTGCATCTTGGACATCAAATCCGCCATCTCATTTACCCCGGTCAGTCGGTGACGCCGAGCAGGTGCAGCACGGTCGGCTCTTGGTCAGCCGACGGCTCGTCAACGCCGAATCAGGAAGCCTGTGCCCGGGAAATCGATGCAGACGATGTGATTCGCAAAGAAATCGTTGCCGATGAAGCCGTCCGTGCCGGGCAGCTGGGCGTAATCGACGACGTGAAAATCCATCGCCCCAATGTCGAACTCCCCAAACGTCAAGCGTGGCACGGAGACGATCTGATCGGTTACGGTCGCATGCAGGTCTTCCGCGGATTGCTTTCTGATGACGCCGCGCGCTGCGCCAGTGTCCCATACCAGGATTAGGTCGCCGAGCTCCGTATGCGCCTTCGCGACAGGAGCCCCATGCCACTCGGGCATGAAACTCACTTTCGTGCCCGTGCACGCGTCGCTCTCAGCAGCGAATCGGCTGCTTTGGATGAAGGTGATGGACTTGTGTTTATAGTCCAGTATGACCTTGAACGACCGCAGGAGCCCCAGGCCGATCACGCCTTGCGGGGTGGTGGGTGTCAGCGGCTGCGGTGCGCGCGCATCGATGTAGCCGTCGACGTTCGAGAACATCATGCCACCGAATCTCATATCCTCACGGCGCCTGAGCTAACGATGTGAGTGGAGCGGGCGATGCGAATCGAATATATCGCGGTCGTGATTTAATTAGAGACCAATCATCTAGTTACGGCCAATATCCGCCGCTGCGTGTGATTTGCGTATGAAAAACGACGCCACACCAGCCAACTCCAGCCAATGCGGGCATTTGGGATCAATCGTCGTGCCCAAATCGATGCGCCTGTCGCTCAACCTCCAGCCGGGCCAAGACCTCGATATTCGCGCTGGCGATAGACGCTCGAGCACTGTCGGGCGATATTCGCATCAGACCCTCCGAAGGTTGGCGTGCCGGGCACTTAGCACCTGGCATCCACCGGTTCAGCAATAGTACTAAGCTCACTCCGATCCTGGATTCCGGTATTGCCAAGCAAACCCCCATCAACCCTATACGTGTGAGGACATCGACCCGGCGGATCGCGATCGCACTAGAAAATCACGCGCCGGCCTATGAGAATAGCCGCATTAATCCATTTCCCTATGAATATAGCCGCTGCGATGTTCATTGCGGCTAATTTCATATAAAATACTTCCCAGCGCCCTCTTTCATAGCCTCGCGTCCAGTTTCATAGGAGCATCCGTGCAGCTCTTGGGTTATGCATATCTGGCCGACCAATTCAAATTGCCGGCGCTTCCCCTTGCGCGGGCCTGCTACTTAAGCGACGCGGTCCCAAATCGGCGCATTCGCGATCAGGGCGGCCAGAAGGTCGAGGAGTTTGGGCCGACTTATGCGCCGGATCCCACGATGTTCGGCCATCTGCGGTTCGCTCTCCGATACGAAGGCCTGAACCTCGAGGTGTTATCGCTTCTGTTCGAGCGTGTGGGACCCGAGGATATCCAGGCTGCCCTCAACCTAGAACCCACGGGCGCAGCGCCGAGGCGATTGGCGTTCATTTACGAGTGGCTCACGGGTCGTGAGCTTGAGGTGCCCACTAGGCGCCTGACTGGCAAGACTCGCTTTGTCCCGGCTCTCGATGAGTCGCTGCAGTACGGGCTCAAGCTCGGTATGAGCCCCCGCAACGACAGGTACCGAGTAATAGACAATCTGCCGGGCACGCGAGATTTCTGTCCACTCGTAACCCGTACGCCATACCTGGAAAGCATGGTCCAGAAGAATCTCAAGGACCGTACGCGGGCAACGCTTGAAAAGTACGACCCGCGCCTGGTGATTCGGGCAGCGAACTTTCTGTACCTGACGGAGACGCACAGCTCTTTCGAGGTCGAGCGCGTTAAGCCAACGGCGACTCGCGCACAGCGCTTTGCTGACTTGCTTCGCGAAGCGGAGGTGGGTGCGTCGCTCTCCGAGGAACGATTCGTCGAACTGCAGAACGCAGTCGTGGACCCACGTTCGATGGAGGCGTCGTATCGGCTCGAACAGAACTGGCTCGGGATCGACTTTGGGCATCGTAAGAGCGTTGACTACGTGCCTTCGCGACCCGAGGACGTTCGATCCCTCATGAATGGTCTGGTCGCGATGGCGGAACGGCTCCGCGCTCGCCCCGGTTCAATCGATGCGATCGTGGCAGCCAGCGCTGACCCTGCGCTCGAAAATTGATGGGGAAACCGGGGCATTCTGATCGTGATAGATGAGGTGCACGGGGTAAACCGCCTGGCACAACGTGCAAATTGCTTGGCCCTGGGCGTTACATCACCGAGTACCCAGAATTGGCCCGGTCAGATCCCCGTGTTGTCGGCCATCGGCGCGTCATGACCCTGAGCTGACCATCGCGCTTCTCGATGCCAGTCGTTGAAATCGGCTGAAGCGGACATCCGCCATCTATCGTGTGGCCATGAATTCTCAAGCGAACGAAACTTTTTCGGATCGCACCAGCGGGCTAATTGCAGTATTCGCTGGCGGATATGTTGACCGACTATCCAGGACCGTGCTTTAGTCAATACAACGAGTTGGAGAACGTCGATGGCAACCTTTGACAGCGTTCGCAAAGTCCTCAGCTCACTTGAAGGTGTAGAAGAGAAAACAATCCACGGCTCGCCGGCTCTATACGTCCGCGGGAAACTCGTGGTCTGTCCGGCCATACACAAGTCGGCGGAACCTAATTCGATAGTGGTAAATCTTTCCACAGAAAGGCGGTCTTCCCTGCTGAACGCGGACCCGCGGGTCTACTACATCACCGAACACTACGCCAAGTATTCAAATGTCCTTGTCCGTCTTGACCGCATCAATGACAAGGCAATACAAGAACTTTTGAATATATCATGGCAATCTGCGAGCGCAGGATCGGGAAGTAGCCGCAAGGGAAAGGCACTTGCAAAGAAACAATGAGATCTGAGTTGCCGGCCGAGGGGATTCCTAAAATGTTCATAGAACCTACCAAGACTTATGTCAGCCTCAGTGGCGATGGCACATCAAAGCAATTTCCCGGCGGCGCAGCGTTTTGGTCGCTGCCGATGCAGGAGCTCGAGCGCGTGGGCAGCACGTGGCTGGTCACTGAGCATGAGTGCTCCGAGAACTGGCCAAGCTGGGAGATACACCCGAACGCCGACGAGTTTGTCTACCTGATAGAGGGTGCTGCCACATTGCTGCTAGAGCAGGGTACTTCCATCCGAGAAATTGACATTGTTGGTGGCAATGCTGTCGTCGTCCCAAAGGGAACGTGGCACACGCTGAAAACCAATACTCATTGCCGCATGCTGTTCGTCACTATGGGCGCCGGCACTAGGAATAGACCTGCATGATGCTACCTAACTACGGGTCGAGCAGGCCGGTGGATGAGGTGTCTCTGTGGCCTATTCGTTTATGGCCGTCTGCTGCCCGTGGCGAGCAACACGATTTGGTGACACAGCCCACTTCTTAGGATACGCCAGCCGTCAATCGGTTGAGGGCGGGTCGAGTTTTTGGATCAGTCTTTGGAAGGTGGCGTCAAATCCGGGCTCGTACTGATCGGGCCGAGACTGAACGAAGTCGATGACTTGCCGGTAGTAGTCGGCGGCCTGTTTTTTATCGCCCCGCGCCTCGTAGACCATCCCTAATCGATCGTAGCCGTCGTGCACCTCGGGGAAGCGCACGAGCAAATCGCGTGCGGCGGCTTCGGCCTCATCGAGTTTGTCGGCGTGGACCATACCGATCACCGCATTGGATGCGGCGGTGAGTTCCTCGAGATCGTCATCGATGTCAGCCCTGAAGGAATCGATGCTGGTGTAGCGGTGGCGTGGCGGTGCTGGCGGTTTCGCGGCCTCGGCCGCCGCGCGTGCGGCACGCTCGGCCGCCTCGTCTTTTTCCTGGCAGCAGCGCTTGTATTTTTGTCCGCTGCCGCAGTGTCACGGATCGTTGCGTCCGATCTTGATCTTGGTCATTGTGGCCGATTTTACCAACAAGAAGGAGAAACGGCGTGGATCAAACCATACAAAATCTGCTGAGGGACACCCGATTTTACGAGCTGCTGCTGGGCTTTGACCGGGAAATCGCCGACGCGGCGCACGCGTGTCAATGTCAGAAGTGCGAGGCGAAGTTGCACTGGGGGTCGTTCGCGCGCAAGCCCCGCGGCGTACCCGAAAGACTGGGGCCTGAGCACCTGCAGCGCTTCAGTTTATGTTGTGCGAAGGACGGCTGCCGCAGCCGCGATACGCCCTCGTCGCTGCGGTTCCTCGGCCCCAAGGTGTACCTGGGCGCCATGGTGGTGCTGATCTCGGCGATGCAGAGCGGGCTCACGCCTGCGCGACTGAAGCGCCTGCAAGAGTTGGTGGGGGTGAGCCGGCGCACCGTCGCCCGTTGGCGTGACTGGTGGTGCAGCGTCTTCACAGACAGTCCCTTCTGGCGCGCCCACGGCGCGTTCGTGCCGCCGGTCACGACGGCGGATCTGCCGGCCTCGCTCTTGGAACGCTTTGCCGGAGAGGCCGAGCAGCAACTCATTTTGCTGTTGCGCTTCCTCGCGCCGATCACGACTGGGCGCGGGATTTGGCGCGCTATCTGACGGGGGGTACTGGTCCGCAAAAGATGTAGATCGCCAGTCGGCGAGCCGTGTCTTACGGTGCGCACACACACCAAATAAGGAGAGTGCGTGACGTGAAAACATCCGACACCGTATCGAACCACGAGCGCTGGGCTATCTTGCGCTTCAGCGTGGTGGGACAGCTATTGGCCGCACCGCCGCCGAAGGGCGAGCTGCGCGGGGAGATCGAAAAGCTCGCCGCGCGCGAGTGGCAGCACCCGATCACGAGCCTGCCGGTGCGCTTTGGGGTATCGACGGTCGAGCGCTGGCTGCATAGAGCCCGTAAGGAGCGGCGCGACCCGGTGCGGGTCCTGCGGCGCAAGGTGCGCACCGACTTGGGCGCGCAAGGATCACTCGGTGTCGCGATCCGCCAAGCGCTGCGCGCGCAGTATGCCCAGCACGGCAGCTGGTCCACGGTGCTCCATCATGACAATCTGCGCGTCCTCGCCGAGCAGCACCCGGAACTCGCCCCGGTGCCCTCCTACTCGACGATCCGCCGGTTCTTCAAAGCGCAGGGTCTGCGCAAACGCCGGCGCTTGAGCTCCCGGCGAACCGCGGGCGTCGAGCGCGCCGAGGCGCGCTTGGCACAGCGTGAGATACGCAGTTACGAGGCCGAATATGTCGGCGGTCTCATCCATTGGGATGGGCATCACGGATCGCTCAAGGTGATCACGCCGCGCGCGGAATTACTCCAACCGACGATGCTTGGCGTGATCGACGATCGCTCGCGGCTCATCTGTCACGGGCAGTGGTACCTGACCGAGAATGCCGAGAACGTCGCGCACACACTGTCGCAGGCGTTCATGCGTCGCGGGCTGCCGCGAGCCGGCTTAAGCGACAAGGGCAAGGCGATGACCGCCGGAGAAATCACGGAAGGGCTTGCACGCCTCAGCATGACCCACGACACAACGCTCGGTTATGCCCCGCATCAGAACGGAAAAATCGAACACTTTTGGTGCCAAATTGAAGGGCGACTGATGGCCATGCTCGAGAATGTTCCGGATCTCACCCTCGAGTTCTTGAACGAGGCAACTCAAGCCTGGATCGAGTTCGAGTATAACCGCAAAATCCACTCTGAGACCGGCCAGACGCCGCTCGCACGCTGGATGGCGGGCCCAGAGGTGATGAGGCCGAGTCCGGACAGCGCGGCGCTGCGACTCGCCTTCACGCGCACCGAGCGGCGCACGCAGCGACGCAGCGATGGGACCGTCGTCATCGACACGCGGCGCTTCGAAGTACCGAGCGCCTTTCGCCATCTCGATCGCTTGCTGGTGCGTTACGCGAGCTGGGACCTGTCCCGGGTGCACCTGGTCGATGAACACACGGGCGATGTGTGCGCACGACTGTATCCGCTGGATAAGACCGAAAACGCCAAAGGAGTGCGTCGGCCGCTCGAGCCGCTCGCCAACCGCGCCTCGAGAGCGCCGCCGACCGGAATCGCGCCGCTGCTCGCGAAGCTGATGGCGCAACAGGCGGCCACCGGGCTGCCGCCGGCGTACCTGCCGAAAGATGAACTGTCCAACAACGAAGGAGAAACCCCTTGAATAAGAAACTGCTTGCTCTGTTTGGTCTGAAGTGGAATCCGTTCGCTCCCGATGTCCCCGCGGAGGCCCTGCAGCTCACCCCGCGGATCGAGTCGTTCTGTTGGCGCGTCGAGCAACTCGCCGGCGAGGGCGGGTTCGCGATCGTCACGGGCGCGCCTGGGCTGGGAAAATCCGTGACGTTGCGCCTGCTCGCTGAGCGGCTCTCCGGGCTGCGGGATGTGCAGGTCGGCGTGCTATCGCGGCCGCAGGCGGGGATGGCGGACTTCTACCGTGAAATGGGCGAGCTGTTCGGCGTCGAGCTGCATCCCCACAACCGCTATAACGGCGCCAAACTGTTGCGCACGCGCTGGCAGGGGCATATCGATGCCTCGCTGTGCCGCCCGGTGCTGATCGCCGATGAAGGTCAGGAAATGCAACACGCGGTGTTGAACGAGCTGCGCCTGCTCTGCTCGGCGCGCTTAGACTCGCACCTGCTGTTGACCGTCGTTCTGGCCGGCGATCAGCGCCTCATCGAGCGCTTCCGCGCCGAGGATCTCTTGCCCTTGGGCTCGCGCATGCGGGTGCGCCTGGCGCTCGATCGATCGAGCCCTGAGGAGCTGCAGGAGTGTCTACGGCATGCGCTGCAAAAGGCCGGCGCCACCAAACTCATGACCCCGGAGCTCATCGCAACCTTGAGCGATCACGCCCAGGGAAATATGCGGGCGCTGATGAACATGGCCGGCGAGTTACTCGCGCTCGCCGCGCAACGCGAGGCCCATCAGATCGATGAGAAGTTGTTCTTCGAGCTCTATGACACGCCTTCCCCGACACAGCCCAAAGGGTCCGGTCGCCGGCGATGAGCGCGCTCCCCGTCGAGCTGGCTTATCGTCTCGCTGATCGTGCCGAGGAGCAACGCTGGCTCGTTACCGGGCTGTGGTCCGAGCAGGCAGTCGGAATCGTCGGCGGGGAACCTAAGCTCGGAAAATCCTTCCTCGCTCTGGATCTGGCCGTTGCCGTCGCTTCCGGCACACCGTGTCTGCGCCACTTCTCGGTGCCGCATCCGGGGCGCGTGCTGTTGTATGCGGCCGAGGACGCTCTGCACGTCGTGCGCCGCCGACTCGAGGGCATCTGTGCCGCCGCGGCGTGTGATCTGAAAGATCTCGACGTTCACGTGATCACCGCACCCACCGTACGGCTCGATCAGCAGGCCGATCGCACGCGCCTCGATGAAACCATCACGCAACTCAAGCCCCGCCTGCTGGTGCTCGATCCCTTCGTGCGGCTGCATCGCATCGATGAGAACGCCAGCGGCGAAGTCGCACCGCTCCTCGCGTACTTGCGCACCTTGCAACGCCAGCACAGCCTCGCCGTGCTCGTCGTGCATCACGCCAGAAAATCCGCCGGAAACATGCGCGCCGGCCAAGCGCTGCGCGGCTCCTCCGAGTTCCATGCCTGGGGCGACTCCAATCTGTACCTGCGTCGCTCAGATCACGAGCTTAAACTCACCGTCGAACACCGCGCTGCGCCATCCCCGCCGAACATCGCTCTCGAACTCGCCCAACGCGGCGACGCTCTGGCGCTCGAAGTCGTGCAAGCGACAGCCACCGAGCCTTTGCCGCCGAGCTCCGTCGATGAACGCATCGTCAGCGCCCTTAGCGACTCCGACCGGCCATTGCCTATCGCAGAACTGCGCTCGCTCTGCCGTGTACGCAAAGCCACGCTCTACGCTCGGTTGACCGAGCTGGTCAGCACCGGCCGGCTCGTACGCTCCACCGACGGCTATCACCTCGCGGCCACCGCCTGATCGTCACTCGACACGCCCGCGACGTCGCGGTTCCCGGTTCCGGTTCCCACTCGCTCTACACCATTGCGGAACCGGAACTGGGAACCTACCTCAGATAGCGCGACCAACGGCACCTCAAAAAGCGTGAGCACTCTCAACGATCTCATTCGGGTTCGTGTTCGTGCACCCGTTCATTGACGGCAACGGCCGGCTGCACCGCTACCTCATCCACGAGGAACTCTCGAGCGCGGAGTTCACCCCGAAAGGACTGATCCTGCCCGTCTCCGCAGTCATCCTGGCGAACCTCGACCGCTATCGCGAAACTCTCGAATCGTTCTCGCGCCCGCTGCGAGACCGGACGAGCTACGACCCGGATGTTCGGCACTCTCCGGCGACTGGCAACGATGCCGTCTACGTCCGTTACTTCAATGCGACCGACCAGGCAAGCTTCCTGTATTTTGCTCTGGAGCGCACTATCGAGCATGACCTAGACGAGGAGATCTCGTTCCTCATGGGATTCGATCGCGCCCGCACGGCGCTCAACTCGATGGCGGACTGGCCAGCACACTCGCTCGAGGTCTTCATTCGCGTGGTGCGGCAGAACGGCGGGCACCTATCTGTGAACAAGCGAAAATCCCATTTCGGCTGGATGGCCGACGATGAACTGGTGCGCTTCGAGACGATAGTCGCGCGCGCGTTTGACCCGAGTGTTCAGGCCGAGGACATCATTTGACCGCCGAGATCTGTGAGCGCGTAGGGCGCCAATTACCCAACATACTCCCGAGGTGATCGGAGAGTCCGTGTGCTTCTGGTTGCCCTACGTTGCCAGTTGACGCCTTAAGAGTGGAGCGGACGATGGGAATCGAACCCAAGAAAAACACACATCGTTTTTTCGGAGCTGGGTTATAACAAACGTGTTAAGGAGCATCGATTCGTGGAAGAAGATGACCTCGTCCGTAAGTCTGTCAAAACTGCGCACAGTCTTTTCGAAAAAGTTCAGTTTGGTCGTGCCTTTATCAACGGGAAGCTCGAAATCACGGCCAAGGCATTGCTGTCAGCAGGATGGGAAGCCTCATTGGGGGGCCGCTTGGCCGTGATGGACAAGCATTTCAATAGAGCTCCGATTGACTTCCTTGCTTTGGAGAACAAGGCTGACCCTGCGCAAGAAACTCGAGGTCGTGACCCCGGCATTTTGATCTCGCTAGATGAGGTTCGAGGGGTTCAGTCCATCGCGTAACTTGACCGATCCGAGGCAGCTGCCTGGAATCAGTCCGCCGGAGCGGGGTCAAGTTTTTGGATCAACCGGTGGAAGGTATCCTCGAAGCCGGGCTCGTATTGGTCGGGACGAGCGCGCACAAAGTCGATGACTTGCCGGTAACAGTGCGCGGCTTGTTTGTTGTCGCCGCGTGCCTCGTAGACCATTCCCAATCGATCGTAGCCGTCATGGAAGTCCGGGAAACGCACGAGAAGCTCGCGCGCGGCGTGTTCGGCTTCATCGAGTTGGCCGGCACGAACCATTTTGATGACTGCGTTGGAATCCTCGATGAGCTTCGTGAGTTCGTCATCGATATCGTTGGTGAACAGTTCCTTCAGCGCCGGGAGCAGGGATGCCATCGACGGCGCCGCTTCAATCTTCGGCCGTGCTGCGCGCTCGGCGGCCTCGATACTGCGCATTCGCCCACTTTCTTGTCACCTTTTTTCGCATCAAATGGTGCTATTATCAATGCTACGAATTGGAGGACTCTTATGCGCACGACGGTAACGCTGGATGATGACTTGCTCGCCAAGGCAACCAAAATGACGGGCGGCCTTGATCGCTCGACAGTGCTGCGGGAGGGGCTGAAGGCGCTCATCGAGCGAGAAAGCGCCATGCGGCTTGCCAAGCTTGGCGGCACTCAGCCGCAACTCGAACCGGTCCCGAGGAGGCGTGCTGCCGCGGCACCATGATTCTCGCAGACACCTCAGTCTGGATTGATTACTTTCGCAAGGACCTGCCAGAGCTTGGCGAGCGTCTCCGACGCGGCGACGTTGTAATGCATCCGTTCGTCGTGGGTGAACTCGCCTGCGGCAACTTCTCGAACCGCCAAGAAACGCTTGAACTTCTTGAACAACTGCGCTCGGTAACCGTCGCCGAGCACGACGAGGTCATGACATTCATCCGCGCGCAGAAACTTTACGGTCGATGCGTTGGTTATGTGGACGTTCACCTGCTCACTGCCGCAGCAATTGAGCGATGTCAGCTGTGGACCTTGGACAAGCGGCTCAACGCAGTGGCAACGAGCATGGGCATAGCCGTCAACCGATAACGCCAATCAACAACGCGGCGCCACCCGCCGACCGGCGAGGTAAATGGCGATCTTGGAAATGAGAAGTGGAGCGGGCGATGGGAATCGAACCCACAAGAAAGATCAGTAGTGTCCCAACGTTGAACGGGAAGACGCGTTTAAGTCATTGAACATGATACAGAAAACGCCTTATTTTCTTGGTCTCGATTTGAACATCGATTCGGCCTCGCGCACCGTGACCGCGGTCCCCGCCGCGGAGTCGATCGATGCATCAAGGCCAGCTCGTTTTTTCGCAGTTGATGCGCCATCTTCCGCTGACGACGTTCCGCCGTTGCGTGGCGCGTTATGCTGGGGAACACAAGGTCAAAAGCTTCTCGTGTCTCGATCAGTACCTGTGCATGGCCTTCGCGCAGCTGACTTACCGAGAGAGTCTGCGGGATATCGAGTCGAGCCTTCGAACGCAGTCCGCGAAGCTCTATCATCTGGGGATTCGCGGGAATGTTTCTCGCAACACGCTGGCCAATGCCAATGCGACCCGCGCTTGGCGTATCTACGCGAACTTCGCCGAGCGATTGATCAGCATTGCACGCGGCTTGTATGCCGAGGAACCCTTCGGCGTGGACCTGGCCGAGACGGTTTACGCGCTCGATGCAACGACCATCGATCTGTGTTTGTCGGTCTTCCCGTGGGCCCCGTTTCGATCGACCAAAGCGGCCGTCAAGTTGCACACGCTGCTGGATTTGCGCGGCAATATTCCAAGCTTTATCCATATCTCCGACGGAAAGATGCACGACCTCAACGTGCTCGACTTGTTGCTGCCGGAGCCCGGTGCCTACTACGTGATGAATCGAGGGTACCTCGACTTCGAGCGGCTTTATCGCCTGCACGAGGCGGGCAGCTTCTTCGTCACGCGGGCCAAGTCGAACCTCAAGGCCGAGCGTCGCTATTCCCATCCGGTGGATCGAGCGACCGGGCTGATCTGCGATCAAACGGTGATCTTGAGTGGCTTCTATTCGCACAAAGGGTTTCCCGTTCCGCTCCGTCGCATCAAGTACATCGATCCGAAGACCCACAAGCGCCTCGTATTCCTGACCAATCAGTTTGGCTTGCCCGCATTGAGCATCGCCGACCTGTATCGCTGCCGCTGGCAGGTAGAGCTTTTCTTCGAATGGATCAAGCAGCACCTCCGGATCAAGGCGTTCTTCGGAACTTCCGAAAACGCGGTGAAGACACAAATCTGGATCGCCATCTCGGTCTACGTCCTCGTCGCCATCGTCAAGAAACGCTTGAGCCTGCCGCGGTCGCTCTATGAAAATCTACAGATACTCAGCCTCACCCTCTGCGAGCAAATGCCTTTGGATGAGCTACTTGCGCAAATCGCCACCGACCAAAATCCATCCGAAGCGCATAACCAGATGAATTTATTCGATTAACGTTGGGACACTACTGAAGAAAGATCTAAAACTCTGAGCGAAATCCAATAGTTGTGAAATTGACGGGCCAGCACGTGTGACCGGCATGTGAACAATAGCCGATTTCTAAATCGGCGCAACATTTTACATATCAACGCCGGGCCTCCAATCCCCGCCTTCAAACGCGATTCATCCAGAAACGTGGGTGGCGGCTGCCGTGCAAGACACCGAGGACCATGACCCCGTCTCTATCAAAGACATAGAACACGCCGAATGGAAATCGATGCAGCAGTGCACGGTGCACCGACCGATGGATCATGGCGAAGCCGTTAGGGATATCCGCTATTGCGGAAAATGTGGCAAGCGCCTCATCCAGGAATTCCTGCCCTAACCCAGTCCGCTGTTGCTCGTACCAGGCTGCCGACTCCGCCAAGTCCTGCTCCGCCTCCGGCCGGAGGCGGACTTCCACGGTCATAGGCGGCGACGAATATTTGAAACCGCGTCTGTCGCGATCTGCCCGCGATTCGCGTCAATCGCATACGCATCAAGGCGGCGGTCAAGCTCGACCTTCTGATCTGCGGTGAGAGGAAGCGCGCTCTGGTCGGCGGCAATGCTGTCCCAAAGGTCCTCAACGAGCTTAATTCGTTCGTCGACGGGAAGTAGTTGCAGCTTCGTTTCCATAATTCGGAACCCACATCCATGAACTCGGAAGAGCATACCGCCGTGTTTGCCATTACGCCAATCGACATTTCCGCTGTCTTCAGCCAATTTCCAGCATGCGTCGCAACCGGCAGAACTGTTTCAATTCTTTAGCCTGCATTGATCGCCCCGAATCGACCCATTGCACGCACTCGTGAACGGCCGGTTCCGGCAGGTCACTGCATGGAAATGTCCTTCAAGAAGTTAATTGTGGCTCCAACAATCGCCTCCGGGGCGTCCTCATGCATGAGATGTCCTGCGTTCGGGACAGAATGGAATCGCGCACCAGGAATCAGTTCCTTGAGTCGCTGCCCAGCCTCAATCTGGAGCCACTGATCTGCCTCACCCCATAAGATCGACGTTGGACAGCGGACACATGAATACTTAGCCTCGACCTCATCGGTGTAGCGGCGGTCAAACTGGGAGATTTGCTTGTAGAACGCGGCTTGCCCCACCTCACCTATCCAAGGCCGAACGTATTCGGCCATGTCCTCGTCAGCCATTGCGCGAGAGTGAGCACTGCGAATGTACGCACGGACCAAAGCCTCATGAATCGCAGCCGGCAGCGAGCGAAATACATCCACATTTGCCCGTACCTGGCTAGAAAATGGTGAACCCCATGGGGACAGTGCTACCGGATCAATTAGGGTCAGGCTCCGGTATTCGCATCCATTGAGGAGGTGGCATCGTAGCGCGGTAGTGCCCCCAAAGTCGTGAGCGATTACATCGGGTGCGTCGAGCCGCCAATGATCAAGAAGACCTGCAAGCAGCTCATTCTGTACGCCGAGGGACACGTCGGACACGCCGTTCTGATCGGATTGTCCGTACCCAAGCAAATCAAAATAATACACGCGCCAGTGCGTTGCCAGACACGGCACGATCCGGCGCCATTCATAGGATGAGAAAGGCGTGCCGTGTATCAGGACAATCGGCGGTCCGTCACCATTTGCGCCGTATCGCACGTCGTGGCCACGAAAAGTGTAAGTGCCAGGGAGCGTCCAATTATTCATAACATATTTGCACTAATGGTTATTAGCCTACTTTTGCATTAGGAACTATCCGCTGGCTCACCTAATGTGTCAAGATGTAATAACCCATTAGAGGCACGACATGATTCCGCAACGCTATGAGTGGACTACTGATGATTTCGTCGCTGGCGCGCTATGCTTGGAGCTGGCAAACACGGTTGGGGACCATTCCAAAACCCGCGACGTCGAGCGCCTTACTGACTGGGACACATTGCTCAAGTGGGCCGTGGCAGCGAAAGTCCTCCGGGTAGCGGAGGCCCGGGAGCTACGCAAGGCCGGTGACCATGACCCCTCGAGCGCACAGCAGGCACTTCAGGCCTTGCTCAAGTTCCGAGAGGTGCTATTTAAGATTGTTTCCGCACTGGCAGCAGATCGCGCCCCCGTTCAAGACGACCTTGATAAGGTCGAGGCCACTATTCTCGGCGCGGTGCGATCAGCTCATCTTGTTCGGCAGGGTGAGGGTTTCGATTGGACCATCGGCTCAATTGATGCCCCGCTGAAAATGCCGCTATTTCGCGTCGCTTTGTCCGCATTGAGACTGCTACAAGGAAAGGAGCTCCCCTATCTGCGAGAATGCCAACGGTGCTCATGGGTGTTCGTAGATCGCTCCAAGAGTCACGGCCGCCGCTGGTGCCGGGCTGATGCGTGCGGTAATCGGGCACGGGTGGCTCGCCATTACCATGCTAAGTCGAGCTAAGCGTGGTGCCGGACAGAGATCGTACGGAGAACCAGCCACGGCCTGCGACTGATGGCTTCGTCGCGAGCAAATCAAACCGGCGAATGACGGGGTGTGGCCGCATCGAGACCTTGGGAAAAGAGAACCGCGCGCGTTGCCCTGCCTAGGACAACGCAGGCCAACGTGAGCCAACAAGAAGTGGAGCGGGCGATGGAACACACATCCAGACCCCAACCCCTTGTCATTGCAGAGGTTTCGCCTCCCTAGCTCCGACGATGCACTTAAACATGTACTCTTTCGGGCGACATGACAATAGTCGCCGGACGGGCCTGTGAATCAGTTGGTCTCTCGTTTCGCTGTCCCCCAGAAGCCGCGGCCGACTCCGGTGCGACGGATGCGGAAATGACCCCTTTCGTCCGTCGTACGCGTGCGATGCGCTGACAAGTACTTCGTCGGCTTACTTTTTTCCGAGCGTGTCACTGAAATTCGGGGCGATCATGATCGCTCACTCCCAATCCACGCTCTGCTGATTTCACCGCCGTCTCGCGCAACGCTCAGTGGTGCCGATGATCCTCATCGTCCCGCTCCGGTTCAGGTAACTGCAGCCACCACACGAGATTGGGCCGTGCCGGTTCCGACGTAATGTCAGGATTGTCGCAGGTATCGAAGCATTCAAGCCGGAAATTGAATCCGTTGTACGGCGTCAGGAACTGACCGAATTCTTCCCAACTGTACTGTCGACCATCGACCACGACCACCGGTGTCCCATCGTCGCCCTCGTCGATTCGTCCGTTCACGGCGGTCCCCTTCATATAGAGTCGGTTCTGACCTGCCCCAGAGCCCGGAAAATCCGACGAGCGAAGATATCGTACCGCTAGAGCCGCCTCGATCTTTTTGACGAGCTTGTCATAGGCTACTCTAACCGCCGTCTGCGGAGGCTCGAGAACGAAAAACCGGTATCCCCCTGGCACGCCGTCCACCATTTCGAACGCTTTGATACCAAGGCCGGTGCTCATATGCACGACAAAATGGAACGTGTGCTCCTTGCCCACACAATCACGACGGGTTAGCGGCTCGAAATCCACGGTCTCAAGCTCGGGCAATCCGGCGCGATGCATATACTCTCGGTTACAGCACTCGGAACAGAGTTTTCGCCCTGGGCCACCCCCTTCCGAAGTCAGAAGGGTAAAGCCGAATGCTGGCTTCATCTGGCCGCACTCATCACAGGGGTCTGTCGGCATTTGCGCCGTTGTGTTCATACCAGCCTCATTCTCATGGTCGAATCGACATTTGTCTCCAGAATCCGGTTTTCCGGCCATGGCGCTCGCGCAGCCGGGCCTCATATTCCGCGTGCGTCGGCAGCCCCCGATGGTCATCGATGGTGCCGGCGAGCCGGCGCAGCTCACTCAAATACTGCGCGGCGTGATAGTACGCCTTTGAGGCGCCCCGCTCGAGGATGGGGTTGAGCAGCGCACGCCAGATGATCACGGACATTAGCGGATATCTGCGGGCTTCCGCCTCTTTCGCAAGCGGCTCGAGTTGTGTACCCAGAGTGACATCGAACTCCTTGGCGCGGGCCAACAGAATCGCCTGCGCAAGAGGCCAATTGCCTGCCGCACAGAGGAGCTGTGCCGCGGTGGCGACATCGCGCAGCTCAACAGCGTCGATGGAAACTTGTGCGCGCAATTCTTGCCGTGCTGGAACGTCCAATAGCTCGTTCAGCGCTTGGTAGGTCCAAACGCATGGCAGGTGCTGATAGCGTTTGCGCCGAACGTCGATCCGCGAGGCATTGTCGCCGAGTTGTCCATAGGCCCGATCAAGCAGGTCAAGGCGGACGGTTTCCCGACCCCCTTCCCAGGGTGACTCCAGAATATCGAGCGCGCCTGTTGCGTCCCCGCAATCGAGGTGAAAGCGCGCCATCGCTTCGAGCGCACGGTCGTCGGGATTGACGTGATGCAAGCGGACTGCGCGGTTATACAGCTGCGGGTCCTGCAGCGCTTTGGCAATGTCCTGCAATACAAGAGTCTGAACCCGCGGGTCGTGGGGTACGTCATCCGGTGCGCCCAGGTCTCCCGGTTCGGTTGCAAGCGCCGCGACCGCTTGGCGTTCCTGGCTCTCGGCCATGGCGCGCAGTTGCGGTTCATCGAACAGCAGGTGTGCCTGTTGCAGCATCGCCCGACGGACGCCGCAATCGTCCTGCCCCGCCACCTCCTTCAATCGAGCAACCCAATCCATTTTGGGCAGCGCACCACTCTCGCGAACCACGCGTGCGATTTTCAGCCACAGCGTGCAGGCTTCCTCGATTGCCATCCCAATCGTGCCGTCATCCAGAGACCGATTCATGAGGGGGCCATTCAGCGCCATCAGCTGCTCGGTCAACGCCAGTGCCCGCACTGGCTCGCGCGGCAAGACATCACGTTCAATATCCTCGGCGACTCCACGCACGACACGCACCATCTCATCGAGGTCACTGTGGTCGACGAACCGATCGTCTCTGCGAATCCCCCTGATCCGCAGCGCAATGCTCTCCACAGCCGACTGCGGGCGCGTGAGATAGTCGATTCTGGCAGAAAATGCTTCGCCGTCGTTAGCTAATCGCTCAATCAGAGACCGCAACTCACTGGCCGTCAGCGTGCTCAGTCGCACAGACAGGGAGGACGCGCTGCTTCCATCGCGCAGAAAGTTCATCGGAGAATATTATCCAAATTAGCGAGTCCAGACGATACGCAGTGATGAGCCGCGGTGCAACCTCGCCGGTATCCTGCTGCCAGACGGTTCTCGCCTGGGGTCGGCGACCGTCCGCGGCGGCCAGTTCCCACCGAACTCTCTTCAGCTTGATCGGCTCGCCGACGGTGGGAGAATGGTGGCCTTCAAACATACGGACTCTCGGTACTAAAAATGAAGAACAACTCAAGACTCCGCTCGACAGGACAGACAGCGGGAGCGGCGCTAACGCGGCGAGCGGAGACAGTGCTCCGATGCTGGCCGCCGAGCCGGGCTCAACTCAAGGCACTGATCAACGAAGCCACTGTGGACGCGCACGACGAATACGAGCAGCGGATGGGATTTGCCACGATGATCGGGGACAATCTCGCTCTGCCGTTTGAAACTGAGGTACTGGGTATACCGGTTACTGTCGAAGGCATAGATATCTCCGCGCCGGAGGAGATCGTCGCAATTTGCCGCCGAGGCACGAAGCGGCAGAAGATCGGCATAGTCCACCTGCCACTTCCGAAAGCTGTACCTGCGGGTGCCGAATGGATCGAAGCTTACCGCCGGTGGACACGCCATGGATAACCCGACCAGCTCCAAGCCCGTTCGTATCCCCGATCACCTGCGGGAATGGATCACCGCCCGCAAACGCCACCGCCTGTCGCACGCTCAGGTTCAAATGGCGCGCGAGCTTGGCATGAATCCCAAAAACCTCGGAAAGCTCGATAACGCCGACCAGGAGCCCTGGAAACTGCCGCTGCCGTCCTTCATCGAATCTCTCTACCAGAAGCGCTTTGGCAGGGATCGTCCCGACGTGGTGCATTCGATTGAAGAGCACGCCCGCCTCCTGGAACAGAAGAAGGCCGCCCGACGCGAAGCAAAACGGTTGCGGCGCGAGGCCGCACTATGAGTGAGTATCAGTATTACGAATTCCTGGCCCTCGATCGAGCCTTCACACATCACGACATCCGTGAGCTGCGTAAATACTCGACCCGCGCGACCATCACGGCCACGCGCTTCGTCAATCACTATGAATGGGGTAACTTCAAGGGTAATCCCTCCACATGGGTGCAAAAGTACTTTGATGCATTCCTGTATTTTGCGAACTGGGGCACGCATCGGCTGATGCTGCGCCTGCCTTCCCAGGCGCTCGACATCAAGATTGCGAAGCGCTATTTGCGCGGCCACTCTGTTGCAGAATACAAAAAGAGCGATATCTTAATTCTGGATCTCATGGCGGAAAACGAGGGCGGCAATTGCGATGCGGATGATGGCGCTGGCTTACTCTCCTCGCTCATTCCCTTACGTGCAGAAATCGCGGCGGGCGATCACCGCGCCCTGTACCTCGCGTGGCTGTCATCCGTACAAAGCGGTGAACTGAACGCTGATGACCCCGAGCCACCAATCCCTCCAGGTCTAGGCGCGCTCAGCGCGCAGACCCGCTGGTGACGAGAATTGCAGGTGAAGGAAAAATTGCGCAAATCAGCTGTCAAGCCGGTCGCGAAGTCTAAGGCTCCCTCTTGCTCCAGGGTTCTCGAATCGCTAACAGGCTCCGACGCGTTGTCGATACTGCAAATCCTGGCCGAGCGCGATGCGGGGTTAGCGCGCGAAATTGACGCCGTCGCCTGCGAACTCCTGGGCGAAGTCGATGTTGCAGGCGTGGCGGCGAACGTGAAGGACGAGCTGAAGTCCCTGGATGTCGACGATATCTTCGACAAGTCAAGCGCGCGGCGCGACGGGAATATGGATCCCGGGGAGATGGCATTTCAGATGTTCGAGGAAGCGCTGACGCCATTTCTGCAGGACGTGGAGAGATACCGCACGCTTGGGCTGCCTGAACGAGCGAGTGCGTATTGCCTGGCAATATTGCAAGGCATCTATGACTTCGACACAGATTCATCGACACAGTACAAGGAATGGGCCGTGGACTAAGCCCATGACTGCATGCCCTCGAGGCACTACAAATCAAAGAGCTGTTCAATGCCGATGTGCTCGGCGAGTTCGAGCAAGACATCGAGATGCTCGTCCTGGCACAGAGGCTCGCAATCGACTTCAATTTTGAACGCTGATTCCAGGAGTCGATCACCGAACAAGACGACCGCTCCCGCGGCGTCATCCTGCCGGGACGTCCAGAGAAGTCCCTTGGCGCGCGTCGCAGTATGAAACCACGCCGCCCACTCGCGCGTCCGCGGATATGCGGTAACCGGAGTGTCAATGAGATCCGTACGATGGAGGCCCAGGCGTTTGAGTCCCTTCACCGAAAGGTCGACCGCCTGCAGACGACGCTTCGGCCGAATGCGTGAGACGACGAGGTGCTGCTCCCGCAAAGCGTCGATATCGAGAATGTATCCGCCGGGCGGAGTCGGAACATCGTGAAACACGGTCTCCATCATCGCCCCCGCCAAAGTGCTTGCCCCGTACAGCACAGGAATGGTTGTGCCGTCAGGTCGCCCGATCGGACTGAACCGGGCGTCGCCGCGGTTGCTAGGATTGAACTGGGTAGAGCGGTAGGAGCTGGAGTGCACCCGCCATAGCGCACCCACGCCAAGTGCAACGAGTTTGGGAGAGTTTTCAGACGGCGGGCGCGGAGCCGTCCGACGCCTAGCCATGGCTGGAGTTACGATAGTATTCCGTGGCGCGTAGCACCTTTTTCGGCTCGTTGCCCAGTAATTCACGCGGGCGGTGATTGCCGAGCCAAGCATTGGTAGATTCAAACCAGACGGCGACGCGCCACGGGCTGATCGGCCCAAACAGCTTCAGAACGGATTCCAGACCGGGTATGGGTCGATATGCCTCGTCAAGCGCATAGCGCGGAAATCGATCTTGCCCTTGGTACGGAACGGCAAAAATTTTTCCCTCCTGTTTCCAGCGATTTGCAGGCGCAGCGAGATTGCTGGGACTGAACTTGCCGTGCTCGCCGATCTCTTCGGCCGTAAGCCACTCGGAATTCTCCAGCACAGCCTCAAGCGCTTTCGCTTGCTTCTGAGCCCGGCGGATATCGAGAGTACGCAGTTTGACTCCGCGCAACAGCACGTCGAGCAGCGACTTGAAGTCCGTCTGCCGTTTCTCCTTTACCCGAGCGGCAACCAAGGGGATCAGTTCCGCCAGGACGCTTTCGACCTCCGGCTTCAAAGCTCGCGGCACGTCGGCTGAAGGGATGCGGACGATATACGTATCATTGCTCATGGCGAGTCTCGTGAAATACATGAACGCCAGGAATATTATCACTAATTTCATGTATGTGCCATTCGACGATGGCGGCCAGGTTATGAGTGCCCGCTTAGCCATCGGGGCACGGCTCATGCTGCAGGACGGATTGAATGAACTCCTGGCGCGCAGGCTCCAGTTGCCAGTCCGGAATACGTTGCCCGTTGCCCTCGATTTCCCATGACCAGGGATATAAGGCATCGATCTTCGATCTCTCGATTGATCTTGGGGGCGGGCGGGACTTTCCAGCCAGCTTGGCGAGTACGGCCAGAGGCAGATTATGCGGCGCCTCAAAAATCGCCAACATCATGGCGCGGTCGCGCTGGCTGTCCGACAGCATGGGCTGTGAGCGTTGGTCCGTACGCCAGACGATCATCGTCGTTGGACGTAGTGTCAGTGTCGTATCTGGACCGAAAACAACTTCGTGTCTTGCTGTGTCGATGGTCTCCGCGTCACCGTGGACAGGATTCTTGTGACCCCGGGGAAGGAACTGTGGAACATGGATTTGAAGCGAGACCCGGTTTGACGTACTGATTTATGTACTAAAAAGTCGTGGCTGCCGGTAGCTTTCGGCGGAAGTCACTGGACGACTCAAAGGGTGAAATACCTTTGAATCAACGACTTGTGGTCTTCCTTGGACCTCACTGGAACTCCGTGGAAGATACTTGGAGCGGGCGATGGGAATCGAATATATCGCTGGGATGCCGCCCCACGTTTTGGATCAGATAGTTGCAAGCGCGGACAAGTGCTGCGTGCGATTTTCGTGTGAAAAGCCTTGCGATACCAGCCAACTGCAGCCAATGCCGCCATAGTTTAACAATATGCACTGTTCTGCCGCCGGCCGCCGGACTCTCGCTCGACCAAGTTGCAAAAATAGGCGATCGCACCAGTTATGGCGTTTGACGCCATAATGCTGGTATGGCATCTTATGCCATATGAAAGCAGTTCTTGCATTCAATGACAAGCAAGTACTGCCGGATGGAGCTATCGTCGAAATGACGATATGGGACGTGGCAACCCCCGTGGCGGGTAGTACCCATAAGCTGAAGTACAGTCTATTTTACGGTGCAAAGGATAAGCGTCTCGTCGGCTATGACAATGAGCGAGGAAAGGGCGACCATCGACACATCGGGGATCACCAGGAACGGTATGTCTTCAAGACGGTGGAGATTTTGATTGCGGATTTTTTGACCGATGTGCGTCGCCAGCGAGGTGAACAATGAGCAAACGCGTAAAAGTCAATGTGGGAACTCTGGACGAGATGGGTCAGCGTTTCGTGAACGCCTGGCACCGACTCGAGCACGGGGAGAAGGTGCGAGAGAGGCATCTCACCTTTCCCGATCTGGCGGCAATGCTGAACGCGCTTTCTCCAAAGCGCCTCGAGCTGCTGCGCGCGGTCCATGAAACCCCGGCGCCTTCTGTGAAAGCATTGGCGGAGCGCCTTGGCCGCGATTACAAACGTGTACACGAGGACGTCGAGACATTGACTGCTTCCGGATTACTGCGCCGGGACGACGGCAGCGTGTCTGCGCCGTACGACGCCATCACCGCGGAAATGCGCCTCTGACTTCAAGCTTGCCAGACACGCAAGGCATGCCCCGTTGCCATGGATGGCGTGGACATCTCGCTGACATGCATGGGATCGACTCATGCGAAGCACTCTTGCTTGCCATGAGTTGGCGCGACGACCCCTCGCTTGAGGTCACGGTACGGGACATTTTCGGGAGAGACGCCTGACACCGATCTCGGTCCCTCAGTTTCCTGACCTACCAACCTGGAAATGGAGCCGTCGATGGGGATCCAATATATCGCTGGCATGCGGTTGTTGGGTTACTGGCTGCAAATCATTCGCTATTCTAGGTAGGGCGCGAGCACATTTTCGATCCATTTCATGAATGCGCGGACTCGGCGCGACAGGTTGCGCCGATGCGCTACGACCAGGGAGACGTCGAGCGGCTTGTGCTGAAAATCTGGAAGAAGCTCTACCAACGCGCCACTCTCCAAGTAACGGCCAATCCCCAACAGTGGTGCCTGAATCAGGCCAAGGCCGGCGATACCAGCGGCTTCGTAGGTCTGCACGCTGTTGACGTGCAGTGCACCTGGTAACTCAAGCCTCGCGTAGCTATCGCCGTGCGGATACTCCCATCCATAGGGTTTTGCGCCGAGCGTCCGTGCGAAATGAACTGCCCGATGTTTCTGATGCTGCAGATCTTCCAGCGATCGAGGGACGCCATAGCGTGCCAGGTAGGCAGGACTGGCGGCGTTGACCATGCGTAACTTGCCCAGCGGGCGCGCAATCAGCGTCTCGTCCCCGATGGGACCCAGTCGCAATACGCAGTCAAACCCCTCCTGAACCAGATCAACTTGGCGATCCGTACTCGACACCTCCAGCTCCAACTCGGGATAAGTCGCCATGAAGGCCGGCAAGGCCGGCACGATAGTGGTGCGCGCCAACTCGCTCGGCAGATCAACCCGTAAGCGCCCGCGAAGTGCCACTCGATCGCTTGCGAACATTGAGTGCAGATCATCAACGTCAGCAAGCAGATCGCGGGCACGTGCATGAAATACCCGTCCGTCTTCCGTCAACTGCACGCTACGCGTCGTCCGGTGCAGAAGCCTGACACCGACATCTTCTTCCAGCTTCCGGACCGCCGTTGAGGCCCTTCCCTTCTGAATGCCCAGGCTATCGGCTGCGTGGGTGAAGCTCCCCATTTCCGCTACCGTTATGAAAATGAGGATGGGTTCGAGATTCTGCATTTTCGTGCCTCGGTATTGTTCACCGCAGAGAGAACAGTGAGTTCAGTTCCTCGGTGATTATCATACCTAAGAGACACAGTAAGCTCCGAATATTGGGATTCCCCCATAGGAGAACGACAAGTGTTCGAAACTATGAAACTGCATCGGTTGCCTGAACCCACGACCTTGCATGGCGCCCTGTGGGCCGGCCGGATAATGAGCGCGTTCGTTGTTATCGCTCTAGTGGCAGACGCCACTATTCAGCTTTTCGCGCCGGCACAGATCGCGAGCATGTTGCAGGAAACCGGGTTCACGATCGACCTGACCCGTGTCTTGGGTCCGATCATACTCGCCTGCGCCATCCTTTACGCCATCCCGGCCACCGCCGTGCTCGGCGCGATCCTAGTGACGGGCTTTTTGGGAGGTGCCATCTGTGCCCATGTCCGCATTGGTGAGTTGGGGTCGCCGCCGGAAATGATTGCCCTGCTTCTGGGCGCGATGACATGGGTCGGCCTCTACGCGCGCGATCCCCGTATCCGGGCCATTCTGCCGCTCATCCGTTAAATCAACCGGGGCAGTGCTCTGTCCCTCAACATCAGGAGAAAACTTATGTTTCTAGTAATGGGAATCACGGGAAAGGTGGGCGGCGCGACGGCAGAACATCTGTTGGCGCGCGGCAAGGAAGTACGCGCGCTTGTCCGCAATCGCGAGAAGACGTCAAACTGGGCAAACAAGGGCGTGGAACTGGTTGACGGTGATTGGAATGATTCGGCAGCCATCGAGCGGGCGCTCAAAGGCGTCGAAGGCGCATTTGTCATGTTGCCGGCTGTCTGGGCCCCCTCGCCCGATTACAAAGAAGCCAAGGGCGTGATTGCGAAGTATGTCGAGGCGCTCACCAAGGCAGCGCCGCCGCGGGTGGTAGCGCTTTCGTCGATGGGTGCGAACAGGACCAGCGGGCTTGGGATGATCACGGTCTTGTCGCTTCTGGAGCAAGGTTTTCGCGACCTGATACCGCCGATCGCATTTGTGCGCGCAGGTGGATTCTTCGAAAACTTCCTCTACGGCTTGCAGGTCGCCCAGGGCGGAACGCTACCGGTCTACTACAATCCGACAAACCGGAAATCGACCATGGTCGCGACGAACGACATCGGCGCGGAGGTCGCAACCCTTTTGACCGGGCCAGCGTGGTCAGGGCAGCGCGCCGTCGAGCTTGGTTCGATGGTCACCGCGGATGAAGTCGCGGAGCAATTGGGTGAAGTCCTGAATCTCGACGTGAAAGCCTTTGCAGTCCCGCGTGCAGGGTGGGCGAAAGCGTTCGAGCAGTTCGGCGTCCCGAAGGGCCACACCGGACCTGCCGAAGAAATGTTTGAGGCCGTGAATGCAGGATGGATGGACCTCGGAGTCGAGGGTACAGAGCACGTCGCGGGTACGACGTCCGCACGCGACGTCTTCGCGGCGGCCCAGAAGGCCATGACGGCGTGAACCGCGACGTTCACGCCAATGAAGATCGAGATCGAACATGAAGGTTCTTGTTTGGTGCAACGGGCGGAATCGGACGGCTGATCTCCCTGCAGCTTCGGATCAGCCCAGGTCATGCAGCGAAGTTGCGTGTGAAACCACTACCAATGCCAGCCAACGTCTGCGAACGTAATGCGCCCCACGCGGCTGGCCGCTGCATTGGCTGGCGTTGGCCAGCCTTGGCGGGGATTGGAGCGGGCGATGGGAATCGAACCCACACGGCCAGCGCTTCCGGGCCTTGAAAACAAGCTCATTGGCGCGATGACGGATGCTAAGTGTGATTAGCGTGTGAATTTTCGCGGTATGTGGGGCCACGTAGGGCAACGTCGGGATACTCGACGTGCAAAGTCTCGGCTCAAGCCTTTGTGTCGTAAGTCTCTGGCCGGGTCACTTCCCGCCTCTGTGTGCTCGCTGGCATGCATGCCCGAAGCGGCCATCCAGATTCGGGCATCGATCGCCGTAGTTGCTACAATGTGCTACAGTGTGCTACATTTCGACTCATGAAAATCCGTACCATCACTCAACGAGAGCTTCGCAATCAATCCGCCGCGGTGCTCCGCGAGGTGGAGGCCGGACGGACGATCATCGTGAGCCGAAACGGCACGCCGGTAGGAGAACTGCGGCCTATTAAGCGACGTCGCTTCGTGCCTCGCGCGGCCATCGCGGATGCTGCAGGAAGAGCCGCCCGGATCGACGCCGCGCAATTCCGTGCAGATCTCGATGCTGTAGTTGATCCTCACACCAATGACTGAGGCGAGTCGCGGTGTTCTGGACACGTCGGTTCTGATCGATCACGACCAGATTATTGCGGACCAACTTCCTGATGAATCTGCAATTACTGCGGTGACGTTGGCCGAACTCGCTGCCGGCCCACATGCAACGGAGAATAAAGACGAGCGCGCTCGACGCCAGGATCGTTTGCAGTGGGCGACGGCCACCTGGGATCCATTGCCTTTCGATGCGGATTCGGCACGTATGTACGGCAGGGTCTTTGCTGCCGCGCGGGCAGCCGGACAATCTAGCCGCGCACGCCTCGCCGACCTGCTCATTGCCTCGACGGCTGCGGCAAATGAATTGCCGCTCTACACGCGCAACCCCTCTGATTTCGCCGCGCTAAAGCGCATCCTCAAGGTCGTCAAGGTCTAGTTGCCTGCTCAACGGACTCTCTAAAGGGATTTCGGCTTGAACGATTCAGCGGACGGCGTAATCCTGGAATCATGGCAGTCGGCAGCCGGCCATCTCCGGACGGTGGTGTTTCGATTTCGATGGCCACTTACCTGCCATTCGGCGGCGATTCGCGCTCGCCGTCCCCAATAAAAATGGCGCGTCCTGTAAAAGCCCTATGAGCATTGACTGGAAGTCTCAAACCGCGACTTAGTGACATCCGGCAACAATAACGCGACAGCACCGAGCAAGGGCACGTATGCGCAGAGATTGAAGACTGACTCAATCCCCAGGCGATCCGCCAGCGCGCCGAGAATGGCGGCGCCGATGCCGCCGAATCCGAAGGCGAGCCCGAAGAAGAGACCAGACACCGTCCCGATATGATTAGGCCTAGCGGCATTGCTGAGGCGCCTTCGAGAATCGGCCCTATCGTGCTTGCGAGAAGTAGACCGGACTGATTTTCGCGAGTATTGAAATGGCAACGATCACGGTGGTGGGCTGATCTGTGGGGCAGCTGCCATTGGGTTGCCGCCATTGGTAATAGGCAGCTCGATAATTTCAATCCCGTCTGCTAGATGTTGACCGGTCGGCTGCCATCCCAATGCTCGGTAGAATCGGTAGGCTGGCAGGGTGGAATCGGAAGGTGCCTCGAGCCAAATTCGTTGAACACCGTCAGCAAGTAGGAGATCGACGACTAGCGAGAGAAGCTTCCGTGCGATGCCTTGACGGCGATAGCTCTGATCGACCGAGAGCCCAATAATCTCTCCGGTGGCGGAGTTCCCTATGCAGTGGCCGACTACTCGGCCATCGTGTACGCACTCCCTGAACTTGACCCGCCCACTCAGCACGTCTGCCGCAAAAGGTTGATCCTTCCCCGTGACGGCACGGAGCATTTGAATCCTGGCTTCGGTCAATTGAGTTGGGCGAAATTCCAGATCCATCGTTGCCTCCGCCGGACTGATCAGGCTGCCAGTTGTAGCCGGAGCCTCTGACGCGTCCGCGTCAGACGGCGTCATGTTCTTCCTGAATTATCCACGCAACCCCATAAGTGGTTGCCCTCGTTGCCGTAGCCGTGCAGTGGCGATTTCGATCAATATAAGCGAGGGCCCGGGCACGATTTGGCCATCTACCCCGGGCCCCCGGCGTTACGGTTGCTTGTGGGCGAGCCGTTCAGCATAGCCTTTATGCCTGCTCGCCCCGGTGCTGTCCAGCGCCCGGTGGGAGGGCGCGTGGTCGGTGCAGGATGCGGTTCGGGAGTTCGATTGCCGGCGTTGCGGGCGGCGAACCTGCGTGTGTCGGCCGTGTGACCGGGGCCAAGAGTACTGCGGGGAGAGCTGCGCCGAGCTCAGTCGGCAGGCGTATTTACGAGTAGCTCGCGCCCGCTACCAAAAGACTCGGCGCGGCGCACACTTACACGCGGCTCGGCAACGGCGATACCGGGCACGGTGCGCGGCGCCGGCGGGTGCGACAGCCAAAATAGTGACGGATCTGGGTTCCGCGGCAGCACGCCTCGTCGGCACAGTGGTGGCCCATGAGGAAGCCGCCGAGAGGACCGATGATCCCGTCTGTGCACTGCCTGCCGGCGTCGCGACGCGCTGTGACTTCTGCGGCGCGAGCTTCCCTGATCCGGATCCTGAGGTAGGCGCGGGTGCAGCTGGAACTGCATCAACTGAACCTGCGCTACGAGCGGCTGCGCAAACGCAGCCCACGGGAGGAACGGGCGCTGTTGGTCTCGCTGTCGGAGATCGGCCAGCAACTGCCGGTGGTGGTGATCGAGGAGACGCCGCAGTTCATCCTGATCGACGGCTACAAGCGGGTGCGGGCCATGAAGCGCCTGGCGCGCGACTCGGTGCGCGCGACGAGCTGGCAGATGGCGGAAGCCGAGGCGCTGCTGCTGGAGCGGAGCCTGCGCCGCGGCAGCGAGGATGCGCTCGATCAAGCCTGGTTGCTGGCGGAGTTGCAGGAACGATATCAATGGTCGCTCGAGGAGTTGGCGCGGCGCTTCGAACGCAGCAAAAGCTGGGTGAGTGGCCGGCTCGCGCTGCTGCAGGCCTTGCCGGTCTCGATCCAGGAACAAATCCGTGTCGGGACCTTGAGTGCGCACGCGGCGATGAAGTATCTGGTGCCGCTCGCGCGCGTGAACGCGGCGGCGGCGCAAGCCCTGGCCACGGCGTTGACGCCGCTCAAGCCCACGTCGCGACAAGTCGAAGCGCTGTATGCCGGCTGGCAAGCCGGCACCGAGCGCACGCGCGAGCTCATTGTGCAGAGTCCGCAGATCTACCTCCAAGCACAGGCGACCCGCGAGTCGCCGCCGCCGGCGGCGGCGCAGCGCTTCCTGCAGGATCTCGGGGCATTGGGCGGCATCGCGCGCCGTGCCCACCGGGTGCTCGAGGGCCGCCTGCTCGCCGAGTTGCAGGAGAGCGAACTGAACGAAGTCACTACCGCGTTCGCGCGCGCGAACGGCGAGGTGCAACGACTCATCCAGCGCTTCGAACGGGAGATCCGACCATGCTAGACGAAGACACCCGCACGGCGATCTTGCGCCTGCACGTGCAAGGCCACGGTAGCCGCAAAATCTCGCGGGCCTTAGGGATCGCGCGCGACTCGGTGCGCCGCATCATCCGTTCCGGCAGCGCCACCGTGCCGCCGCTCCTGCGCAAGGAACGGGCGGAGGCGTGGCGCGATGAGATCTTGGAACTGTACACCCGCTATGAAGGACACCTCGGGCGCGTGCACGACGCGCTCAGCGATCTCGGTGTCACCATCTCGTATCCGGCGTTGACCGCGTTCTGCCGTCGCCACGGCATCGGCCATACCCCGCCGCCGCCGGCGGGGCACTATCTGTTCAGCGCCGGTGAGGAGATGCAGCACGACACGAGCCCGCATCGGGCGAACATCGCTGGCACCGAGACCCGGGTGCAAACCGCTTCGCTCGTGCTGTGCTACTCGCGCATGATCTTCTTCCAGCACTATCCGCGCTTCACCCGCTTCGAGTGCAAGGCGTTCCTCGCCGCTGGCATAGACTACTTCCACGGATCGGCGAGCCGCTGCATGGTGGATAACTCGAACGTGGTCGTCGCCGCCGGCACCGGAGCGATGATGATCCCGGCACCCGAGATGGCCGCCTTTGCGGCGCGCTACGGCTTCGTGTTCATCGCGCACGAAAAAGGCGATGCGAACCGCTCGGCGCGAGTCGAGGCGCCGTTCCATCGTATCGAGACCGCCTTCCTGACCGGCGAGACGTTCGCCGACTGGCGTGCCTTGAACGCCCGAGCTCGGGCCACCTGCGAGACCTGGAACGCCAAGTACTCATCGAAGCTGCATGCCAGCCGCCGTGAGCTCTTCGCCGCCGAACAGGCCCACTTGAAACCCCTGCCGCTGCACGTGCCGGAGGTCTACCAACTCTGCAACCGCATCGTCGATGCGGAAGGATATGTGAACGTGAACCGGATACGCTACTCCGCCCCGTATCGACTTATAGGGCGAACACTCGAAGTGCGCGAGACGCTCGAGCGGGTCGTCCTGTATGACGGACCGCGGCGGGTGGCGAGCCACGCGCGGGTGCATGGACCCTTCGATACCCGGGTCACCGATCCGGCACATCGACCCCCGCGCGGCCAGGGACTGGTGCGCCACCGGCCACCGGCGCCCGAGCTGATCGAGATCTTGCAGATCGACTCGCGCATGACCTGTTATCTGAACGCCTTCAAAAGCCACGTCGGTGAGCGGCGCGCACCGCTACGGCGTCTCCTCTCGATGCTGCGTGACTATCCGCGCGAACCCTTCCTCGCCGCCATCGCCGATGCCGAACGGTATCGGCTCTTCGATCTGGACCGGCTCGAGAAGATGGTACTGCGGCGGATCGCAGATGATTACTTCCCGCTCGATCTGGAGCCCGACGATGAATGAAGATCTCGAGCAGTTGCTGCAGAATCTCAAGCTCAAAACCATCGCCGCGCGCTTCGATGAGATGCTCGCCGGGGCCGAACAAAACGGCACCCCCGTACAGACTCTGGTGACCCAGTTGCTGCGTGCCGAGTGGCATGCGCGCCAGGAAAAGGCACTGCAGGCGCGCATCGACCGTGCCGACTTCCCCGAGCCGTGGACCCTGGAGTCGTTCCCGTTCAAAATGCAAAAAGGCGTCAAGGAACGCCAGATCCGCACCTTCGCCGAACTTGACTTCATCCCCAAGGCCGAGAACATCGTCTTCATCGGCGAGACCGGCGTCGGGAAAACGGGGTTGATGGTGAGCCTTGCCCGCAAGGCCGTGCAGAACGGCTACCGGGCGTTGTTCATCACGGCACAGGATCTGCTCGATGACATGTATGCCTCGCTCGCGGACCGATCGTCGCGGCGCTTGCTCAAGACGCTCGCCAACGTCGATGTACTGGCCATCGATGAGCTGGGCTACGTCAACATCAAGCCCGAGCAGACCAACATCTTCTTCAAACTCATGGAGGAGCGGCATCGACGTAAACCAACCTTGATCACGACGAACCTACCCTACTCAACGTGGCCCGACTTCCTCGCCAATCCAGCCCTCACCAAGGCGCTCTTGAGTCGCCTCCGCGAGCGTTGCCACACCATCATCATCGACGGTCCCTGCATCCGCCCTCAGACCGGCTGATCGAATCCATCCTCCGTTCAACCGCGTTCGATCCGACCCTTACGCACCTCGCTGCGCACGATCACGGGCTAAATCGTGAAACCCGATGGGTCTACCTCAGACGAGTAAACCCGGACTGGTTCTGACGAGCGCCGCAGCGGCATTGCGGGCCGCCACACGGCTTACACGTCAATCAGACAGCTTTTCGACGACGCCTCAGCCATCCATGTTTGCCGCCGGCGTCCCCGCAAATAGTCATCCAGGACTTCATACTCTCGCCGCTGTGGCTGACGGTCAAAGCTGGCTCAGCCTTTACCTGGACCGATCAGAACCAAGAGCCCCCACACGTTGGTGAGCGATACCGGGCAGTTCCGCTCAAGAGCCGTGGACACGAATGAGAACTTCAAGTTCAAGTTCAAGTTCAA
>Ga0182013_10000484_pt1 | contig 55862 bp, 52 predicted proteins | sample 612S2MmetaG_FD_120487 | JGI IMG/M metagenome (GOLD analysis project Ga0182013, IMG submission 120487) | Permafrost microbial communities from Stordalen Mire, Sweden - 612S2M metaG | ecosystem: Environmental > Terrestrial > Soil > Wetlands > Permafrost | place: Sweden: Stordalen | collected...
GTGCGATTCGTTACTTCATGCGGCGCGGGGTCGGCGCGAAAACAGCGGCGAAAATGGGCTGGCGTCGGAGCGCGCAACGCGGGTTGCTTTATAGAAGAACCGAAATATGCCATTATGCATGCCTTTATTGAGATATGACCCCAAAGCAAGATTGCTCAGTTCATGGCTCCTTTGCTATTGACGGAGGCGCGTCATGCACAGCCAAGCAACTCGAAGATAAGACAATAATCGAGTTTGGCAAGCTATCGAAGGAGGGAGTCTTCGTCTTAGTTGGCGTTGTGGCAATTATCCTAATCGCATTACTCTTGTTAATTGAGAAATTCCACATCTCGCCTTGGTGGGGAGCGATTCCAATTACAGGAATGGGGTTGGGTTTTGCGATACAAGTGCACAGCATGAATCGTTATCGGCACGTTTTCTTGGAGGTCAAAACCAAGAGGTGTGTCTTGCATGATGGGGAAAGAAGTGTTCTCGATGAGGAGATTACTGGTGTGGTGGTGCGGAACTCTCGCAAATATCCCAATGGACAAGCCGCCTTTGAGGGAATGTCGGAACTATTCATTGAGACATCCAAAGATGGAACAAGACTGCTTCATCCCCTCGTAAGAGAAGGCCAATACGCGGCGCTCAACGGGCTTGGTGAATGCATTGGAAAGGCATCTGGTGTTGAGACAAGAGTCTCTAACGCATAACTTTTGAACTCGACACGCCGACCATCGAATAAGCGATGCCAGCATTCCTCCCCCTTCGTCGAGACAGTGACCATTGATTCCCCTGGGAGACCACGTGTTATGCACTTTTTTGTCATCGTATAAATTGCATAATTGGCGTCGTAAAAACCCGGGAATTTGGTCCAGTGCCGCCGTAAAAAGTGGCATGAAATTGGTCGTGCGACAGGAATGGAAATCGAAAAACCTAGCCTTTCCGAAAAAGTTGCCGAATTAAGACGGCACGGAGAAAATTGCCAAATGGCCATCGTAAGGAATTTGCCGCCAATGTGGCCGCACTCAGGTCGTAGCGTTTGGCTGGTTCTGCGCTGTAGATCAAGCGACCAGTCCGGGCGGGCCGTGAGGGCGCCTGGCGCTGGCTACGCGCGATTTTATTGGCTTTTAAGATACGGCACTGCTGTCGGCGTGACTCGGTTGCGCAGGATCATGGTAGGAGAAAGGGCGGCGCTGACGGCACCTTTTTACGACGGCACTGCGGCAACGAAGTGTGGAGAAATGGCCATTTACGACGCCAGTGAGCGGTTTACGATCTCAATTCGGCCGAAATGCGGCCCTTTTTACGATGAGAATTCGGCCTTTAACAGCTTCTCCTTGGAGCGCAGCGGCAGGGCCAGGGTGAAGGTCGCCCCTTTTCCCGGGCCTTCGCTCTGCGCGGACAATGAGCCGCCCAGTTCCTTGGCGGCGAGCGCCCCGCTGTGCAACCCGAAGCCGTGGCCGTCTTTGCGGGTGGTAAATCCGTGGTTGAAAATCTTGATCAGGTTGGCCTCGGGTATGCCCACGCCGTTGTCTATCACGGCCACGCGAAGGTAATCATCGCCATTGGTGACGCGCACGGTCATGTGTTTTTCAGCGTGGCCGGATTCGTCGCACGCGTATTTGGCGTTGCGGATGAGGTTGACGAGGATTTGCAGGATTTTGTGCTTCTCGACAGAGATTTCCGGCAGGTGCGGCTCATATTCCCGGAAGAGCTGCACTTCGTGACGGGACAATGCGCCCGCATTCATGTTCACGGCGTCCTCGACGAGGTCGGTGATTTTGACGGTCTCGACGACGCCGGAAACCTTCGCGTAGTTTTGCTGCATGGAGACGATGTTCTTGATGTGCTCGACATTTTTTTGCAGGGAATCTATTTCGGTCAGCAGGGAAGCTTGTTCCCCGGCCAGGTGTTCGGCGAGGTTATCCACGTACTGCGGCAATTGCCGGCCTTTGGGGTCGCGCGCGAAAAAATCGGCCAGGTTGCCGGCGTGTTCGCGGATGAGTGCGGACACGCGCGCGATATTCAGGGCCTTGGATTTTTTGATTTTGCCGGCGACGACGGTGGCGGAGATATTGACGCTGTTGAGCACGTTGCCGACATTATGGAGGACGTTGGTGGCGACTTCCGCCATGCCGGCCTGGCGCGAGGCCACGAGGAGTTCTTTGTGGGTTTTGGCGACTTCCTTTTCCATGCGCCGGCGTTCTTCCGCCTCCTTTTCCAAGGCGGCGGTTTTTTCTTCGAGCTTGGTTTCGGTGCGTTTGTGTTCGTCAATTTCCTCGTGCAATTGGCGGGTGCGCCGGCGGACTTGCTGCCGCAGGGAACTGCCCCAGCCCAAGGATAATAAGAGGAAGAGGGCCGTGCCGCCCAGCGTCCAGGAAGTATGCTGCACGTTCCACCACGAGGGTCTTTCCAAAACGGTGATGTCCGCGGGCGAATTGAGATACATTTCGAAGGAAGTGATGGTCTCACCGTAATCGGCGATGGAGTCGGCCTTGGCCTTGAAGACGCCGGCGACGCGCAACCGGCTGCCAATGGGTACCGGGGTTTTGGTGTCTGTTTCCATGGGCAGATAGGCAAAAAAAGTGTTCCTGGATTGTTCGGGCCGCAATTCGAGCACCTCCAGCGATTCCTTGAAACTGCGGCCGAGCAGGGTGCCTTCGATGCTGCCGCGGGTGGCGTCCCGGCTTCCGCCTTCGCCGTCGGCGTCGCTATTGAGCAAATCCAGCGGCACGGCCGCGGGCAATGAATCAGGGGCGGCCAGTCGCACCTGGGCTTGCACGAGCTTCGGCGACAACCCGTCCGGGGCGGGCAAGCCGACGACTTCGACGCGGTCTCCTGGTTCCACGGCAACGAGGTCCCGGGTTTCGACGCGCAGCCCTTCTCCCCCATTTTGTATAAAGAGGAAATGCGGCTCTTTATGGGTCACCACACCGCTGGTTTTGAGCAGATGGATCATGGGATTGCGCTCGACGGTCTGTTGCATGATTCGGCTGATAGGCACCACCGTCAGGACAAAAGGATCTTCCGGGGATGCCTTGGTTAATTCGATGTTTTCGCTGGAAGGAACGAGCAGGCGCTGTCCCAATCTTTGCATGCGACCGTTAAAGAGCGGTGAGCAAACCCCGTGCAAGAGCACCCGGCTGCCGAGCAACCGGTTTTGACTGTCTTTATCCAGCTCGTTCACCCACACGGTCAGTTGTCCGCCGGTCATCATCAAAGTCAGCTTTTGATTTTCAACCACGCCCACCACGCCTTCGACTTCGACCCAGGAGCTGTCGTCGCTTCCGGTCATGAGATCATTCCACGAAGCGCGGCGCGCCTCGGGCCATTGTCCCTTCCCTAACACGGTGACGAAGCCGCCGGAATTGATATTAACTGGAAAGCCGGTGTCCGCGGTTCCAGCGAGTTCGACATAGAGTCCTTCCTGTCTGAGGTGTGGCGCCAGGCCGGTGTGAAACTGGCCATTGCAAATGACGGCATCCGGCCCGTTTTGAAGGTAGAAAACGTCCAGCCCCAAATCAATATAGGTGATCACTCCGCGAATTTTGACGGGGAGATTGGTGTTGGGCATGGTTTTGGCCAGCTCCAAAATTTCGCCGATTTCCCTGACCGGATGCTGGTCATCTATCTGGCGGGTCTGCCCGGAAGCGGCGCTCATCCGCGCTTCCGGCGGCGCGGCGCGGAATTGGGCGGAGTGGAGGAAGGGTGCGGAGCCGTTTTGGTCCAAAAATCCGGCAACTTCAACCGCTGCACCGGCCGGCAATGAAACTGTCCGTTCGCACCTGGCGACCAATTGATTCGTTCCTTCGCAAAGCACCAGCAGCTTGCCCGCGGACTGCCCGCCAACCAGCCCGCGCACGCGCAGAACTGTTCCCGGCGCCGGCGGGGTTTTTTGCTTCAGCAGCGCCGAGACAGAAAATTCAGGCCATTGGCTCCATTCCTTTTCGGTGGGATAGGCCAGGGCCACGTCCTCCAGGCTGGCGACCCAAATGACGCCGGCGACCCGCCGGCCACGCTCATCGAGCACGGATTCGACGACCCCATGAACCCGCAGCGGACAATTCATGAAAAAGGGGACGCCGGCGTGTTTCGAGTTGAGCAGTCTCGCCAGAATAAATCCGGAGCCATTTTCCGCCGCTAATTTGATTTCCACCTGGGTGGCATCGCTGGCGATGGCCACGGCTCTGCCTTCCACCGTGCCGGTGAAAAATGGCCTGTCTTCGGCCAGCAGTTGTCCCGGTTGAAGCTCGGTCATGACGGGCAAGGCTCTCAACAATTCCGTCTTGTGATTCAAAAGGGTCGGCACTTCATCGTCCAGCTTGACCCCGCCCGACAAGCGAATCTGATTTCCGGGATGGAGTCCGCCGTCAGCGGCGCCCAGCTTGAACATTTGGAAACCGGTCTTGTCGAGAAGCCCCACCGTGTTGGACGCGGAATCCCATGACACCACCGCCCCGTCGAGGTTCACCATCATCGGCTGCGGCGGTCGGGGCCGGGCGGATTGGAGCTGCGTTAGATTGAACACGCGCACGCCTTCGTATGGCAGGTACTGCCATTGAATCCAACTGGACCGGTTGGTATGTCCCTCGGCGAAGTCCAGCCACTTGGTTTCCGGATTGGAGTCGAACGCCATTTCGGTTGATTCGTTCGGCGAATTGTCTCCCTGGGCGGAGACCGCCAAAGAAAACAAGGCGCCGGATGGCTTCCCTTCTTCCAACGGCTCGATGCCTCCAAGCTGGACGCAGGTGGCTCCGTTGGCCAACGGTGGGGGAGTGCGGACCGAATCAATCTGGAGCCGGTAAATCGCGTACGCTTTCGAATTATTGCTGAGACTAAACACGCGTCTTTGGAGGCGGCGGCCAAAGGTTTCACCCAGGCGCGTATCCAGAGTATCCCAGGTTCTTCCGCCGTCACTGGATCCCAAGAGCCGCCAGTCGCGCGGGTCCCGCTGGGGCCAGTCGTTTGCGGAAATCAGCGCGTAACCCGTGAGTGTACGCTTGCGCCCGTCCGCCGGCGCGGCGATCTCGGAAAGAATTTTTGGCGCTTTATCCAGGAGCGGATTACGCGCGGCCAGGCGCCGGGCGAGCACCACGAACTGGCTCACATTGGTCGCCAGGATTTCCGGATGGGCGGTATATTCACATTGCAGCAAGTTAATGCTGTCTCCGTAATTGAAATTAATCCACCGGGTTGACGGATCACCATCAAAGGCGTTTTCCGGGGGGCCAGCCACCGGGGTGAAGCCCGAACAAGTGAATTTGCCGTATAAATCCTTCTCCCCCGCCACTCCGACCACCGGGCCGACCAACTCCAACTCTCCGAGTTGCACGCCGCCGGGGCGATCCACGCGCAGCCGGTAGAACTGGTAGGCCACGCGATTGGCTATTTTAAAGGCGAGACGTTGCGAACGGGCGGCGAATATCTGGTTTGTCTGATTATCCAAAAGGTCCCAAACCGCTCCGTCATGCGAGCCCAGCAGTTGCCATTCGCCCGGATCGGGATACTCGTTATTATTCGCGCAAGTAAGGGCATACTCGGTCACGATTCGTGCGGGCGCCACCACGGTGGGTTGCGCCATGGCCAGCGAACCGGCGGCCAGCAGGCAACCCGCCAACAACAACCAAAATTTTCCGGCGATGCGAGGGCGGCCCTGGATGCGATATGGACGTATGTGGTACATCGAATAGATGAAAGCAAGTGACATTCCATCCGTGGCAGCGCGCCGTTTATTTGTCACGATAATCGTTTGCCGCAATAACCCTTCAAACCCTTGCGGGACAGGGCAGCCAATAAGAAAACATTCTCCCAACCTTAATGTTACCTTGTGGAGCTTGGGAAAATGCGGGTCCCGAACGTGCCAGCGCATTCATTATGTCTAAAAATTAGGCAATCAAAGTCAGTGGTTTTTTGGCTTGGATATTTTGGAGAAGAGTTTAAGCTCGAAAACCGCTGGAGTTTCCGAGGCAACGGTATGAAACCAAATCTGCGCTTTCTTCCCATTATGGCGATGACGTGCGCCCTGATGACGCCATCAGCCATCGCTCAACAGGTTTTGCGGGGCCATGTGCCACCAGCGGTGTCGCGCTCGCATTTGCGGCCTCTCGAGCGGCTGCCGGAAACGAACCGCCTCTCGCTGGCCATCGGGCTGCCGTTAAGAAACCGCGCGGCGCTCACGAATCTGCGGCAACAACTTTATGACCCGGCCAGCGCAAATTATCATCGTTACCTGACGCCGGAGCAGTTCGCGGAAAAATTCGGCCCGACGGAAAGCGATTATCAGGCGGTCATCGCTTTTGCCGGGACGAACGGTCTTGAGGTAACGGGCACGCATCCTAATCGCGCGCTGCTGGATGTCCGGGGGCCGGTGGCGGCGGTTGAAAAGGCGTTGCACATTCGGATGAACCGGTATCAGCATCCCACGGAGAACCGCGTATTTTTCGCTCCGGACGCGGAACCAACGCTCGATCTGGCCGTGCCGGTGCTGCACATTGCCGGACTGGATAATTTCGTCAGGCCGCGCGCGCTGAATCAAAAACAGCCGCCGCGGAAACCCGGCGCGGCTGGAAGCCGGTCGCTGGGCACCGGCTCGGGGCCGGGCGGCGAATTTATCGGCAACGATTTCCGCGCGGCGTATGTTCCCGGAGTCACCCTCACTGGCGCGGGCCAAACGGTCGGGCTATTCGAACTCGGCTCGGGATTTTACCAGAGCGACATCACCGCTTACGAAACGATGGCCGGCTTGCCCAACGTGCCGGTCACGCCGGTTTTGATTGCTGGTTACCCCGGAACGCCCGGCCCGGACAATGACGAAGTATCCTTGGACATCGAAATGGCCATTTCCATGGCTCCGGGGTTGGATCAAGTCCTGGTGTATGAAGGCCCGGATGACGGCTCGACGGCGACCATTGATAAAATATTGTGCCGCATGGCCACGGACAATAGCGCCAAACAATTGAGCGCGTCGTGGGGCTACGAGATTGACGCCGTCACGGACGACATCTATCTGGAATTCGCCGTCCAGGGACAAAGTTTCTTCAATGCCTCGGGCGACGGCGATGCGTGGGTCGGCGGCATTCCTTATGGGTCTTGCGAGGATACGAATATCACGATAGTGGGAGGGACGAGTTTGACGACGAGCGGCCAGGGCGGGCCTTACGCATCCGAAATCGTATGGAATTGGAGGTTTGTTAACAATGACAGTTGGAACGCGGACGGCTACATCGGCAGCAGCGGCGGTATCAGCTCGGACCTGGGCATTCCCGAGTGGCAGCAGGGGATTGATATGTCGGCCAACCACGGATCCACCACCATGCGGAATGTGCCGGACGTGGCCTTGACGGCGGATAATATTTACGTGGCCTATGCCAACGGAGCTTCCGGTGAATTCGGGGGAACCAGTTGCGCGGCTCCGCTCTGGGCGGGATTCATCGCCTTGGTCAATGAGCAGGCGTTGGCGGGCGGGCAGCCCACGGTCGGATTCATCAACCCGGCCATTTACGCGTCGCACCTGGTGCGAATCCAAATCGCAAACTACAGTTTCGAAACCCCGGCGGGGGCGCCGGGAACCGTGGCGGGAGTGCCGGACGGCTGGATGGCGGCAAACTCGTATCCGTACGGCGTTTTTAATCCGCCCCACGGTGTTTATACGAATGAAGCCGGCTTCACACTTCCAGCGCCGGCCGAAGGCTCGCAGGTATTGTGGATTCAATTCGACAATTATGTATCGCAGTTTTTAACCAACACGCTGGTGGCCAATCAGACCTATGCGCTCAGCGGCGCCATTGGCAATCGCGGGGACGGCAACGGCATCCAATCGCCGGCGGATCAAGAGTATGTGTTTCTGCTGGCGGGCGGCACGATCATCGCGCAGAACGTAAACCTCCCGCATCCCGCGCCCGGCGGTTTTCTGCCGTGGACCATCAGCTACACCACGCCGGCAAGCGGATTTCCAACCGGGCCATTGGAAATCCGCCTGGGCCAGGTCGGTTCCGGCCAGGTGAATTTTGATAACATCCAGCTCGCCTATGGCCAGGGCCTCGGGCTTGACCCGATTTTTCACGATATTATTAGTGGCGACAACACCTGGCCGGGAAGCCCGACAAACTTTTTTGCCGTGCCCGGTTACGATCTTTGCACCGGGTGGGGAACCCCCGCCGGGGCCACTTTGATTAACGCCCTGGCCATGCCCGATGCGCTGCAGATTTTTCCGACCGCCGGCTTCAACGCCAGCGGCGGTGTCGGCGGTCCATTCTCTAACGCGTGGCAGACATTGACTCTGACCAACGCTGGAATTAATCAATTAAACTGGACGTTCGCCAGCCCGGCGCCCTGGCTCAACGCTTCGCCCGCGAGTGGCGCTTTGGACCCTGGGACTGCCTCACTGGTGGTCGTAAGCTTGAATTCCGTCGCGAGCAATCTGGCGGTCGGGACATACACAAACACAGTTGTTTTCACCGACGCGAACGATTCCGCCAACATCCCGCGCCAATATACGCTCTCCATCCTCGCCGCCCCTTCAATTACCAATCAACCCGCCCATCAGTCGGTTCTGTACGGAGCGACCGCGCTTTTCTCCCTCAGAGCCACCGGAGCGCAACCGCTATTCTATCAATGGTGGGGCAATGGCGCCGCTTTGACCGATGGTGAAAATATTTCCGGTTCCACCACGGGCAACCTGGCGGTTGGGAATGTCTCATCGGCCAGCGTCGGCTCCTATTTTGTAATCGTCAGCAATTCCGTCGGCAGTGTCACCAGCGTGGTGGCCAGCCTGTCCATCACTCCTTCGGCGCCGGTTATTTTTCAACAACCCGCCAGCCAGGTTGCGCCGCAGGGAGCCACGGTATTTTTTAACCCAGGGGCTTATGGCGACCCTCCTTTCGCCTATCAATGGTCTTTCAATGGAACCAATTTGCCGGGGGCCACCAACGCCTCGCTCGTGTTGACCAATCTCCAGCTAAACGAGTCCGGCAATTACGCCCTGGCCATCAGCAACGCGCTGGGCGGGACCATGAGTTCGAACGCCGTCCTGACCGTCCTCATCGGCGCCAGCAAGCTGCTGACCTTCGACGAGTTCAACCTTCAGTCAGATGATTTGTTCCCGATCACCAATGGTTACCAAGGATTGAACTTTAGCAATTTTAATATTGTGAACGCGGTGTTGTTCACGAATTTGCCTCCGCCTACGCCGCCCAATTGGCTCGGTAATGCCGCCGGGTCTTCCAAATCCAAAAGCGCGGGGTTGACCACCAACAGCGGCTATCAGGCGGGCCTGATTTCCCCCAGCAATGTGGCTTTCGATGACTTCGGCAACCCTGCCAGCATCAGCCTGCCCGTGCCTTTTGACCTGCTCTCCGCGTGGCTGACGGCCGCCTGGAGTGATAATTTGCAATTGGAGGTAAAGGGTTATGCCGGCGGCAACCTGCTTTACGACTCGACTTATTTTTTAAGCCCCACCGCGCCCACGAACATTGTCTTCAATTACCTCGGCGTTACCGAGGTGGATTTCATTCCCTCCGGCGGCACTCCTTATCCGGGCTATTCGGAAACCGGCACGCAGTTCGTCGTGGATAATATGGTGGTGGTGGAAATCAACGCCGCGCCGGTGATTAATGACTTCGGGCCGACCAATCTTACATTGGCGCAAGGCCAGGAAACGAATCTCTTCGTGGTGGCGACCGGACCGCCGCCGCTGTCGTATCAATGGCAGTTTAGCGGCTCCGTTTTGCCGGGCCAAACCAGCGCCACTTTGGTCCTGTCGAATATTCAACCGGCCATGGCGGGAAACTATACTGTTACGGTCACCAACGCTTACGGCAGCGCGACGAGCGCTGTTGCCACCGTGATCGTAATTACCCCGGCTCCGATAATAGTCACCCAACCGCAGAATCAGTTCGTCGCGATCGGCAGCAACGCGACGTTCACCGTCTCAGCCCTTGGAACGCCGCCGTTGTATTATCAATGGCAGTTTTCGGGCTCCAATCTGATCGGCGCAACTGGCTCGAATGAAACCCTTTTCGACGTCAGCACGGCCAATGCCGGCCCGTATGATGTCATCGTCAGCAACGCCTACGGCAGCGTGACGAGCAGTGTGGCGGCCTTGGTGGTTCCGGGAGGCCCTCCAGTCATCGTCGCGCCACCGATCAGCCAGGCCGTCTTGCTCGGCGGCCGGGTGACCTTCAGTGTCACGGCAGTTGGATCCGGTCCGCTGAGCTATCAATGGCAGTTGAACGGCACCAACTTGTCGGATGATATCGTCAGCACCGTTGCCGGAAGCGGCTACTATGGCTATTCCGGGGACGGCGGTCGGGCCACCAATGCCTATATGTCCCAGGTATTTGCCGTGGCGGCGGATGCCGAGGGCGATGTATTCATCGCGGACTATTCCAATCAGCGCATTCGCAAGGTGGACCTGAACGGCATCATTACCACCGTGGCGGGCAACGGGGACAATCAATATTACGGCGATGGCGGACCGGCCACCAACGCCAGTTTGAACCGGCCATCCGGCGTGGCCGTGGATGCGTGGGGCAATGTGTTCATCGCCGACGGCGGCAACCAGCGCATTCGCAAAGTGGACACCCACGGCATCATCTCCACCGTCGCCGGCAACGGTGTGAGCGGCTTTTCCGGAGATGGCTCCGCCGCCACCAATGCCAGTTTATTCAACCCGAACGGCGTGGCCTTGGACGCGCACGGCAATTTTTTCATCGTTGACACCGCCAACCAGCGCATTCGCAAAGTGGATACCAACGGCATCATCATCACGGTGGCGGGCAGCGGCGGCTACGGCTATTACGGGGATGGCGGCGCGGCCACGAACGCCAGTTTTAGCGATCCCGAAGGTGTGACAGTGGATGCCATTGGGAATTTATTCATTGCGGAGACTTACAACCAAGTGATCCGCAAAGTGGGCACCAACGGCATCATCACCACCGTGGCCGGCAATGGAACCCCCGGTTATTCCGGCGACGGTGTGGCGGCCACGAACACCAGCCTGCGGTACCCGTTCGGCACGGTGATTGACACCGCCGGGAACCTGATCATCGTGGACACGGACAATGATCTCATTCGCGAAGCAGGGACCAACGGCATCATCACCCGGCTGGCCGGCAACCGGACGAACGGCTATTCGGGGGATGGGGGCAATGCGACGAACGCCGAATTCGGTTTTCCCCAAGGCGTGGCCATGGATGGGCAGGGCAACTTGTTCGTTGCGGACACCGGGAATTACCGCGTGCGCAAAATCAGCAGCTTGCCCACCCTTTCGCTCTCGGGATTGACCCTGGCTGAAGCGGGCAATTACACGGTAACGGTCGGCAGCCCCTATGGAAGCGCGACCAGCAGCGCGGTCTTGTCGGTTTATCCCTCGGCGGCGGCGACGCTGACGGTGGTCTCGATTTCCGGCGGCAATCAAATCCAGTTTGGTGTGGCCGGAGTTCCGGGTTTGAATTATGCCGTGCAAGCTTCCACCAACCTGGTGGATTGGACCCCGCTCATCACGAACACCGCGCCCTTCAATTTCACGGACACGAATGTCGTTTCCTTCCCGCAACGATTTTTTCGCAGCGTCTATCTGCCGTGAGGCAATTCCGGTAGGGATGGCGCGCTGCGCCATCACCGTCGCCGAGCGAAGCGTCAGGCGACGGAACCAAATGGTGGGAAACGCGCACCAGTGGCTATTCGTTGCACCATCGCTGACTCGCGCGGAGAAATCGTAACGCGATTTCCCCGCCAAAAATCAACATTAGTATTGAGACGCGCCAAGAGCCTCCCGCAGTTTGCCGCCAGAAGTGACGTTCCGGCGAAATTCCCGCAACAAACATTCGCGCCAATCTCCGGGGATTTCCCCTTGTCAGCCCCCCGCGCGAGACTTAGATTTAACCCGTGTCGGCCGATGTTGTTCTTAATTATCTTGATTTGGCACAGATGGGAAAACGAATGCCATGGTTGAATTAATCCAGTTTCCCTGGAGCCCCTATTGCCTGGTCCAAAGGCGCATCCTGGAATTTTCCGGAGCGCCTTTTAAAATCACCAACATTCCGGTCAACGACCGTTCGCTGGTCTGGAAGCTCACCCGCCAGCGGTATTACGGCGTCCCCATTCTCAGGGACGGCTCGAAAGTCATTTTTGAAACCGATGGCGATTCACAGGACATCGCCAAATACCTGGAATACAAATTTCACCTCGGCCTTTTTCCCGCCGGACTCGAGGGCATTCAATCCATCGTGTGGCGCTACATCGAAAATGAAGTCGAGGAAATGACCTTCAAGCTCAATGACATTTACTGGCGCGAAAATGTCCCCGCCGCGGAGCAAGTCGCCTACGTGCGCCACAAGGAACGCAAGTTCGGCGCCGGTTGCCTGGACCAATGGGCCAAGGACCAAAAGACTCTCGCGGCCAAACTAACCCAACGGCTGGGGCCTTTCGAGGAAATGCTGATCGAGTACCCCTTCTTCCTGGATCATCAGCCGCGCTTTGTTGATTTCGACCTGTTCGGGATGCTGCAAAACTTCCTTTATTCCGGCCATTACCGGCTGCCCGCGTCCCGCCCGCGGCTCAAGCAATGGTTCCGGCGGATGGAGAAAATAAAATTCGAAAAACCCACTCGTGAAAAACTACGTTCTTGACACCAATGTCCTCCTCCACGATCCCAACAGCCTGGTCAGTTTTCAGAAAAACAATGTCCTGATCCCGATTGAAGTCATCGAGGAGATTGACCGCTTCAAGCGCGAGTCCAGCGAGCTGGGCCAGAACGCCCGCACCGTCTCCCGCGCGCTGGACAGCCTTCGCAGCCAGGGCAGCCTGAGCGAGGGTGTGGCCCTCGAAAACGGCGGCTGTCTCCGCATCATTTTCCAGAAAAAAAGTCAGAACGGAAAAAGCAGCCACGTGATTTTTGGCGACAATACCGTGGACAACCGCATCGTGGAACTCGCCCTCGGCGTGTCCAAAGCCATCCCCAAGATCCCGACCATTCTCGTAAGCAAGGACATCAACCTCCGCATCAAAGCCGACGCCCTCGGGCTTTCGGCCGAGGATTACGAAACCGACCGCGTCCTCATCAAGGATCTTTACACCGGCATGATCGAGCAGCAGATCAGTCCGGAAAAGATGGTGAGCTTCCGCGCCAATGGCGAACTCGAATTGAACGGCGGCGCGCAATATTTTCCGAACGAATACTGCACCTTGATGGAAGAAACCAATCCCAAGCGCACCGCGCTCACGAAAGTGGACGCCACCGGCAAAAAGCTCGTGCCCATCATTGACAGCCGCGAGGGTATCTGGGGCATCAAGCCGCGCAATCGCGAGCAGCATTTCGCCTTTGACGCCCTGCTCGATGACCGCATCAAGCTCGTCACTTTGATGGGCAAGGCCGGCACCGGCAAAACCCTCATGGCCATGGCCGCCGGCCTGAAAAAGACCGTGCTTGACCGCGAATTCCGCCGCCTCGTCGTCGCCCGCCCGACGATTTCCATGGGCAAGGAACTGGGCTTTCTCCCCGGCTCCCTCGATGAAAAACTCGCCCCCTGGATGCAGCCCATCCATGACGCGCTCGAAATGTTGAGCGATTTAAACATGGGCCACGAGAGCCGCCGCAGCAACGACCTCATGCGCAGCGGCAGCATCGTCGTGGAGGCGCTGAGCTACATTCGCGGACGCAGCATCGCGCATCAGTTCATGGTCATTGACGAAGCGCAAAACCTCACCCCGCTCGAGGTCAAAACCATCATCACCCGCGTCGGCCACGGCACCAAGATCATCTTCACCGGCGATCCCTATCAGATTGACAATCCGTACGTGGACTCGTCCTCGAACGGGTTCAATTACATCATCAGCAAATTCCGCTCCGAACCCGTCGCCGCGCACATCGAGCTGCAAAAAGGCGAGCGCTCCGAGCTGGCGGAACTTGCGGCGAATTTGTTGTAACGCCGGGTGCGCACAAAACGGAGCGCGGAGCATTGCTCCGCGTATTCCCGGGAATTTTCCTCAAAAAATTTCGAGGCATTTGGGCGGGACGAGGCTAATGCAAAGTGAATAGCAACCAATTGATTCCCTGCAATTATGAAATCAAAACTGAATCTGTCCGTTTCAACCGCAATCGGTCTCTTGATCCTCGGCCACGGCATGGTCATGGCCGAGCCTGGTGGCCTCTTGGCTCCCCTGACCACCCCGGAAGCGACCCAAGCCCCAGTCCCGGTGGCGCTGGCACGCGACAGCCTCACGGCACAAACCGGCAAATCCAGCCGCGAGAAGTGGATTGATGCGGATTGGGTTGATCCGTTCACTACTATCAAAGAGCTGAAATACGACAATCTGCCGGCTTCGGAAATTGCCCAAAACTTGCGGGAGCTGTTCAAGAATCAAATTGACATACTGATCGCCAACCGGGCGTCGGATGATGGCGCGGATCCGGCAGTGTGGTGCGCGAGATTCAGCGTGCATGACGTAAAGGCGAGTGAAATCTTCCGGGCGATGAATGAGTTGCTCGAAGCGGAAAACTCGCCCTTTCGCTGGCGCTTGAAAATGAACGGCTCCCGGCCGATGGCCTTGTTCTGCTCGATCCCGGAATTGGCGTCTCGCCCGGTCGCGGGTGCAGCCGTTGACCCCACGACTGGTCTGCCGATGAGTCTGAACCAAAAGAAGCCCATGGTTTTCTTTGTGGGTGACTTGATCGGCGATGAAAGGTGGGGCGGATTGTCCTGGGAGCACTTACAAACCATGCTGGAAGAAATTGAAGTCCAGACGTATAAGCAGGAGATTGTGACCGGTTTTCATAAAGAAGCTGAATTGGTGATCGTCAAGGGAACGGATGAACAGATTGCATTCATACGGGACACGCTGGAGGCGCTCAAGGCGAGGCTGCAAACTGAAAAAGTAAAATATGCTACCGCCATTCAAACCAAAAAACCGGAAGAAACCAAAACCGCGCCCACCTCCGCCGCAAAATGAATCGGGCCGTTAACCAATGACCATTGCGACAACTTCCATGGCCTCGCTGATCAGGGAGGGGGCGGGGATTCCGATGCCAGAGTCATCCAAACTTTCCGGCGAAGACGCGGAGGCCCGCCGCCTCGCGGCTGAGGTTGCCCGCGGAAATGAAGCGGCGTTCCAGCAGTTGTATGACGCCTATCATCAGAGGATTTTTCGGCTCGCCCTGGCCCTGGGCCGGGGGGATGATTCGCTGGCGCGGGAAGTGGCGCAGGCGGTGTTCGTGACGGCGGCGCGGAAATTGCGGAAGGTGGAAAGCGCGGAGCATTTATGGAACTGGCTCGCGCGGATTGCCCGGCAGCGCATCGCCAAAAACCGGTTGCAGCAGAAGAGAGACTCGGTGGTCATCGGCGTGGCCGATTTGCCGGACTGGGCCGACGATGAAAGATTGGATTCCCAACTTGAAGAACGGCTGGACGCGGCGATATTGGAAATGGATCGGGAAGAACGGCGGTTGATTGAGATGTTTTACTTTGGGCGCTTGAGCCACAAAGAAATTGCCGAGTCGCTCAACCTGACGCCCAAGGCGGTGTCCAGCCGCCTGGAGCGAGCGCGTGAAAAATTGCGGCTCCTCATCGCCAAAAAATGGTCGCATGAAACGTGAGAAACAACAGTTGATCCAGGATTTGGTTGGTGGAGACGAGTTTCGAGCCACGACGCTGCTGGCTGGTTCGCGGATGCTTCGCCGTCGGCGGCATTGGCGGATGGCCTCGCGAGGGATGGCAGTCGGATTGGTTTTGACGGTGGCGGCCATCTGGTTCGAGCGGACGAATGCTTCGCGGCATTCCGCCTCGATGCTGGCGCAGGCCGCCACTCCGCGCGCGCCGGCACAATTCAAAGCGATTACGGATGATCAATTGCTGGCGCTTTTCCCGGACACCCCCGTCGGCTTGGTAACGCTTCCTGACGGGCACAAACGGCTGGTTTTCCCCCGCGCGGGCGACGAGCAGAAATTTCTTACGCGGCTCTGAAACTGGGAGGGAATTGAATTCGGCGTTAGGCCGCGTCATAATGCCGTTGGAGATGAGTTAAAGGTAGGTGCTGGTTATTTATCGCAACCTATTCATACTGTTTGACTTGCCTAAATTGGCCACCATTGAAGAGTGTAAAATTATTAATTTTCCTTATTTGACCTGCCGCCGGGGTTTGCCTAAACTTCGCCCCCTGTCGTTATGCATATAATGATTTGTGATCCAATTTCGCCGAAGGGCATTGCGCTGTTTCAGCAATGCACCCAATTCAAAGTGACGGTGCTCAAGAACCGGCTGCCCGAGGCCGAGTTGCTGCCGCTCGTTGCGGACGTCGAGGCGATGGTGGTGCGCTCGGAAACAAAAATCACCCGCGCCGTGATCGAGGCCGCGCCGAAGCTCCGCGTGGTGGGCCGCGCCGGGGTGGGCGTGGACAACGTGGACGTGGAAGCCGCCACGCAACGCGGCATCGTGGTGATGAACACGCCCAGCGGCAACACGATTTCCACCGCCGAACTGACTTTTTCCATGCTCATGGCGCTGGCGCGCAAAATCCCCCAGGCCAACGCCTCGATGAAAGCGGGCGAATGGAATCGCAAGGCGTTCCAAGGGGTCGAGCTTTACAACAAGACCCTGGGCATCCTGGGCATGGGCCGCATCGGCACGGAAGTGGCGCGGCGGGCGATTGTTTTCGGCATGCGCGTGCTGGCGTATGATCCGTACCTGACGCTTTCGCGCGCGAACGCGTTGCAGGTGGAGCTGGTGGAGTTGGATGAAATTTTTGCGCGGTGCGATTTCATCACGGTCCACATGCCGATGAGCGACGAGACGAAGGGGATGATCAACGCGGCGGCGTTCGCGAAGATGAAGCCGGGCGCGCGGGTGCTGAATTGCGCGCGGGGCGGGATCATCAACGAAGCGGATTTGTACGAGGCGTTGAAAAGCGGCAAGATCGCGGGCGCGGCGCTGGATGTCTATGAAAACGAGCCGTTGCCCAAGGACAATCCGCTGCGTGAACTGCCGCAGGTCATTATGACGCCGCACCTGGGAGCGAGCACCGAGGAAGCGCAGGAGAATGTCGGCATTGAGGTCGCGGAAGCGATCACGGATTATTTATTGAACGGGGCGGTGCGCAATGCGGTCAATTTACCGAATCTTGATGCCAAGACGTACGCGTTGGTAAAACCCTATCTGGCCTTGGGCGAGAAACTTGGCCGCCTGGCCGCCCAGCTTGGCCCCAAGCGCAACGACCGCCTCGTGGTGACTTACGGAGGAAAAGCCACGGAAGTGCCGGGCGACCCCATCACGCGGTTCATCCTGAAGGGATTTTTGGAATCGGCGGGCGGGAAGGACGTGAACCAGGTGAATGTGCGGGCGTTGGCGGCGTCGCTCGGTCTGCGCGTTGAAGAAATCAAGTCCAACGAAGAGACGGATTTCAACGAATGGCTGCACATCGCGGTTTACAGCGGCGACCAGAAGATTTCCGCGGGCGGCACTTTGTATGGCTCGAAGCAACAGCCACGCATCGTGCGGGTGAACAGCCAGCCGGTGGAGATCGTGCCGGAAGGGGTGCTGCTATTCCTGACGAACAAGGACCGCCCGGGCATCGTCGGTTACCTCGGTTCGCTGCTGGCGCACCACCAGGTGAACATCGCCGCGATGAGCCTGAACCGCGACATCGCGGGCGGACATGCGCTCACGGTGTTGAACCTGGACAGCGTGCCGCCGCCGGCCGTGTTGGAAGAGATTCAGAAAGATCCGGACATCAGCAATGTGCGGGTGGTTAAATTGTAATTTGGTTTGATTCAGTGTGATCCGTCGGCAAGAAAGCAAAATATGACATTCATCAGTAAATATTCGGGAGTCCTGTTCGCGGCGGCGGCCTTGGCCGTGACCACGTTGAAAGCCGACGACAAACCGGCCACGACAAATTCAGTCAGCACAAACGTCCCCAAGCTGGAAGACCTGCTTCCCGATCCCGTGGTGGTCAAGGGCAAGGGCTTTGAAATCAAGCGCAGCCGCCTGGATGAGGCGGTTTCCAGCATCCGCGCCAATTATACGGCGGCGGGACGGGAATTGACACCCGCCGATTTGCCGCTCATCGAGAAGTTTGCTTATGAGCGTCTGCTGCAAATCAAACTTTTCAATTTGAAGGCCACCGATGAAGACCGGGCCAAAGGCAAAATCGAGGCGGACAAGAACATGGACGCCATTGTGAAACACGCACCCAGCGAGGAAAAATTGGCCATCCAGTTGAGATCCGTGGGTTTGACCATTGAAGGACTTCGCGTCCGCCTGGCTGAGGAAGCCACGGCGCAACAAGTGCTGCGGGACAAGGTCACCGTGACGGACGCGCAGATCAAAAAGTTTTATGACGATAACCCGGAGAAGTTCGAGGAACCGGAAATGGTCCGCATCAGCCACATTTTGATTGCCACACTCGATGGCAAGACCGGCGCGCCCTTGCCGGCGGACGACTTGAAGGCGAAGAAGAAGATCGTTGACGACCTCCTGAAACGCGCCAAGGCCGGCGAGGATTTCGCCAAACTGGCCAGGGAATATTCGGATGATCCTGGCTCAAAGGACAAGGGCGGTGAAATCACCATGGCGCGCGGGGGGCGGGTTCCCAAGGAATTTGAGGCGGCGGCCTTCACCTTGCAAACCAATCAGATCAGCGACGTGGTGACCTCGCAAATCGGTTACCATATCATCAAGCTGAGTGAAAAAACTCCGGCCAGGAAACTCGAACTGGACAAGGTCACGCCGGACATAAAAAATTATCTTGAAGGGAAGGAAATAGACAAAATTGCGCCGGAGAATCTCGCGCTGTTAAAAAAAGAGGCCAACGTGGAAATCCTGGACGACCAGTTGAAGTCCATGATTGAAGCCGCCGATGCGGCGGAAGCGGCGAGCAAGAAAGCCCACCCTATGAGCGCGCCGAATTGATCCCGCACTTGCGGTTGGGAACGAGTAGCGTTGGGAAGCACCAAATTCCAAGCTCCAACCTCCAGAGAACCTCCAAGCTTCAACCACCAAAAGCCGGGCGGGGCCGTCGTTGCTCTGAAATGATGTCTTTTTCAGTGTGCAATCGCAAACGGGTCAAAGTACGAATCCAATGAACCCAAACCAATTTCTCATCCTGCACTCCAGCGCGCCATTATTGGCGCTTGGAAATTGAAGTTTCTCTGAGAGGTTGGCGCTTGGAATTTGGAGCTTCTTATCCACACGCTCGCGCCATACCCCGCCAGGAAATCTCTCAGTACTTCTTGCTGAATTTTTTTCGCGATTCGTCCGGGGCAGGAACCGGTTCGGCCGCCGGCGCCGGGGCCGCTTTTGCGGCGGGAGCGGGTGTTGATTCCGGTGAAATTGAAGGCGCGGCCTCGGGCGGAGTGATGATGGTCTCGCCCGGTTTTGCCCCGGCGGGAGCATCCATGGCTGACACGAAAGTCATGTGCAGGGCGGTCAAAGCCTGCTTGAGCAGACCCTCCTCCTGCTTGTTGAGATTGCCCTTGGTCTTGGCTTCCAGCATTTCCAACTGGTCAATAAACATCTTCGCGGCCTCGACATCATGCAGGTACTGGCCCGTCTCGGGATGCGGCACTTTGCCGAGCAGCATCATCGCCATATTGGTCTGCTGAATCACCATGTTGGCGAACAGCGCGGCCATGATCTCTTCGCGACTGGCATGGGCCAGATCGTCCTCGGGCTGCGGTTTGGTATCGTTCATCGTTCCTTATCTTTCCTGCGATCGGTGATTTCCGCCATCAAAAAATGAATGAGCCGCTTCAACCGGGATTCCAGATTGACCGTCTCGAGAATGGCCTGGCGGTCAGCCGGGCCGGTGAGCACCTGGCTGGAAACCAGATCGGCCAACTGCTCGGGATCGCTCAGGTTGTCCAAATATTCGAGCACTTCGCCCGCCGACGGGTAGGTGGACGTATCGAGCGGCTTGGACTTGGGCGGCATGGGCGGCAGAAAGCCCAGGCCCAACTCCACGCGTTCCGCGAGCAACTCGCGGACTTTGGCCAGCAGCGCGTCCACGACCAGGTCGTTGCACGGCGGCGAGTTCAACGGGCGGATGCGCTGGATGCGGTAGGGCTTGTAACGAATCGTATCGGTCAGTTCCACCCGCGCGATGCCTTGCAGAATGAGATGCGAGGTGCCGTCATTGTGGCCGACGGAAACCCGGATCAGGCCCAACCCGGCCACGGGTGACGGCGTCTCGCGGGTGCGTCCGGGCCTTTGCAGCGCGATGGAAAACATGCGGTCGGTGTTGAGCGAGTCCACGAGCATTTGCCGGTAGCGCGGCTCAAAAATATAGAGCGGCAGGAGGGTTTGGGGAAAAAGAATGGCATTAGGCAGGGTCATGACCGGAACTTCACTCGGCAATTTCATGAATAGAATCTAGGCCAGAACGTCATTAAATCAAGGCACAGATATGTAAGCTTGCGTAATCCAGCGATTCCAAGCATCTTGTTAAAGCATGAAGACAAAAGTCATAATTGTTGTTCTGTTACTCATCGCGGTCGGCCTGTGCGTCGGCTTGATTACCATCAAGAACGAGGCGGCCAGGCAACATGACGAGGATGCTGACAAGATTCTTTACCATTCCAACCAGTGGAGCGAAGTCAGCGCCAAGTGGGAGGACGAAAAGCAAAACACTCTGGCTCTGGAAAAGGACATCGTCGCGCGCAAAGAAGACATCTCGAAGCTCTCCAACGACCTGAGCCAGACTTCGCAGACGCTCGCCAAGACCGAGGCCGACTTGAAAGCCGCCATGGAGGAAACCGCCAAACGCGACGCGCGGATCACCGAATTGGAAAATCAAAACAACGCGCTCGACAAACAGGCGGTTGATCTCAAGGGTTCCATCAACGGCCTGGAAACCCAGATTGCGGACACGCAAAAGAAACTCGATGCCTCCGAGGGCGACAAGGCGTTTCTCACCAAGGAATTGAACCGGTTGATAGCCGAGAAGGCGGAATTGGAACGCCAGTTCAACGACCTCGTGGTGCTGCGGACACAGGTGAAAAAGCTGAAGGAAGAATTGTCCGTTTCCCGCCGCCTGGAATGGATCCGCCAGGGATTGTTTGCGAGCCAGGACGAGCGAGGCGCATCCAAACTCATGTCGCCCAATTTCCGCACTCCCATCGCCAAACCACGCCCCACGAACACGGTTGATCTCAACGTGGAAGTCAACTCCGACGGCACCGTCAAGGTAATCCCGCCGCTTAATACCAACGCGCCGCCGGCCCCGGGAAAATGATCCGTCCGCACCTGCTCGTTGATGCCCATGGGCGGGTCCTGCGCGACCTCCGGGTGAGCATCACCGACCGGTGCAATTTCCGCTGTCTCTATTGCCTGCCGGAAACCGAGGCGGCGCACAATTTTTATCGCGGCCGCTGGGCCAGCCTGCCCCATTCTTCTCCGATCGAGCGCGAATGGCAGCCGAAATCCAAAATGCTGACCTTCGAGGAAATCGAGCGGGTCGTGCGCCTCGCCGTCGGCCTCGGCATTCAAAAGGTGCGGCTCACCGGGGGCGAACCGCTTTTGCGGCAGGACGTGGAACAGTTGGTGGCGCGCCTCGCCGTGATTCCCGGCGTCGCCGACCTCGCAATGACGAGCAATGGTTTTCTTTTTCGGAAAAAGGGCCGAGCGCTGCGCGACGCCGGTTTGCGCCGCATCAGCTTCAGCCTGGACTCGCTCGACCGCGCGAATTTTCAAAAGATCACCGGACGCGACGGATTAACCGAAGTCCTCGATAGCATCCGCCTGGCGGGGGAATTGGGCATGTCGCCGGTCAAGGTGAACGCCGTGGTGATTCGCGGCATCAACGATCATGAAATCGAGGCGCTGGCGGAATTCGCGCGCGCGGAAAATCTGGCCATGAGGTTTATCGAGTTCATGCCGCTGGATTCGGCCCGCGCCTGGCTCAGGGAATTGGTGATACCGGGGCGCGAAATTCTGCAACGCCTGCAAAGCCGATTCGACTTGCGGCTTGCGCCCGCGCGGCAGGCGTCGGAAACGGCGCGGCGTTGGGAATTTGCGGACGGACGCGGGGAGATTGGTTTGATTTCACCGGTGAGCGAACCGTTTTGCGGTCATTGCAACCGGCTGCGCCTGACGGCGGATGGCAAGATTCGCACATGCCTGTTCAGCATGGAGGAGCATGATTTGCGCTCGCGTTTGCGGGACGGCGAGCCGGACGAGGCCATCGCGGAATATTTGCAGGCGGTCGTCTGGAACAAAGAGGAACGCCATCACATCGGCGAGCCGGAATTTGTCGCGCCGGAACGGAGCATGAGCTGCATCGGCGGATGAGCCGAAGAAAATTTTTCCCTGACACCCATGCGACCCGCTTGACGGTCATTCTTTCATTTATAAAATAATACCATGCCAACTTACGAATACGTTTGTTTGAAGTGCAAACATAAGTTTGAAAAAGTCCAGTCCATGTCGGACGCCGCTTTGACCACCTGCCCCAAGGAGCTTTGCGGCCAGAAAAAATGGGGCAAGGGCAAGGTGAAACGCGCCATCACCGCCGGGGCGGGACTCATCTTCAAGGGGAGCGGCTTTTACATCACGGATTATCGCAGCGAAAATTACAAAGCCGGCGCCAAAAAAGATTCCGCGCCCGCCGCCGCCGAAAGCAAATCGTCCGGGGAAAGCAAACCCTCGACCGAGACCAAAGCCGCGCCCGCGAAGACTGAAAGCAAACCCGCCAAGGCCAAGAAGGCCGGGGATTGATTCAGGGAGAATCCGGCCAAAACAGATCGTTCGTTAGCGAGCCAATTTGAAAGATGAATCGGCACCGATCCGGCATCGGCGCTCATCTCCTGATTTCCCAATTCCATTTTTCGCGGGAAGAACTATAATCACGCGATGAATCCGGGGATGAGAACGCCGCTGAGAGACCATTACCAGGTCCTCGGCGTTCCCCGCGAGGCCGCGCCCGGACAAATCAAGAAGGCATACCGGCAGCAGATAAAGAAATTTCACCCGGACGTGAATCACTCGGCCGAGGCGGCGGAAACAACGCGCGAACTCAACGAGTCTTACGCCATCCTGTCCGATACCCGCGCCCGCTCTGTTTACGACATGGATTTGAAGCTCGAGGAATCCACGCGGGAGGAAACTTTTGCGCCGCCGCCAACCTCCGGCGAAAGTGACTTTAAGTTCGCCGCCGAAACCACCATCTATTGCGAACGATGCCGGCAGGCGGACGCCTCGCTGCGCATCTGCGCGATCTGGGCCGTGTTCAGTTTCGTCACGTACTCGCGGAAAATTTCGTCCGTGAAAATCCTGTGCGCCCGCTGCCGGGTGCTGGAGACACTCACCGCGAGCGCGTTCACCCTGGCCATGGGCTGGTGGAGTCTGTGGGGAATTTTCTGGACGCTGGAAGCGCTCGCAGCCAACGCGCTCGGCGGCGATCAACCGGAGGAAACCAACGCGGCGCTGCTCAAAGTACTGAGTTACCAACTTTACCGCGCGGGCCGTCAACACGAGGCTTACGAGGCGTTGTCCTACGCCATGCCGCTGCGGCCGGATTTGCCGACGGAACAAACGCTCGCATTTTTGAAGCAACAACCCGGCAATTTCGAGCCTGAGTCATTATGGCGGCGCTTCCTCGGTTTGCGGCTGAACACCTTTTACTATCACGCGCTGCTTGCCGGCGCGGGCATGGCGATTTTGATTTATGTTTTCTCCTGAGGCGAACGAGCCGTATAATTTAAATATTCGTACCGAGAAGCAAATTTATGGCAACGGAGCCTGCAGCAACTTCAACACAGGACAAGAAAGCCGTCAGTTGGTCATCCGTGTTTCTCTGGCCATCCGTAATTCTGGTCGTTTATGTCTTGAGCATTGGGCCCATTATGATGTTGGTGGGCAAAGGAGTCATTGCCTACAATAAAGGCGTGGCGGATTTTTATTCCCCTTTGGAATATGCTTACGGGCAGACGCCACTGCATAAGCCCCTTGGCATATATCTTCACCTTTGGCGTCCCGAGAGGTTCGATAAAAATGGAGACATCGGGCTTTTCCTGGTCAAACCTTAGGCGCACCTGTTTCGTCGCCGCGTTTGCCGCCATCATCACGATCCATCAAGCGGGCTAAATAAAAGCAGATTCCGGCAACCAGCGCCGCCACCACGATGATGAGGCATGCCTGGGTGTCGGGCTGTTTCAGGTCCTCCGACCATTCCTCAACCAAAATTCCCTCCTTGCCGTAAAGCTTCTCCACCTGCGCCGCCCCGGACTTGTAATATTCCGCCATCCTGAGGTCATCCCTCATATCCTCTGAACGCGCTCCCAGCCAATAAACCGCACCCACGCCGAGCGCACCCAGCAGCAATACCAAGACGGCGGCGGTCCTGAGTTGCCGCGCGCGTCGCTTGGCTGGCGATATCGGGCTGGTTGTGTCTTGGTCAGCGACCATACCGGAACATCATACCACGGGCCGATGGGATTCATAGGATGGAGGCGTCCTGCGAGTTTCCCCGATTAAGCGGGCTTGCAGGCGTGGAAATTATTTGTTTGGCTTTGGCCCACAATTTTTCCTCATTCGGTGCGGTTAGGGTGCGGTTCATTGAGTATGCGATTTTTGATGTTGAATTGGCGGGACCCGAAGAATCCCCTGTCCGGCGGCGCCGAACGCGTGACGCTGGCTTATCTCGCGGCGCTGATCCGGCGCGGTCACGAGGTTTATTGGTTCGCGAACAGTTTTCCCAATGGTCTGCCGGAAGAAACGATCGAAGGCATCCGGGTGGTGCGCGGCGGCGGGAAAGGAACCTCGGTGCTCAAGGCCGTCCAATGGTATCGGAAACAAGCGCGCTTCGACCTCGTGATTGACCAGCATCATGGGATTCCCTGGTACGCGCCGTGGTGGTGCCGGACCAATTGCGTGGCTTACATTCATGAAGTGCTCGGGCCGATCTGGGACGCGTTTTATCCGTGGCCCGTCTCGGTCATCGGCCGGTGGCAGGAAGAATGGACGCATTGGTCGTATCGCCGGGTTCAATTTTGGACGCCGAGCCAATGCACCCGGGACATTCTGGAGAAGCGCGGGGTGCGATCGGTCAAGGTGATTTCCAACGGAGTTTATACCGTGGCGCTGCCGTCGCTGCCCGAGAAGCCGCTCGAACTCCCGCTGCGGCTGGCGGTGGTGTCGAGGCTCGCGCCCAACAAGCGCATTGACCACGCGATTCGCGCGGTGAAATGCCTGACAGATCGAGGCGTCGAGGCGCGTTTGACAATTGTGGGCACGGGCGAAGTGGAGGCGGGGTTGAAAAAACTGGCCGCCGAGTTGCAACTGGGCGACCGGGTGATTTTCACCGGGCCGCTCCCGGAAGCCGCCAAGGACGAAGAATTGCGACGCGCGCATTTCTTGCTGCATACTTCGATGCGGGAAGGCTGGGGACTGAATGTGATCGAGGCGAACGCCATGGGGACGCCCGGCGCGGTCTATCCGGTGGCGGGACTGACCGAGTCCACATTGCATGATGAAACGGGAATTGTCTCCGAACATGAAACACCGGAATCGCTCGCGGAGGGACTCATGGCAGTTTTGAAAGCGCCGGAAAAATATGCCAGCTATCGCATGCAGGCCTGGGAACGCGCGAAGACTTTGCATTGGGACAGCGTTTTGCCGGTGGCCAGCGATTGGCTTGAACAACAAGCCCGCAAGCAGCCGTGAATTGCGCGCGACTCGCCGCTAATTCTTGCTCGATTTGTTTTTTGAGGCTGGTGCGTTGTTTGCCGGTTCTGCTTCGGCCGGGGTCAAGGCCAGCCAGCCGGTGAGCGCCAACCCTAATAACACGGCGGAAAAACTGACCCAGAATGTTCCGTACGAACCGATATAACTAAATACCACGTCATGCTTGCCGGGTTGCAGCATCACCCCGCGAACAATGAAATTGCAGCGCAGGATTTTTTCCGGTTTGCCATCCACGGTCACCTGCCAATGCGGGCTGAAGCGGTCGCAGAGGACAAGAATCGAAGGCGCTTTCACGTCGGCGGTGATTTCGATGTGTTTGGGCCGGTAATTAGGTTTGATCTCCGCCGTGCCGGCGGGTTGGCCGGCGGAGGCTGCCGCCGGACCGTTGATCGTATCCGCCACGAGCACGGTGTGGAGCGGATCGAAGGCCGGATTGGTCAGGGTTTGCAAAGTCTTCGCGTCGTTCGACTCGACCTGCCAGGCGGAGAAAAGACTTACGCGTGGCAAGGCCCCTTTGAATTCGATCACCGCCAGTTCGCCCTCGGGATTGGCTTCCGCATCCCATTCCGACCACATCGCCGGATTGGCGCTCCGGGAAACGAGATTGAATCTTTTGAGAACGCCAAACTGCGAACCGCTCGGATCCATCTTGGCAACGAAATCGGCCGGCCCCAAAATGTAGCGGGTGTTGCTGAGTTGCCAGAACCGGATCAAATTATAAAGGCTGATGGGAGGCAGCGCGCTCATGAATTGGTCCTTGTCCACGCCGATGCGCGACTCCTGGACGATTTCGGCGCATTGAATATCGTAGTACGGAAGCAAGTTCTGCTTCCAGGAACTGCCATAATTATTCTGCAGCAAGGCTTGCTGCCGGGTGCTGGCCCCCACGGGCAGAATGGCGAGGCGATGTTCGTAGGGCTTGTCCGCCAGCAATTCGACGACCGGGTTCTTGTTGTATTTCGTGCCGGTGTCCAGATAAACCACCCAGGGCGCATCCGCGCGACCGAGATCAAACAGGAGCAAGGCACCCAGCAACAGCGCGCCCCACTTCGCGCGCGCACCGGAAAATTGACCGCTGAAAAGCAGAGCCAGCAAACCCACCGTCACCGCCAGAATAAGAATGAACCAACCGACACTATTCAGGCTGAACCGCGCGACCGATGGGGCGTTCTCCGCCGAAATGCCGACGGTTTGCAGGTAGGCCTCGAGTTGGGCATGCTTGGTGCCGTAGATAAACCAGCCCACGATGGACAACACGAGAGCGCAGCCACAACCGATCATCCAGTTGCGCTCGAACCGCCCGGCCTTGGCCCACCAATCCTTGAACTGCGCCAGCAGGCCCCCGGCCCGGCTGACTGAGCTTTGCATATAAGCCACCACCATTCCGTGCGCCCCATAAGCAAACACGACGACCAGCGCCCAACTGAAAATGTGCATGAACTTCGTCGGGTTGCGAATTGTGGAGGCATACGGCAGAGAGTAGAAGAGCCGGTAAAAAAATGGAAGGTATCGGCCAAAGGCCAGCAATGTGGTCACCAGCAGCATCGCCGCCCAAAACCAGATCGCCCGGCGTTCCAATATGGAATAAGGCGAACCGGATTTGCGAAAGGATTGGAGAATGCCCCATAAACTCACCACCACCACCAGCACTCCCGCATAAAGGCCGGTGCCGGACAAGCGCCAGAATTGGGCGGCTTCGTTCTCGCCGATCAATCCCCAGTATTGGTCTTCCTTGGGTTGCTTGTCCTCGTACATGTGCCATTCATTGCGATAACCGAACAACCCCGGCACGGTCACTTGCAGCAATTCCGCCGGCGGCAGGCTCCATTCCGTCGCTTCGGCCCAATGCGCGGCTTTGGTCTGCTCGTCCTGCTGGGCGCCGCGCACCCCTTGGATTTGCGTGCCGATCAGGTTAACCAGGGTTTGCGTGGCGATCAAACCGGCAAAAGCCGCGACCAGGATCAGTTGTGACACGCCGCGTCCCAGTTGCCGCCCGAGCTTCGGATTTTCCTCTTCCAGAAAGAGCGCGTGATAAATCACGTACGCGGCCACAAACAAACTGAAGAGCGCGCCCACGTCCCAACCCTCCATCACCGCCATGCCCACGGCAAGACCGGCGAGAATGACGCGCATCCAGCTTCGCGCCGGCGATTCATTTGCCACCCGCGCGATGGCCGCCAGCGCCAGGTAATTGGCCCCCACGCAAAGCGGGTTGGAAATAATCCCCCAGCAACTGGTGGAAAGAAAATCCGAATTCAGCGCCGCCGCCAGGCCGCCGGCCACGCAAGCGATGGGCGCCAGCCTGAGCTGCCGGAAAAAAAGCCACGCGCAAAAGCCCAGCACCAGCAGTCCGATCGGCCCGCCAAATCTGGCATAACCCTCGACCCCCAGCGCCATGGCGATGACCATGCTGAAATGCGGAAAGCTGGCGATGCCTTCACTGCCAAACCAATTGAGATTGTACCATTGTCCGCCGAAGGATTTGAGGTCGGGGTAGGCGGCCTGACTGCTGATGGCTCCGAAGGGACCATCATTGGAGAAAAGCACTTCGTGCGGCAGGAAGCTGGGGAAAAACAGCACGCACAGGACGACCAGCAAAATTCCCAGCAACACCAGGAACCCGGTTCGATTTGCCGGTTTGACAACGGCACTAGGGGAATTGTTCATCTGTTTCTGCGTAATGTTGTGAATAAAAGATAGTTGCGCCTCGCCAAGCCCTCGGCCTGCGGGATTTTGACAGCCGCGCGCCCAATTAGTTCATGCGAATCTGGGCAGCAGGGTAAACAAACCAACCGGCAACGTAAATGGGATAATGATGAAGGGCGTATCCGTTGTTGGTCGGTAGTTCAAGTTGGCGAATCGGTTAGCTGGAAAATGTTTTCCCCTCAAGCGGTACCAAGCGGTACCAAGCGGTACGGTTTCGTCTCCGACCGGTTCAACTGGTCAAAAAACGACAGTCAAACCGTCAAACAGGTGCGACTTGGTAGGACTTAGTTTGACGTGGACGCGTGAAGCTCACGCAGCGATTTGTGTGCTTGCACCACTCCTGCGCCACCATTTCAAAGAACTTCCCCCCCCCCTCCGCGACTCCATTGATACCACACCGGACGATTTATTGCAAACGTTGATATGGGTACACTTGAAGTCAATTTGGCTCCGGCTATTTGTTAATCCGCGTCAGCAGTTCGGCCCCGCCTATTTTCTCCGACGCCTTTTGTCTCTGCGCGTCTTCCGTATCAACGCGTACATCAACAAGAGCGTCAGTAAGCAACCAGCTCCATACATTGCAACAGCCCACAAAGGCGTGCTCTCCGAGAACTTGCCGTTTAATGGCAACGGAATGTAAGTACCAACAAAAGGTTGGAGCTTTTGTATCATGCGCAGCCGTCCAAGGTTTAAAGATGAGGTTCCGTCACATAAAATCAAGCAGCAACAAACGAGCACAGCAAAGCTCAAAATAACAGACCACCCAAAAATTCTTTATTCCCCTGACGAACATTCCCCTGCCATCATCTGAGCGAAAAGGGCGAGAGGTCAGGGGAATGTTCACCAGGGGAATAAAGGCCTTCCCGTTCCGGCTTGGAAATTAGTTCCCCCAAGCCACGGACAGACGGTGCCGGCCATTCCCTGGGTTTATCAATCGCTGTGTGGGCCGCTACAAAATGGGACTCGCCCAATGCCGAAATCGCCACACATTCAGCACTTGCAGTTTCTCTAATCATTCCCCATAGTGATAAGATAACTTAAAACACATGAACACTTCAAATCCCATTCGCGTGGCGGTCACCGGCGCCGCCGGCCAAATCGGTTACTCACTCCTTTTTCGCATCGCTTCCGGCGCGATGTTCGGCCCCAAACAGCCGGTCATCCTGCACCTCATTGAAATCGAACCCGCCCTGACCGCCCTCAACGGCGTGGTCATGGAACTGGACGATTGCGCGTTCCCGCTCCTCAAGGGCATGGTGCCCACGGCGAACCTCGACGAGGGTTTTCGCGGCGTGAACTGGGCGCTGCTCGTGGGCAGCGTGCCGCGCAAGGCCGGCATGGAACGCAAGGACCTGCTCGGCATCAACGGCAAAATCTTCACCGGCCAGGGCAAGGCCATCCAGAAAAACGCCGCCAGCGATGTCCGCATCCACGTCGTCGGCAATCCCTGCAACACCAACTGCCTGATCGCGATGTACAATGCCCCGGACATTGCCCGCGACCGCTGGTTCGCCATGACGCGCCTGGATGAAAACCGCGCCAAGTCCCAGCTCGCAAAAAAAGCCGGCGTCGAGATCACCGCCGTCACGAACATGGGCATCTGGGGCAATCATTCCGCCACGCAATATCCCGATTTCACCCACGCCAAAATCAACGGCAAGCCCGTCACCGAAGCCATCAAGGACGCCGCCTGGCTCAAGGGCGATTTCATTTCCTCCGTCCAGCAGCGCGGCGCGGCCATCATCAAGGCGCGCGGCCTTTCCAGCGCCGCCAGCGCGGCCAATGCCGTTGTGGACAGTGTCGCCTCCATCGCCACGCCCACGGCTGCCGGTGACTGGCACAGCGTCTGCCTCCATTCCGACGGCAGCTACGGAATTGAAAAGGGTCTGATCTGTTCCTTCCCGGTCCGCAGCAATGGCCAGACTTTGCAAATCGTCCAGGGCCTGCCTGTGGACGAATTCAGCCGCACGAAAATTGACGCGACTGTTGCGGAATTGAAGGAAGAGAAAGCGCTGGTCGCGGATTTGTTGCCGAAGTGAACGTGTAGCGTGTAGCGTGTAGCGTGTAGCGTGTAGCGTGTAGCGTGTAGCGTGTAGCGTGTAGCGTGTAGCGTGTAGCGTGTAGCGTGTAGCGTGTAGCGTATTGCGTATTGCGTATTGCGTGTTAGGCCGAGGCCATGAAGCGGTCGCTTCCATATGAAATAGCCGCTGCCATCACGGCTGTGATGGGAGCGTTCCTTCTGGTCTTCTTGTATTATCCGGTGATCAATCCGGGGCAATACATTTTAGACACAGGAAATAAGGGCGAGCCGTTTGGATATTACCTGATCCTCACTCCGATTCCATTGATGATTTTGGTGGCAGCCTGGCGGCTTAATCGGAAGGCGCAAAGTTTGAAGATCGAAGAAAGAAATGCTGATGATGGCAAAGGCAGGAAGCCATAGGAGTAAAAAGTTGGAGAAAGGGCGCTGAACGGCCCGGGTCATGGCGCTCCTGCGGAGCTTAAGGCTAACGTCGTCGTAGCTCCATCGGAGCGCCATGTTTATAGAAATTGATTCGATGATTTTCCAAGCTCCATAGGAGCGGCATGCAATTGCGTTTGGCCAAGCGCAATTGTGGCTAACGCAAAATTGAACTCACGCAACACGCAACACGTTTCCAAATGACTCTTTCCGCCAAAGACCTCGCCCGCCACATTGATTACACGCAATTCGCCGCTGACGCCACGCGCGGCGATATGGAAAAACTTTGCGCCGCCGCTCGCGAACATTCCTACCACGCCGTTTGCGTCAATGGCTCGCGGGTGGAATTGGCCCGCACATTGTTGGATGAAAGTGACGTGCTGGTCGTGGCGCTGGTTGGTTTTCCGTTCGGCGCGGGCGATGAGGACGCGAAGCGTTACGAAACGGAAACCGCCGTGGATCAGGGGGCGCAGGAGATCGAGGTCGTCATCAATATCGGCCGCTTGAAGGACGGCGATCATCCATATGTCCTGCGCGAATTGCGGGACATCGCGGAAGCCGCCGACGAGCGTCCCGTCAAAGCCGTGCTGGAAACGCATCGGTTGACGCGCGAAGAGAAAATCCTTGCATGCCGGTTGGCGCTCGATTCCGGCGTGCAATTCGTTTCCACAGCCACGGATTTTCATTCGCCCGCGATCACCATTGAGGAAGTGAAGTTCTTGCGCGAAACTGTCGGCACAACCTTCGGCCTCAAAGCCGCCGGCGGCATCCATGATGCGCCAACTGTGTTGAAACTGATCGAAGCCGGCGCGAGCCGCATCGGCATTAGGTCGGGCGTGGATTTGTTGGATTAATGCCATTTCCAGATTGCCATTGCATTATGTCGCTCCTACGGAGCTTGAGGGTGTTTTGGGTTTGGTTACTACAAATATGCCGCTCCTACGGAGCTAAGACCCGCGTCATCTCAGCTCCGTAGGAGCGGCATATTTGTAGCACTGGTTTCTAAAATTTTCCAAGCTCCGTAGGAGCGACATGAACGATGCCTGCACTGGGTGTGGATAGTGCAACCGAGGACTCGAAATGGTATAACAGTCCGTTTAATAAGTAGGAGACGAGGTGACGAGACTCTAACTTGTCCGTTTGAACCGAAGAAATTAGAGTCTCCTTACGTCGTCTCCTACAGACTAAAATAGATTTTTTACGGCCTGTTACGCATTGTTCAACACATCAATCAACTGGCGAAGGCGGCCATAATCGCGGCGGTTGAAGCCGAATGCGATGCGCGGCAAATCCACCACGTCCGCATCCGCGCGCTCTTCCGGCGTCGCTTCGATGGCCTTGATGGGCGAGCCGGTGATGATGTCCACGAAATCTTCATTCATCGCCGCAATGGCGGAGGCCGACGGCGCGTGCTTGAGCCGGATGACGAACAAGTCCTTCACAAACCGGGACGAATGGAAATTGCGATAGAACCGCGTGATGGCTTTCACCGCCTGGTCCGCGTCGTCCGTGATCTGGTAAAGGTTCAGGTCATCCGGCGAAATCAACTGGTCGCGCAAAAGATGTTCGCGCACGTGCTTGTCCCAGGTTTTCCAGTAAGTGCCGCCCGGCCGGTCCACCAGCACCAGCGGCATCAACTGGCTTTTGCCCGTTTGCATGAGCGTCAGCGCCTCGTAACCCTCGTCCATCGTCCCGAAACCGCCGGGGAACAGCGCGATGGCGTCCGAGTGGCGCACAAAAATCAGTTTGCGCGTGAAAAAATATTTGAAGGTGATCAGCTTCTTGTCGTCCTGGATAATGGGGTTCGCGCCCTGTTCCCACGGCAGCCGGATGTTGGCGCCGAAACTGTTTTCCGATCCCGCGCCCTCGTGGCCGGCGTGCATGATGCCGCCGCCCGCGCCGGTGATGACCATGAACCCCGCCGCCGCGATCTTGCGCCCAAATTCCACCGCCTGCTGGTATTCGACCTTGCTCGGCAGAGTCCGCGCCGAGCCGAAGATGGTCACCTTCCGTTTGTGCGCGTAGGGCGCGAACATCTTGAAGGCGTAACGCATCTCGCGCAGCGCCGTTTGGATCACGCGCACATCGCCGCTGTCCTCGACATCCGTCAGCAGCTTGAGCGCATTTTCGATGATGTCTTCCACCGCCTCGGGGTTGTGCCCGCCTCCCTTGAAGGCGATCAATTCCTGAATGCGCCGTTTCAACTCCGGATCCATCGGCGGTTTGTCCGTTTTTATCATGCGCGCAGGATAATGAATCGCCGGTGAATTGCAATCCCGGTCGAAGCGCGGATGGCGGACATTCGCTTCTTGCTGCCGCGCGTCGCAAAGTGTATCTTTAGGTCGTGAGTTATCGGACACTGGAAGTTGAAATTGACCATGGGCGCGTGTTGCCGAAAGGGAGCGACGTATTGCCGGAAAAAGCATCCGATCCGCGTCCGCTAGGTCTGGCCAAAGGGCAGTTTATCGTACCGGATGACTTCAACGCTCCATTGCCTGAGGAAGTATTACAGATGTTTGAAGGTAAATGAAGATTCTGCTGGATACCTGCGAATTTCTTTGGCTCGTATCCGGTGACAACAGGCTATCCTCGATGGTTTCATCCGCCGTGCGCGATCCGCAGAACGAAGTTTTTCTGAGCGTCGTCTCGTTCTGGGAAATTTCCGTAAAACACAGTATTGGCAAGCTTCCTTTGCCATTACCGCCCGCGCAATTTATCCCGGCGCAACGGGAAAAACACCTGATCGCGCCGCTGAACTTGGATGAAGCAGCCGTTGGTCAATTGAGTTTGTTACCGGGCTTGCGTCGCGATCCCTTCGACCGCATGTTGATTTGCCAGGCCAAGGCCCACGGTCTCACGCTCGCTTCTTCCGACTCGCTGATAAGACAATATCCCACCGTCACCCTGCTCTAACCGGATTCAAGAAATCATACTTTAACTGCCGAGTATTATGACGATGTCCGCACGCCATATTTCGTGGTGAGCGAATTCACCTCTTGCTGTTCTTTTTGAACCTTGTGGTGCGCGGTGGCGACCTGGTCGAACCAATCAGCCATGCTTTCAGGAGGTTCGGTCATCGGATCGAAGATGTCCTGATCCAGGTTGCGAAAGAAGCCCTCGACGATCGGTCCCGAACCGTCAGGGATATGCGGATGTTTGGAAATCGCTTCGCCCAACTCCTGCCAGGAAACAAAAAGCCGCGTGTAAGCCTCCGCAAAATCGCGCGGACAGGATGCCAGGTTTATCCGCAGCCCGTTCGTGGCATAATTCCTGGTCACGACGGCAATCGCGCTCAACGCTTCATCCGTGTTTGCCGGGGTCACTTTGCGTTTAATCTGCATCACCGACGCCAAGTCGTGGTCTTGTTTGATCACCGCCTGGATGGCGCCGACGTTGACTTCGGCCGGCTTGTTCTCAGCCGCCGGGGCGACATTCGCGGAGCGGTCCGCACTTTTCCAAATCCAAAGGACGAGCAGAAGCGTCACGCAAATGATGACCAGATGAAGGGTCTTTTGAGTCCTGAACTTGTTCCAAAACGGCAGCACTTTGTTTTGGAAAAATGGCGTGGATGAGATCGGGGCGCGGGGTTTTGGTTTTGGTTTTGGTTTGGGCGGCGGCGCGGCTTGCGAAAACGCCTGGATCAACTCGGGCATTTCCTGGATGCGGCTCCATTCCGCGCAGCCTTCGTACCAGGCGAGGTCGGACATGGAAATCTCATTCCGCGCGAGCATTTCCTTGAGCTGCTGGGGCGAGTAAGGCCCTTTGCGCCGGCCGTTTTTGGAGATGAAAATTTTCATGACTTTCGCTGCCCGCAGACCCGATTCGTTGCCTTCTGAGCATCCCGCGCCGGGGTGGGCAAGTCAAACCGTTCCTGACAACCGAGGCGAAAGCGGTCTTTCAAAATTCCCCGGGAGCGCACGCGCCCTCGCGTGCAGCGGGACGCGCCTCGCGTCCCGCAAAAAGGGCCACGCACTGCAAAACAACCGTTTTACCTGCTTTCGCGCGTTTCCGTTCTTCGCGGCGCTTCGCCGCCAAGAAAAAAACATGCGCCCATCAAGAAAATCACCTACTTGCCATCTGCCGCCCTTTTGCGGTCGGCGGGGGCGCCGACCGCTGCACGCGAGGGCGCGTGCGCTCCCCGGGAAAAATTTCCTTTCGACCTGCGGGCAAAAGCCGTCTAATTTTCTCCGCTATGTCCGCCGATAAAGAACTCACCCCGATGATGGCGCAATATCGCCGGATCAAGGGCGAGTTGCCCAAGGACGCGCTGTTGCTCTTTCGCCTTGGGGATTTCTACGAAATGTTTTTTGAAGACGCGCAGATCGGCGCGCAGTTGCTCAACGTGGCCTTGACCAAGCGCGGCCTGACCCCCATGTGCGGCATTCCCTTCCACGCCGCGAATAATTACATCTCGCGCCTGCTCAAGGCCGGTCGCAAGGTGGCCATCTGCGAGCAAATGGAGGACGCGCGACCCGGCCAGTTGGTCAAGCGCGATGTGACGCAAATCCTCAGTCCGGGCACGCATTTCGACGAGCGGATGCTGAACGCCGAACGCAACAATTTCCTCGCCGCCGTTTATGCGCCCGGCAAAACCTTCGGCCTCGCGCTCGTGGACCTGACCACCGGCAGTTTCAAATGCGCCGAGGTTACGAGCGAATCCGCGTTGCTCGCCGAATTGGAACGGCTGCGACCGGCGGAAATCATCGTGCCCGGCGAAGCTGCCGCGCTGCAATCGCTGCTCAAAGGCGGGTTCCCCATTTTGAATCCGCACGAGGACTGGGTGTTCGCGCCGGAAACCGCGCAATTCACCGTGCGCGATCATTTCAAAGTGGCGTCGCTCGACGGCTTCGGCCTCAAAAACAAACTTGCGGCCATCGGCGCGGCGGGCGCGGTGTTGCATTATCTGACCCAGCATTTGCGGCGGGACGTGGCGCACTTGACTTCACTTTCATTTTATCAGACGACGGATTTTCTGAGTCTCGACATCACCACGCTGCGGCATTTGGAAATCCTCGAGCCGTTGCATCGCGACGCACCGCGCGCGGCTACTCTGTATGGCGCGCTCAATCGCACCACCACGCCGATGGGCGCGCGGCGGCTGCGCGACTGGCTTTCGCAACCGCTCGCCGATGCCGCCGCCATCAATCGCCGCCAGGAAACCGTGCAAACGTGGATGGAAAATGGCCCGGCTTTGGAAAAATTTCGCGCGCAACTCGCCCAGGTGCGCGATCTGGAGCGCACCATTGGCCGGTTGAGCGCGGGCAGCGGCAACGGGCGCGATCTCGCGGCCTTGCGACTGGCGTTGGAACAAATTCCCGCGCTGAAACAAATTTTGCGCGAGTTGGAAATTGACACCGCTAGTCCGCAGGAGGATTCACTGAATGAAAATGTATTTGCCGACGCGGCGAAACCGGCGGCAGAATTGCCCGCGCTGCTGACGGAGCTCGCGGCGCAAGTGGTCGAGCTGCCGGACCTGGTGGAATTGATCGCGCGGGCGATCACCGAGGAACCGCCGCTGGCGTTGAAGGAAGGCGGTTTGATTCGCGACGGCTTTGACGCGGCGCTGGATGAATTGCGCGGCGCCTCGCGCAGCGGCAAGGATTGGATCGCGAAATTGCAGCAGGACGAAATCACGCGCACCGGCATCGCGTCGCTCAAGGTGCGGTTCAACTCGGTGTTCGGCTATTACATCGAGGTCACGCGCAGCAACCTGGACAAGGTGCCGCCGCAATATATCCGCAAGCAGACCATCGCCAACGGCGAGCGTTTCATCACGCCGGAGTTGAAGGAGATGGAGGGCAAAATTCTCGGCGCGGAGGAACGCAGCATCAAGCTGGAATATGAGTTGTTCCTGCGCGTGCGCGAAGCGGTGCTGGGCCGCCTGCCGGCGATCCTGCAAACGGCCGGCGCGCTGGCGCAATTGGATGTACTGGCGGCGTTCGCGGAGACGGCGCGGCTCTATGGCTATTGCCGGCCGCAAGTCGGCATCGCCGGCGCGCTGGTGATTCGCGATGGCCGTCATCCGGTGCTCGAACAGAATTTGAGCGAGGAACGCTTCGTGCCGAACGACACGGAACTGGGAAGCACAGGGACTGTGGAGGCAGGCGGGACGCCTGCCGCTACAGCTCAAATCGCCCTTATCACCGGGCCGAACATGGCGGGCAAGAGCACTTACATCCGGCAAGTGGCGCTGTTGACCTTGCTCGCGCACACCGGATCGTTCATTCCCGCTGCCGAGGCGCGGATTGATCTGGTGGATCGCATTTTCACGCGTATTGGGGCGAGCGACGACCTCGCGCGCGGTCAATCCACTTTCATGGTGGAAATGAGCGAGACCGCGAATATTCTTAACAACGCCACCTCGCGCAGCTTGATCATCCTGGACGAGATCGGACGCGGCACGAGCACGTTTGACGGGTTGAGCCTGGCGTGGTCCATCGTCGAGCACTTGCACAACCAGGTCGGTGCCAAGACGCTGTTCGCCACACATTATCATGAACTGACCGAACTCGCGGGACGATTGCCGCGCTTGAAGAATTTTAATGTGGCCGTGCGCGAGTGGAACGATCAGATTGTTTTCCTGCGAAAGATCGTCGCGGGCGGCACGGATAAAAGTTACGGCATCCAGGTCGCGCGGCTGGCCGGCGTGCCCAAGGCGGTGCTGGACCGCGCCAAGGAAATCCTGCTGAACCTGGAAGCCTCCGAGTTGACGCCCGAAGGCGCCGTGCGCCAGCAGGCGCGACATCGCGCCGAGCGCGAGAAATTGCAAAAGCTCGCCCCGCCGCCGCAGATGGATTTGTTTGGATAATATAACGAACAGTATATCGTGAAAACAATTTATGAACGTGAAGCATTTTGAAATCTTGTCGGTCGCTTTCGCCTGCGCTTCGGGTGTCTTGACGGGATTTTGCGCAGACTCATCCGCCCCTGCGCCGGTGACTTCCGGCAATCCGATTTTTCCCGGCTGGTATGCCGATCCGGAGGCGAAGGTTTTCGGCAAGGAGTTTTGGGTCTATCCCACTTATTCCGCGCCGTATAATGACCAGGTTTTTCTGGACGCCTTTTCGTCGCCGGACCTGGTGCATTGGACCAAGCATGCGCGGGTGCTGGACACCAACAATGTCCCCTGGGCGCATCGCGCGGTTTGGGCGCCGGCCGTCGCCGAGAATGACGGGCGCTATTTTCTATTTTTCGGCGCGAATGACATTCAGAACGACAAGCAAACCGGCGGCATCGGCCTGGCGGTGGCGGACAAGCCGGAGGGGCCGTTCAAGGATTACCTCGGCAAGCCTTTGATCGGCAGTTTCCATAACGGCGCGCAACCGATTGATCCTTTTGTTTTCCACGACTCGGACGGCCAATATTACCTGACTTACGGCGGTTGGGGGCATTGCAACATCTGCCGTTTGAAACATGATTTTCGCGGCTTTGATCCGTTTCCCGATGGCACGACGTTCAAGGAAATCACGCCGCAGGGTTATGTCGAAGGTTCGGTGCTGTTCCGCCGCGGCGCGAAATATTATTTCATGTGGTCGGAAGGCGGCTGGACCGGGCCGAACTATTCCGTGGCTTACGCCATGGCCGATGCGCCCACCGGCCCGTTCACGCGGATCGGGAAAATTCTCCAGCAAGATCCAAAGGTCGCCACCGGCGCGGGACACCATTCCGTAATCAAGCTACCGGGCAAAGAGATTTATTACATCGTCTATCACCGACGCCCACTGGGTGAGACGGATGGCAATCATCGCGTGACCTGCATTGACCGCATGGAATTTGACGATCAAGGGCTGATCAAGCCGGTGAAAATCACCTTTGAAGGCGTGGCCCCGGTGGAACCGTAAGACGACGGCGGTAATTGTGGAGTATCGCGCTTGACCAATTATTTCGCCGGCAAAGCCGAATGCACGAAGTTCGCGAGGTCTTTCTTGAGCTGAATCAAGTCCGGCTGGTTCACGTACATCATGTGGCCGGCGTCATAAAAGCCCATGCTCACGTTGGTTTGCAGGTTCGGCGGCAACCCGATGTGGTTGAACGTGTATTTCGTCGCCAGATAGGGCGTGGCGAGATCGTAACGGCCATTCGCCACGAAAACTTTTAAATAAGGATTGTGCGTCATGGCCTCTCGCAAAGTCTCGGCAATATCCAGGAAGCGGTTTCGCGCCGAGCCAAAATCCCACGGTTGCACTTTGCCGGTCAGGATTTCGTAAGGCAGATCGCTTTCAAATTTCAATTCGCGCCGGACGTAATCGTTAAACGTGGCTGTGAACGGCCCCAGCACTGATGAGTAGCTCGGATCGTAATCTGGCGAGGCCTGCACGTATTCGCTGTCCTGGCCCGTGCGGCGGCTGTCGTACCGGCCGATGTTCAATCGTTCGGCACGGAGCAGCTCCTTGAAAAACCATTGCGCCCGCACGCGCATGTCGGCGCGATCAATATAGTCCTCGCTCAACCCCGTCAACCGCGCGAGTTTCTTGACTACCTCCTTGCGTTCCGCCGCCGGCAGCGCCGCGCCTTGCATCAACGCGTGGGTATATTCGCCCAATGCGAATTCCTCAGACTCGGCCAGCGCTTTTTTCCGGTCCGCCTGCAAGTCCGGCGGCAGTTTCTTGTGAAACCACGCCGACGCCGTTTCCGTGGGCAGATAGAGCGGATACGGCAAATCGTTTCCGGGCGCGAAACTGATCGTTTGAAAATCCAGCACCGCCGAGACGAGCATGATGCCGTTTAGATAAATGCCGTAACGGTCCTCCAGGAATCCCGAAAGCCCCGCCGCACGCGTGGTGCCGTAACTCTCGCCAATGACAAATTTCGGCGAAGACCAGCGCTGGTAGCGCGTCGTGTAGAGCCGGATGAAATCGCCCACCGACGCGAGGTCTTGTTCCACGCCGTGGAAATTCTTGCCGTCCTCGCCCTGCGCCGGGCGGCTGAAACCCGTGCTCACAGGATCAATGAAAACGAGGTCCGATTCATCGAGGAGCGAATAATCATTGTCCACCAAATGAAATGGCGGCGGCGGCAGGCCGCCATCATCCTTCAGAAAAACCCGGCGCGGTCCCAGCACTCCGAGATGCAGCCAGACCGACGATGATCCCGGGCCGCCATTGAACGAAAACGTAATAGGCCGCTCATCCAGGTTGGTGTTCCCGTCCAGGCGGGTGTAAGCAATGAAGAAAATGGACGCGTGCGGTTTGCCTTCCTCATCCTTCATCACCATCGTGCCCGCCGTGGTCCGGTAAGTGACCTTGGCGCCGTTGATGGTGATGGTGTTGGTCGTTTCGGAAAGCTCGTCCTTGTCCTTGGATTCTTTCTTGTCGGATTTGGGTTCTTCCTTGTCCTTGGCGTCGTCTTTTTTCTTTGCGCCCGGAGCGGATTTGGGCGGCGTCGGCTCGTCCGCCGCCCGCAGCGTGAACACCGGGCTGCTGATTAAAATTGCGAGCGCGAAAGCGCAAAACGAAGCGGCAAGAGTGCCTGTGGTTCTTCCTGTTATTCTCATTGGGCGCGTATGTTGAACGGCTGAGAGGAAACCGTCAAGCGCTTTGAACCCCAAATTATTGGAATCGTCTCAATGCTTGCCTTGAACGGTTTGCAGGTAGGTCTTGAGGTTGGTGGTTTCCATTTGCTCCACAATTTTGTTCGACGAATTTTCCCAATTTAAAAATTCGCTGGTCGGATCCATGGTCGTCAGCCACCACTGGCCATTCATGTGCTTCAATGGAAGTTGAAGTTTTGTTTCCTTCTGTTGCGGGTCCAGCACCCAAAGTTCGATCACCAGGTCGGCATTAGCCACCACCCGGCCCAGCACGCTCACGCGCCCGTTTTTCAGCGGACGCCATTTCTTCAACAGCTCTTCGCGCGCCTCCGGGCTGAGCGCGGGCCGTTCCGCGGCGTCCCAACTTGCCAGCCAAAAGTCCACGTCACCCTTCTGCATGGCGGTCGTGATGTTCAGCGCCGAGCCTTCCGGATTCGCCGATTGCGCGGGATCAACCACCCAACCGGTCACCCACACGGGTTCCTGGTAACGCAGGACGGAAAATTTGAAAACCCCAGCCCCGCCCGAACTCTCCGGCCCGGTGGCGCACGATGACAACCAGGCGGCGCACGCCGCCAGCGCCAGCAAAAGCGCGCCCAGCCGCGCGTTCACATTTCGAACCAGAACATTCATTTTCATATTAGCGATATACTATTTCCTAGCGATCGTACGCCGGGAGATTGAGTCACGGGACCATCCATCCTCAGATGTTCAGCAGGATAAGTACCAGAACCCAGATAAGGAGAAACAGCCGCTTCTGCGGAGGGATTTGCCAGGATTCTGCCCTTAAATAAAACCGAGATTCTAAAACTGTCCCATTCTATAACTCAACGGAGGCGCGACCATTGCGGATCAACCAGCCGGCTCGCGATTCAAAATCCGCATCACGCTATCGCCGTGCTTGAGAATTTTCAATTCGCGCCAGCCCGGCGGAATTTCCAGCGTATCGCGCTTCGTATGGCCCAGCACGAAAACGCCGCCGGAATTGAGCACTTGCGCGACATGCGCGTCATCCAGCAACCGTTGCGCCAGCGAACGCGAACGATGGCCCACGTTTTTTTCCCCGTAGGGCGGGTCCGCGAGTATGACATCGAACCGGGTGCCGCTGGCCGCCAGTTGCGGCAGCGCGGCGAACACATCCTGCACGCGCACCTCCAAGGTGCCCGGCGGCAGCGACGCGGCGGCCAAATTATGGCGGATGGCCTGCGCATGGCGTTGCGCCTTCTCGACGCAAACCGCCAGCGCCGCGCCGCGACTCAAGCTTTCCAAGCTCAATGCCCCCGTGCCCGCGAACAACTCCAGCACCCGCGCGTTCACCACGCGCTCGCCGAGGCTGTTGAACACCGCCTGTTTCACCAGGTCGGGGGTGGGCCGAACGGCGAAACCCTTGGGCACCTTCAAAATCCGACCCGAAGCTTGTCCACCGGTAATGCGCATGTGTTGAGTAGCTAATTAAACACCAAACCGTCTTTTTGCCATCGAAGAATAGAGGCGCGGAAAGCACCAAATTCCAAGCTCCAACATCCAGAGAAGCTCCAAATACCAATTACCAAACTTAGAGGATGTCTCCGCTGGACTAATCGGCTTGCGCGAGCGCCGGCCCTAAATTGGTCCTTGGAATTTGGTGTTTCTCTGGAGCTTGGATGTTGGTGCTTGGAGCTTTCGCCCGCGCCCCGCGCGTCACGCGTTGACCGCTTCGTGATGGATAATCCAGTCGTAGCCCTTTTCCTCAAGCTCGAGCGCCAGTTCCTTCCCGCCTGTGCGCACGATGCGGCCATCGTAAAGCACATGCACAAAATCCGGGATGATGTAATCCAGCAGGCGTTGATAATGCGTGATGAGCAATTGAGCGGCGTCGGCGCGCTTCAATTTGTTCACGCCCGAGGCGACGATTTTCAACGCGTCAATGTCCAGGCCGGAATCGGTTTCATCCAGGATGGCGAGCTTCGGCTCCAGCACCGCCATTTGGAAAATCTCGTTGCGCTTTTTTTCGCCGCCGGAAAAGCCCTCGTTCACCGGGCGCTTCAAAAGATCTTCATTCAACTCGAGCAGCTTCATCTTCTCCTTCACCAGCGCGAGAAATTCCATCGCGTCCAATTCCGCGAGCCCCTTGTGCTTTCGGATTTCATTCAACGCCGCCTTGAGGAAATAGGTGCTGTTCACGCCGGGAATTTCCACCGGATACTGGAACGCGAGAAAAACCCCCTCGCGCGCGCGCTCCTCGGGATCGAGATCGAGCAAATCAACGCCGTTATAAAGCACCTGGCCGCCGGTGACATCATAGCCGTCGCGCCCGGCAAGGATGGCCGCGAGCGTGCTTTTGCCGCTGCCGTTCGGCCCCATGATGGCGTGGACTTCGCCGGCGGTAATGGTCAGGTTGATGCCTTTGAGGATTGATTTATTCTCCACACCCGCGTGGAGGTCTTTGATTTCAAGTAGTGCTGGTTTCATCAGTTCAATTTCAGTTTTGTGCTGGTTTAAAATTATATTTGTTTGCGATTAGAGTGTGTAAGCGGCGGATTTCGCGGCGATGGCTTGACCGGAACTCCCGCACTCGCTTCAGCCGGGCCGATGTCAGTGCGGGGATAATCCACCCGGCGCAATTCGATAACCGCTTTATTTAGGTCATAAATGGCGTAGGCCGCTTTAGGATTGTTATCACGAGGTTGGCCAACACTGCCGGGGTTTACAAAATATTTTTTTGACGGGTCCACAGTGAATTTGGAATAGATGCCTCCCTTGATCAGGGGGCGTCCAGATGACGTGGTCTCTTGAATGAAACCAAGCGGCACATGAGTATGACCGAAGAAGCAGACGGACGTGGATTGCAGCGGAAAATTCGACGCAGCATCCAATTTGTTGAAAACGTAACCCCAACGCGAAGGGTCATCCAGAGTCGCGTGAACAACCGTGAAACCATCTACAAGCTTCACATAGTCCAAGCCATTCAACCATTCCCGGTCGCCTCGGGTCAGTTGTGAACGCGTCCAGTCAATTTGCCCAGCGGCGTCGTGAGTGAACGCTTCCGGATTTCGCTCGGCTGCGCAATAAGCATCGTGATTGCCTTTGACAGAGGGTATGGCGAGTTCGCGCACCAAGTTCAAACATTCCAGCGGATTCTGGCCATAGCCAACAATGTCTCCCAGGCAAACGTATTGGTCGCAGCCTTGAGCCTTGCTGTCAGCCAAAACCGCGTTCAACGCAGGCAAATTCGCATGAATGTCGGCTAGGATGGCGTATTTCATCGCTGAATCAGTCCTTAATTCCACGTCTCGACGAGTCTCGTCACTGCTTCATGCGATTTCACCCGCCCAGCTTTTACGTCGGCTTTCGCCTTCTCAATCGCGGCCATGATCTGCAATTCTTCCGCAATCTCTTCCATGGAAGTGTCTTCTGGAAGTTTGTTGATTACGCCAATCGCAAGCTCTTTGTCTTTCATACGCTCAATCCTGATCAAGCCGCCTTTTTCTTCGCGATACTTCGCCCGTGCGGTTTGCTGAGATCAACATAATGACGCCCCGTAGTTTTTTCTCGATTCTGCTGGTCGCGGAGCATCGCCACGACATCGAAATTGAACTTCGCGGCCAGTCGTTCCTTGACCTTTCGAACTTCGGTCACAATCGGGTCTTCCCAGGTTTTTGTCTTCATAAATTCATTTTACCAACAACTCACCCGGCGTGCAAATCACCGGGCAATTAAAAGCGTGCGCCTGGCAGATTTCCCGCATCTTTGGGAACATCTGCGCGTTGGCAATGTGCGTGCAATTCCAAGTCAGTAGGAAGTGCATTCCGTGAACCGCCGCCAATGCAATATGCGCCGCGTCGCGCGCGGCTTTCTTCGGCAGCGGACCGCCATCAATCAAGGCGTCGGCCAGTTCGATCACTTTGTTATTAATCGCAAGCAAAGTGAACGGCCGCAATAATTCAATTCGCTTTTCCGCCATCGCTGCTTCACCCGCGGAAATTTCATCAAAAACGGTGTCCGAGACGAAGATTTCAAAATCTTCCAGCCGAGTTGCCCACCAATCGCGCGTCAGCTTCTGTTGCCCAGCCCGGATTACATCCCGGCTTGGCCGCGCAACGTAATAACTCGGCACAGTTGTTTCCAAATAGAGCTTCGGCTTCACGCTTCACTTCAGCCCACGCTTCCCTCAAGACTCACCCCGAGCAATTTCTGCGCTTCCACGGCGAATTCCATCGGCAACTCGCGGAAGACTTCCTTGCAGAAACCGTTTACGATCATGTTCACCGCGTCCTGCGTCGAGATGCCGCGCTGGTTGCAATAGAATATCTGGTCCTCGCCAATCTTCGAGGTCGAAGCCTCGTGCTCCACGCGCGCGGTGGTGTTTTTGACCTCGATGTAAGGAAACGTGTGCGCGCCGCATTTGTCGCCCAGCAGCAGGGAATCGCATTGCGAAAAATTCCGCGCGCCCGTGGCGTTCTTGAGGATCTTCACCAGCCCGCGATAGCTGTTCTGCCCGCGCCCGGCCGAGATGCCCTTGGAAATGATGGTGCTGCGCGTGTTTTTGCCGATATGCACCATTTTCGTGCCCGTGTCCGCCTGCTGGAAATTGTTGGTGAGCGCCACCGAATAAAATTCACCCACGGAATTGTCCCCTTGCAGCAGCACGCTGGGATATTTCCAGGTGATGGCCGAGCCGGTCTCGACCTGCGTCCAGGAAATCTTGGAATTTTCGCCGAGGCATTTGCCGCGCTTGGTCACAAAATTGTAAATGCCGCCCTTGCCGTTCTTGTCGCCCGGATACCAGTTCTGCACGGTGGAATATTTGATCTCGGATTTCTTGCCGAGCGCGATCAATTCCACCACCGCCGCGTGCAACTGGTTTTCATCGCGCATCGGCGCGGTGCAACCCTCGAGATAACTCACATACGCGCCTTCCTCGGCGATGATCAGCGTGCGCTCGAATTGCCCGGTGTTGGCCGTGTTAATGCGAAAATACGTGGATAATTCCATCGGGCAACGCACGCCCTTGGGGATGTAACAAAACGAGCCGTCGCTGAAAACGGCGGAGTTCAGCGCCGCGAAAAAGTTGTCATTCGACGGCACCACGCTGCCCAGATATTTCTCCACCAGCTCGGGATGTTTTTGCACCGCCTCGCTGAACGAACAAAAAATGACGCCCACCTTCGCGAGGTCCTTTTGAAAAGTCGTCGCCACGGAGACGCTGTCCACCACGGCATCCACGGCCACGCCGGAGAGGCGCTTTTGCTCGTTGAGCGAAATGCCCAGCTTGTCAAAGGTCTTCAATAATTCCGGGTCCACTTCATCCAGGCTGCCGAGCACTTTTTTTGGACGCGGCGCGGCGTAATAAATGGAGGCCTGGTAATCAATGGGCGGATAATGCGCCTTCTGCCAGGTCGGTTCCGTCATGGTGAGCCAATGGCGATAGGCCTTGAGCCGCCATTCCAGCAAAAACTTCGGCTCGTTTTTCTTTTGCGAAATCAACCGGACGACATCCTCATTCAACCCCGGCGGAATGGTGTCCGTCTCCACATTCGTCGTGAAGCCGTACTTGTATTCCTTATTTACAAATTCCTCAATCGTTTCAGTGGCTGTGCTCATAAAAATTCTAAAAGTGCCGGCGACGGTCAGTCCTGGGACTTCCCCACGCAATCCCGGCAAACGCCGCGGATGGAAATATCAAATTGTTTGACCTTGAATCCCTTGGGGATTTGGAGCTGGCTGCGTTCGCCTTCCGCCGCGAAATCCACATCATAGATCCCGCCGCACTCATCGCAATAAAAATGCGAATGCTCCTTCATATTGGGGCAGTAGCGCGTGGCGGCGCGTTCCAGGTTCACCTGGCGGACCAGGCCGCATTGCACGAGCGCATCCAGGCAATTATACACCGTGGCCATGGAAATATCCGGCATCTCCTGTTTCGAGCGGATGAAAACTTCCTCCACCGTGGGGTGGTCGCGCTTTTCCAGCAGCACGTTGTACACCTGCTGCCGCTGCGGCGTGAAGCGGAAGCCGCTCGTGGCCAACCGCTCGTTGAAACGGCTGTCCATTTTTGCGTGATCGTGCATATTCATAACCACCCAACTTTAGCGAATCGGGAGCACCTGTCAATATTTGGAATAATTCTAATTCTCGATCTAGCGCATCTCAGTTTTTTTGCAGCGGCCATCCCAAAGAACTGGATCCGGGAGCGCATCCGGCTCGTCCCAAAGGGACAACCGGATATTAGCCAGACACACGGTGTCTGGTAGGCGAACGAGAAAAATCTTGTCCTGAAAGGACAATGGAGGAAGTTGACAGCCGGTGCTCCATCGTCCCTTCAGGACGAAATCCTCCTGCGTGGCCCCAGACACCCTGTGTCTGGCTAATATCCAGTGTCGCTCCGCGAGCAAGATGCCCTGAAACAAATCAAAAAAGCAATGCTGTCCAACAAGTAAGATGGCCCTGCTTGCTCATTTCCTCGCACAAGTTTAAGCATAGCGTGTATGTTCGATGGGATGCGAATTAATTTAGGCATCTTGGCGAAGGATTTGGGGTTGGCCGGCGTGTTTCTAATGAAAGACAAACCAATTATGAAAATATCAAAAATACTTGCCTTGGGAATCCTCGTTCTTAGCGTTGTCTCCGTGTGGGGCCAACAACCGTTCGGGCCTTCTCGACCGCAACTGCCGCCCGGGCCAGGAAACGCCTCAAGCGCCGAGCCGCTGACAAAATTCAATCTGGATTTTCCCGGCGGCCATCCCAAGGACCTCGTCGCCGCCATCGAAAAAGCCACCGGCAAACCGTTGAATGCGATTGTCGATGAACAGGATAACGCAGTCAACTTGCCATCCTTAAAAATGAATAACGTAAGTATCCCGCAATTACTTGAAACCCTGGGCGCGGAATCGAGGAGAACCGAATTTGGGCAGACCAGTGGATATTCGTTCCAGACTGCGGGAAGGGTCGCGAACGACGATTCCATCTGGTTTTTCCATGTTGAGAAACCTCTGCCGCAGGTTCAGCAGCAGCCAATAACAAGTTCCTGCCGTTTTTATCTGCTTACTCCCTATTTGGAGCGCGGTTTGACCGTGGACGATATAACCACCGCCATTCAAACTTCCTGGAAAATGCTGGGATATAAAGATCACACACAGTTTCCATTCGGGGGACAATCCTCCGCGCCAGATCGAGTTGCACCCCAAATCAGCTATCATAAGGAAACAAAACTCCTGATCGCCGTGGGTGAAGACTACAAGATTGATGCCATAGACGCCGTGCTCAAAGCGTTGGAACCAAAACCGAAGACCCCGGAGCAATTATCCGAGGAAAGAACGAGAGCCTTGGTAGGATCTAATTACAAGGAATACAACAGTTCCACCAATTCCAACCAATCGAATACCAATCATTAACGGCAACCAGCCTTGCTTTGGATGTCAACCCGTCCAGTTCTGGTGTCAGCTCCCTGCCAGACAATGCGGATGCGCGCGGGTCGCCGGATATTGCCTCGTTGACGCGACAGATGACGGAAGGAAACGAAATGGCCTATCACATTTTTTTCGAGGCTTACTTCAATCGCTTGTGGCGTTACCTGCTCGTCGCCGCCGCGGGAAATGAGGACGCGGCGCGGGAGAGCTTGCAAGCCACGCTGATCCGCGTGGCGCGGCACATCAAACCCTTCCGCGACGAAACGGTTTTCTGGAGCTGGCTCACCGTGCTCGCCCGCAGCGCGTATAAAGACGAAACCCGGAAACGCCGCCGTTATTTTTCATTCCTGGACCGGTTTACCATGCACGTCACCGTCGTGCTCGAAAATCCGGCGGTTGCCGACGCGGATGAAAAACTGTTGGCCATGTTGTCCAGCCAAATGGCTTTGCTGCCGCCCGATGAACAAAAACTGATCGAAGAAAAATATTTTGCACATCGCTCGGTGCGTGAACTGGCGGAGGAATTGCAGATCACGGAAAAAGCCGTGGAATCCCGATTGTCCCGCATCCGCAGCAAACTGAAGGCGGCCGCGCTGGCAAAATTAAACGATGAAACCAGAGCCTGAACAAAAGCGCCTGCTGAACGACGTGGCGCTGGAAGGCGCGGATTTCCGCGAGGCGATGCTGGGCCAGACTTTGCGGGTGGTGCGCCGACGGCGTCATGGGCGGCAGGCGGGACGGGCAGTGGTTTTATTCCTGGCATTAGGAATCGCCAGCTTTCTGGTTTATCGGCACACCGGACGGCATTCGTCACCTACGGAAGCGCAAACTGTCAGTCGCCCCTATCGGCTGGTGCAAACCATACCATTGCCCGTAGCCGCATTGGTCAGCACACAGCCATTTACCAATGCGGTTATTGCGTTTTCGTCAGCCGTTCAAATTGTTCAAACCACCCCGGCCAGCGGGAATTTTCGCGTGCTGAATGATGACGAGCTTCTGGCCTCGGTGGCGCGCCCGGCCGTATTGATGCGCATTGATGCGCATTCCGAGCGTTTGATTTTTGTGAATTCTGATGGCGAAAAAGATCTGGAACCGCATTGAGCACGCGGCCAATCACGCCGTCCGCTCGTCTTCCGAGAGCTTGCGGTAAAGAGTCGCGAGGCTGATGCCGAGGTGGAGCGCGGCTTTTTCCTTGTCGCCGCCCATCTGGGTCATGACGTGGTTCAAATAGGCGATCTCCTGCTCGCGCAGAAAATCCTTGAGCGGCAAATCGGAAATGGCGGCGGCGGGAGTTTGGGTTGCTGCGCCGGCGGGCGGAGCTGACGTGTTAAGCGGGAAAAGATTCTTGGCGGTGGCCGTGGCTGGAATGGGGAGTTCGGCGATTTCTCCGGCATCGGCGATGGCCGCGTTGGGCGGCGCTTGATCACGCACTATGCTGGGCGGGAGGTCGCTGACCTGGATGATGTTTTCCTCGCAAAGGGTGCTGGCGCGTTCGATGGCATTTTCGAGTTCGCGGACGTTGCCAGGCCAATCATGCGCGCTCAGGACATTCATGGCTTGCCGGGTGATCTGGATGGGCTGGCCGTTGCGCGGGTTGACTTTGTTGCGGAGAAAATGCGCGACGAGCAGCGGAACGTCCTCGCGGCGCTCGCGGACGCTCGGCAGCGTGATGGGAATGACGTTGAGCCGGTAGTAAAGGTCTTCGCGAAACGAGCCGTCCTTGATTTTCTTTTCGAGGGGTTCGTTGGTGGCGGCAAGGACGCGGACGTTGATGTAGGTGGGCGTGTTCTCGCCGACGCGGCGGACTTCGCGTTCCTGCAGCACGCGCAGAAGGCGGCTTTGCAGCATGGCGGACATGGAGCCGACTTCATCGAGGAAAATGGTGCCGCCATCGGCTTCCTGGAAAAGCCCCTTCTTGTCATTGACCGCGCCGGTGAAGGAACCTTTGCGATGGCCGAACAGTTCGGATTCGAGGAGGGTTTCCGGAAGCGCGCTGCAATTCACGGGGATGAACGGGGCGAACTGGCGGCGGCTGTTGTAATGGAGCGCGCGGGCAACGAGTTCCTTGCCGGTGCCGCTTTCGCCGAGGATGAGGATGGTGCTGTCGGTATCGGCGACGCGTTCGATCATCTTGAACACGCCCTGCATCTGGGGCGAGGTGCCGATGAGCTGGCTGAACTGGTATTTCTTTTTGAGTTGTTTGCGCAGGTAAAGATTCTCGGAGATGGCTTCGTTGTATGAAAGCGCCCGCTGAATGCAGAGATTGAGTTCGTCGAGCTTGAATGGTTTTTCCAGGTAATCGTAAGCGCCGCTTTTCATGGCTTCGACGGCGGTCTCGATGGAGCCGAAAGCGGTAATGACAATGACGCTGGCGGGCGGAGCCATCGAGCGCGCTTTCTGGAGAATCTCGAGGCCGTGGGCGCGGGTTTTGTCGAGGTAAAGATCGGTGACGACCACTTCCGGCGTATGCGCCTCGAGACCGGCAAAGGCGTCCTTGTAATTGGTGAAAGGAAAGACTTCGTGCCCCTCCATGCGGAGCATCTCCGTGACCATTTGCACCATGGTCAGCTCGTCGTCCACCAAAAGGACTTTTGCCATGAGCAAAAGCTATTAATAATCACGGCAACGGGCAAGCTGGATTGTTTGGGGCGAGTTCGCCCGGAGGTTTTGCTTGTTTTGCGGTTGCATCAGTTGATACTGGCAACCGATTTTTTAACCGTCAGGAACATGCCATGAATACGACCTTTCTTGAAGAGCGGACCGGCTCAAACGGGCTGAGGCTTTTGCGAAACCTGGGCCTGGTTTTAGCCGGGGCGATGCTGGCAGGTTGTCCGGCCAGCAAACCGGACGCGACCCCCGCACCCAACCCGGGGAAGGTGGTCATCCGCGGGTCCAATACCATTGGCGAAGAACTGGCGCCGCGGCTGATTACGGAATTTAAAAAGGACCATGCGACAGTGAATTTTGACCTGGAAGCCAAGGCCACGGGTTACGGGCTGGCGGCTTTGCGGGCGGGCCAATGCGACATCGCGACGGCTTCGCGCGTGGCGACGAAGGACGAGGTGGATGAGGCGCGCAACCTGGGTGTGACGCTGGAAGATCATTTAATCGGGGCATATAGCGTGGCGGTAGTGGTGCAGGCCGGGAATGCGGTGACCAACCTGACGCGGGACCAGGTGCGGGATATTTTCACGGGCGCGATCAAGAATTGGAAGGACGTCGGCGGCACGGATGCGCCGATACATTTGTATGCGCGCGATCCGATTTCCGGAACTTACCTGGGATTCAAGGAGCTGGCGATGGACAACAAAACTTACGCAGCAGGACGCAAACTGGCCACGAGTTACGGGGCGATTGTGCAGGACGTGGCGCAGGATGAAAACGGAATCGGTTATGCAGGTCTTGAACTGCCAAAGAATGCGGGCGTGCATAGCGTGGCCATTGGCGGAGTGGCGCCGACAGCGGCATCCGTTAATGAAGGCAAATATCCCTACGCGCGCATGCTTCACCTCTACACGCGCAAGGACCGGGAGACGACCGCATCACGGGATTTTGTGCAATTTGTGGAGTCCAAGGGCGGACAGGCCATTTTGGTGGAGATGGGATTTGTGCCGCATCCTTGAACTTGCAGACCAGCGGCCAAAGTGCAAGGATGCGCGCATGATCACATCTTATTTCAAAGGATTTTTTCTCGCGGGAACGGTTGGACTGATTTCTTGCGCAGTTGCGTTGCCGGTCACTGCCGCGCCCAAGCCGCTGCGGGTATTGCTGATCACGGGCGGCTGCTGCCATGACTACGCGGCGCAGAAGGACATCCTGAAAAAAGGCATCGAGGAGCGCGCCAACGTGATCGTGGACCAACTCCACACCAGCGACTCGAGCACGAAACCACCGCTGGCCATTCTTGGCAACCCGGATTATGCGAAGGGTTACGACCTGGTGATTCACGACGAATGCGCCGCGGAAATTTCCGATCCGGCGTTGGTGGGAGGGGTGCTCAAGCCACATCGCGACGGTGTGCCGGGAGTGAATTTGCATTGCGCGATGCACTGCTATCGCATTGGCAATCCGAGTGATCCGGTCACGCCGGGGACGCCGCACGGGTATTGGTTTGAATACCTCGGCTTGCAATCGAGCGGTCACGGGCCGCAGGAGCCGATCGCCATTACTTTCACGGATTCGGCCAGCCCGATCGTGAAGGGTTTGAGCGATTGGACGACCATCCACGAGGAACATTATAACAACATTCACGTTTTCGACACCGCGCACGCGCTGGCGCATGGCACGCAAGTGGTGAAAGAGAAGGATGGCAGCGCGAAAACGAATGATTTCGTGGTGGCCTGGACCAATGAATATGGCCCAAAAAAAACGCGGGTATTCAGCACCACCATTGGCCACAACAACGAGACGGTGTCGGATGCCCGTTACCTGGACCTCGTGACCCGCGGGGTGCTGTGGGCGACGGGCCACTTGAAAAAAGACGGCACGCCGGCCCAGGGGTACGGTCCGGGTGGAAGGTAAATTTGCGCCGGAGCGCGGAGCATTGCCCCGCGTGAATTTGTTGACGCAGATGCAACGGAGGGCTAATTCGCGGGCGCCTTCGGCAGAAAGGTGAAGGCGACCGCGGCCAGGATGCAAAGAAACGCGGCGAAATGGTTCCAGCGAATTTTGACGCCGAGGTAAACAACGGCAAAGACGGCAAAGACCGCGAGGGTGATGACTTCCTGCATGACTTTGAGTTGCGGCGCGGTATAGACCGAATTGCCCCAGCGATTGGCGGGGACTTGCAAGAGATACTCAAAGAACGCAATGCCCCAACTGGCAAGGATGACCACCCATAAGGGCGAATTCTTGTGCTTCAAATGCCCGTACCAGGCAAACGTCATGAAAATATTCGAGCACGTCAAAAGGACGATGGGCAGCCAGCGGGATTGGGTCAGGTAGTTCATAATGTTCAGTCTCCAGAGGATTGAGCTTCTCCTAAATTCAGGCGCGCACCATGGCGGACATGCAGCACCCGCACCCCGTCAATCGTGACGTTAAATAGAATGCGATACTTGTGAGGCTTTTGTCCGTGGAGAATCTGCCTGATTTCATTTTTGAATTTAGGGCTTTCAGGTGCCAATGGGCACCGTTCGGGAAATATAGCAAGTGAAAGGATGACTCCTATCAGTCGGTTATACCAGCGAATCGCGGCTTCAGCATCGCGGTCCGCCAACCACGCATAGACTTCCTCGAGGTCGCGCTCCGCGGTCGGCAGAATAATCACCGCGCGGCGTTTCACCGGGGAGAGCGCGGAATTTTATGTTTGGCCCGGATGCGATCCAACACTTTGCGCGCCGGTTCGCCCTTGCCGGCGGCTGCTTCATCCAGACCGCGCTGAATGCCCCGAATGGCGTCAAGCGTTGCCTCGTAGGCGGCGGCGTTTTGCACGATCAATTCGGCCTTGCCGTTGACCGTGAGCACTTCCGGGCGCCCGGTGTTTTTGAGGCGGCGCAAATGCGCCTTCGTGTTGCGCTGAAAATCTGTCAGCGAGCGGATGTCTTCCAAGGCAATCATAGCATTTAATTTAATGTTTTAAACATGCTATCATAAGACGAAGGTAAATCAAGCGTGATTCGCGAGGCGGTCCAGGCGCGCCCAGGTCATTTCTTGCGCTCGCTCAAAATTCGCAAAAAGGTCTCGTAGATCACGTCGCGGCTGTCGGCATATTCCAGCCGGATGATTTGGCCGGGGTGCTGCGAATATACAATCCGCAAACCATCAATCCGCAACCGGCAGAATCCCTCCAGTTCCGCTCGCAGCGCCTTGATATCTCCGCGCCCTTGCTGCAATCTGCGCAAGGCAGTGCGGACGCGCTTTTTGGTGTCCGGCGGAAGGGAAGTCAGCCACCGCCGCACCTGCTCAGAGGCCAAAATTTTCATCGCCCAGGTCGAGTTCCTTGTAAGGCAGCTTGCCGGCTCGCGCGGCCCGCAAAGTGCGTATCGCCTTGGGATTGCTTAAAAGCTCCATTGTTTCCAACAGCGCGTCGTAATCCTCCAGCGGCATGGCGACATAAACCGGCTTGTCCCGCCGGGAAATCACGAACCGCCGGCCCGACCGGCACAGGCCGGGCAGGTTGGCCTGCGCCTCGGAAATCGTATATGTAACTTTATTCATGATGTTATATATAGCACCGCGACCTAAACTGCGTCAATGATGTAGAATAATGCTCCCGCCCGGTGATGAAGGTGGTCAAACATGAAGAAGGATGGCTGATTGACACCATAGGACGTTGGATTATCGTTAAGCCATGAATGTTGTGCTGCCGCCAAACCTTGATGATTACGTGGCCGAGTTGGTTCAAACCAGCGGCTATAAAGGCCCGGACGAGGTTGTTCTGGAAGCGTTGCGCGAGCATCAATCCCGCCGTAAGGGAACGGAAGTGGTGATGACACCGGCATTGGAACGCCTCCTGGATGAAGGTTTGGAGAGCCTGGATCAGGCCAAGACGACCGAAGAGTTGCGCCACTGTTCATGATCCGGGCCAAGTTTAGCCCAAAGGCCCGGCAGGATGTTGACGAAGTTTCCCGGTATATCGCGGCTGATAACCCAGAAGCGGCCGACCGTGTCCGTCAAACGATTCTCAACACTGCTGATTTTCTGGCGCAGCACCCGGAACTTGGGCGGCGCATTCGGAATGTCACCGAGCGTCACACACAAATCCGCTGGTTTGTAGTGCCGAAATCCTGCAACTACTTGATTTTTTATCAGCAGTATGGGGACACCATCATTATAATCAGGATTCTTCACGCTGGGCAGGATTGGATGCGGATTTTCGCGACGGCATAATCTCTCGACAAAATTGCCAGTTTGATTCCGCCTGGTTACCGTACAAACGAACGGCGCGGACTCACAGTTTCATAACCTTACCGGAATATTTTTCTGCGCCAGAAATTTTTTCACGTCGCCGACGGTGTAGGTTCCGTAATGGAATACGCTGGCGGCGAGGACGGCATCGGCTTTGCCTTCCAGCAGGACGGCGGCCATGTGTTCCAGGCTGCCCGCGCCGCCGCTGGCGACGACGGGCACGCCGACGGACTCGCTGATGCGGCGCGTGATGATCAGATCGAAACCGGCCTTGGTGCCGTCGGCGTCAATGCTGTTCAGCACGATCTCACCCGCGCCGAGGGACACGGCGCGTTTGGCCCAGTCCACGGCTTCGAGGCCGGTGGCTTTGCGGCCGCCGTGGCTGAAGACTTCCCAGCGTTCGGGCGAAACTTTTTTCGCGTCTATGGAAACCACGATGCACTGGCTGCCAAATTTTTCCGCGCCTGCGCGGATGAGATCCGGCGTGGCGAGGGCGGAGGAGTTGATGCTGATTTTGTCGGCGCCGGCGCGCAGCATGGCGTACATGTCCTCCACGGTGCGAATGCCGCCGCCGACGGTGAGGGGCATGAAGCATTGGTCGGCGGCGCGCTCGATGACTTCAACCATCGTGGCGCGACCTTGGGCGGAGGCGGTGATATCGAAGAAGACCATTTCGTCCGCGCCCTGTTCGTTGTAGCGCAGGGCGAATTCGACAGGATCGCCGACGTTGCGGAGTCCGCCGGCCTCGACCTTGCCGAACTGCACGCCACGGGTGACCTGGCCGTCATGGACATCAAGACATGGAATGACGCGTCGGGCGAGCATGGGATTAATAGCAACAGACGGTCATTTTCATTGGAACATATGTAACTCGACAGCGTCAGGGTGACAAGCACCCAATCTTTGGGTTGCGGTCAATCTGCGGCAAATCCTCCGGCCATTATTGCGGGTTTGCAGCGTATTCAAAGCGTGTTAGGTTCAATACGAATAAAACGGACGCCGATTCGTCCAACGTGAATAAATGATATGAAGAAGCTGATTTTGGCAATAATGACGGCAGGCGCGTTGGTTTCGGCGCCGGCTTACGGATATTCGGGCGGCCATGGCGGCTGGGGTGGCCACGGAGGTGGTTGGGGTGGTTATCATGGCGGCTATCGTGGTGGGGGCTGGGGTGGCTGGGGTTGGGGATTCGGAAGCGGATTATTTTTAGGCTCAGTGGCTTACGGGGCTTATGGGTATCCGTATTACGGATATGGGTACTACGGTGGTTATGGCTA